>Ga0307376_10000189_pt1 | contig 85326 bp, 74 predicted proteins | sample TR2MG_FD_202536 | JGI IMG/M metagenome (GOLD analysis project Ga0307376, IMG submission 202536) | Soil microbial communities from Risofladan, Vaasa, Finland - TR-2 | ecosystem: Environmental > Terrestrial > Soil > Coastal area > Acid sulfate soil | place: Finland: Risofladan, Vaasa | collected...
GGGGGCCCGCTCCCTCCGCTGGGCGGGCAGACGCGCAACCGTATCGGGCGGCTCAACGCCGGCGGCACGCTCGACGCCACCTTCGACCCAAACGCGAACAGCACTGTCTACGCTCTCGCGGTGCAGTCCGATGGCAGGATCGTGGTGGGGGGCCATTTCACTGCGCTGGGCGGGCAGACGCGCAACCGTATCGGGCGGCTCAGCGCCGGCGGCACGCTCGACACCACCTTCAACCCAGACGCGAACGGCAATGTCTACGCTCTGGCGGTGCAGTCCGATGGCAAGATCGTGGTGGGGGGCAATTTCACTACGCTGGGCGGGCAGACGCGCAACCGTATCGGGCGGCTCAACGCCGACGGCACGCTCGACGCCACCTTCAACCCGGACGCGAGCGGCTTGGTCTACGCTCTGGCGGTGCAGTCCGATGGCAGGCTCGTGGTGGGGGGCGAGTTCACCACGCTGGGGGGGCAGACGCGCAACCGTATCGGGCGGCTCAACGCCGACGGCACGCTCGACGCCACCTTCGACCCAGGGGCAGATGACTGGGTCCACGCTCTGGCGGTGCAGCCCGATGGCAAGATCGTGGTGGCGGGCCACTTTGCCGCGCTGGGGGGGCAGACGCGCGCCTATATCGGGCGGCTCAACGCCGACGGCACGTTCGACGCCGCCTTCAATCCCAACGCAGACGACGCTGTCCTCGCCCTGGCGATACAGGCCGATGGCAGGCTCGTGGTGGGGGGCTGGTTCGCCGCGCTGAGTGGGCAGGCGCGTACCTACATCGGGCGGCTCAACGCCGACGGCACGCTCGACACCACCTTCGACCCGAACGCGAACGGCAGTGTCTACGCTCTGGCGGTGCAATCCGATGGCAGGATCGTGGCGGGGGGCTTTTTCACCACACTGGGGGGGCGGGCGCGCAACTACATCGGGCGACTGTCGAATGACGCAGCGGCATTGCAGAACCTGACCGCCAACACGAGCGGCACGACGGTCACCTGGACGCGCAGCGGCGCGAGTCCCGAAGTATGGCGTGTCACCTTCGAGTCGTCCACGGATGGTGTCACCTATACTCCCCTCGGCGCGGGGACGCACATCGCAGGTGGCTGGCAGTTGAGCGGGCTGACCCTGCCGCGTGGTCAAAATCTGTTCATCCGCGCCCGCGGCTATTATGCGACGGGAACGTACAACGGCTCGGCTTCGGTGGTAGAGTTGGTGCGGAATGTGTACTTCCCGCCGGTCACAATCTACCTGCCGTTGGTATTGCGGCGTTGAGAGAAGAAAAGCCGCCCAACGGGCTTCTCAGCATTCTCTCAGCATGCGCACAGCTACCTTTCAGGTACTGCGCCTACAATACGAGAAACCCGGTTTTTGGCTAAGCGGAGCGGCGGAACCTGGTTTCTCCGAAGGGAATGGACGATGGCGACTGTACTGGTGGTGGATGATGACGTGAAACTGCTCAAGATGTTGCGACGCACCCTGGTGTACGAGGGCTTTGACGTCGTGACCGCCACCGATGGGCGCGAGGCGCTGGCGCAGGTGGACGCACACCAACCGGACGTCATCGTACTCGACTGGCTCATGCCCGGCCTGGATGGCCTCGGGGTGATAGACCGCCTGCGGGCGGCACACGACCAGACGATGGTGCTGATGCTCACGGCCCGTGACGCCATCGAGGACCGCGTGGAAGGACTGGAGAGCGGGGCCGACGATTACCTGGTCAAGCCCTTCGCTCCCGCTGAGCTGCTGGCGCGCGTACGCGCCCTGCTGCGCAGGTCGGCGGCGAATGCCGCTGCGCCCACCGAACAGCCGCTGGCCTACGCCGGCCTGGTGCTCGACCCGCTGACCCGCCAGGTGCAGCGCGGCGAGCGGCAATTCGAACTCACGCCGACCGAGTTCGATCTCCTTCACTACCTGATGCGCCACCCCCGCCAGGTGCTGTCACGGCAGCAGATTCTGGAAGAGGTGTGGGGGTACGACTTTGGCGGCGACGACAACGTGCTGGAGGTATACGTCGGCTATCTCCGCAAGAAGACGGAACAGGGGGGCGAAGCGAGGCTGATCCAGACAGTCCGTGGCGTCGGTTACGTCCTACGCGAGGAATAGGGGGGGTACATCTCTTAGATTCCTCGCTTCGCTCCGGGTGTACCCACCCGCAATGACAGACTTGTGAGTACATCCCAATGTCTATTCGTCTGCGCCTGACACTGCTATACACGACCATCCTGGCTCTGACCCTGGCCAGCCTGGGTGGGATACTTTACAGCACCCAGTGCCAGTCTATGAGCGGGGGCGAGGAACGGCTGCTGGCTGACCTGGCGCGACGTGTCGTCGAGCATCGCCAACCTGGTGGTGAGTTCGGAGAACCTGCATTTCCTCCCTTACCACCGCAGGACGAGGGGGGTGACCTCGGCCGCCCGTCTGTCCCCAACCGCAGGTTCGGCTTCCCGGCCACGTACATGCAACTGATCAACCTGGAGGGACAGGTACTCTCGCGCTCGGAGAACCTCCAGGAGGTGACCCTGCCTCTCAGCCGTGCCGGGCTTCAGGCGGTGCGGGGTGGGGAATCGTGGGTGGAGACGGCCTCCATCGAGGATGAACGGCTGATGGTCTATAGCGCCCCCGTCGTAATTGGAGGCCGTGTCACCGAGGTTGTGCAGGTTGCGCACTCCATCGCCGGGCAAGATCAGTATCTGGGCACGCTGGGGAGAAACCTGCTCGTCGGCAGTGGGATCGCGCTCGTGATCGCGTTTGGCTCGGGGTGGATCCTGTCTGGGGTGGTGTTGCGCCCCATCCATCGCATCACACAGACGGCACGGGCCATCGGCACTGAACGGGATTTCGGCCACCGCGTTGATTACAGCGGTCCCAACGACGAGATTGGCCAGTTGGCGACCACCTTCAACGCCATGCTGACAGAACTGCAAGCCGCCTACCAGCAGGTCGAGCAGGCGCTGCAGCAACAGCGCAAGTTCGTGGCCGACGTGTCTCACGAACTACGCACCCCCCTGACCACGCTGCGGGGCAACCTGGCGCTGTTACGCCGCAAGCCATCCATCAGCGACGAGGACCGGGCAGACATTCTCGATGACATGGCCGACGAGAGCGACCGGCTGATCCGCCTGGTGAACGACCTGCTGGCACTGGCGCACGCAGAGTCGGGCCGCCTGCTGCGCAGCGACGTCGTCCGCGTCAGGCCGCTCGTCGAAGACGTGTGCCGGCAGGGCCGGCTGCTCGATCCGGAGAGGGTGATCACCTGCACTTTGAGCGAGGCGGCCGTCATCGGTGACCAGGATGCGCTCAGGCAGGTACTGTTGATCCTGGTGGACAATGCGCTCAAACACACCGCAGGACCGGCCACGGTGACTGCCGAAGCCGCCGGCGAACACGTCACGATTAGCGTCCGCGACACCGGCCCCGGCCTTGAGCCGGAGGTGCTGGGACACATGTTCGAGCGCTTCTATCGTGGGGAGAGCGGTTCGGCTGAGTGGGAGATTCCTCACTCCGTTCGGAATGACGACAGGGAGAGACCGGGCATCGGACTGGGGCTGGCCATCGCCAAGGCGCTGGTGGAGGCCCAGGGAGGCACGATCGCCGTCGAAAGCCAGGCGGAGCAGGGCAGCGTTTTCACCGTGACCTTAGCCCGGGCAACCCATCCATAGGTGAGGAGAGACCGATCCTAGCCTGTCACCACCTCCGCGCCGTTCGTCGCCGCGCAGACGTACACGTTTGGTGCAGTTCCCGTGGTCGCCTGGTAGCAGTCAGCCACAGTCGTGGCGAAGGCGTGAGCAGCATCCACCCGGACCAGGGCCACGGCACACCCGCCAAACCCGGCCCCCGTCATACGTGCCCCGTAGCAGGACTCTTGCTGGCGGGCGCACGCGACCATCGTGTTCAGTCCATCGCTCGACACCTCGAAATCGTCCCGCAGGCTGGCGTGGCTGGCATCCATCAGTTGGCCCAGCGTGACGGCGTCGCCCTTGCGCATAGCGGCGACGGCCTCCAACGTGCGGGCGTTCTCTGTCACGACGTGGCGCGCGCGGCGGCGGGTCACGTCGTCCAGCCGCCCGGCCTGGGCCTGGAAGTGGGCCAGGTCTACGTCGCGCAGCGCCGGGACGCCGAAGGTGCGCGCGGCGGCTTCGCACTGCGCGCGGCGCTCGTTGTAGGCCGAATCCACCAGCCCCCGGCGGGTGGCCGTGTCCAGCACGACGACGGCCGTCCCCGGCGGCAGCGGCACGGACTGCGTCTCCAACGAGCGGCAGTCAATCAACAAGGCATGGCCGGCCAGCCCGGCCGCCGAGATTGTCTGGTCCATGATGCCGCAGTTGACGCCGACCCACTTGTTCTCCGCGCGCTGCCCCAGTTTCGCCATCGCCGTCGCCTCCCACGGCAGCCCCGACACGGCGGCAAAGACGCGAGCGGTGGCCATCTCCAGCGCCGCCGACGAGGAGAGACCGGCGCCGATCGGCACGTCGCCCGCCAGCACCCCCTCCCAGCTCTGCAACGTGTGGCCCGCTTCCTGCAAGGCCCAGGCCACCCCCTTCAGGTACTCTGCCCAACCTTTGCCACGGGTGAGGCCGGCCAGCGGGAACTCTGCCACCTGGTCAAAGTCGAGCGAGTGGCATACGACGCGCCGGTCGCTGCGCGGCCGCAGCGCGATCCACACCGCGCGGTCAATCGCCATCGGCAGCACGAAGCCGTCGTTGTAGTCGGTGTGCTCGCCGATCAGGTTCACCCGCCCCGGCGCGCGCACGACGAAAGTGGGCGCTGCGCCGAAGCGGCGTGCAAACTCCTGGGTGACTCGATCTTGAAGGGACATGCCTCCTCCTCCAGCAATGGTGGTCAGAGCGTCACTTCGTGGCCATCAGTTGCAGAGCGGTAGATCGCCTCGATGAGCCGCAGAATCTGTAAGCCTTCCTCCACCCTAGGCGAGAGCGCCTGCTCCTGGCGGATGGCCCGCACAAACTCGCCCGTAACGGTCTGCTCGCTTTCCCCTTCCGTCTGGAGATGGACCTCGGCGCGCGCCCCCTGGACGTCGGCATAAAGCCGCAACGTATCCTCGCGGGTGTAGTTGAGGACGTTCATCTCTGCGCCACCTTCGTCGCCCCACAACTGGACGAAAAAGCGATCGCCCTCTTGGATGTACCCGGCCCAACTGACCTCCAGTGCAAGCGTGGCGCCGGTCTCCAGGCGCATGAAGGCGGTGACGAGATCCTCCACGTCGAAGGTGGTGATACTCCCCTGGAAGCGTGTACCTGAGAACAGGCCCCGGCCGCGGGGGCCCAATGCGGCATACGTGGCGGCGCTGACGGAAAGGACGCGCGGGCTGCCCATGAACCACAGCGCCAGGTCGAGCATGTGCACGCCCAGGTCAATCAGGCAGCCGCCGCCTGAGCGCGCCTTGTCGATGAACCAGCCTTCAGCGCCGACGGGGATGCCCTGGTGGCGCAGCCACCCCGTGCGGGCGAAGTAAATCTTGCCCAAACTTCCGGCCTCGACGTGGCGCTTGAGGACGAGGCTATCGTTGCGGAAGCGGTAGTTGAAGGCCACCATCAGCACGCGGCCGGTGCGTGCAGCGGCCTCCGCCATGGCCTCTCCCTCCACGACAGTGGTTGCCAGGGGCTTTTCTACCAGCACGTGCTTCCCGGCCTCCAGCGCGGCGATCGTCACCGGCGCGTGCAGGTGGTTGGGCACACAGACGCTCACCCCATCAATGTCGGGTTGGGCGATCAGTTCGGTGTAGTCGCGGTAGATGCGCGGGATGTTGTGCTGCCCGGCAATCTCACGGCAGCGGTCCTGGTCGAGCCCGGCCAGCGCCACCAATTCTACGTCAGCCAGTGGGCCTGGGCGGCCAGCATCTCGCTCACCATGGCGCGAATCTGGGGCAGCGTGCACACGGCGGCGGTCAGCGGGTCGAGCATCACAGCGTGATACACCGCATCCGTATCGCCGGTCAGCGCCGCCTCGACGATCAGTTCCTGGACGTTGACGTTGGTGCGGTTGAGCGCGGCCAGTTGGGTCGGTAATGCGCCAATGGTCGTGGGCTGGATGCCGTTGCTATCCACCAGGCATGGCACCTCGACGCAGCATCCTTGAGGCAGGTTGTCAATCAGCCCCCAGTTGGGCACATTGCCGTTGATGCGCGCGGGCCGGTTCGTCTCCATCGCTTCGACGATGTAGGAACCGTACTCGTGCGTGCGGCGGGTCGGCAGGTCGCCGATCCCGGCGAGCAATTCCTGGTATTCCTTCTGCGCCTCTGTCAACCGGCTGACGCAGTAGCGCAGGTAACCGCCCGTGCGGCCAAAGTCAAACCAGTGGTTGGCCGGGTCCTTGAAACGCGGCACCAGGTCCTCGTTCACCATCCGCGCGTTCTTGCGGAAGTAGGGCACGTACTCACTGGCGTGGCCGCTCGACTCGGTGACAAAGTAGCCAAAATACTTCATCAGTTCGATGCGCACCGGCTCCTGGGCGTAGACCTCGGGCCGCCCGATGGCTTCCCAGAGCAGCGGGTAGAGGTCCTCGTCGCCGCGCCGAAATTCCAGGAACCAGGACTGATGGTTGATACCGGCACACAGGAAGGCCACTTCTTCGTAGGACACGCCGATCCAGGCGGCCAGCATCTCGCTGGTGCCCTGGACGCTGTGGCACAGGCCCACGCAGGGGCGTCCCGTCGCCACGTCCACCGCCCAGCAGTTGGCCGCCATCGGGTTGACGTAGTTGATCAGCAGCGCGTCCGGCGCGAGGTCGTCCAAGTCGCGACACAGGTCAATCAGCACTGGAATGGTGCGCAGCGCCCGAAAGACGCCGCCCGGCCCCAGCGTGTCGCCCACGCATTGCTCCACGCCGTAGCGCTGGGGAAATTCGATGTCCAAAGCGTACGCATCCAGCCCACCTTGCTGGAAGGTAGTGATGACGTAGTCGGTGTCCTGCACGGCTTCCCGCCGCTCGGTCGTGGCTACGACCTGGGCCTTGAGCCCCCGTTGATCCACGAGCGCCTGCACCAGGTCACGGGCCTGGGCCAGCCGCGCAGGGTCAATGTCCATCAAAGCGATGGTGCTCTCCTGCAAGACGGGCGTCAGCAGGATATCGCTGCACAGGTTGCGGGTGAAGACAACGCTGCCGGCACCTATGAGTGTAATCTTGGGCATCCACAAACTCCTTTCTCGACAAGAGAACCTGTTTATTCATCTACGAGCGGCAGACTCCAGGCTGCAACGGACAGTTCTCAGGCTACACCTTTCAGTATTGAAAGACCATGCCCTCCTTAAGGCAATCAAATCCCGCCGGCCACCTGGTGGCATCGTTGTACCACGCCCCGCGGAGGCGAGCCCCGCTTAGTTGGGTCTCACGCAGGTCAGCCCGGCGTAAGTCGGCTCCCTCCAGGATGGCCCCGCGCAGATCAGCTCCAACCAGAAGGGTCTCATAAAGACTGGCCTCGTGCAGGTCAGCCTCCCGCAGGTCGGCCTCACGCAAGTTGGACTCGCGCAGGCTGGCTCCGGCCAAGTCGGCCCCCGCCAGGTTGGTCCTGCGCAAGTTGGCCGCGCTCATATCGGTTTCAAACAAACTGGCTGCGCTCAGATCGGCCCCTTCCAGATCGGCCCGGCGCAGGTCGGCGTTGCCCAGGTCGGCTCGATACATATTGGCATCCCAAAGCCTGGCCTCGATGAGCCTGGCTCGGCGCAGGTCAGCCCGACCCAGGTCGGCGTTGCTCAGGTCGGCCCGGATCAGTTGAGCGCCGCGCAACTCCGCCTCGCTCAGGATGGCCCCACTGAAGTCAACCCGGTTCAGATCGGCCCCGCTCAGGTTCGCCCGGCTCAGATCCAACCCGCTGCAATCCGGGGGGCATTCCGGAGGTAAGCGCTGCTGGACGAAGACAGAGCAAGTAGTCTTCCCCCGATTGTCGTAGGTGCAGACGAAATCGAGCGAGCTCAGACGGCCCAAAACATAGGCTACTGATGCTACGATGGCTAGCGAGGCCAGGAGAACCAAGGCAGTGAAAATTCGCTTCCTACAGCCCGGCCGCTCCCTGACATTCCGCCAACTGAAACGGGGGTCAGCGATCGAACGGTAGATTTCCGCTCTCTGTTGCTCGGCCTGTGCCTCCGCCCAACTGTGCCTATCGCTCAACTCCTCCAGCTCTTCCGTATTCATCCTTCGTGTCAGCCCTTGTTACAAAGTATCGAACAGAAGTCAAACTCGATCAACACGACCATTAACCCTGGCCCCCACCAGATGCTCCACAAAGTCAGAGCCCGCCGAAGCGGGCTAACTGGTGGGCAACGCATCGCCCTGCGTTCTCAGCCGGACAATCAATTGCCGTGCAATCTAGCTTCCGATAGAGATTCGCTCCGCCCATCCTCCGAACACAGGGACAGGCTTCATCTTTGCCCGCAAGGCATAGGTCATACCGACGACCCAGGTTGCGACCAGGAACATGTAGACTAGCAGGACCAGAGCAAACAGAGCGGCGGCAATAGCAGGGCCCACCAAAGGAACCCAAACGAGAAGCCAGGCGACGACTGCCCAGACCACCGGTGCAGCTACGGCGGTGACGGCAAGTATCATGGACTGCTTTGCGTGGTAGACAGCGAACTTGTCTTCCCTCTGGAAGAGAAACACATACAACCAGCCAAAGATGGGCACCAGATAGGCAATAAGAGCAATGTGTCGTTTCGGTGCGTTCACGTTCATCCTCCAATCCCCTGTAGGTGCAACTCGCCAGCAAAGTGGCAACTGGCGTAGTGACCCGGCTCGACCTCGACCAGCTTCGGCTCCTCCTGGCTACACACGTCCTTGGCATAGCGGCATCGGGGATGGAACACGCAGCCTGGAGGCGGATTCGCGGGGCTGGGAACATCGCCCTCCAAGAGAATCCGGTCGAGGTGAATGTCCGGATCGGCTGGCGGGACGGCGGAGATTAGGGCCTCGGCGTATGGATGCAGGGGATGTCTGAGCAACTCCTCCGTCTGCGCCATCTCGACGAGCTTGCCGACGTACATCACGGCAATACGGTCGGACACGTGCTCTACCACGGACAGGTCGTGGGCGATGAAGAGCAAAGTGAGGCCCAGCTTTTCCTGCAACTCCTGCAAGAGGTTTAGCACCTGGGCCTGGATGGATACGTCCAGGGCGGATACCGGCTCGTCCGCGATAATCAGGCGGGGACTGAGCGAGAGGGTGCGCGCCAGGCCGATTCTCTGCCGCTGCCCGCCGGAGAATTCGTGAGGGTAGCGACGCATGTAGGCTGGGTCAAGCCCTACCGCTTTCATCAGCTCCGCTACCCGGTCCTCCATTGCTTTCCCTTTGGCGACCCCGTGGATGATGAGCGGTTCGCCAATAATGTCTTTGACCGTCAACCTCGGATTGAGGGAGCTATAGGGATCCTGGAAGATCATACGCATCTCCCGCCGCAGCGGCTTCATCACCCTCTGGCTAATGCGAGATATCTCCACCTGTTCACCGTTCTGCTTACGGTACCAGATCTCTCCGGCGGTGGGATCGTATAGGCGGAGGATCGCGCGGCCCGTCGTGGTCTTGCCACAGCCACTTTCGCCTACCAGGCCCAGGACCTCGTTCTCGCGGATGAAAAAGCTCACCCCGTCCACAGCCTTGACGTGGCCGACCACTCGTTGAAAGAAACCTCTGTGGATCGGGAAGTATTGCTTAAGCCCCTTGACCTCGAGGATGATGTCGTTCTTGGATTCCATTTGTTGTCCTCTTCTACAGCATTCATTCCGGCGAATAGGAGGCATCCAGCACGATGGTCTCATGCTCCATCACGATGTCCGGATCATCCCATCCCTTCCACTCCATCAACTGCTGGAAGGCCCTCCTGAAGATGAGGCGCACCTCTACAGTGGCTGGTCCGGCGGCGGGCGCCGCAAACGTGTACTGGCTGACGTCCGTCTCAAAAGCCGCCAGGCGCGTATCCTCCACGAGACGGATATCCCGCCAGTAGGCACCCGTCGGCGATTCCCCCGTCCACTCGTCCTCCAAGATCTTGGCGTAGTATCGCCCCGGCTGGTCGGCGTAGTCACCGGTCCAGTCGGGCAGCACCGGACCGGCGCGCAACGACAAGCTGCTACCGTCGGCGCCGGTGGCCTGCACCACCAAGATCATGTGGCGCAGCGGCACGCCGGTCGGGACGTGATGGCCCGTCTTGTCGTTGGTGATGCTCACTCCCACCAGCACTGCGTCGCCCTCCAGGCGGGCGGTAGTGGTCATCGTGACCGAGTTCTGTAGCAGCGCCTCATCCTTCGCCCCGGGCATCAGGTGGTTGTGAAGGGGATAACGGGGCCGCAGCCCGCCCTGCTCGGGGTAGACGAAATAATCATAGTCCGCTACGGGCATGTGGCAATCCTGGCACGTCTGGCCCGTCTCCGGGTCGCTGTAGGGGCTCTCCAGCCACTCGCCGAAGGAGTTATAGATCACGACACCTCCGGCGACGTCATACTTGCCCACGACGCCCCCAAAGATGCCATAGTGGCACGGCGCACAAAAGGCGCTCTCCTCCTCCAGTGGCAGATAAGTCACTCGCCGGGTGACGTCATCAAGAGTGCCGAAGAAGAGCTGCTGCCCCTCCTCGGGACGATACAATCGCATGGAGGAGATGCCCGGTCTGGCGGGATAAGGCAACCCCGTGGCTGGATCCAGGATCACGTCCCCGATCTTGTGGCAGAAATCGCAGCCTACCCCGTCCGCAGCGTCGCCGGTGAGATCGGCGGGGCTGATGCCGTCAGGTACCACACCCGACAGCGAAGCCGTCACCTCCATGTGACAGCCTGACCAGCCACACGTGTTGCTTGGCTCCAACGAGGACGCCAGCGGAGTGTGGCAGGCGGCGCAGTTGCCTGCGCGATCGGGGAAGTCAATCTTGTAGCCGGGGCCGTAGTACGGCTGGGCCGGATCGGGAGGCTGGGGGACGCCGCCGGTGTACCGGGTAAGCGGGCTTTGGTTGCCACGTACGTCTGTGCCCTCGTACATGGTCAGAAAACGGGGGTTGACGGCCGATTGGCCGTGGGCATCGGCCTTCCACTCGGCATAGGTCGGGTGGCATGGAGCGCAACTGGCGGAGCCCTCGATCCCCTCAAACGAGAACCACTCGTAATCCAGGTTGTCGGTGGTGTAGTGAGGTTTGAGCGTGATGGTGATAGGCACCAGGCCGGGGGTGGAATCGGCCCACCCGATGTAATACCCTGGAGCCCAGGCGGTCACCGAGAGCGGCTCCGTCATCGTCAGGTCAGCCAGGGTAAAGGAGCCATCGGCGGCTGTAGTTGTCTCGTTTTCGGTGAGCCGCACGCGAACAGCAGCACCGGCCAGCGGTCCCTCGGCGTCGAGTACCACGCCGGATATGACGCCTGGGGGGAGTATCGGCTCTGGCGCAGGTGTTGGAGGCTCCGGCGCAGGTGCCATCGCCTCCGATGTAGGTCTTGTAGTAGGCTGGACAGCGACCGGCTCTGGAGACGGCGCATAAGTCGGTTCGAGGGACGATAGGACTGCACTGGTGCACCCGATGACGAACACGATCCCACCGACCACAGCTATCGGCAACAACCCGCGTAGACAACGCGGCCAACCCTGGCCCTGTTTCATAGTGACACCTTCCTTGTGCATCACGTTTCACGCTTCACGTATCACGCTTCTCTACCGCATAATCGCATACGGATCAGCCGCATCCCGCAGCCCATCGCCCAGGAAGTTGAACCCCAACACAGCGATGATGATAAAAATCACCGGCGTCATGATCCAAGGGTGGCTGCCCAAGGTCTGCAGGTTCTGGGCGTCGTGCATGAGCAGCCCCCAACTGGTCAGGGGCTCCTGGATGCCGAGGCCCAGGAAGCTTAGAAAGGCCTCCGCCAGGATGATCTGCGGGATCATCAGGGTCAGAATGACGATGATGTGGCTCAGGGAATTGGGATAGAGATGCCGGAAGATGATCCGCGTGTGAGAGGCCCCCATCTCCTTGGCTGCCAGGATAAAGTCCGTCTCCCGGAAGGCCATGACCTTGCCGCGCACCTCCCGGGCCAACACGGTCCACGATAGCAGCGCAAAGATGATGGACATCATGATAAAGATAGAGAGCGGGGGCCAGGTGGGTGGGATGACGGCCGAGAGGGCCATCCACATCGGCAACTGGGGGAAGGAATTGACGAACTCGACAAACCGTTGCAGCACCGTGTCGATCACGCCGCCGTAATATCCTGAGACGACGCCCAGAACGGAACCCGCAGCGACGCTGATGAAGGTGCCGAACAGGCTCATAGATAGAGAGATGCGTCCCGCCCGGCAGGCCCGGCTCCACAGGTCCCGCCCGAATTTCTCGGTCCCAAGGAGGTAGACGGTGCCCCCCTCCTCGATGCCGAAAAGGTGGTAGCGGGTCGGTATCAGGCCCAACACCTTCCATTCCCAGCCCTGGACGAAGAACTTGAGCTGGTAGCGCTGGCTTCTTTCCTCGCTCCAAAGTGGTGCAAAAGTCGTGGGGTCGAGTTCAATCGTCTGGAGATAGGTGAAAGGCCGCAGGTGGAACTTGCCCTCGGCATCCACGAAGTGGAGACGTTGGGGGGGGGTAAAGCTGGCTGCCATGTCGAGTTCCACCGGGTCCGTCGGTGAGAAAAAGTCCGAGAAGATCGCCAGAAAGACGAGCATAAGAACCATCAGTCCGCCGACGATGGCAGGCCTGCTTTTTTTGAATCTCTGCCAGACGAGCTGAAAGTAAGTCTCGTGCTGTTCTTCTCCTTCCCCAAACACAGCGGAGGGTATCGGTTGCGTGATCTGATCCGTTTGACTCATTCCTCAACTCCAATCTCTGGATGTCGCTGGTCGGCGAATGGAAACCATCAGCGATCCCCAATCCCTAGTACCCAATCCCTGATACCCACCTAAGCATAGCGGATGCGCGGGTCAAGGACCGCCAGCAGAACGTCCGCCAGGAGGTTGCCTGCCACCAGCATCACGCCGTACATCAGCAGGATACTGCCGGTGATATAGATATCCTGGTTGACGAGGGAATCGTAGTACATAGGGCTGATCGTCGGTATGCTCATGACGATCGCCACCTCGAGCTCCCCCTGCACCATGTAAGGCAGCACCATGCCCTGGTACATGATGATCGGGTGCAGGGCGTTGGGCACGGCGTGTTTGTAGATCACCTTACCCTCGGTCAACCCCTTGGAGCGGGCGGTGGTCACGTACTGGGCGTGCAGCACGTCCAGCAGGTTGCCCCGCATGACGCGCATGTTCCTGGCCACCCCGCCCAGGCCGGCGATAAAGACCACCGGCCAGATGTGCTTGATAAAGTCAACCAGCTTGGGCCAGGACCAGGGGACCAGGACGTATTGCGGGGAGAAGAAGGAGCTGACGTGCTGCTGCCCAAAGGTAAAGACCAGCAGGTAGATGATGACCAGGGCGATCCAGAAGCGGGGAACCGAGGTAAAGATAAAGGCGAAAAGCGCTGCCAGGTTATCGCTCAGGCTATACTGGCGGGGGGCGACGAAGATGCCCACGGCGACGCCGACCAGGGTCGAGGTAGCGTGAGCCAGCACGGCCAGCAGGATCGTGCGGGGCAGACGCTCGGCGATCAGTTCCCCCACGTCCCTGCCGTAGGCCATGGAGTAGCCAAAACTGCCCTCGGTCACGATGCCCTTGATCCAGTTGAGGTACTGGATGGGCATGGGCTTGTCCAGGCCGTATCTCTCCCTATACACATCCGCTGCCGCCTCTGCCTCGGTCACCGACATACCGGCCTGGTTGATCAGGCGCTGTTTGTATACCTGGGCAAAGTCCCCCGGCGGAAGTTGGATGACGATGAAGGACACCAGGCTGATTCCGACGAGCAACACGACCGCCATCAGAAGTCTGCGCAAGATGTAATTGATCATAGGCCGAACCCTCGCGGTTTAGATGGGACCTCCGAGGTCTTGGATCCTCGAGGACCGAGCAGACCTCGGAGGTCTAGAATCATTCAGGTGAGGAGGAGGAGGGGATTCCCCTTCCTCCTCCTACTTGCCAGTCAGGCCCGTGCTATTCGCCGTAGAGCGGGACCTGGTTGGGCCGGATCTGCTCCAACTGATTCTCAGGCGCCGTCCAGAACTGCTCGGGGCTGACGTTGGCCCAGGTCCAGTGATAGAAGAACGGCGTCGAGCCAGCGGGAATGTTGTTGAAGCGCTTGGCCAGGGCCAGCCCGTAGCTGCCGAGGATGACGCCGACGTCGTAGACGTTCTCGGTAAAGATGCGGTTGTATTCGAACATCAGCTCGTTGCGTTTCTCGGCATCCGGCTCCAGCCTGAACTCCTCGACGATGCGCACCAGCTCTTCCTCGAAGGGCTGGAGCTGGCGCGGCTCCTCCCCCTCGCGGTGCCAGCTTGGGCTTTCCTTCGTGAGCGGCGCCAGGGCTGTGGCATACGTAAAGGGCACGGCGTACACCTGGCCGCCCCGGTCTACGTGCCACTCCCACGTGCCGGCCTCGACGTTGTCGCCAGCGACGGTGGGCTTGACCGGGCGGAAGTTGATCTGGATGCCCACGGCACCCATCAACGGCACCAGCGCCTCTGCAGTACTGACCGACTCCGCCTGGTCCTCGTTGGCCATCAGGGCGATCACCAGGTCCTGGCCGGCCAGCGGCCCCTCGGTCCAGTTCAGGATGCCGTTGCCGTCGGTGTCCTCAAAGCCCACCTCGGCCAGCAGCTTGCGCGAGGTATCGGGACTGTACGGATAGTAGGCGACGGAGGCCCGGTCGTACTCGGCCGCGCCGGGGTAGAGGCCGCCCGGCCAGCCGCGCAGGAAGGGGCCGCGTATGATCGCCTGGGCGATGCCATCGCGGTCAATGGCCTGGCTCACGGCGCGGCGGAAGGTCACATTGCGGAACAGCTTGCGCAGCTCGGCGTCCCGCTCGTTCTCCACGCCCAGCGAGGCCGACTGGTTGATGTGTAGCGAGAAGGTGAGCATCTCGGGGCCCCACGTGACGAAAAAGTGGGCATCCGGTTCGGCGGCCCGCTTCAGTGTCTCGTTGAAGGTGCTGGGGTTCTCCAGGTTGCTGTGGTCCCCTGAGCCCGCCAGCGTGCTCAACGTGCGGCCCACGCCGGTGGAGCCCTTCTCGAACATCACCTCGTCCAGGTAGGGCAACTGGTTCCCCGCCTCGTCCACCTTCCAGTAGTAGGGGTTGCGGCGCAGGACCATGAGCTCGTCGGTCTTGTACTCGACCGCGATCCAGGGGCCCATGCCGACGTTGGGCAGCTTGTCCGGCGGCCAGGCCTTCTCAAAGGCGACGTAGTCGTTGTCGGAAAAGGCGGGGTGGAGCGGCTCCCAGATGTGCTTCGGCCACACCGAGAAGTTGTACTCGGTCATGTTGAACAGCATCTGGACGGGGAAGGGCACCGGGAAGGTCCACTTGACGGTATAGTCGTCCACCTTCTCCAGGGTGACGTCCTCGCCGCCGATCTGCCAGGTGGTGCGGGAGGTGGCAGAGTTGACGTTGGGGTCCAGGATAAAGTACTCCCAGGTGAACATGACGTCGTCGGCGCTGAAGGGCTGCCCGTCGGACCACTTGGCCCCTTCGATCAGGTGCATGGTGAGCTCGTAACCGTCGTCCGACCACTCGTAACCCTTGGCCAGGTTGGGCCACGGCTCGACCTTGTTGGCCCGGAATAGAGGGCCGACTATCAGCAGCGCTTCCTCGTAGATGATGTTGATGCCGAACCAACCCTGGGTCTGGCCGGCGCCCAGGTTCCAGCCCTCGGTGGGGCAGGCGGAAAAGTCGCGCCACACGTCGCCGTATACCCCGATCCCGGTCGACATGCCGGACGCCAGCATGACCTGCGGCTCCTTGGGCAGCCGCTCCTCGACTGGCGGCAGCGTCCCGTTGGCCACGAGCGCGTCCATCCACGCAGCCTGATGATACTCGGGCAGCGCCTTGTAGGTCATAACCTCATCGAGGTCGAAGCGCACGGCCTCGGGGCCGGTGCCTATAGGTACGCCCTCGGGATAGGGGATCGCTCCCACCACCTCGACGAGCTTCTCCACCTCAACCTCGACGGTCTCCTTGACCTCCTGCACAACCTCGACGGTCTCTTTGACCACGACGGTCTGAACGATCGTCCGGGGCTGGCATTGGGTCGCCAGCAGCGAGAGGCCCGCCAGCACTGAAAGCAACACGAACGTGACTCTCTTGGAAAGCATTCTACTCCTCCTGTTCTGATTATGTGTTCCAGAAACTGATCATGCGGAGCGATTCCTGTCCTTCGCTCCTCAAACCTGCGCGCATCAGCGCTCTAGCTACCCTCCTTCACCACCTCCTTTCTGGAACTGACCAATGTCCATCCCTCTCCAGTCTTCAGTGGGAGGACGCGACTAGACCCAGCAGGCCACCTGATGGCCTGGCTCAACCTGTTGCAGGGCAGGCTCCTTTTCCATACAGATGCTCTTGGCACTCGAGCACCTTGGCGCAAACGCGCAGCCCTGGATCTCCCCGGTGGGTGTGGGCACCATCCCTTCGATAGGCACCAGCACCTTTCCCCCCTTCCTGCCAAACACCGGAACCGAGTTCAGAAGCCCAATGGTATAGGGATGGAGGGGGTTGTGAAATACCGTCCGCACATCGGCATATTCGACGATCTTTCCCAGGTACATCACCGCCACGTAGTCGGCCATCTGGGAGACTACGCCCAGGTTGTGTGTGATCAATATGATGGCGGAGTCAAAGTCACTCTGGAGTTCGCGCATCAGGTCCAGGATCTGGGCCTGGACTGTCACGTCCAGGGCCGTGGTAGGCTCGTCCGCGATCAGAATCGCAGGATTACAGGACAGGGCCATGGCGATCATCACTCGCTGCCGCATGCCACCGCTCAGTTGGTGGGGATACTCGTGGAGCCGTTGCTCAGGGTCGCTGATGTGGACCTTGTACAGCATCTCCAGCGCCCGGCTCATCGCCTCCCTGTGACTGACGCCCTGGTGCAACTGTACCGACTCCGCGATCTGTCCCCCAATGGTGTACAGGGGGTTGAGCGAGGTCATTGGCTCCTGAAATACCATGGCAATCTGGCCGCCGCGGATGCTCCGTATCTCCGAGCCGCGGGGATCGAGGCCGGCGATATCTACCACAGTCCTACCCCCGTTTCTATAGAAAAGGACGTGACCCTCGGCGATCTTGCCCGGCGGGGATTGGATGAGCTGCATAATCGAGAGGGCGGTGACGCTCTTGCCGCAACCGCTCTCACCAACCAGGCCCAGGGTGGTATTGCGATCTAGCTCAAGATCGACCCCATCCACAGCCCGCACCGTGCCACTGTCAAGAAAGAAGTAAGTCTTCAGATTCTTGATCTCCAGGATTGTATTCACATCTGGGTAGGGTGTTTCTGTCATGGCTGTTCGCAAATCCCTCAGAATTGTAAAGGCCAGAACGCTTACCTTTTAGTGCATGGGCACCGACTTGCTCCGAGCGCCGCACGAGCACCGGATGACCAATTCAGTCTCCAGGTGAACCGGGGCCGATGGTGCCGGCAGGCCGTCGATCAGGTCAATCAGTAGCCCGGCCCCCCTGGATCCTACTTCGTAGAATGGGTGGTGAACGGTGGTCAGTGGTGGGGCGAAATATGCCGCCAGGGGGATATCGTCGAAGCCGACGACGGCGACGTCTTGGGGCACCTGCAACCCGCTCTTACGCAGAGCCTGCAGTGCGCCCAGCGCCATACGATCGTTCTGGGCGAAAAGGGCCGTGAAACCCGGGCTGCGGTCGAGCAACTCCAGGACCGCGCGATAACCGCTGGCACTGGACCAGTCTCCAACTGCCACCCAACAGTCCTCGGGCACGACCCCGGCTTGCCGGAGTGCCTCTACGTAGCCAAGCCGGCGCTCCTGGCTCTCGTACATCTCCTGGGGCCCAGTGATGTGCGCGATGCGACGATGGCCCAGGCGTAGCAGGTGCTCCGTCGCCCAACGTGCGGCCTGAGAGTTGGCAATGCCAACCTTCACGACGTTCTCGCGGTCCTGTGCGTAGCCGATGGTCACGACAGGCAGGTCACGAGGGATGTCGTCGAAGATAAGGTAGCTGTCGCAGTCGGCGCCGTGGTATATAATGAACAGGCCCTCGGCCTGGTGCTGACTCAGAAGCCGGGAATGGAGCGGCTCGCCGGTGAGACTACGCTCTGCACCGCTGATGAACATCAGGTAGCCGTGCTCACGGGCTGCGGTCTCCGCACCCTCGAGGATGCGAGCGTGGGTATAATCGCTGAGATCGGCGGTGAGTATGCCAAGAAGGTAGGTACGTCGAGAAGCCAGACTACGGGCACTGGCATTCGGCCGGTAATCCAGTGCCTTGATCGCCGCCAACACACGCGCACGCGTCTCCCTGGCAACCACGCCTCTGTCGTTCAGCACACGCGACACCGTCTGGCGTGAGATACCTGCCCGGGCGGCTACATCCTCAATCGTAGTCTTTTTTCTATTCATGATACCCCGGGGAAGTTGTGGGGTAACGGCACCATCCAGGAGCTTTCCCATTTGGCCGCTATGAATGTTCACAGCTCCGAAGCGGTTTGTGTGAGCGCTCACTATGAGCAACCATATTATAGCGGATGACATAGATGTTGTCAAGCGCTGTGTTAAACTAAAAGGTGTCGCAAGCAATGACGAGAACTCAACCTCGACCTCCTTGCCGCGCCCGTGAGGTGGAACTCTTCCCAGCCCGGCATACCCGACGAGCTGCTTGTCAGTCGAAAAGCGGGTGATACGGGCTTCTCAGCATTTTCTCAGCATTCGCACAGCTACCTTTCAGGTGCTGCGTCTACAATGTGGTATAATCTGAGGTGATGAATTAGAAACCCGGTTTTGCCGCTTCGCTCACCGAAAAACCGGGTTTCTCAAGATTGGGTTTCTCCGAAGGGAACGGACGATGGCGACCGTACTTGTGGTGGATGACGACGAAAAGCTGCTCAAGATGCTGCGTCGCACCCTGGTTTACGAGGGCTTTGACGTCGCGACCGCCACCGACGGGCGTGAGGCGCTTTCGCAAGTGGAAGCACACCAACCGGACGTCATCGTACTGGACTGGCTCATGCCTGGATTGGATGGCCTCGGGGTGATAGACCGCCTGCGGGCGGCACACGACGAGACGATGGTGCTGATGCTCACGGCCCGCGATGCCATCGAGGACCGCGTGGAAGGACTGGAGAGCGGGGCCGACGATTACCTGATCAAGCCCTTCGCTCCCGCCGAACTGCTGGCGCGCGTACGTGCCCTGTTGCGGAGGTCGGCGGCGGCGAGCGCCGCTGCGCTGCAAGAACAGCCGCTGGCCTACGCCGGCCTCTTGCTCGACCCGCTGACCCGCCAGGTGCAGCGCGGCGAGCGGCCATTCGAACTCACGCCGACCGAGTTCGATCTCCTTCACTACCTGATGCGCCACCCCCGCCAGGTGCTGTCACGGCAGCAGATTCTGGAAGAGGTGTGGGGGTACGACTTTGGCGGCGACGACAACGTGCTGGAGGTATACGTCGGCTATCTCCGCAAGAAGACGGAACAGGGGGGCGAAGCGAGGCTGGTCCAGACAGTCCGTGGCGTCGGTTACGTCCTGCGCGAGGAATAGGGGGGGGGTACATCTCTTAGATTCCTCGCTTCGCTCCGGGTGTACCCACCCGCAATGACAGGCTTATGAGTACATCCCAATGTCTATTCGTCTGCGCCTGACACTGCTGTACACGACAATCCTGGCTCTGACCCTGGCCAGCCTGGGTGGGATACTTTACAGCACCCAGTACCAGTCTATGAGCGGGAGCGAGGAACGGCTGCTGGCTGACCTGGCGCGACGTGTGGTCGAGCATCGCCAACTTGGTCGCGAATTCGGAGAATCTGCATTTCCTCCCTTACCACCGCGGGACGAGGTGGGCGACCTCGGCCGCCCGTCTGTCCCCAACCGCAGGTTCGGCTTCCCAGCCACGTACATGCAACTGATCAACCTGGAGGGACAGGTACTCTCGCGCTCGGAGAACCTGCAGGAGGTGACTCTGCCTCTCAGCAAGGCCGGCCTTGAGGCGTTGCAGCAGGGGGAATCGTGGGTGGAGACTGCATCCATCGAGGATGAACGGCTGATGATCTACAGCGCACCCGTCGCAATTGAAGGCCGTGTCACCGAGATTGTGCAGGTTGCGCACTCCATCGCCGGGCAAGACCAGTATCTGGGTACGCTGGGGAGAAACCTGCTCGTCGGCAGCGGGATCGCGGTCATGATTGCGTTTGGCTCGGGGTGGATCCTGTCTGGGGTGGTGTTGCGCCCGATCCACCGCATCACGCGGACGGCACGGGCCATCGGCACTGAACGGGATTTGAGTCGTCGCGTGCAGTACGCCGGTCCCAACGACGAGATTGGCCAGTTGGCGACCACCTTCAACGCCATGCTGACAGAACTGCAAGCCGCCTACCAGCAGGTCGAGCAGGCGCTGCAGCAACAGCGCAAGTTTGTGGCCGACGTGTCTCACGAACTGCGCACCCCCCTGACCACCCTGCGGGGCAACCTGGCGCTGTTACGCCGCAAGCCATCCATCAGTGACGAGGATCAGGCAGACATTCTCGATGACATGGCCGATGAGAGCGACCGGCTGATCCGCCTGGTGAACGATCTGCTGGCGCTGGCGCACGCAGAGTCGGGCCGCCTGCTGCGCAGCGACGTCGTTCCGATCGGGCCGCTCGTCGAAGACGTGTGCCGGCAGGGCCGGCTGCTCGATCCGGAGAGACTGATCACCTGCACTTCCGTGAGCGAGGCGGCCGTCATCGGTGACCAGGACGCGCTCAGGCAGGTACTGCTGATCCTGGTGGACAATGCGCTCAAACACACCGCAGGACCGGTCACGGTGACGGCTCAAGCCGCCGGCGAGCACGTCACGCTGAGCGTCCGCGACGCCGGCCCCGGCCTCGAGCCGGAGGTGCTGGGACACATGTTCGAGCGCTTCTATCGTGGGGAGAGCGGTTTGGCTGAGCGGGGGATTCCTCACTTCGTTCGGAATGACGACAGGGAGAGGCCGGGAATTGGACTGGGGCTGGCCATCGCCAAGGCGCTGGTCGAGGCCCAGGGAGGCACGATCGCCGTCGAAAGCCAGGCGGAGCAGGGCAGCGTTTTCACCGTGAGTTTACCCCGGGCTGTTCATCCGTAGCCGGGTTCGCCGGATGAGTCGCCGAGTGAGATGAAAACGTCGAGGCTGTTCAAGTTTCTCAAGCCGTACTGGCGGTGGGCGACCCTGGCGCCACTGCTGATGGTCCTCGAAGTGGCGATGGACCTGATGCAGCCCAAGATGATCCAGCGCATCGTGGATCAGGGCATCGCGCGGCTCGACATAGCCGTGGTCGCCAACACGGGGTTGCTGATGGCCGGGCTGGCGTTCATCGGCGCCATAGGCGGCGTGGGCTGCACGGTGTTCTCGATGCTGGCCTCGCAGGGATTTGGCACTGACCTGCGCGGCACCCTCTTTCGCAAGGTGCAGTCACTCTCCTTCGGCAACCTGGACAGGCTGGAGACGGGGCAGTTGATCACGCGCCTGACCAACGACGTGACCCAGGTGCAAGAGGTGGTGTCCATGATGCTCCGCATCATGGTCCGGGCACCTTTGATGCTGATCGGCAGCCTGATTCTGGCAATCGTCACCAGTCCGCGCCTGGCCCTCATACTGGTCGTGTTGGGACCGCTGGTGCTGGCCGTGCTGGCCTGGGCGATCAACAGGGCTTATCCACTGTTCGGCACGGTGCAGCGCCAACTCGACGACCTGAACACGGTCATGCAGGAGAACCTGGCCGGAGTGCGCGTGGTCAAAGCGTTCGTGCGCGCTGAGCACGAGAAGCACCGTTTCGGAGCCGTCAACGACAGCCTGATGGCGCGGACGATCCACGCCGCGCGGACGGTGGCCGTGACGGCGCCGGCGACGATGCTGGCGCTCAACCTGGGCGTCGTCGGGGCGATCTGGTTTGGCGGCCTCCAGGTGACCTATGGTGGGATGAAGGCGGGGGAACTCATCGCCTTCGTCAACTACCTGATGCGCACGTTGATGTCGTTGACGTTTGTCAGTATGTTGGTGATGCGCTTCGCACGCGCCGAGGCGTCGGCTGACCGCATCCAGGAAGTATTGGATAGCGCCCCCGAGGTCCAGGACAGGGCCGATGCCCTGAGGGTGTTTGCGCCGCAGGGACAGGTGGCGTTCGAGAACGTGACCTTCAGTTACGATAGGGACGGGCGTGATCCGGTGCTCAAGGGGATCAGTTTTTCGGCCGAGCCGGGACAAACGGTGGCCATTCTCGGCGCGACGGGTGCGGGCAAATCCAGCCTGATCCACCTGATCCCCCGGTTCTACGACGCGACCGGGGGGCGGATCACCATGGATGGCGTGGACGTGCGCGACGTGAGCGAGGCCACGCTGCGTCACAACGTCGGCGTCGCGCTGCAAGAATCAGTGCTCTTTAGTGGCACGATCCGCGACAACATCCGGTACGGGCGGCCCGATGCCAGCGATGAGGAGGTGGTCGCCGCGGCCAAGGCGGCGCAGGCCCACGACTTTATCCGCCAGTTCCCGGATGGCTACGACACTGTGCTGGGCCAGCGGGGGGTGAACCTCTCCGGCGGGCAAAAGCAGCGCATCGCCATCGCCCGCGCCTTGCTCACCCGGCCGGCCGTGCTCATCCTCGACGACAGCACCAGTTCGGTTGACGTCGAGACGGAAACCAGGATCCAGGACGCGCTGGAGGGGCTGATGCGCGAGCGCGCGAGCCCTGTCCTGAGCACACGCGCAGGAGTCAGGACGTGCTTTGTCATCGCCCAGCGCATCAGCACAGTGCTGAACGCCGACAAGATCCTGGTGCTGGACGACGGCCAGATCGTGGCCGAGGGCACGCACAGCGAACTGCTGGCCTCGAGCCCGATCTACCGCGAGATCTATGAGTCGCAACTCGGAGACGGAGCGCTGGCCCATGGGTGAGCGTAGACCGGATCAAGACCGAGACCAGCGCATACGTCCCCCGATGATGGGGCGCGGTGGTGGGCCGGCGCTCTACCTGCTGAGCGAGCGAGAGCGCGCCAAAGATGTGCGCGGCACACTGCCGCGCATCTGGGGGTACCTGAAGCGGCGATGGTGGGCGCTGGCGGGCGTAGTTCTGCTGGTGGCAGTGACAGTGGGCCTCGATCTGCTGGGGCCTTACCTGATGGGCAGGGCGATTGACGAGCACATTCTCAAGGGGGACCTGCCCGGCCTGGCGCGCACGGCGTTGTTGATGGCCGGCGTTGCTTTGGCCATGTCGTTGACCTCCTGGCTGCAGACCTACGTGATGATCGGCGTGTCGCAGCGCGCCGTGCGCGACATCCGCACCGACCTCTTTGCCAGGCTGCAGACGTTCTCCCTGCGCTTCTTTGACCAGCGCACGCACGGCGAACTGATGAGCCGGCTGGCGAACGACGTGGAGAACATTAGCAACGTGCTCACCGAAAGCGTCACGCAACTATTCTCCGGCCTCCTGAGCCTGATCGGTGTGGCGACGATGATGTTTCTCATCAACGCGCGCCTGGCGGTGGTTAGCCTGGTGACGATCCCGCTGATGGTGTCGCTGAGTCGCTGGATCGCCAGGCACACGCGCAAGGGATTCCGCGAGCAGCAAGAGGCACTGGGTGTACTGAACGGCATCATCGAGGAAACGGTCACCGGGCAGCGCGTGGTCAAGGCCTACGTGCGCGAGCAGGCGGCCGTCGAGCAGTTCGACGCCGCCAACCACAGGCTACGCCGTGCGTCCACGTATGCCCAGATCTTTGCCGGAACGATGGGCCCGATCACCAACTTTGTCAACAACGTGGGCTTTGCCATCGTCGCCGGGGCGGGCGGCTGGATGGCCGTGCGAGGGTTGGCGACGGTGGGTACCATCGCCAGTTTTGTCAACTATGCACGGCAACTTGCGCGCCCCCTGAACGAAATCGCCAGCCTGTACAACTCGATCCAGTCAGCCATCGCCGGGGCGGAGCGGGTGTTCGAGATCATTGACCAGGTGCCCGAGCTGCAGGATGCAGCGGACGCCCGGCCGCTGGCATACATTCAGGGTGAAGTGACTTTCGACGACGTGTGCTTTGGCTACGAGGAGGGGGTGCCCGTGCTCAAGCGGGTCAGCCTGCACGCCGAACCGGGGCAGACGATCGCCCTGGTCGGGCCGACGGGAGCGGGCAAAACGACGATCGTCAACTTGCTGACCCGCTTCTACGACGTCAACAGTGGCAACATCCGAATTGATGGGGTGGACATCCGCCAGGTGAAGATGGACGACTTGCGCCGCAGGCTGGGCATCGTGCTGCAGGACACGTTCCTGTTCTCCGGCACGGTGAGGGACAGCATCCGCTATGGGCGGCTGGAGGCCACCGACGAAGAGGTCGTGGCTGCCGCCACGCTCGCCAACGCCGACCAGTTCATTCACCGCCTGCCCCAGGGCTACGACACGCTGCTGTCGGAACGGGGCAGCAACCTCAGCCAGGGGCAGCGGCAGTTGCTGGCCATCGCCCGTGCGGCCCTGGCCGATCCCGGCATCCTGATCCTGGACGAGGCGACGAGCAGCGTGGACACGCGTACGGAAAAGCACATCCAGGAGGCCATGCTACGCTTGATGGAAGGGCGCACCAGTTTCGTCATCGCCCACCGCTTGAGCACGATTCGCGGAGCGGACAAAATCCTGGTGGTCAACGATGGTGAGATCGTCGAGCAGGGTACACACCAGGAACTGCTCGCGCGTGCATGCTTTTACCACCACCTGTACATGAGCCAATTCAAGGGGCGGCCGGCGATGCATGCGTTGCAGCCCGCGTCCGTGGGCGCGGAAAGAGCGACTGAAGTCGCCACTACGAACTAGCCAACGACTGAAGTCGCCACTACGCACCAATCAGAGGCGGCTCCCTGGAATTAGATCACCTCTGCACCGTTCGTCGCTGCACAGACGTACACGTTGGGCGTGAGGCCGGTGGCGGCCTGGTAACAGCCGGCCACAGCCGTGGCGAAGGGGTGAGCGGCGTGAGATTCTTCGTCGCTGCGCTCCTCAGAATGACAATCAGTGCGGACGAGGGCCACGGCGCAGCCGCCGAACCCCGCGCCCGTCATGCGGGCGCCGTAGCAGGATTCCTGCTGGCGGGCGCACGTCACCATGGCGTTCAGTTCGCGGCTCGACACCTCGAAATCGTCCCGCAGGCTGATGTGACTGGCGTCCATCAGTTGGCCCAGCCGGACGGCATCCCCCTGCTCGCTGGCCTCGACTGCCTGCAGGGTGCGGGCGTTTTCGGTCACGACGTGGCGAGCGCGGCGGCGGGTCACCTCGTCCAGTTGACCGGCCTGGGCCTCGAACTGGGCCACGCTCACGTCGCGCAGGGCACGGACGCCGAAGGTGCGGGCGGCCGCCTCGCACTGGGCGCGGCGCTCGTTGTAGGCGGAGCCCACCAACCCCCGCCGGGTGGCCGTATCCAGTACGACGACGGCGGTCTCCGGCGGTAGGGGCACAGGCTGCGTCTGCAGCGAGCGGCAGTCAATGAGCAGGGCGTGCCCGGCCACCCCCGCCGCTGAAATGGTCTGGTCCATGATGCCGCAATTGACGCCCACCCATTGGTTCTCCGCGCGCTGGCCGAGTTTCGCCATGGCCGTCGCGTCCCACGGCAGCCCAGACACGGCGGCAAAGACGCGGGCGGTGGCCATCTCCAGCGCCGCCGACGAGGACAGGCCGGCGCCGATCGGCACGTCGCTGGCCAGGGTCCCCTCCCAGCCCTGCAGCGGGTGGCCGGCCTCCTGCAAGGCCCAGGCGACTCCCTTCAAGTACTCGCCCCAGCCGGTGCCACGGGTGAGGCCGGCCAGCGGGAACTCGGCCACCTGGCGTAAGTCGAGCGAGGTGCACACGACGCGCCGGTCGTCGCGCGGTTGCAGCGCGATCCACACGGCGCGGTCAATGGCCATGGGCAGCACGAAGCCATCGTTGTAATCGGTGTGCTCGCCGATCAGGTTGACCCGCCCCGGGGCGCGCACGACGAAGGCGGGCGAGGTGCCGTAGCGGCGTTCGAATTCCTGGATGACCAGGGAGTAAAGAGGCATCGCGGATGAGTACATCCGAGCTCCTCCTGGACAAGTCTCGCGATTCGCTGATTTGCTGATTTGCTGATTTGCCATTTGCGATTTGCGCTACCGGTCGGGCCACAGGTCGGCCAGGAACTTGAGTTTCTCGACCGTCTGGTAGTTGCCACCCCCTTCGTGGTCGTTGTATTGGTAGATGCGGATGTCCTTGGGGCCGGCAAAGTGGTTGTAGGCCGCGAAGACGGTGGAGGGGGGGCAGATGATGTCCATCAGGGCCACGGAAAAGAGCGCCTGGGCTTTGGAGCGGGCAGCAAAGCTCATCCCGTCGAAGTAGGAGAGGGTGCCGTGGACCGTGTCCACCTTGTCCCGGTGCGCCTTGCAGAAGGCGACGAGTTCGTTGTAGGGCGCGGCGTCGGTGATCTCCATGGCGCGGCGGTAGTGGCACAGGAACGGCACGTCGGGCATGACGACGGACACGTTGGGCTCCAGCCCGCCGACGGCGATGGTGATGCCGCCGCCCTGGCTGCCGCCGGTGAGGGCGATGCGCGTGGCGTCCACGGCCGGGTGGCTCCTGGCCGCTTCGACCGCCCGCACCCCGTCGGTAAAGACGCGGCGGTAGTAGTAGGTCCTGGGGTCCAGGATGCCGCGGGTCATGAAGCCGGGGTGGTGGGGGTTGGAGCCGTCCGGTTCCGGGTCGGGGGTGTCCCCTTGCAGGTGGGGGTTGTAGCCCTGGCCGCGCGTGTCCATGACCAGGTGGGCGTAGCCCGCGCTACTCCACACCAGCCAGGAGATGGGGAAGCCGCGCCCACCGGAGTAGCCGATGTACTCTACCACGCAGGGCAGCGGTTCCTGGTGCTGGCGGGGCAGGAGCAGCCAGCCCTTGATGGGTTGGCCGCCGTAGCCGTTGAAGGTGACGTCGAAGGCCTCTACGGTACGCAGGCCATAGTCCACCGGTTCGAAGACGGCGTTCAGCGGGAAGGAGCGGGCCTCTGCCAGCGTCTGCTGCCAGAAGGGGTCGAAATCGGACGGCTCTTCGCGGAGCGGCAGGTATCTTTTCAGTTGTTCGAGTGGCATATCGAAAAGCATGGTCAAAGCCTCCTATAGATGGGATCAGGGATCAGTTCTTGGGAAACCAGGTTTCTCCCAGAAACCTGGTTTCTAATGGTACGAAGGCAACCAGTCACCGTGGGCCTCGATCAAGTCGTCCACCAGGTTCCAGATGTGGTCCAGGTCCAGTTCGGCGGCGGTGTGGGGGTCGAGCATGGCGGCGTGGTAGATGTGCTCGCGCTTGCGGGTCAGGGCCGCCTCGACGGTCAGCGCTTGCACGTTGACGTTGGTCTGTATGAGCGCCGCCAGTTGCGGCGGCAGCGCGCCGATGCGGGTGGGCTGGACGCCGTTCTTGTCCACCAGGCAGGGCACCTCGACGATGCAATCCGGCGGCAGGTTGTCAATCAGGCCACGGTTGGGCACGTTGCCATAGATGACCCTGGGCGTGCCGGTCTCCAGGCTGTGGATGACGTAGGAGCCGTATTCGTGGGTGCGTTCGATGGGGGGGACCGTCTCGGGGTCTTCAAAGTACTCGCGCAGCGCCTCCCAGCCGGCGATCTGCGCTTCGCAGCGGCGAGGGTATTCGTCTAGCGGGACATTGAAGCGCTCGAGCAGGTCGGGGCGGTCCCGCTTGAGAAAAAAGGGTACGTATTCGGCGGCGTGTTCGCTGGACTCGGTGACATAGTAACCCAGGCGGGCGAGCATCTCGTAACGGACGCGGTTCCAGGAGGGCACCCGCCCTTCCTCCACGATCCGGCGGATGCGCGGGTAGAGGTCCTCGACGCCGTCCTGGGTCTTACGTTCGAAGCGCAGGTAGAAGGCCATGTGGTTGATGCCGGCGCACAGGTAGTGGACCTCCTCAATGGGCACGCCGACGTCGGCGGCCAGTTGCTCGGCCGTGCCCTGCACGCTGTGGCACAGCCCTACCGTCCTGACGTGGCTGGCGCGGCTGATGGCCCAGCAGTTGATGGCCATGGGGTTGACGTAGTTGAGGAAGGTGACGCCAGGGCACAGTTCCTCCATGTCGCGGCACACGTCTAGCAGGACGGGGATGGTGCGCAGGCCGCGCATGATGCCGCCGATGCCCAACGTGTCGGCAATCGTCTGGCGCAACCCGTATTTCTTCGGCACCTCAAAGTCAATCACGGTGGCCGGCTCGTATCCGCCCACCTGGATCATGCAGATGGCGTAGTCGGCGCCATCCAGCGCGGCCCGGCGGTCGAGGGTGGCCTGGATGGTGGGGTGGGCGTCCAGCACGTGGGCCACTTTGCGGGCCACGATCTCCGAGGTGCGCAGCCGGTCCTGGTCAAGGTCGTGCAGGCTGATGGTAGAGCCGGCCAGTTCGGGGAAACTCAGGATGTCGCCCAGCAGGTTCTTGGCGAAGACGGTGCTACCGGCGCCGATGAAGGCGATCTTGGGCATCTAGAGTCTCACCTCTCCCCCCTCGGCGGCGGAGCGGTAGATGGCTTCGATGATGCGCAGGACCTGGAGCCCTTCCTCAACGGTGGGGGAGAGGGCCCGGCCCTGGCGGATGGCCCGCACGAACTGGCCGGTGACGGTCTGTTCGCTTTCGGCTCCGGTCTGGAGGCGGGTCTCGGCGCGCACTCCCTGGACGTCGGCGTACAGCCGCAGCGTGTCCTCGCGGGTGTAGTTGGGGACGTTCATTTCCGCGCCCCCCTGGTCTCCCCACAGGTAGACGAAGAAGCGGTCCCCCTTTTGAGTATAGCCGGCCCAACTTACCTCTAACGTCAACGTGGCTCCGCTCTCCAGGCGCAGGAAGGCGGTGACCAGGTCCTCGACGTCGAAGGACGGAGGCTGGCCCTGGAAGCGCACGCCGGGGAAGAAGCCGCGTCCCTGCGGACCCAGTTTGGCGTAGGTGGTGGCGCTGACGGAGAGGACACGGGGGTTCCCGGCCAGCCACAGTGCCAGGTCGAGCATGTGCACTCCCAGGTCAATCAGGCAGCCGCCGCCCGAGCGGGCTTTGTCGCCGAACCAGCCTTCGGCGCCGGCAGGGATGCCCTGGTCGCGCAGCCAGCCGGTGTGCACAAAGTAGATCTCGCCCAACTTGCCGGCCTCGACGTGCCGCTTGAGGGCCTGGCTGTCGGTCCGGAAGCGGTAGTTGAAGGCGACCATCAGCACGCGCCCGGTACGGGCAGCAGCCTGTGCCATGGCCTCCCCGTCGGTGACGGTGGTGGCGAGGGGCTTTTCGACCAGCACGTGCTTGCCGGCCTCCAGCGCGGCGAGCGTGACGGGGGCGTGCAGATGATTGGGCACGCAGACGCTCACCGCGTCCACGTCGGGTTGGGCGATGAGTTCGCTATAGTCGCGGTACAGGCGTGGGATGTTGTGCTGCCTGGCAATCTCCTGGCAGCGGTCCTGGTCGAGCCCGGCCAGCGCCACCAACTCGACGTCGGCCATGGAGGCGTATTGGCGGGCGTGGAAGCGCCCCACGCCACAGCCGATGATGCCGATGCGGATCTTCTCACTCACAGAATGACCTCCGGTGGATATTTGGAAGTTGGAAGTTGGAAGTTGGATACTGAACCCTGGTCTCTGATCCCTGATCCCTGATCACGTCTGCTGGAACTGGGGGAGCCACTGAGCCTGGGCGGTGAGCATTTCTTCTACCATGGCCCGAATCTGCGGCAGGGTGCAGACGGCGGCGGTCAGCGGGTCGAGCGTGACGGCGTGGACCACCGTCTCGGCGTTGCCAGCCAGGGCGGCCTCGACGATCAGTTCCTGGACGTTGACGTTGGTGCGGTTGAGGGCGGCCAGGTGGGTGGGCAGCGGGCCGATGGCGGTCGGCTGGACGCCGTTGCCGTCCACCAGGCACGGCACCTCCACGCAGCAACCCTTGGGCAGGTTCTCGATCAGGTCCCAGTTGGGCACGTTGCCGTTGATGCGCGCCGGCCGGTTGGTCTCGATCGCCTCGACGACGTAGGAGCCGTACTCGTGGGTGCGGGTGGTCGGCAGGTCTTTGACCCCCGCGAGCAGCTCCTGGTATTCCCGTTGCGACTCGGCCAGCTGCTGGATGCAGTGGCGGAGGTAGCCCCCCGTGCGACCAAAGTCGAACCAGCGGTTGGCCGGGTCCTGGAAGCGCGGCACCAGGTCCTCGTTCACCATCCTGGCGCTCTTGCGAAAGTAGGGCACGTACTCGCTGGCGTGGCCACTGGATTCGGTGACAAAGTAGCCCAGGTGCTTCATCAGTTCGATGCGCACCGGCTCCTGAGCATAGATCTCGGGCCGCTGGATGGCCTCCCAGAGCCGGGGGTAGAGGTCCTCCTTGCCCCGGCGGTAGTCCAGGAACCAGGCCTGGTGGTTGATGCCCGCGCACAGAAAGACGATCTCGTCGTAGGGCACGCCGATCCACCCCGCCAGCATCTCGCTGGTGCCCTGTACGCTGTGGCACAGGCCCACGCAGGGGCGGCTGGTGGCCACGTCCACCGCCCAGCAGTTGGCCGCCATGGGGTTGACGTAGTTGATGAGCAGCGCGTCGAGCGCGACGTCGTCCATGTCGGCACACAGGTCAACCAGCACCGGGATGGTGCGCAGGGCGCGGAAGACGCCGCCGGGGCCAAGCGTGTCGCCCACGCACTGCTCGACGCCGTAGCGCTGGGGGATCTCGATGTCCAGCGCGTAGGCGTCCAGGCCGCCCTGCTGGAAGGTGGTGATGACGTAATCGGCGTCCTGTACGGCCCTGCGCCGGTCGGTGGTGGCCTCCACGCGCGCCTTGAGCCGCCGCTGGTCCACGATGGCCTGGACCAGGACGCGGGCCTGGGCCAGGCGGGCGGGGTCAATGTCCATGAGGGAGATGGTGCTATCCTGTAAGGCGGGCGTCAGCAGGACGTCGCTGCACAGGTTGCGGGTGAAGACGGTGCTGCCGGCGCCGACGAGGGCGATTTTGGCCATTCGGTTGCCTCCTTGTGTGATGGGGTAGATTGCCACATTTAACAACCATTTGAGAGTTTTGTCAAAGCGTCGTGGTATGCGCGCTTGACAGTCCTTCCCCTCCATCCTATAATGCCGGGCACTATGATCAGAACGCTGCTCCCCAAATCGCCGGTCTTGCTGCTCGTTTCCATCCTCATCGCCACGGCACTGGGTGCCTGCAACACTACCCCGGCCGGGCGGCCGGCACAAGCCCCGCCCGGCGACGTCGAGATCTACGGCGACCTGGAACGCATTGACCCCCGCGGCCAGATAGTCGTGTACTGGCATCAGCAGGCCGGGGAGGCGGAGGAGGTGCTGCTGGAGTTGATTGACCAGTTCAACGCTAGCAACGAATGGAACATCACCGTGATCGGCGAATATGCCGGCTCGACCAATGCCATCTACGACAAAGTCCATGGCCGCGTGGGGTCGAGCGCACTGCCTGGCCTCGTAGGGGCGGAACCGTACCAGGCCGCCTCGTATGCTGCGCAGGCCACTTCAGTCGCCCTGGATCCGTATGTCACCAGTTCGCGCTGGGGTTACACGCAGGCGGAACTGGGCGATTTCTTCCCCAGTGCGCTGGCCGCCGGCGCTCTACCACCGTCGGGGGCAATCTATGGCTGGCCGTTGTACAAATCCATGGACGTGATGGTCTACAACGAGAACTGGCTGGCCGAGTTGGGCTACGATGGCCCACCCGAGACCTGGGAGCAATTTGCCGAGATGGCGTGCCGGGCCGCCGCTCAGCCATTCTCCGGAGCCACAGTTGAGGGCAATACGCTCGGCTACGAGTACTCTATGGACGCTTCCCGCTTTGCCGCCTTCGTCTTCAGCCGGGGAGGGGACGTCGTCAGCGAGGATGGCACCCGTTACGTCTTCAACGGTCCGGAGGGGTTGGAGGCGTTGACGTTTCTGAAGGACCTGGTGGATCGCGGTTGCGCCATGCCGGCCACGGACCCGCGCGGCGAGCGGGCCGATTTTGGCACAGGCCAGGTGCTCTTTACCATCTCCTCTACGACCGGCCTGCCTCAATACGAGCAGGCGGTGAGCGAGGGGGCGGGCTTCCAGTGGAGTATCAACCCACCGCCACATACCTCAGCCCGGCCACGGATGAACGTCTACGGCGCTAGCCTGGCCATCCTCAAGACCACCCCCCAACAACAGTTGGCGACCTGGCTGTTTCTCAAGTGGATGAGCGAGCCTGAACAGCAGGCCCGGTGGGCGAGCGTCACCGGGTACTACCCGATCCGCCAGTCGGCGGTGGACCTGCTGGCCTCGTATTTTGCGGTACAACCGACCGAGCATCCTCCCTATGCCAAAGCGTTCGAGTTTCTGTCGTACGACTATGGTGTCGCATCGTCGGTGACCGGCTACGATGAGTGCCGGCCCGCCATCGAGGAGATGCTCACTGCCGTAATGGGGGGGGACGGACCCTGGCAAGATGCCGGGCAAGGTGCCCAGGCGCAACTGGACGCCGCGGTCGCCAGGTGCAACGAGTCTCTGAGGTAAATGAGGGTCCGTACGGATCTTTAGAGAAATTTCTTCAGGTTGTGCTCCACGGCGTAGGCGGCGGCCTCCGCACGGTTGGTCAGGTTCAGTTTTTTGAGGATGCTGCTGACATAGTTGCGCACCGTGCCCTCGCCCAGGAACAGGGCCTGGGCAATCTCGCGGTTGGTTTTCCCCTCGGACACCTGGGCCAACACGCGCATCTCTTGCTCCGTGAGATTGGCGAAGGAGGCTTCGTGTTCCTTACGGGTGGCCTGGCGCACACGCTCGAACACCCGCTGCGTGAGCGCCGAGTCCAACAGCGCCTCCCCTCGCCCGACCGCTTCCACTGCCCGGATCAGGTCGTCGCTGCCGATTTGCTTGAGCACGTAGCCGCACGCCCCGGCAGCGATGGCGTCGAACAGCATCTCGTCCTCGGCGTACGAGGTAAGCATGATCACCTTGGTTTCGGGTACCTGTTCGATGATCTTTCGGCAGGCGTCAATGCCGCTTCCTCCCAACAGCCGAATGTCCATCACCACGACGTCGGGATGGAGCAGCAGCGTCTTCTGCACGGCCTCCTTGGCCGTGGCAGCCTCATCCACGACCATGAAATTGGATTGACGGTCGAGGAGTGTGCGCAAACCCAGCCGCACCACTTCGTGATCGTCCACAATCAGGATCTTGAGTATCATACAACCTCTCACGTTTCACTTTAGTAGGGTACGGTGAGGATCAGCGTCATGCCCTTGTTGGCCCCGGTGTCTACGTCCAGCATGCCATCGAGCAGCCGCGCGCGCTCGCGGATGTTCCGCAGCCCCTGCCCCCTGTTGATCGGCAATGCCAAGAGCCCAACGCCGTCGTCGGAGATACTGAGTTGTAGGGCGTTCACGCCATAGTACAGCCGCACCTTGACCTGGCGGGCCTGCGCATGGCGGGCCACGTTGGCCAACGCTTCACGCGCGATCTGAAAGATGTGCTGGCGGCGTTCAGCCCCCAATGGCCGGGGACCTGCGCCTTCCACCACGAACTCGGTCTGCAAGAGCGTGTTGACGCGAAAGTCCCTGAGCATCTTGTGCAGGCCTGTCTCCAGGTCCTCGGGTGGCAGTTCGCCGCGCAGGTCAAAAATGTAGCGACGGATATCTTGAATGGTCTGGTTCAGACTCTGGATGGCGCGCGTCAGTTGGGCCTGGGCTACCTCAGGCTCTTGGGAGATACTTTGCCGGGCCCCCTCCAGGATGAGGCCGGCCGCGTAGATGGACTGGATGATGCCATCGTGCAACTCGCGCCCGATGCGTTCCCGCTCGCGGGCCAGCGCCTGCGTGCGCTCCACGCCCTCCAGCCAGAGTTCGATCTCGTTCAAGACCAGGTTCAGGGCCCGCACGACTCCATACACGATCGCAGCGCCGCACAGGCCGCGGAGGAGAGAGAGCGGGATGCCCGTCAGGCGCAAGAACTGGTCCTGATTCAGCCAATTCGCGGGGAAGAAAGGGGCTCTAGGACCGATCAACCCTCCGAGCAGGCCAAAGACACCCAGCGCAATCCCGGTCACGCGCATCTGAGGCCGGACCAGCCGCAGCCGCCCAGGCTCGATGGAACGATAGGCGTGGCGACACAACCCCCACGCCCCCACCAGACCACCGGGCAATGCCAGCCCGTAGCGCGCAGCGATTTCGCCGTAGAGCCACGCCTGCTCGGAGGACACGCTGGCCAGGCGCGCGGCGGCCAAACCGACCAGCCAGAGCGCCAGGAGGCCACCGGCAAGCGCCCCCTGTCGCCACTGCTGTTTTCCCAGTGGCGCGTGGGTCTGCAAAGCGCAAGCCAGCAGGGAGGAATAGCCAATGCCCAGCAGCAACAACCGCAGCCAGGCGAGCCAGGGAGCGGCTGTACCCAGAGACACGGCCCACGCAGGGCTCCAGGCTGCCAGGGGGCTCCAGGCTGCCAGGGCCTCGCAGAATCCGAAGACTGCTAACGAGAGCAGGCCAGGAGCGATCTTGAGTCGCGCAGTCTTGCGGGTCAACAAAACAATTGACAGGCCCAAGATGAAAAAGGCCTGTCCGTGTAAGAGAGCCAGCAACAACTGGTGAGCGGCGAGAGCCTCTCGCAGCCAGGACATTCCCCGATCCAACCTTTCCTCTTATAATCTTCTGTTTAATTATACCACGATGTCTTTTCGAGGCAAGAGGGCAAGTCCCAGGCTTGGGGCAACGCAATGGCGGCCATTCCAATGACGTAGGATGGCCGCCGTGTACCCCAGGCTCGCCAGGGGGGCCGGGCCGGGCTCTCACAACGTGCGCTCGTAGATACGATGCGCCTTGTAAAAGTCGGCCCCCAACGCCTCCAGTTCCCGCATCATCCGCGAGTTCTGCTCGTTGGTCTGCACGATGTCCACGTGCTGGAAGCCCCGCCTGCGGAGGGTCTTGAATATCTCGTGGTACAGGATGGCCATTACGCCCAGGCCCTGATACTCGGGCAGGACGCCTCCGCCGTTAAAGTTGATCCAGCGGGTGCGCCTGGATTCCTGCAGGAGCATGGCCCAGCCGAAGGGGTACAGCCGCCCTTTGCAGCGCTGTAGCGCTGCCGAGACGTCGGGGAAGCCCAGCACGAACCCGATGATCTCTTCTTCCCTGGCGACGATGGAGACCAGGTCCGGCTGGGTGATGTCAATCAGCCGCCTGGCGATTTTTACCGCGTCCTCGCCGGTGACGGGGATAAACTCCCGGTTCTGGGCGAAGGCGGCGTTGTAGGCCTCGATGACGCGAGGAGCGGCGGTCCGCAACTCGGCCTTGTTGCGAAAGCGGAGCACCTGGAATCCACGCCGCTCCTTTATTTTCTCCGCCAGGCGGCAGACGCGCTCCGGCATCTCCAAGTTTCCCGGCAGGTAAGAGGAGTAGTAGTCGGTCTGTTTTTGGAAGCCCGAGTTCTGGATGAAGGCATCGTAGTAGGGGTAGTTGTAGGTGATGCCCATGGCGGGGCGGTGCTCGAAGCCTTTGACCAGGATCCCCAGGCCGTCGCCTGGCAGGAACCCCTCGGGGCCGCTGATCATCTCCAGGCCCCGGCTGCGCGCCCAGTCGAAGGCAGCAGCGAACAAGCCCCGGGCGACCTCGATCTCTTCGAGCGCCTCGAACAGGCAGAAGAAGGCCCCTTGCTGATTGCGATAAGCGTTCCGCTTGCGCGGCTCCAACACGGCGATGCGCCCGACCACCTCGCCCCGCCGGAATGCCAGGAAGAACCCGGCATCGGAGTGACGGTAGAAGGGATGGTGTTCCCGGTTCAACTGCTTGCGTGCGCTGGAAACCAGCGGCGGTACCCATGGGGGACAATCCTGGTAGAGACGGAACGGGAACTGGACGAACTGCTCCACGCTGCGTGGGTCAGTGGTGTCTACTTTGCGGATCTCCACTATTGTGTTTCTCCTTCGGGTGGCGGACACCTGCCTCAGGCCGGGGCGACGAAGAAACCGGTCGCCAGTATGCCCGGGCCACCGTGGGTCACAATGGCAGGGGGCAGTTCATAGATCGGCACCTCTGAAAGCCCCAACGCGGCAGCAAAGTCAGCCGCCATGGCACGCGCCTCTGCCTCGGCGTCAGCGTGCATGACGCACAGGTAAGATTCGGCATTGTGAGGGCATTCCTCCAGCACCAGTTCCCGCAAGCGGGCCAGTGCCCGGCGCGCGGTCCGCTGCTGCTCGAACGATTCCACCCGTCCGTCCCGCAAAGTGAGGATCGGTTTGACCTGCAATAGCCCTCCAACCAGCGCCTTCGCCCCGCCGATACGCCCGCCCCTGTGCAGGTATTCCAGCGTGTCCACCACGAAATAGACCCGCTGGCGGGCCTGTAAGTCCCGCACGCGGGCCAGGATGGTATCGGCATCCACCCCCTCACGCGCCCAGCGGGCGGCCAGCAGGACCATCGTCGCCAATGGCCCCGCGACGGTGCGAGTGTCCACGACCCGGATGTCGGCGCCGGGAAAGTCCTGGGCGGCGACGGTCGCCGAGCGGACGGTACCACTCAGTTCGGTGGACGGGTGCAGGCAGATGATGGTATGGCCCTCCGCCACCCACGGCCCATAGATCGGAGCGTACAGGGCTGGAGGGGGAGCGGCAGTCTTGGGGAGGACGGGCGAGGCGCGCAGTTTCTCCAGAAAGGTGCGCGTGTCCAGTTCCGTGTCATCCCGGTACGACTCCTCGCCAAAGATGATGATCTGTGGCAGGATCGGGATGCCGTACTGTTCGGCCAGGTGTCGCGGGAGGCCGGCCGTGGTATCGGTGACGATCTTGATCATCGGACCCTCCTTTCGCTTGAATCATGGTGTCCACGTTATGGACAGGGTCAGGCTCATGCCAGTGGAGATGGCGTGCTATCCACTATTATAACCCCGACGGTACAAAAAGGACACGTTTCGTGCCGGCGTGAGGTTGGCCCGCGCTAGTGCTCTAGCAGGATCGTCACGGGGCCGTCGTTGTGGATCTCTACCTGCATGTAGGCGCCGAAGATGCCGGTCGCGACGGGCACGCTGCAGTTGCGCAGGGCCTGGGCGAAGTGGGCGATCAGTGGCTCGGCCAGTTGGGGTGGGGCGGCGCCTGTGAAATCCGGGCGGCGGCCTTGGCGCGCATCGGCGTAGAGGGTGAACTGGGAGACGACGAGGGCCGCGCCTCCCACATCCACGAGGCTGGCGTTCATCTTGCCTGCGCCATCTTCGAAGATACGCAGTCCGGCGACTTTGTGCGCCAGCCACTCGGCCTGCTCCGGTGTGTCGCCGTGCGTGATGCCTACCAGGACGACGACACCCCGCCCGATCGCTCCGACGACCTGGCCTTCGACCGCGACCGAGGCCTGGCCGACCCGCTGCACGACTGCGCGCATCCTTAGCTCCTGGCCTGCCTAATCGAGCAGGCGCTTCTCACCGGCCAACGACTGCAACTCGTGGATATTCTGGGAAGCCTCGAGGCAGCCCAGGTATTTCCCCTCCTCGTCTCTCAGGGCGTAGTACTCGATCAACACCTTTTGCTTCTCGCCGTCAATCGTGAGATCAATCCAAAAGCGGGCCTTGTCCCGCGTTCCTGCTTTCATCTCCGACAGAATCTGTTCAACGGCGTGCAGGCTCTTGTGGGGATGGCAGTTCCGCACGTCTCTGCCGACCACGCCAGCAGGGCGTTTAAAGATCCTCGTTTCGTGCTTATTCCACGCCAGCACCCGATCATTTTCGTCAACGACTGAAAACTCAACGGGGAGCGTCTCGAGCAGGGCTTCCAGCACGTTTGCGGGTAGTCTTCCGATCATTTCGTTGTCCTGCCTCTCGGTTTGTGATGGGGGTCCACCCAGGTTCAGGGCAGCCCGACCGCGGCCTTGACCTGAGCGATGGTCTCGGCGGCGATGGCGGAGGCCCGGCGGGCACCGTCGGCCAGGATGTCCCACACGCGGTCGGGTTCCGCGGCCAGCGCTGCCCGCCGCTCGCGGAACGGCGCAAAGTAGTCAATCAGGTTCCTGGCGAAGAGTCGTTTGCACTCCACGCAGCCGATCCTGGCGGAGCGGCAATCCTGCTCGATGTGGGCCACCTGGCCGGGGGAGAAGAAGCCGTGCAGGGTGAAGACGTTGCACACTTCCGGGTGGCCGGGGTCGGTGCGGTAGCGACGGGCCGGATCCGTGACCATCTGCATCACCCGCTGTTGGAGCTCTTCGGGTGAGGCGGCGATCTCGAGGTGGTTGTTCAGCGACTTGCTCATCTTCTGCTGGCCGTCAATCCCCAGTACCTTGGGAAAGTCGGTGAACTTGGCCTGCGGCTCGACCAGGACGTCGCCGAAATGATGGTTGAAGCGGCGCACGATCTCGCGAGTGAACTCCAGGTGAGGAGACTGGTCCACGCCGACGGGGACCGTGTCAGCCTTGTAAAGCGTGATGTCGGCGGCCATGAGCACCGGGTAGCCGACCAGGCCGTAGTTGACGTTGTCGGGCTGCTGGCGCACTTTTTCCTTGAAGGTGGGCAGGCGGGTCAGCCAGCCCAGGGGGGTGACCATGGAAAACAGCAGGTGCAGCTCGGTGACCTGGGGCACGTGGGACTGGACGAAGATGATGGTGCCGCGGCCGGGGTCCATGCCGGCGGCCAGCCAGTCGAGGACCATCTCGTACGTCCACTCGCGCAACTTGTCGGTATCTTGCAGGGTGGTGAGGGCGTGCAGGTCCACCACGCAGTACACGCAGTCATAGTCGTCCTGCAAGGCGACGTAGTTGCGGATAGCGCCCAGATAGTTGCCGAGGTGCTGGCGGCCGGTGGGCCGGGCACCGGAAAAGACGCAGCCTCTCTTGTTGGTTGCGGTTATCGTCATCGTGTGGGATATCCCTCCTATGGTGGGGTGGTCCCTGTATGTTGCCAGGGTGGGCGTAGTGTACCACAGGAGTGGCAGAGGGGCAAGCAAACGCGGCCCCGCTCAAGGGCCGCGTTTGCTCGTATCATTAGCGCTCGAGGACTCTCGTTCGGCACTGGTTGCCGCATTCGAGGTTCAGTGTACCACGAAGGTAGGTTGATGGCAAGGAGGAACTCGCTCCCTCGCTCCCAGTTGGATTCACTTGACCTATTGCGCGACCACGAAGGCGATGGCGTGCTCGCGGGTGTGGGAGAGGCTGATGGCCCACTCGGTGAGGCCGAGTTCGTTGGCGCGCTGGGCGGCGCGGCCGTACAGGCGGACGAGCGGCTTGCCGCGCGGGTCGCCGACGACTTCCACGTCCTGCCAGTGGATGCCATCGCGGGCGATCATCCGGACGCCCACGCCCAGCGCTTTGGAGACGGCCTCCTTGGCCGCGAAGCGGGCCGCCAGTTCCGCCGTGCGTCCCCGGCAGTACAGGATCTCGGCCGGAGTGAAGACGCGCGCCAGGAAGCGATCGCCGTAGCGCTTTAGCACCCGCTCGACGCGGGCGAGTTCGACCAGGTCAACGCCGGTGGTGAGCATCGGAGGTCACGTGATCACTTGAGGCTATCCCTCAGCGGGTGGTCCGGCAACGGCAAGCGCGTAGACGTCGGGGTCGAGCCAGCGCTGGGCGGCCGCCTGCACCCGGCCGGCATCTATCTCGCCGATCAGGCCCGTGTAGCGCTGCAGGTAGTCCAGCCCCAGGTTGTAGCGCTCCATGTCGCGGATCACGCGCGCCACCCCCTCGTTGGTCTCCAGGCGCAGGGGCAGGCTGCCGGTGATGAAGGCCTTGTTGTCGGCCAACTCCTGCTCACCCACCGGTTCCTCTCGTATGCGGCGAATCTCCTGGCGGACGCTGGCGATGGCCCGCTCGACGTTGGCCGGGTTGACGCCGGCGACGACGGACCAGGGGCCGGGGCCGGAGCCGCCGTCCACGCGGCTGTACGAGTAATAGGCCAGCCCTTGCTCCTCGCGCACGTTCTGCCCCAGCCGCCCCATTAGCCCAAAGATGCCCAGGACGGTGTTGCACACGACCGCATCCAGAAAATCCGGCGCCGCACGCGGAGGTCCAGGATAGCCCAGCACGACGTCCGACTGTGTCTTGCCGGGTATGGTCACGGTGCGCGAGCGTGCTTCGGTGAGACGGGGAGCCCCGGGGAACGGAGGCCGGGCGCAGGTATGCCCGGTCCAATCGCCAAAGGCGTCCGCGATCTGCGCCACCGCGTCGGCAGACTTTACGGCACCGACGACGACGATCACCATCCCTTGCGAACCGTAGCCACCGTCGTAGAACCCGGCCAGGTCGTCACGGTCCAGCCGGCTGACCGTCTCGAGGTAGCCGACGACGCTGCGGGCATACGGGTGCTCCTTGGGGTAGGCCAGTTCGTGGAAGGTCAGGTGGGCCATGCGCTGGGTGTCGTGAGCGCGTTCCTCCAGGTCCGTGAGGATCTCGCCCCGCAGTCGCTCGACCTGGTCGCGGGGAAAGGTGGGATGGCGCAGCACGTCGGCCAGCACGTCGAGTGCCAGCGGCAGGTCTTCGACCAGGCTCTTGGCGCCAAAACCGGTCGTGTGGACACCGCCGCCGACGCCCACACTGGCCCCCACCGATTCCAACTCCTCATAGATCTGCTCAAACGCGCGGTGGGTGGTGCCGCGCATGAGGGCACTGGCGGTGGACTCAGCCAGCCCCGCCTGCTCGGGCCGTTCGTCGTAGGTACCTACGGGCAGATAGCCGCTGACGACGACCGACGGGCTGGCGTGGTTCTCGCGCACCAGCACGACGATGCCGTTATCGAGTTCGCGTCTTTCAATGTCTTGTGGTCCGGGAATAGACATGGGTCTCCTTAGGCATGACACGTGTTCCGTGTTGCGTGTTGCGTGTTCCGTGTTCAGTTACGCACCACGCACCACGCATTACGTATTGCTCATAGGCGCATACCATCCTACTGTGCGATTCGACGGCTTTAGGTAGGCTTGCGCCGCCCGCTGCACGTCCTCGACGGTGACGGCGCTGAGGTTGGCGATGTAGCCCTCAAACCAGGCATAATCGGCAAAAATCTCGCTAAGCCCCAGCCACAGCGCCTGCCCGGTGACCGATTCGCTGGAGTAAGCGAACTGGGCCTTGGCTTGCTTGATGGCCTTGACCAGTTCCTCCTGCGTTACCGGTTCAGCGATCAGGCGTGCCAGTTCCGCATCCAGCGCCTCTTTTACCTCGGCGGAGGTGTGGCCGGCGCGGACGGTGGCCGAGAGGCCATAGACGAAGGGGTCCACGGTCGGAATCAGTGTGCCGGATACGGACGTCGCCAGTTCGGTCGCCACCAGCGCTTTGTAGAGGCGGCTACTCTTGTTGGTCAGGCCACCGCCAAAGAAGGCCAGGCCACCGGCTCCGGTCAGCGCGGCGCCGAGGGCGGTGAGGGCGAAGAAATCGGGGTCGTGGACGGAAGGGGCACGGAACACGACTTGCAGGTAGGCCACGCTGCCTTCCCCTTCCACGACCACCTGCCGCTCCCCTCTCTGGGGGGGCTCGACGGCGGTGACCGGGGGGACGGTGCCCCCACCGGGAATGGCACCAAAGTGCTGCTCGATCAGCCGCCGCATGTCGGCGGCTTCGAAGTCGCCTACCGCCACGGCCAGCGCGTTGTGGGGTGCATAGTAAGTGGTATAGTACGCGTGGAGCTGGTCGCGCGTCATCGTCTCCAGGTCACACATGTGGCCGATGGTATCGGTGCCGTAGGGATGCACACGGAAAGCGGCGGCCATCAACTCTTCGTTGAGTAGGAATTCCGGGTCGTTCTCGGCCCCCTGCCGCTCGCTGATGATGACGCTCCGCTCGGAGGCCACTTCGTGCGGCTCGAAGAGGGAATTGGCCATGCGGTCGGCCTCGATGCGCAGCGCCAACTCAATGCGGTCGGCGGGCAGCGTGGCGAGGTAGGTGGTAAAGTCGTACCAGGTCATGCCGTTGAACACGCCCCCCTCGCGGGCGATGGCCTTTTCGGCCTCCCCCTTGAGGAAGGTCGGTGTCCCCTTGAAGAGCATGTGCTCGACCCAGTGCGAGACGCCGGTGATCCCCGTATGCTCGTTCCGGCTGCCCACCCGATACCAGACCCAAAAACTGGCCACCGGCGCTGCGTGCGCCTCTTTGATAAGGACCGTTAAACCATTACTCAGCGTTGTTTTGAGAACACTCACAGTGTTTCCTTTCTTACCTGGATTTGGAGCAGAGCCGCCTACGGCTCGTGCTTTCTGCTTCCTGTCTCTTGCTGCTTGCCCCTTGTTCCCCGCCCCGTGTGCTGCCGGAAGATCAACCGCAGCGGGGTGCCGGGGAATTCGTAGGCCTTACGTAACTGGTTCTCCAGGTAGCGCTCGTAACTGAAATGCACCATATCTGGATCGTTGACGTGGAAGACGAAGGTCGGCGGGTCCACCTCGGGCTGGCTGACATAGTAGACCTTGAGCGGCCGGCCTTGCTTGGTGGGAGGCGCGTGGCGGTCCAGCGCGTCCTGTACCAGCCGGTTGAGGCTGCCGGTGGAGATACGCTGCGAGCGAGCCTCCTGCACTGCCAGCGCCGTCGGTATCACCTGCTGCACCCGCTGCCCCGTGAGCGCAGAGATGAACAGCACCGGCACATAGTCGAGGAAGCGGAGGGTCTCACGCACCCATTTGGTGTACTCTCCCATCGTATGCGCCTCCTTCTCCACCGCGTCCCACTTGTTGACCAGCACCACCACGCTGACCCACTCGTCGAGGATGAAACTGGCCACGTGCGCATCCTGGGCGGTGACTCCCTCGACTCCATCTATCACCAGCAACGCGACGTCGGCCCGCTGGATGGCCCGCAGCGCCCGCAGCACGCTATAGTACTCTACCTCGCGCCCGATCTTGCCCCGTCGCCGGATGCCGGCCGTATCAATCAGCGTGATGGGGACGCCCTCCCACTCCATGTACGTGTCAATGGCGTCGCGCGTGGTGCCGGGGATCGGGCTGACGATGGCCCGCTCCTCACCGAGCAGCCGGTTCAGGAGCAAGGACTTGCCCACGTTGGGCCGGCCGACGATGGCCACTTTGACCTGTTCGTCTTCGGGCTCCGTTTGGGTGGACGTCCCCGGGACGGGGACTGCGAGCCTGAGCGCTCCGACCACCTCGTCCAGCAGATCGGCCACGCCGATGCCGTGCAGGGCAGAGATCGGGTACACCGTCCCCAGGCCCAGCTCATAAAATTCCAAGGCAGCCTGGTGCAGGCGGGAGTTGTCCGCCTTGTTGGCCGCCATGAAGACGGGGCAATGAGCACGGCGCAGGATGTCGGCCACTTCGTAATCGCCGGCGGTGAGGCCGCTGGCCGCATCGGCGATGAAGATGACGGCGTCCGCGTTCTGGATCGCCTGCTCGGCCTGGGCGCGCATCAGGGGAATGAAGGGGGCAGAATCCTGCGCCAACACCCGTTCGGGGCCAGGTCGTCTCCCGGCCACGACGGTCTCAGGCAAGATCTCGATGCCGCCGGTATCCACCACGGTGAAGGTAACGCCGTTCCACTCGGCAGGCGCGTGCAGCCGGTCGCGGGTGGTGCCTGGCCGATCGTGCACCACCGCCATCCGCTGCCCGATGATGCGGTTGAAGAGGGTGGACTTGCCCACGTTCGGGCGGCCCACCAGGGCTACGATTGGTGTGCTCATATCATCCTCTGCTCTCCTCGCCGGCCGAGGCTGGTTTGTGGCGCAGCGTGCGGCGGGCGCCCCGCTTCAGCGGGGGTTTCCCGGCTGAAGCCGGGCCTCCGGCTGTATCCCATACCCGGCACGAGGCTGGTCTGTGGTGCAGCATGCGACGGACGCCCCGCTTCAGCGGGGGTTTCCCGGCTGTAGCCGGGCCTCCGGCTGTATCCCGTACCAGGCACGAGGCTGGTCTGTGGTGCAGCATGCGACGGACGCCCCGCTTCGGCGGGGGTTTCCCGGCTGTAGCCGGGCCTCCGGCTGTATCCCGTACCAGGCACGAGGCTGGTCTGTGGTGCAGCATGCGACGGACGCCCCGCTTCAGCGGGGGTTTCTCGGCTGAAGCCGGGCCTCCGGCTGTATCCCATACCCGGCACGAGACTGGTACCGGGCGGTGTGGGAACTGGGGCGGAAAATACCTCCACCTGCACCGTGGCCGGTAGAATGCTTTGAACGGTGATCCCTTCTGGCACCACCACCTGCAAGGGCTGTGGCTCGATCTGATGCGTGCCAAGGGATAGCCCGAACAGATTCAGGACCACGCGCACGTCGTCAGGCTCCAGCGTCTCTAGCAGAGGCAGTGGTCCGCTCAGGATGACCTGGGTGGTCTCCGGCGATACGGTGGCCGTCAGGCTCGGCCCCAGGCCCTGCAATTCCGGCGTGACCTCCATCGTTCGACTGCTCTGAATGGGCTCAACGGAGATCTCGACCTGCAACGGCTGCTGACCGGGAATCTCTGAGACGCTCGGTGGCATATTGATGGCCGGGCGCTCGATCACGTTGGCCTGGGCTCCTTCAATATCTATGGGCACGGTTTCGATGAAGCCCGGGAGCGCAGCGATCACCTCGGGCGCACCGAAGACGGTGATGGTAGGCGGCTCGACGGAGATGTTGGTGACGTGGTAGCCGGAAGCGATCTGGCCCTGGAGTACCACTTTGACCGCCAGCGCCCGGTAGTACCCCGACAATTCGATGGGGACGTGTACCTTGACTGCTTCCGGCGTCCACGCGACGTTGGAAACGGACTGGCCGTCGCTGTCCCATAGCTGCAACGTGAACTCTCCCTCGATATCGGTCTTGGCGTCCTGCACGGAGACCTTGGTCACCGCCTCAGCCACCCGGGCCACGTAGGTACTGGGGCCGCTCACCGTCACCTGGCGCGTCGCGGCAATCGGCGCCCGCATTAGATAGCCCAGGGCCGGCTCTCCCTCCACCTGGATACGCACGGGTACCGTTCGCTCTCCTTTCGGCTCTACTTCCAGTGTGACGTACGCGGGTTCGACCAGCATGACCCGTGAAGGCTGTTTGTTCAATGCGACCTGAACCGGTACCTGATGGACTCCGGCGTTCAGGCCCGTCAAGCCCACCGTGGCGGTGAAATCCTCGACCTTGAGAGAATTGCGGACCGACCTGGGGACGCGGACTGTGACGAGTGCTTGCTCATTCAAGTCCCCCACGATGACCATCCCCTCCGGCGGCTGGGATGGCTGGATCGGTATGGCTTGAGGGTAGCGTTCCTCGATGGTGGGGTCCTCTTCTTCTACGGCCACGATCCAGGCCAGCAGGGCCAGAATGAGCGATAGCACCATCAGGGGCACATTGCTGATGATCCAGCGCACTGTCGCTTTCACTACTGGCCCCCCCCTAGCATCTGTCGCAACCGGGCACTCCAGCGAGGCCATGCCCGTTCCAGCACAGGCTGGAAGAACGCGTGCAACACGGCCTCCAGCCGCTTGGCGTCGAGATTGCGGATGATACGACCGTTGTGGGCGATGGAAATGGAACCGCGCGTCTCAGAAACGACGACGGCGATGGCGTCGCTCTCCTCCGTCACGCCGATCGCAGCCCGGTGCCGCAACCCCAATTGCCGGTCGGCCAGGAAGGCTGAGGAAAGAGGGAGCACGCAGGCCGCAGCCAGGAGCCGCCCACGCCGCACGATGACCGCTCCATCGTGCAGCATGGTGTGGGGGTCGAAGATGGTCACCAACAGGTCGGAGGTGAGAGCAGCCTCGAGGAGAACACCGCTGTCCACGAACTCCTGCAGGCCTGTCTCGCGTTCCAGGACGATGAGAGCGCCCTGCCGGCGCTCGGAAAGGATGCGGCAGGCCTGGGCGATCGCGGCCAGGGCCTGTTCCAGGGCGGCGTGGCTGCCCGTCCCGCGGCCAAACAACGTCCCGGCCCGTCCCACCCGCTCCAGGGCCCGGCGCAGTTCCTGCTGGAATACGACCGGAATCGCCACGAGCAGCGCCGGGAGAGCCCGTTGCGTCAGCCAGCTAAAGGCGCGCAACCGCGTCAGGCTGCTCAGCAGGGTGACGACGATGATCAGGAAGATCACGCCACGCAGCAGGGGCACAGCCCGGGTGCCGCGCACCAGGTATAAAAACCAGAAGAATATGAACGCCACCAGCAGAATGTCGAGGGCGTCTATCCGGTCGAGTCTTTGCAGATACCACAGAGGGTCGGCCACTATCCAAATCCCTGATTCCGGTTTTCAGTTGGCAGTATGCTGGTCGAGTTGATCCAACAGTTGCTGATATTCCGCCACGTTGGGTGGCTGGAGCGCGATGATGGCCCGGATGGTGGCCCTGGCGTCCTCGTATCGTCTGGCCTCCAACTGCAAATCCCCCAGCCTGTCCAGGTGCTCCAGGGCCTGCCCGGCGTTGCCCGCGTCCAGGTGGGCCTGTGCCAGGCGCGTGCGCAGCGGGATGTCGCCAGGTCGCTGGCGGACCATGTCGTCCAGGACGGCGAAGACGGACTCGGTCTTACCACTCTTGTGATAGATCTTGAGCAGGCTATCGAGTTCCGCGATCGCCAGTTCCGGCCGGTTGAGCCGATAGTAAAGATCCACCAGCGCTGAACGAGCTCGTTCGTCGTCAGGAGCAAGTTTGCGGATCTGCTCGTAGACCTCAATGGCACGCCTCCAGTCCACCCGCTGCAGACAGATGTCACCGATCTTGTGTAGAATGCGGGCGTTCCAGTGGCGCTCGGGAGAGCCCCGGTGCGCCAGCCGCAACGCTTCCTGGTAGGTCTCGCGTGCCTGATCTATCTGCGCCAGGTGGTAGTAACTGTCGGCTAGCGTCATATAGTGCTCCAATGCCTCGTCAATCTCCCCCTGGCTGGTGAGCAGGTCAATCAACTTGGCCCGTACCCCGGTATCCATCGGCGCCAACTTCAAGGCCTGCCGATACAACGCCACGGCTGGATGAGTCTCGCCGCGCATGCGGTAGGTGTTGGCAATGACGACGAGTTTGGCCGCCGCCTCGTCCATTTTCCCCATGGTCATCAAGACCTGAGCCAATTGCCGATGTACGGGCAGGTAGGTGGGGGCACGCCGGAGCGCGTGGTAGCATTCCTCCAGCGCCGTGTAGTACATGCCCTGGTCAGCGTACTGCTGCCCCAGCATGACCGATTCCAGGATTTCGCCTAAGTTGGGAGTATCCAACACCTCAGCCAGACTCAAGACCGGCCCTTCCTGGGTCAGCACATCAAGTTGGCGGCGTGCTTGAACGACCCGGTCTTTCCATTCTTTCGCGCTAAAGAACTCGCTCAACGAGTTCGTGAACTGCAGTGCTTGCTCGCGCCCGCCCTTGGTGACGGTTTGGTCGGCCAGATCCTCGTAGAGCTGGAGCAGGTCATCTGCTTGTTCGTGCCGGATGGTCGCCAGGTCCACGATTTTGAGCATCTCGACAAAGTGCTTCAGGGCCTGGTCAATGCGCCCCTGGGCGCGATAGCACTCGCCCAGCGCAAAGTGGCTGCCCAGCGCGTAATCGGCGTCAGGCACCGCCCGCTCGAATTGGGGGATGGCGGCGTCGAAGCGCGTCTTTTCCTGATAGAGCAGGCCGAGGTTGAAGTACACGGCCGGCCGCTCTGTTCCTGCTCTGATCACCTGCTCGTAGGCAGAGATCGCCTCATCCGTCACTCCCCGGGTCTGGCAATCAATGGCCCGACCGATCAAGGCGTCCACCTGCGCTTTACTGAGGCGAGAAGTCACAGCGGCCAGTCCGGTAGCCTCCTCCTCCTCAAACAGGCTCTCGGCGAGATCGGCCAGTGCTTTCTGGCGGGTGATCTCAATTGGGCTGCCCCGCTCCTCGCTTTCGGCCACCGGGGTGATTTCAAAATCCAGCAGCCCCAGGCCGGCCGGCTCCCCTGGGGCGGTGAACAGCCCCGGCTTAGCCTGGGGAGCCCCGGCCCCCGCTTCCATGGCGGCCGGTGCACCATACCGCAGGTCATCGAGGGCCGCCAGCACCTCAGGGTCGTGCGGAGCCAGTTTCAGGGCATAGTTGCAGGCCTGGATGGCGTTCTCGTGCTGCCCCAGGGCCTGGGAGATGCGTGCCAGGGTCAGGCATTCCTTCACCGCTTCGCGCACCTGGCCGTGGCGGTGGTAGTGTTTGAGCAATTGTACGTGCGCCTGGAGACAAGCGGGATCGGCCCGCACGGCATCCTGCCAGCGCTCCAACGCCAGGTGAGGAGCCTGCTGTCGGTTCAGATAGCGCTCAGCCGAGGCCAGATAGGCTGCAGCGGCTTCCTGTCCCTGTCCCAACTGCTCCCGCGCCTTGCCGATGTGCTCGTACAGCACGGGATCGTCCGGCGCCAGTTTGCTGGCCCGCTGGTAAGATTCCAGGGCAGAGTCTAACTGCCCTCTGCCGGAGTAGGCCAGCCCCAGGCCGGTGAGCGCACTGACGTCGTTGGGAAACTCGGCCAGTGCACGCTGATAGGCCTGCAGCGCCCGATCCCAGTCCTGGTCCCAGGCCGCATTGGTCCCTTCCTGTACCGCCTCTTCGAAAAACCTGCGATTCCTAGCCACTCCCCTGTCCTTCCACGTTATCCCATCAATTCTACCAGGATGGCTTTCTGGGCGTGCATGCGGTCCTCAGCCTGATCCCAGAGCGCCGAGTGCGGACCGTCGCAGACCTCGTCGGTGATTTCTTGCCCCCGATGAGCCGGCAAACAGTGCATGGCGATGACGTCAGGCCTGGCAAGCGCGACCAGTGCCGCATTGACCTGGTACGGGGCGAAGATGCGGAGGCGTGCCTCGGTCTCGGCCTCCTGGCCCATCGAGGTCCACACGTCGGTGTAAATGACGTCCGCTCCGGCGGCTGCCTCGTGTGGGTCTTGGGTCGCCAGCAGGTGGCTGCCGCTGGCAGCGGCGAACTGCTGCCCCAAGGCCCACGCCTCGGCCGGCAGTTCGTAGCCCGGCGGTCCGGCAATGGCATAGTCCATCCCCAGCAAGGTCGCACCGAAGAGCAGCGAGACGGCCACGTTGTTGCCGTCGCCGATGAAGGCCAGTTTCTTCCCTCGCAGGTCCCAGCCCTGGCGCTCGACGATGGTGAGGAAATCACCTACGCCCTGGCAAGGATGGCTATAGTCCGAGAGACCATTGATGATGGGCACGCGGGAATACTCGGCCAGCGTGACCAGGTCGGCGTGGTTGAAGACGCGGGCCATGACGCCGTCTACGTAACGGGACAGTACGCGGGCCACGTCCGGTACGCTTTCCCGTTTTCCCAGTTGGATTTCGAAGGGGAAGAGGGACAGGGCATGTCCGCCCAGTTGATTCATCCCTACCTCGAAGGAGACCCGCGTACGTAGGGATGGCTTTTCGAAGATCATGCCCAGCGTTTTGCCTTTGAGCACAGGACGATTGCCGCCGGCTTTCCATTCCTCCTTGAGTTCGACCGCCAGAGTGAGCAGCCCTCGCAGTTGAGCGGGCGTCAGATCGGACAGACTGAGAAGGTGGTCCATACGAGCCTCCATTGGATGTGTGGTTACGCCCAAGTATACCACAAGCAACCCAGGAGTAAAAGCGAAAAGATATCTGATGGGCGTGAGGCTCGTCAATCCCCTCGTTGGCGTACCCCACCGAGACGGCCAGGTCTGAATTCCACGGCCCGACGTACCAACCTTTGGCAGTAGCCGGATTGGCCTTTTCGACGCGCATCCCTGGTCCCTAGCCCCTGATCACCGCTCCCTGATCTCCCGCCCTTCGTACTGTCGCCTGTAATATTCCTGATAATGCTCGCCACTCTTGATCGGTCGCCACCACCACTCGTTGTCCAGGTACCAACGCACCGTCTTCTCGATTGCCTCCTCGCAGGTGTGGTCAGGCTCCCAGCCCAGCCCGCGGATCTTGGTCACGTCCAGCGCGTAGCGGCGGTCGTGGCCGGGCCGGTCGCTTACCGGCTGGATCAGGCTTTCTGGTTTGTTCAGCAGCCTCAGGATCAGGTGGGTCATCACGATGTTCGGCATCTCGGTGCCGGTGCCGACGTTGTAGATGTCACCGATCTCCCCTTTGTGCAGCACCAGGTCAATCGCCTCGCAGTGGTCCAACACGTATTGGTAGTCGCGTACCTGCAAGCCGTCGCCATAGAGAGGCAATGGCAGGTTGTCCATCGCATTGGTTACGAACAGCGGTACCACTTTCTCGGGGTACTGGTAGGGACCGATGTTGTTTGCCCCGCGCGTGATGGTGACCGGCAGGCCATACGTGACGTGGTAGGCATTGACCATCAGGTCGCCGCTGGCCTTGCTGGCCGCATAAGGGCTGCGCGGGGTGACGGGGTTGGTCTCTTTCGAAGCCCCTTGTGGTACGTGGCCATACGTCTCATCCGTCGAGACTTGGTGGTACCGTTCCAGCCCCAACTCGCGGGTGGCCTCTAGCAGCACGTAGGTGCCGTAGACGTCTGTCTTGATGAAGGCGTCGGGCTCCATGATGGATCTGTCCACGTGGCTTTCTGCCGCGAAGTTGACGATCGTGTCCACGTGGTGGGTGCGGGTCGTCTCTCGCACCGTGGCCGCGTCGCAGATGTCACCCTGCACGAAAGCGTAGCGGCCGGCGAACCGCGCGGCCACGTCCTTGAGGTTGTCCAGGTTCCCAGCGTAGGTCAGTTTGTCGTAGACGACGATGTGGTAGTCGGCATACTTGTCCAGCAGATAGCGCACAAAGTTAGAGCCGATGAAGCCGGCTCCACCGGTGACCATCAAGTTGCGCATGAGAAAAGCCTCCTGGGTCTCGGGGTTTGGGATTTCGGGTGTATCGAAGTATTCTACCACAACCAACGAGCGGGGCAACCTTGACTTAAGCCGTGAAGATGCTATGATTACGCCTACCTCACCTGCGAAAGGCAATCCAGTAGATGTACCTCGGGCCCACGTTGGAGAGAAAAAAGAGACGTCGCTCATCCCCGGTGCGCGTGTTAATCTTGCTGCTGCTGATCAGTGCGGGCGTTTACGTCTACGCCATGATCAAGCAGGAACAGATCGAGATCCCCTTCGTCCCGACCCCAACGCCGACGCGCTCGGCACTTTCCTACGCCTACCAGGCTGAAGAATTGTACTTGCAGGGGAAACTGGCGGAGGCCATCCTCGCCTACGAGCAGGCCATCGCCCTCGACCCGCACGACGTGCTGATGTACATGCCCCTGACGCGGCTGCTGGCCCTGGAAAATCGAACGGTGGAAGCGGTGCGGCGTGGGCAGCAGGCGGTCCAGATGGCGCCGGAGAACGCGCGTGCCTGGGCTGTCCTGGGGATGGCCTACGACTGGAACGGCAACGTTCCAGAGGCCATTGACGCTTGCAAGCGGGCCATCGAACTCGACCCCACCTACGCCGAGGGGTACGCCTACCTGGCGGAGGCCTACGCCGACGTGGTACGCTGGGAGGATGCTGTCACGGCCGCCCAGACGGCTCTGCAACTGGACGACCGCAGCGTAGACGCACACCGCAACTATGGCTACGTGCTGGAGCGCCAGGGCAGTTATGCGCTGGCGGTGGAGGAGTATCAACGAGCGCTGGCGCTTCATCCCAACCTGGCCTACATCCACATCGCGGTCGGGCGGGACTACCGCGTGTTGGGCAACCTGGAAGCCGCGGTGGAAGGTTTCCAGCGGGCCACCGAGATTGCGCCCAATAGTGCCGTGGCGCTGAGCGAGTTAGGAAGAACGTACCAGCAGATGGGGGAGTTTGAACAAGCGGAGACCTACCTGAAGAAGGCGACGGAGGCGGACCCCCAGTATGCGCCAGCGTTCGGGTACCTGGCGATCAATTACTGGTCGCGCCGGAATTACGAGTCGGCCATCGAGTACTTTGAGCCGGCCATCGCGTTGAGTTGTATGGCCGCCCGCCGGAATGCGGATACGTTCTACATCACGGTCGAGAATGTGAACCGCGAGACTAGCGGACCGTCACCGGACGTCGTGATGCGCGGCGAATTTGTGTCCACGTCGGTGAACAGCCGGGACACGCTCCAGGCCACGCTAAAGTCTGCCGACGAGGGCGACGAGGGCTGGGCCAAGGCCTACGGCACGGTGGCGCTCTACACGCGGACGGGCAAGTACGGCATCGCATTGGCGGGCGTGCCCAGGCCCCCATCCGGTCAGGAGTACGTGGGCTGGTTTGAGGGAGTCAACACTCTCACCGGAGATCCCCTGAGCGCCGGGTCACTGCGGGTGCAGAGCGAAGGGCGCGTGGAGGCACAATTGGAGACCGGGTGGGTCGAGGGCCCCCGTATCGAGTACTTTTACACGCTGGGGCTGGCCTACTTTTACAAGGCAGAATGCGAGAAATCCTACCCCCTGTTCAATGCAGCGCTCCAGATAGATCCCCAGGAGATCAATGCCCTGGAGGGCATCCGGCTGTGCCAGGAAGCGGAAGCGGAGGAAGGGGGGCAGGCAGCACCCTGAGCAATGGGCACCAGTTGACCAGAATCCCATTCTCTGGTATACTCTGAGCGAGCCGGAGTGGCGGAATAGGCAGACGCGCGCGACTCAAAATCGCGTGGGTTCCCCCCATGTGGGTTCGATTCCCACCTCCGGCACCTGGTTGGTTCATAGTTGGACCGAGGTCCGCAGCGGCGTCCACGGGCGGGGTACGCGCCCCCAAGCGCCGCGTTTTTCTTGATGCTGGAGCCGGAGGCAGTGAACAGCCGAGCACGCACATGGGTCACGTGGGCCAGCGCTGGCGTCATGGTGGGGCTGGCGTTGGGGTTCGCCGTCGGTTGGTGGCTCTGGCCGGTGCAGTACACCAACACTGCGCCACGCGTGCTGCGCCAGGATTATCGCGACGACTACGTCGTGATGGTCGCCACGGCCTACGAAGCGGAGAAGGACCTGGAACAGGCGCGCCAGCGCTTGGTATTGCTGGACGCGGAGAAGCCTGCCGCACCTGTGGTCGAACTGGCGGAGCGGCTGGTCCAGGTGGGCGGCAGCGCAGAGGACATCACCCGCCTGGCGCGCCTGGCCTGGGCACTGGGGGCCCTCCCCCCGCCGCTCGCGCCATACCTGGAGGGACGGCCGTGAGCCGTTTCCCGGCCCGCCCGGTAACCCTCATCGTGGGCCTGGCGCTGGGGGTTGCGCTGGGCCTCTTGTACACCTGGGTCATTGAGCCCGTCGAACTCGTCAACACGTACCCGGCCCTGTTGCGCACCGACTACCGCCAGGGCTGGGTGCGCCTGGTAGCCCTCTCGTACATTGCCGACGGCAACCTGGACCGGGCTCGGGCGCGGCTGGAGGGGCTTGAGCAGGAGGACGTGGCCGGCGCGATCGGAGCGCTGATCGAAGAGTACGCCGCTGCCGGGCGGCCCGCAGACACGCTGCGCAGCCTGACCGGGCTGGCGGAGGCACTGGACGTGCGTACCCCGGCCATGCTGGTCTATCTGTACACGCCGGCGCCATCGCCACTGGTACCTGTCCATACGCCATTGTCTGCCCCTACCCCCACGCCGGTCCACACATCTGTACCTCCCACCCCGTCTCCTCCGGCTGTGCCGGCCCCCGACCCTACTCACACCCCCACCTCTCAACCAGGCTCTTCATTGCCGTCGCCCACGCTTGCCTCTGCACCTGGCAGCACACCTCTTCCCAGTCCCACGCCCTCCTTGTTGTCCCGCTTGTACCTGGCCAGGCAGGAGCAGGTATGCCAGCCGGGGCAAACGCCGCACATCGAGGTCGTGGTGAGGGACGAACGGGGAGCCGGGTTGCCCGGCGTGGAGGTCTGGCTGGTGTGGACCGGAGGAGCCGACCGGGCCGTGACCGGCCTGAAGCCCCGGAACGGAACGGGGTACGCGGATTTCAACGCCGAGCCGGGCGTGCGGTATGCCCTTAGCGTCGGCGAACTGGGGCGGCCCCTGGTCGCCGGCTTGCAGATCGAGGCCTGCCCGGCCCAAGGAAGCGAGGCGCCAGCGCCAGGTTCCTGGCGTCTCGTGGTGGAGCCACGACCGCTTTAGGAGTTGACCGTCCACTGACTCTGATGTACAATCGAGCCAGATCGGGACCACGCTAATGGCCAACGGCCGATGATGTTTTTGAGAGAACTCGTTGAACTGATCACCGTTCCTCCCGGCGACCTGGTGTATCACCTGGTCACCCTGTTCGCCATCCAACTGATCCTGGGGATGGCGTTCGGGCACTGGAATCGCCACCGCCAGGAGCGGACTGCCACCCGGCTATTGGTGGTGGGGGCGGGCTTTGCCCTCGCGCGCATCGTGTTGATGGTTATCGCCGGGCTCGATCGCGCTGGTGTTCTGCCATCGAACGTCGTGTTGCCTCCCCTGGAACGTTTCCTCGACCTGGCCACGCTGCTGCTGGCCGTGTGGGCCTTCCTGCCGATCCTGGAGCAGCACTCGCGCCTGAGTGTCATGGCGTTGCTCCTGGCCCTCCTGATGGCCGCGGGCGTCTACGTGGTCTTCGCCGTCCGGTGGTTGCAGATCGAAATGCGGAGCATGGTGGCCTACAATGCGTATTGGCAGGGCCTGGTGTGGGAGTTCGCCGCGATCCTGGTCCTGGTGGCGGGCCTCATCTCCAGCATGGTATGGCGTGGCGAAGACTGGGGGCTGGTGACCTGCCTGTTTGCCCTGTGGCTCACCGGCCACGCCTTGCAGTTCGCCGTGCCGTTTACTGATTCCCACATCGCCGGATGGGTGCGGCTGGCCAACCTGGCCGCGCTGCCGCTGGTGGCGGGCCTCGTGTATCGCCGGGTGTTACAGGCGTCCCCGGCCAGAGCAGGGGATGCCGCGCTGGAGATGGCGGGCATCCTGGAAGCGGTCCGGCGCGCTGGCGCGCCCCACGAGGTCGAGGGTGCGCTGAAAGCGGTCACCCCGTCCATCGCCCGCGCGTTGGGGGCCGACGTGGTGGCGATTGGCCTGCCTGCCGCCGGGCCGGCCAAGGGGGTACGCATCGTCGCCCTGCACCCTCCCGGCACGCTGCCCATACAGCAAGAGGCGACCTTGCCGCTGTCCAGGCATCCCCTGTTGGCCACCGCCGTGCAGACGGGGCGGCTGCAACACGCACCGGCACAGCGCCCGGACGCCGCGCTCGCGGCGTTGTACCGCGCCCTGGGCTTCGAGCGGCCAGGCCCGCTGCTCGTCCTGCCTTTGGTCAATGGAGGTGTGCTGCGGGGCGTGATGCTGGCCGGGAATCCGTTCTCCCAGCAGCGCTGGACGGCGCGCGACGAGCAACTTGGCCAGGCCCTAGGGACGGCGATCGCCGTGTCGTTGGCGAGCGCTCCCCGCCGTGAGGCCACGGGCCGCAGTGCCGAGTTACAGAGGGCGCTCGGCGAGGCGCACCGCTTGACAGAACGGGTGACGGAATTGGAGTCCGTGCTGGAGCAGCAGCGCCAGCGGGCCGACGAACTGGCCACGAAACTGCGCCTGCGCGAGTGGGAAGCGGCAAACCAGAGCCAGACCATGACCGAAACCGCCGTCTGGCAAGAGGAGATGCGCGCGTTGACGGACGCGCGTGCAGCACTGGAGGCCGAACTGGTGGAGTGGAGGGAGAAGGCCGGGCAGCTCGCCCAGGCGAAAGGGGATCTGGAGACCCAACTGGTCCAGGTCCAGACTGCACTCGAGGAGGCACGAGAGCAGGTTGTTCCGGGCCTGGCTGCGCCATCCCCCGGCGGCGGCCCGGACGGCACTCCGGCGAGCGACGAAGCGACGGCCCAGGGCAAGGTCCCGGTCTCCCTGATCCACGAACTGCGCACGCCGATGACGTCTATCATCGGCTACATAGACCTGTTGTCGAGCGAGTCGGTGGGCATCCTCGGCGAGACGCAGCGCCAGTTCTTGCAGCGGGTGCGGGCCAACATCGAGCGCATGGGAGGGTTGCTCAACGACCTGATCAGGATCACCGCCATAGATGCCGGGCAGATTTCGCTTTCGCCCGGGCCGGTGGACCTGATCAACGTCATCGAAGACGCGATCATGTCGTTGTCTTCGCAGTTCAGCGAGCGCAAACTGGCCGTGCAGATGGACATGCCGTCTGAACTCCCGCCCATCCGCGCGGACCGGGATAGCCTGTACCAGATCGTGCAGCATCTCCTGTCCAACGCATGTCAATGCTCCAAGCCTGGCACCGAGATCCTGGTGCGTGCCCGGCTGGAACGATACGAGGACCAGGTCGAGGGCTTGCCCGATCACCTGTTCATGTCGGTGACCGACACGGGCGGGGGCATCGTGCCGGAGGATCAACGGCGCGTCTTCCAGCGCCTGTACCGGGCCGACAATCCTCTCATCGCCGGGTTGGGCGACACGGGGGTGGGCCTGTCCATTGCCAAGTCGTTGGTGGAGGCGCAGGGGGGACGCATCTGGGTGGAGAGCGCGATGGAGGTGGGCAGCACGTTCAGTTTCATCCTGCCGCTCTCGCCCGAGGGTGGAGGCGACCGGCCGCCAGCGGGCAAGCCCGGTGAGGATGGGAGGCAACCGTGAGTGAACCAGGGCGCTCCAACGCCGGCCGGCCCGCCGGTATCGGGCAACTGCTGGGGAGCGTGGCCGTTACGTTGATCAGCGTAGGGCTGCTGATCGGCGGTTTTCTGCTGAGCCAACTGGACGCTGCCGGCGGGCGTCCAGTCCCGACCGAGGAGGCGGCAGTGCCCTCGCTCACGCCGTTCCTGCCCACCGCCACGCCGGTCTCGTATCCCACGCTGCTTCCCTCTCCGCCACCGGCGGCCAGCGACACGGCTCTGCCGCCGGCTTCTACTACTCCCGAGCCATCCATCCCCGCCCTGGTCCCCGCTTGCCCACCGCCGCCCGGCTGGTTTGTCTACGTCGTACAGGGGGAGGACACGCTCACCAGCCTGGCCTGGCAGGCCGGCACGACTGCCCTGGCGCTGATGGAGGCCAACTGCCTGACGACGCCGGCCATGACCCCGGGCCAGCAAGTGTACCTGCCCCCTTCCTTCTACGCCACTCCCACTCAGCCCTGCGGGCCGCCTCTGGGCTGGGAGGTGTACATCGTGCAGGCAGGGGACACCCTCTACTCGCTGTCGCAGCGCTTCGGCGTAGATATTGAGGCCATCCGGCTGGCGAATTGTCTGCCCGGCTATACCATCTACCTGGGCATGGCGCTGTACCTCCCGCCGCTGCCTCCTACGCCCGTCTATACGCCTACTGAGACCCCTACCATGGCGCCGTCGCCCACCGCTACCGAGTTCCCGACCATCACCCCATCCCCCACGACGGCAGAGTATCCCACGCTCACGGCCACGCCGGCACCGACGGACACGGCCACTCCCACGCCTACTTTCACCCCCGTTCCCAGCGAGACTCCAGGCCCTACCGCGACGCCGACGGACACGCCCACGGCCACTCCTACGGAGCCGCCGCCGCCTACGTCCACGCCAACGCCCACAGCTCCCTAGCGCGTCTGTGGCACAAAATGGTCGCGGATGGTCGCGACTCTATTGACATTTGCCCCACTCTGTGATATGGTTAGTCGTTATGGAGACCATGCGCGCCTTTATCGCCATTCCTCTCCCCGGTCCGCTGCTGGAGAAAATCGCCGCCGTCCAGCGCCAACTGGAGAAGCAGACCCCTCCGCGCAGCGTGCGCTGGGTGCACATAGAAGGCATCCACCTGACGCTCCAGTTCCTGGGCGACACTCCCACGGACAAACTGCCCGGCATCCAGCAAGCGCTGGCGACCGTGGCCCGGCTTGCTCCTGCCTGCACCTTCGCCGTCGGCGGATTGGGCTGCTTCCCCAATCCCCGCCGCCCGCGCGTCGTCTGGATCGGAGTGCACGAGCCGACCGGGCGGCTGGCGGCGCTGCAAGACGCCATTGAGGAGGTGATGGCCCCCCTGGGCTACCCACCGGAGGGGCGCGGCTTCACGCCGCACCTGACGCTGGGCCGGGTGCAGCAGCGCGCCTCGTCTAGTGATGCTTCGCGCATCGGTGAGGTCGTCGCCAGCACGCAAGTGGAACGGTTGGCCGAGGTTTCCGCCGACCACTTCGCCCTCATCCGCAGCATCCTCAAGCCTGCGGGAGCAGAGTACACCGTGCTGGAGGAGTTCCCCCTGCGCGAGGGACGGAACACGGAACACGCAACACGGAACACGTAATTCGCAATTCGTAATGCGTAATGCGTGTTGCGTGCTGCGTGGTTCGTCAGCGCAAGGGACTGCTGAGAAACATCCGCGTTATGAACAGGGAAAGGCTGCGCCGGTTGCGACACAAGAAGAAGATGATCACGCTCGCGCTTGACGACGCAGACACGCCCGTGGAGTATGAGGCTACCTCAATTGGCGCTGTCCCTGGCTGCGACGAAGCCGATGGTCCTGAGGGCTTCACCAAGGAAGCGATGCTGGCCCGCAGTCTGGACATCGCACTGGGGTTGCTCTACTACGAACGTGCGATGACGCTCGTAGACCTGGCCGACCTGGTGGTCAAGGTTTGGAAAGTGCAGGCCAATTACACCTACGAGGAGTTCATGGAAGCAGCCAGGCAAGATGCGCGGTTCCAAGTGCCCAGTGGTGGACTCATCGCGCTGGCCGACGAGCCGGACCCGTGGGGCGTGCTCGCGGAACGCATCGAGCAGGCCCAGACCAAAATGGAGGCGAGGCGTTGGTGCGACGACTAAAGGGACCAGAAATGCCCTGCCCCGCTCCCCTGATCGCCGTTATCGGCGGCTCGAAGGCGACGCCGGAGGAGGCCGTGGCTGCCGAGGCGGTGGGCCGGGCGCTGGCCGAAGGAGGCGCGGTGCTGGTCTGCGGCGGACGCGGCGGGGTGATGGAGGCCGCCTGCCGGGGGGCCAAATCCGCCGGTGGGCTGACCATCGCCATCCTCCCCGGCGCCGATCGGAGCGAAGCCAACCCCTTCGTGGACGTCTCCATCGTTACCGGCATTGGCCTGGCGCGCAATGCTATCGTCGCCCGGACCGCCCAGGCGGCCATTGCCGTCGGGGGCAGTTACGGCACGCTGAGCGAGATCGCCTATGCACTGATGTTCGGCGTGCCGGTGGTGGGGCTGGGTACGTGGGAAATCGAGCGCGAGGGACACCCCCCCGTGCCCATCGTCTACGCCGCTGCGCCGGAAGAGGCAGCCGCCCGTGCGCTGGCGCTCGCGCTAAATGTCAAGACTACTTGACACTACCAATTCATTCGGCGGCTGATTTCGCCTCGCCTGCCTGTTCCACCTCTGGCGAGCGCTCGCGGTGCGGGCGGTACGGCACGTTCAATCCCAGGAACAGCACCCAACTGACCAGCAGCGCCAGCAGCCCGATCGCCCCGATGCCCGCCAGTTGGGCGATCAGTTGGCCTGGGCCATCCCCGACGAACCCTCCCGCCGGGAAGAAGCCGGTCACCCCCTGCCCGGCCACCGTGCGGTACTCCTCCAGCCCCACGCCGTTCCAGCCCTGGCCCCAGCGCCCGTCGGCGAACAGCGCCACCGCCAGCATCCCCCACAGCCCGCCCGCCAGGCCCAGCGCCACCGTCGCCGTCTCGTCCGGCAGCCGCAGGACCCGCTCCACCAGGTAGACCCCGAGCGGCAGCAACAGCCCGGCCAGCGTCCCGGTCGCCAGCGCTGCCCACGGTGGCACGAACGGCGCGCCCGCCGAAATGGCGACGAAGCCGGCCGCCGCTCCGCGCGCCGCCATCAATGCATCTGCGTGGCCCACCGTGATCCAGCAATAGACTTGCGATACCAGGGTCGCTCCCGCCCCGGCCAGCAGCCCGTTGACCGCGATGCGCGGCAGGTTGATGCTGGCGCCGGCCGCGTGAAAGGGTGCGCTCAACGACCAGCCCAGCCAGCCCAGCCCCAATAGCAGCATCCCCAGGTTCGCCAGCAGCGGAAAGTGAACCGGCGGCATCTCCTTCGGCTGTCCCGGCTGGCTGCGTGGCAGCCGCTCCCCCAGGCCAACCAGCGCTCCTAGCGCCGCCATCCCTCCCAGCAGGTACACCACGCCAGAGCCGGCGTGGTCTACCAACCCGTGCCCCCGCTCGAGCGTGAGTCCCAGGCGGGCCAGCCATCCCCCGCCCCAGGCCCAACAGGCCGCCAACGGGAAGAGCACCGCCGTCACCGCCAGCCCGCCGATGGCGATCTGCCAGCCCCGTGCTCGCCCGCTCAGGCTGAGCACCACCAGCAGCACCGCCGTCGCCACCAGCGGTAGGTAGAGCACGAACAGCGTCAGCGCCTCGGGCGTGGCCGCTTCGTCGGACAGGAAAAAGCCTGCCAGGCCAATCACCCCCCAGTTCAATCCTCCCTGGCCGGCATATAGCCGCGTCAGCCCTTCCAGGCCCGGCTGCCTGGCCAGGAGGCCCGCCCCGCCCAGATGGAAGGCGAAGCCCACTGCAAAGTATCCCAATGTCGCCAACGCCAGGGCCAGCGCCCCCGCCGTCGCGGACCGGCGCGCGCGCTCGGGTTCCATGCCACCCCAGGCCAGCAGGAAAAACCCTGCCGGGATCAGATAGCCCAACAAGCCAGGAAGCCAGGTCTCGATTGCCATATCTGCTCCATTCAGGTAGAATAGGCTATATCTTACCAGAGTCTGCCCTTTTCGCCAAATTCCTGTGGAAGTGTGAACTCGTTCGTGTCTTGGCTGACAATCGCCGAGTCATCTTGATCTATGGAGTCCCACTCACTCGTCCCCCTCAAACTCCTCGCTGACGGCATGCTGGGCCGCCTGGCCAGGTGGCTGCGGCTGCTAGGGTACGATACCGCCTACGACAATGCGGCCACCGACGCCGAACTGGCCCGCCGCGCTCGCGCGGAGGGCTGTGTGCTGCTCACTCGTGACCACGAACTGGCTGCCCGCCGTGGCCTGCGGACGCTGCTCATCCAGTCGCAGAAGATTGAAGAACAGGTGCGCCAGGTGGGGGAGGCCCTCGGCCCGCCACCTGACCCGGCACTCTCGCGCTGTGCCGTGTGCAACCACGCCCTGGAGCCGGTCGCCCCGGCGGAGATCGCCGACCGCGTGCCCCCGTACGTGCTGCGGACGCAGGCCGAGTTCCACCGTTGCCCCGGCTGCGGGCGCGTCTACTGGCCAGGTAGCCATCTCCGGGCCATGCGCGGCCACATGGACCAGTTCCTTAAGGAGGAAACCGGCCATGCCTGATTGTCCCCGCTGCGGCGCTCCGCTTGAACCTGACACGGACGTGTGCCCCCACTGTGACGCCGACCTGTGCCCGGCCTGCGGTGCCCTCGTCAGCCCAGACGACGTGGCCTGCCCCGTGTGTGGCGAAACGTGGGCCTTGACGTGCTCCCGTTGCGACGGCGAAGTCGGTCCAGACGATACGTACTGCCCCCATTGTGGCTTCGTCTTCGACAGCGGCCCGGTGTCCGAGGAAACCGGCCCTGAGCCGCAGCCTCAGCGATCCGGCGACCAGGTCTCCTGTCCCCGGTGCGGTACCCGCGTCTATCGTGGCGACCCGGCCTGCGCCACCTGTGGGCAACTTCTCTGCCCGCGCTGCGGTACCGCCGTGGATGAGGAGGCGGAGCGTTGTCCCCAATGTGGCCTGGAACTGACCTATACCTGCCCAGGGTGCGGCATGGAACTCCTCTCCGGTGCCGAGGTCTGTCCCGATTGTGGGCTGGTCTTTGCCCGCCGCTGCTCCAACTGTGGTGAGCCCCTCTTCTGCGCCCCCGACCGCTGCCCCAACTGTGGACAACCGGTGGCTCACCAGGAGCGCGTCACCGCCCGCAGCGTGTCGCGGCACGTGGGGACCACCCTCGTGCGTTGGGCGATCTGTCCCGTGTGTGAGGCCCATTTTGTGCCGTCGAAGGGGCCATGCCCGCAATGCGGCGCACGCCTCTGCTCGCAGTGCAACCTCCTGCTGCTTCCCGAGGAATCTACCTGCCCGCGTTGTGGGTTCGAGTTCGGTGTTGCCTGTCCTACTTGTGGCGCTGGCATCACGTCCGGTGCGCCGGAATGCCAGGCCTGCGGGTAACCCCTGTGCCCGGCTTGCGGTGCCGCGCTTGGTGAGAACGATACCAACTGTGCGGCCTGTGGCGCGGAACTGGCCCTGACCTGTTCCGCATGTGGCGGAGAGGTCGGCCCGGGCGACGCGACCTGCCCCCATTGTGGAGCCTCGTTCGAGGGGGAGGATCGCATGGGCGATGATTGCCTCCATCTTCCCAGTGGTGTATAATCCAAAATAGATGAGGAATGAGGAATAGGGAAGAGGGGAAGCAAGGGAGAAAAAGTTGATGGATCAGGGAATTGAGAACACGCAATCTGCAGAACCTGCCGTCTCTGCGCCGCTGGTGATCATCGCCCAGTTGCGCCGGCAACTGGCGAGCCTGATGCGCGTGGACGAGCACGCGGTGCTGAGATCCCCGGATGCGGTGATTGCCTTCCGAGGCCAGCTCTATGGTGACGTGGATTCCGCTTTCGAGAGCATCACGCAGCGGTTTGCTACCTATGGCTACACCGCCTCGCTGCGCATCCAGCCAGGCGGAGGCCACGAAGTCATCGCCCTCAAGGGCGTATTGGAGCGCCGGCCAGGCCGGGCGTGGCTCAACGTGGTGCTGCTGTTGGCCACCCTCGTCAGCGTGCTGTACATCGGCGCCAGTTACGCCTTGCAGGACGCCGGCCTGTTGGGCCCTCAGACTCCCAACGCAGCGTTGATGCCGTTGACCCACCTGCACTGGGGCATCCCGTTTGCAGGTACACTGATGGGCATCCTGCTCGCCCACGAACTGAGCCACTATTTCGTCGCCCGCCGTTATGGCTCGCCGGTCAGTCTGCCCTACTTTATCCCGATGCCGCTCAGCCTCATGGGCACCATGGGAGCCGTCATCGTCCAGCGCGCTCCCATGCGCAACCGCAAGGCCCTGTTCGACATCGGCGTCGCCGGCCCTCTGGGTGGCCTGATCGTCACCATTCCGCTGCTGGTTCTGGGGCTGAGCCTCTCCAAGGTCGGGCTGCCTCCTCCCAGTGTAGACGCAGTCGTGCAAGAAGGGAACTCGCTCCTGTACCTGGGGATCAAGTACCTGATGTTCGGGCGCATTCTCCCCAGCAACGGAGAGGACGTGTGGCTGAACTCGGTCGCCTTCGCTGCCTGGGCGGGGCTGCTGGTCACTATGATTAACCTGATCCCGGTGGGTCAGTTGGATGGCGGGCACGTCAGTTACGCGCTGCTGGGACGCTGGGCCTCGAGGCTGGGCTCCATTGCCATCGCCGCCATGATGGCCTGGGGCGGCTGGCTGCTGCTGACCGGCAACGAGGCCGGCGGGTTCTGGTTGATGTGGGGCTTTCTGAACCTGATCCTGAACCCGCATCATCCGCCGCCGCTGAACGACGCCACCCGGCTCGATGGGCGACGGATGGCGCTTGGGCTGTTGGTGCTGGCCATCTTCGTCCTGCTGTTCATGCCTTCACCGCTGCGGCAGATCCAGTTACGATAAGGAGCGTCCCATGATCCACGGCGTCGAGATCAAGGAACTGGTGACCCACACCGACGAGCGCGGCTTCTTCCGTGAGGTCGTGCGGGCCGGCGACGAGATCTTCCCGGAAGGCTTTGGCCAGTGGAGCCATACCATGTCTTACCAGGGGGTCGCCAAGGCCTGGCACGTGCATCAGAAGCAGGTGGACTGGTGGTACGTGGCGGCGGGCACGATCAAAGTGGCACTCTACGACACCCGGCCCGCTTCCCCCACCCATGGCCAGGTCCAGGAATTGCTAATGGGCGACGGCCAGCCTGCCATCGTGCTCAGAATCCCGCCCGGCGTCGCCCACGGCTACCGCGTGCTGGATGGGCCTGCCCACGTCTTCTACGTCGTCTCGAACGAGTACGACGGCACCGACGAAGGGCGCATCCCCCACGACGACCCGACCATCGGCTACGATTGGACGGCAATGCCCAAGATCACCTAGGAGGCTGCTGAAAAACCCCCCTCTTGAGAAACCGCATAGGGCAGATGCCCCACTTTTGGCCTTCAGGAGGCCCGAATTAGGGAAATGACCTCAAAAACTGTGCGATTTCTGCGCTACTCGCCCCACTCCTTGGATTGGGGGGGACTTTTTCAGAGCTCTCCTAGGGCGGACCATCCGCTCCTCCAGTTCGCCCGGCCGCAGGTCGGCCACGGCGAAGAAGCCGATCCCCCGCGCCTGTAGTTCGACGATCAGGCGCTCCGGCGTCCAGCAGCCGTCGGAGGCCACGGTGTGGATGTGCAGGTCGGTGCACATACCGGCTACAACCACACGGCCATCTCTACGTCGCCGCGCTCCGTGAGTTCGATTACCAGCCCCCCCCCTTCGGCGCGCCAGCGGTCGTGCGAGGCGTGATTGACCATCACGCGCCGCGCGGTAGGGAAGTCGTTGAGGACCACCGTTGGGGGGGCAGGTAACGCGCCGGCGATGGTCAACCGCAGCCCCGCCTCGTCGGCGACGTAGGAGATCTCGGCCGGCGGGTGTTCTTCGTCGTAGAGGGTGAAATGCCCGCTGCCGGTGGGGTGGGGGTAGACGTCGAAGACCAGGCCGGCGCCGGCGGCCTGATCGGTGTGATCAACTTCCGGCCACAGCGGGATGATCGCGCCCCGCCGGATGAAGAGGGGCAGGATCTCCAGGGGTGCGGGGTAGTTGAGCCAACCCGGCCCTTCGTACACTTGCCGGCTCCAGTAATCCACCCACTCCCCCACCGGCAGGTACACTTGGCGCCGCCGTGCTCCCCGTTCCAGCACCGGTGCGACCAGGAAACTATCGCCGAACAGGTACTCGCTGTCCAGGTGGCGCACGTTTGGGTCGTTGGAATACTTGAGCACCAGCGCGCGCACCACCGGCAAGCCGGTCTGTGCCGCCTGCACGGCGGTCGAGTAGATGTAGGGCAGCAGCCGGTAGCGCAACCGGGCGTAGCGGCGAAAGATCGCCTCCGCCTCCTCACCAAACTCCCACGGCTCGCGTGGGGTGACGCCGTGGCAACGGCTGTGTGAACTGAACAGGCCGAACTGAGCCCAACGCACGTACAACTCGGGATCGGGCTGGATGGCAAAGCCGCCGATGTCGTGGCTAAAGAACGGGATGCCCGAAAGGCCGATGCTGAGCGCAGCGTGCAGTTGATTGGCCATGTAGGGGAAATCGGCCAGCGGGTCGCCCCCCCAGCAGACGGGGGTGCGCTGCGAACCGGCCCAGCCCGCGCGGCCCCACACCAGCCCGTGTCCCGTCACCTCCTCGGTCACCTCGAACACCGCCCGGTTGTACAGGAGCGGGTAAAGGTTGTGCACCTCCCGCCCGCTCATCCCGTTGTGGTAGACCCCGTCCTCTGGCGCGGCCTCGCCGAAATCGGTCTTGAAGACGGCCACCCCCTGCTCCAGGAGCGGCCGGTGGAGCGCTTGCCACCAGGCGGTTGCCTCCGGGTTGGTAAAATCCACCACCGCCACCGGCGGGACACGCTGGTCCCAGGCCAGGACGATGCGCGGGTCCCCGTGCTCATCCTTGACGAAATAGCCGCGCCGCCGCCCCTCCTCGAAGGTAGCAGCGCTCTCGGTCACGTAGGGGGCCTCCCACAGGCACAGCCGGAAGCCCATCCGGCGCAACGACTCGATCATCCCGGCCGGGTCGGGGAAGCGCGCCTCGTCCCATCGCAGGGTACACCGGTTGGCCGCGTCTCCCATCCACCATGGATCAATGTGAATCACGTCGCAGGGGATGTCGTGAGCGCGCAACGTGTGGGCCACCTGCTCGACCTCGGCGCGGTTCTGGTAGCCGCAGCGGGACATCCACAGTCCGAACGACCAGCGGGGTGGGACGGGTGCGTAGCCGGTGAGATCGCAGTAGCGGCGCAGGATGCCGGCCGGCTCCGGGCTGTGGATCAAGAAAAAGTCCAATTCTGGGCCTTCGTGGGTGAAACTGTGGGCCACTACCGAGGCGGTACCGATCTCGAACGTGATGCGGTAGGTGGTGTTGACGAACAGCCCGTAGCCCCGCGTGGACCACAGGAAGGGCACGTTCTTGTACGCGGCGCGATGGGCGGTGGTGAAAGCATCTGTCGCCCACAGTTCGAACCGCTGGCCGACGCGGTTGATGCGCGCGAACTGCTCTCCCAGGCCGTACAGGTCCTCGTCGGGGGCCAACTGGAACGCCTCGTGCACCGTGATCCGCCCGCTGTGGGAGTCCCGCCAGAAGCCCAGGTCGGCTGGCCCTGGGAACTGGACCTTGGGTGGAGCGTCGAGGACGTACTCGCCCATCTCGCGGCAGATGACGCCGGCGTTGGAGACGCCGGCAGGGTCTTCAACGCCGCCGTCGGCGGCACTCAGGAAACGGATGCACCAGGGAGCGCGCGCCACGTGGAGGCGCAGGAAGCCGGTCGCCAGTTCCAGGTGATCGGAGGCTTCCGAAACCATGAATGGGACGGGGTCCCACTCCTCCCGCACGAGGAGATGGTTACGGGCTGGCCCCAGTCTCCCGGGGCCCATGCGCAGCCGCACCACGTCGGGCAGGACGAACTCCAGCGCGACCTCGACCGGGGTGCCGGCGTCCGTTTCGGCGCGCAACCGCACGCCGTGGGGCGTGCGCTCAAAGTCGTGCCAACGAGCCACGCGCTCGTATCCAGGCGTGGATGTGATTGTGTTCATAGACCGCCGCCCATACCTTCTTCGTTCAGCGCGCGTCACATCTCGTGCAGAGAGGGTCAATTCAAGCAGGTAACAGAGCGACAGAAAGTGTCTTGAGTCCTCTGGCGATGGCCTCCTCCTCGCTCCCACACACACCACTTTCCATCAGATCCTGCAGAATCAGGCGCACCTCAGGACGCAGGAGGACATTGCGGGCGATGCGTCTAGCTCGTTCTTCCAACAATGCCTCCGACAACGACATGACATCCTTATCCACGTCTTCGGCCGACAACAACACAGCCTGCGGTTCATGCGGAGCGATTGTTTTCACCCCCATAGTCTCTCACCCCCTTCCATAAGTCTGGGCCACATGCTCAATCAACTGGTTGCTGTAATGTGTGCCTTGTTGCTGGCACAAGCCGAGCAGGTTTCGGATCTCATACCGGGTCAGCAGCCCATCCAAACCGGCCTGACCCACCACGCCGGGGAATCCAGTGATTCGTAACCCCTCCTCCTCCGCCACTGCGCGGGCTGCTAGTTCGTCCAACAAGATCCGTACACATCCGAGCTCTGGGCGACTGGCAATGACCATCGCCTCTGCTTCCGGCAAATGACCACGATAGTCGGGGTCACCTGAGGAGAGGTGCGCAGCAATCCGGCGGGCCAGCATCTCGGCCTGTTCTTCTTCATCAGTCGTCAGTGGTTCTGCTAATACCACAAATCCCTCTCGGATGAGGTCGCCTAGCTCCTCACTAGCACCATGCTTCTCAAACTCGGCCATTTGCGCTGGGGCGATGTAGACCACCGTAAAGTATCGCTTCAGCAAGTCCACTCTACCACACTGAAGTGCCGATATGAGCGGCCCTGTATTGCAGGCCACCGTGATCTTGTCTACTTCCTCGTTAGATGTCAGCATTGTTGCCTTGGACAAGGTTGTATGACGTTATTATACCACACTTTTGGGGGGTACCCACGACAGGCCCGGGCAAGTCCGGGACTTTGCTGCAGCCAGAGGCCGGACTGCTGCTGCAGTATCAACGGCCCATGAAGAACCAGTAATAGGTCAGCAGGCCATGGCCGATCGTGCTGAGGATCAGTACAATCCAGAACCACGGATGTTTCTGGACGTTTGTCTTGTGGCTAAACAAGAACATACCCAGCCATCCGCCGGGGAAACCGCCCAGTATGGCCAGCGCGTGTAAGACGAATTCGGGCGTGCGCACAGTCATGGTCTTGGATAGTGCCTTGTCCAGGCCATACATCAGGAACGTGGTGATCGAAAAGGCCGCGATCCATACGGCGTAGGGATTCCAGGTCGTGTAGTTGTAGATCAAGAAGTAGAGGGAGGCCGCCATCGCGGCACTGAACAGACCAAAGCCAACGTAGTAACACATCTGACACTCCCCTCCCTTTCGAAACACATGCCAGACTCCCCGCTCAAATTTCCACGGGCTATTTCACCACAACGCGATCGAGACGGCCAGCGCCATCTGCCCCAGGTGATACGTAACGATGACCAGGAAATGCAGTAACGGCGAACGCCTGACGAAGCGGCCCCAGGCCAGCATGGCATCCGAGCCGAAGAACAGGCTGGCCCCGGCGATCACCAGCCCCCGGCGCACGGGCGTCCACTCCGGCCGGAACAGCGTGGCCCAGGCCGAAAAGAGCATCAGGCTGAGTGCCACGCTATAGAGCGCCACGGGCATCTTCATTGCCTCCTGGCCCTGCCGGCGCAGTCCGGCGGCGATGGCCCGATACAGCGTCACGCCGATGGCCGCCACGACCACGAAAGCCACCAGCGCCAATGCTGGAGGGAGGGTCGGGTTCAGCCCGACGATGTAGCACACGTGACCCAGCAGAAACGACACCAACCCCAATAGAAAGTAGGGGCGGGGTCTCCCTGCCGCCGTCTCGGGCAGCATCAAGAACACGTCGCCGGCCAGCGAGAATACCAGACCCGGCAGGAAAAAGCGCGCCTGCCAGGCGTCGTGCGGCCCCTGCGTCAACAAGGCTGCCCCGACGATGACCGCCACGAGCGTCGCCGGCTTGAAGACGTACTCCAGGCCCTTCTGCCGCCGCGCCACCGCCACCCAGTCCACCACGGCGAAGGCGAGGGCAATGACCAATGAAACGGCGAACGATGGCCAACTGGAAGACGACAAATCGGCAAATCGGCAAATCAGCAAATCAGCAAGCATCGCACCCCCTTCTTTCTGCTAACCACAGGTCAATCTCCAATCTCCAATCTCTACCCCCCCCATCCGCAATCCGCAATCCGCATCCCGCATTCCGCATTCCTTACCTGGGACGAAGTGTCTCTTGCAGCCCATCTCCGAACAGGTTCGCCGCTAGCACCGTCAGCGTGAGCGCCAACCCCGGGAACGTGCTGGCCCACGCTCCATCTCGCAGGTAGCCCCGGCCCTCGGCCAGCATGGCCCCCCATTCGGGCGCACCCGGCGGCGCGCCCAGGCCCAGGAAGGTGAGCGCGGCCCCGTTCAGCAGCACCCACCCCAGTTGGGTCGCGGCGAAGGCGATCAGCGGGGCAGCGGCGTTCGGCAGCACGTGGCGGACCGCGATGCGCCACGGCGTGCATCCCACGGCCCGCGCCGCGTCCACGTAGGGCTGCACGCGTACCTCCAGCGCCGCGCTGCGCACCACCCGCGCGTAGGCCGGCGCCGCCGCCACTCCCACCGCCACGGCCACCGCGCCCATCCCTGGCCCTAACAGCGCGACCGCCGCCATCGCCAGCAGAAGACCGGGGAACGCCAGCAGCGCGTCTACCACCCGCATCACCAGCGCGTCAACCCAGCCCCCGAGCGTGCCGGCCACCAGCCCCACCGGCAACCCCAGCCCCACCGCCACCGCCAGCCCGGTCAGTCCCATCCCCAGCGTCCAGCGGCCGCCCCACAGGATGCGCGCCAGCACGTCCCGTCCCAGGAGGTCGGTCCCCAGCAGCCGCCCCGGCCCCGGCCCCAGGAGCGCGTGCGCCGTGTCGGCCGCCAGCGGGCCGGCGGGGGCCAGCACTGAAGCCAGGCCCGCCCCCAGCCCGGCCAGCGCCAGCCAGCCCAGCGCGGCCAGCGCGACCGGTTGCCGCAGGAGCGGGCGCCGTGGCAGAGCAGCCCACTCGATCACGCCAGCCCCTCCCGCAGCCGGGGGTCGAGCCAGGCCTGCGCCAGGTCGGCCGCCAGGTTGGCCAGCACGTAGGCGATCGCCCCACACACGACCACGCCGCGCACCACCGGCAGGTCTCGCCAGACGATCGCCTCCACCGCCAGTTTTCCCAATCCCCGGCGGGCGAACACTGATTCCGTGACCACCGCTCCGCCCAACAGAAAACCCAACTGGAGGGCGACCACGGTGAGGGCCGGGGCCAGCGCCGCGCGGAGCACGTGCACGCACAGCACGCGCTGCGACGGCAGTCCCCGCGCACGCGCCGCCAGTACGAACGGCTCCCCCATCACCTCCACCACGCGCGCCCGCACCAGCCGGGCGATGGAACCGGACAGCGCAAAGCCCAACACCAGCGCCGGCAGCACCAAATGGCGCAGTCCGCCCTCTCCGGTCGCGGGCAGCCAGCCCAGTTGGAGTGAGAATAGAAGGATCGCCAGGATGCCCGACCAGGAGGTGGGTGTGGAAAGTCCCACCGCCGCCACCGCCGTCACGGCGGTGTCCAGCCAGGTGGACCGCCGCACGGCCCCCAGGATGCCCAGCCCCAGCCCCAGTGCCACCCCGACCAGCATGGCGGCCACCGCCAGTTCGACCGTCGCGGGCAATTGCTCCAGGATCATGCGGCTCACTGGCCGGCCGTGGAGCCAGGACCGCCCCAGGTCGCCCCGGGCCAGGTCCATCAGGTAGCGGGCGTACTGCACCAGGAACGGATCGTCCAGGCCCAGTTGGGCCCGCCGCTCCGCGATTTCTTCAGGCGTGGCCCCGGAAGCGGCCAGCAGCGCCTGGGCGGGGTCACCCGGCGCCAACTGCAGGCCCACGAAAGCCAACGTCGCCGCCAACCAAAGGACGAAGGCTGCCTGTACCAGCCTTCGTCCGATGTACCTCGTGATCATAGCATGATTCCAGAACTATGCAACGGCGTTCTGGCCCGTTGACTACAGACTCTCGTAGTCTATCTGCTCCTTCCGTCGCACTCGCAGGATGAGCACCTGTCCCGGATCCTCCTCTATCTGGTACACGATACGCCATTGCTTCGCCAGCCAGATCCGAAAGACGCTCGGCTTGTTGCGCAGTTCTTTGGCACGAGGAGGACGAGGGTTTTCTTTCAATCCTCGAATCAACTGTCTGACCTGGGCGCGCACATAACCAGGTAGGGCCTCAATCTCCTTTCGGGCAGGCGGGATGACTTTAACGTCGTAGCTCACCGCCTGCCTCGGCTTTGTCTAGTTCGGTCTCGAAATCTTCCCACTTGGCCCAAGTTTCTGGTTTGTCGCCGTATTCCTCCAGCATAGCCAGCGCTTCATTAAGAAGTTCCTCGTCACCCGCAGGGTCATCCGGTCCCTCGTGGCTCCAATCATCGAGGATAGAAGGCGCTGGCGAAGGTGCCACGCATGCGAGTTCTTCGCGTACTGCCTCGCGCACTACGCGCCGGATGAGATTCTCCAGGTCGGTCAGACTAATGGTGATGGCGGCTTCGGTCGCAGTTGCACTCATAGCGCACTCCCCTTTCACCGCGAATTATACCCCTCTTGTCCACCGGCTGCAATCACACTGGCCGGTGTCATCCCACACCCTACGCAACACGGAACACGCAACACGCCACACATACCACGCATCACGTCTTACGCATTACGCATTCACTCCTTTCCCGCGTCAACCAACCACGGGAACCATCCCTGAGAGTCGAACCGCAGTCCCTGTACTCGATTGTTGACGCCGTTCAGGTTCACGTAATCGCGGATCGGAATCACCAGCGCCTGGTCCATCACCCGCAGCTGCACCTGGCTATAGAGCGCCGCCCGCTCCGTCCAGTTGGACGTGCGCGCCGCCGTCTCGAGCCAAGCGTCCAGTTCCGCGTCGCTGGCCTTCGACCAGTTGAACCCGCCCTGCGAGTGGAAGAACTTGCGCAGAATGTCGGGATCGCTGCCCGAGAGGTTGAAGGGAATCAGATGGTGCTCCCCTTTGCCCGCCAGTTCCAGTGCTTCGGGGTAACTCACCACCTTGCTGTCCACCCCGATCCCCAGTTCTGCCCACTGGGCCGCCAGCAACTGCCCTACCTCTGGCATGGAACCCCAGCCCATCAGGTACAGGTCCAGCACTAGCGGTGCCCCGTCGTGGTCGCGGACGCCGTCGCCGTCGCTATCCTTCCAGCCGGCCTGCTCCAATAGCGCCGCCGCCTGGGCCGGGTCGTAGCCGTAATACTCCTGCACCTGGCGCTCGTAGCCCACCGTGGCCGCCGCCAGCGGCCCATAGGCCACCGGCGAGGTGTCCCGAAAGATAGTGGAGACGATGGCCTGCCGGTCGGTCCCGTACAGCAGTGCCTGGCGCACCAGGGCGTCGTCCAGCGGCGGGCGAGCCGTGTTCATGAAGAACATCAGCGAGACGCCCGGTATGGGCACCGCCTCGATGCGGAAGTTGCCGCTCTCCTTCAACCGGACCGCATCCTGGGGTGGGATCTCTCCCATCACGTCCGCTTCCCCCGTCTCCAGCGCGGGCGAGCGGGTGGCCGGATCGGTGAAGAAGCGGAACTCGACCTCCGCCAGTTGAGCCCTCTTGTGCTGGTAGGTGGGCGGCCCCCAGGCGTAAGCGGGGTTGCGCCGGAGCAGCAGATGGTCCCCCGGCACGTATTCGGCGAACACGAACGGCCCAGTGCCCACCTGGTGCAGTTGGTATTCGGTTCCCCATTTCTCGACCGCCGTCGGAGAGGCCATTCCCAGGTAGACCTGGCTCAACGAATCCAGCAATGGGGCGAACGGTTCGCTCAGGTAGATGCGGACCGTGGTTTCGTCTACTACTTCGACCCGCTCGTAGGGGCCGAGCATGAAGCGAGCCTTCTGGGAGGCCAGGTCCGGGCTGGTGATGCGCTCCAGGTTGAAGCGTACCGCCTCCGCGTTGAAAGGGGTACCGTCGTGGAAGGTGACGCCCCGGCGGAGGTAAAAGGTGTAGACTAATCCGTCGTCGGAGGTCTCCCACCGCTCCGCCAGGCCCGGGACGAACTCCCCCGTGGCCGTGTCCCGGTAGACCAGCGTGTCGTACACCGAGGTCAGTGGGATACCCAATTCCGACGAGGCGTTGACGTGGGGGTCAATTCCCGAAGGGGCCAGCGTCAGGCCATAGACGATGCGATCACCGGTGGCAGGCGCGCCGCAGCCCACCAGGAAGGTCGCGAACAGGATGAGGAGGAGGAGAATGGAGAATGGAGAATGGAGAATGGAGATTGAAGATTGGCAGACAGTGGATGGCGGATAGCAGGCAGCTGTCGGCTGTCGGCTGTCGGCGGATTGCGAATGGCGGGTGAGGGGGAGAAAGACAGACTTCACAGTGTACACCTCCTGGGTTTGCGGCGTTAACCTGGTAGATTGACGAAATTATATCACACCCGATAAGGTTGACAAATCCTGCCCCCGCCGGTACAATGCGACCGATGCAAGAAACCGTCAAGCCCTTGGACAGCAATCGCCTGAGCGTGCTGATGGCCATCCTGCTCTTGGGCAGTGTGCTCTTTCGCTTCATCGAACTGCCCACCCAGGTCTGGAAACTCGAACCGCTGGGGTCCCCCCTGGAGATCCAGATCACCGGTACCTGGTTACTCGGCGCGCTGATGGTTGGCCTGATCTGCACCGGCACAAACCTGCTCTTGCACGATCATCCCCATCTGGGCCAACATCCCGGCCGGCCCATTTACGTGTCCTGGATTCTGCCCGGCGTCATGGCCGGGCTGTCGGCCTGGGTGTTGTCCCGTGCCCTCAACCTGACCCTGTGGATCGGGGCGCTGGCCCTGATTAGCGTGAGCATCAGCCTGGCCATCTCCGCCGAATACACCGCCATCTCCCCCGAAGCCCACGGCTACCCCCTGGCGAGGCTGGCGCTCAATGTGCTGGCCTACTTGCTGGCGTTCGTGCTGTTCACCGTCATCTACCATTCCCGCACCCGCAGCCTGGTGACCGCCACATTGACGCTGGCGACAGCCGCGCTGCTGTCGCTCGACCTGTTGAGCGTGGCAGACGTACAGTTCCGGCGCGTGGTCCTGTTTGCCGCTATCGTCGGGCTCATCACCGGCGAGAGCACCTGGGCGCTCAACTACTGGCAGATCAGTGCCTGGGCCGGTGGGCTGTTCTTGCTGCTCATATTCTACGTCACCGCCAACGTGGCTCATCAGCATCTCTTGGAGCGCCTCAGTGGTTCCGTCCTGGTCGAGTTTGCCGTCGTCGCCCTGGTCGTGTTGATGATTATCTTGCTCAAGGCCCCTTAGCAGGGGCGCGGCAGCCGCGTCCTGGATGCAGGCTTTCATCCCTTGATGCCGCGCTCGTGCCCCTGCGAGGCTTGCCCCTGGAGGAGAAACCGTGCAGAGTGAAACCCAACCATTATCGGCCAAAATTCCTTCGCGCATCGCGCGCCTCGAAGAACTGGCGTACAACTTCTGGTGGAGTTGGCACCGCGAGGCCCGTGACCTGTTCAAGATGCTGGACTATCCGTTGTGGCGCAGCACCGGCCACAACCCGGTCAAGATCCTGGAGGACGTGTCCCAGGGGCGGCTCGAGGAACTGGCCGCCGACCCCCTTTTCCTCCGCCATTACGACGCCGTGGTGATGGCGCTCGATACCGACCTGAAAAATGGGCATCTCTGGTTTCCCGCCCACCATCCCGGCTTGTTGAACCGGCCCATCGCCTACTTTTCCGCCGAATTCGGGATACACCAATCGCTCCCGACCTACGCGGGGGGCCTGGGCGTGTTGGCCGGCGACCACTGCAAGGAGGCCAGCGACCTGGGGCTGCCCTTCGTGGCGGTGGGGTTCCTCTACGAAATGGGGTATTTCCGCCAGCGCATTACGCCCGATGGATGGCAGGAGGCGATCTACCCGCGCTTCAAGCCCGAGGAGGTCGCCGTGCGTGAGGTGCTGTGCAACGATGGGACATGCCTTTTCGTCCCGGTTGAGGTCGGCGACCGCACCGTCCAACTCCAGGTCTGGCACGTCCAGGTCGGGCGCGTGCGCCTCTACCTGATGGATGCCGACCACGAGCGGAACGCCCCCTGGGATCGGGAACTCACGGCCCGGCTGTATGGCGGCGACCAGGAGATGCGCATCCAGCAGGAGATCGTCCTCGGCATTGGCGGCGTGCGGGTCCTGCGGGCGTTGGGGGTTGATCCGGCCGTCTTTCACCTCAACGAGGGGCATTGCTCTTTCCTGGTGCTGGAGCGGGCGCGGGAACTGGTCGAGGCCGGGCACACCTTCGACCAGGCCTGCCAGGCCGTGCGCGAGACCTCGGTGTTCACCACCCACACGCCGGTGCCGGCGGGGCACGACGTCTTCTCTTACAACCTGATCGAGAAATACTTCCACGCCTATTGGCCCCGCCTGGGTCTGACCCGCGAGCAGTTCCTCGAGCTGGGCAGCAACACTGTAGGCTCATCCGGCTTCAACATGACCGTCCTGGCTCTCCACACGTGCGGGCAGTGTAACGGCGTCAGCAGGCTGCACGGCGACGTGGCACGCCGCATGTTCCAACCCATGTGGCCCGATCGGCCCGTGGACCAGGTGCCCATCACCCACGTCACCAACGGCATCCACGTGCCGGCCTGGATCGGCGAGGCGATGAACAAGATCTACCGCAAGTATCTGGGGCCCGACTGGATCGCCCGGCACGACGAACCGGCGCTCTGGGAGCGCATCGTTGACGTACCCGACGAAGAACTGTGGGTCGCCCACCTCCATCTGAAGCGCAAATTGATGGCCATGATCCGCGAGCGCGCCCGGCAGCGTCATATTGAGGAGGGGCTGCACCCGGAGCAGATCCTGTGCACCGGGACGTTCCTCGATCCCGACGCGCTGATCATCGGCTTTGCGCGGCGCTTTGCCACCTATAAACGGGCCATGCTCATCTTCCGCGACCTGGAGCGGCTGAAGCGGTTGCTCCATGACCCCTATCGGCCTGTCCAATTCATCTTCTCCGGCAAGGCGCACCCGGCCGACGAGGGGGGCAAGCGGCTGATTCAACAGGTCTACCAGGTTGCCAGGGACCCGGCGTTCGGGGGTCGCATCGCCTTCGTCGAGGACTATGACCTCCACGTCGCGCGCTACCTGGTGCAGGGGGTGGACGTGTGGCTGAACACCCCCCACCGCCCCTACGAGGCCAGTGGCACCAGTGGCCAGAAAGCCGCTCTCAACGGCATTCCCAGCCTGAGCATCCTCGACGGCTGGTGGGCCGAGGGGTACAACGGCGCCAACGGTTGGGCGATTGATCCGGCTCAGCACTACGAAGACCCGGCCGCCCAGGATGCAGCCGATGCGGAGGCACTGTACCGCCTGCTTGAGAATGAGGTGGTGCCGTTGTTCTACAAGCGTGATGCCGGCGACGTGCCCCGGGGTTGGGTGCACGTGATGAAGGAAGCCATTCGCACCGTGGTGCCCGTCTTCTGCACCCGCCGCATGGTCAAGGAATACACCGAGCGCTTCTACGTCCCGGCAGCGGAACACGGCGACGAGGGGGCGGCGTGAGGGTGCGCCTCACCCCTGCGCGCGGAGCCGGGGGTTGCTGACTTCGTCGAAGCCCAGGTGGATCAGGTACAGGGCGAGAAAGAGGCAGATCAGGGTGAGCACCGGGGTCAGCCACCACCACCATAGATTCTGCAAGACCGCCCCGTAGCTAAGCGCCCAGTAAATCATCATCCCTAGAGTCATCTGTCTTTGAGGGCCCAACCCCAGGATCGAGAGCCCTGACTCGGCCAGAATGGCCGCGATGAAGGCGTTGACGAAATTGGCCCCCAGCCACTGCAGCATGTGGGGCATCAACTCGCGGAAGATGATCTCCAGGCCCGACATGCCGGAGAGACGAGCGATTTGGACGAAGGCGCGCTCCTTGAGGCTCAGGACCTGGGCGCGTACCTGGCGGGCTGGCGAGGGCCAGGCGAAGGCCCCGATGATCAGCGCCATGGCCTGGACGCCTATCCCCTTCACCAGGGCGGCGATCAAGATCAAGAACAGCAGGGAAGGTACCGAGAGAAATACGTCAATCAGCACCCGCAGTATGGCGTCAACTACCCCGCCAAAATAGCCGCTGACAAAACCGATGAGGGCCCCCAGCAGGGTCCCCAGGAGAGCCGCCACCAGGCCGACCTGCAGCGAGTTGGGCACGGCCTCAGCCATCTGGATCGCGATGCTGCGTCCCATCGTGTCGGTGCCCAACAGGCTCTCGGGTCCCGGCGGAAGCCGGACAGGCTGGCTACCTGTACGCCGGCTCTCAGGCCGCACGAAGAAACTCGCCGTCACAGCCGTCAGCGCCAACGTCAAGAAGATGGTCAATCCGATCAGGAATTTCCTGTTGCGCGCGAGCGCCCAGGCGTAGCCTCTACCTTGTGGTGCTGCAACCGCTTCCATCGGCCTATCCCCTCCCTGCCTGGCCGTACCGAATCCTCGGATCAATCAGAGGATAGACGACGTCAATGGCAAAATTGGCCAGGGCTACCGCAAAGACGATGAGCAGAACACAGCCCTGGATCACAGGGAAGTCGAGACCTGTGACAGAGTTATAGATCAACCAGCCCAGACCAGGGTACGCAAAAATCACCTCGGTGATGAGCGCTCCCCCGACGGTGTGACCCAGCGAGATGGCCAGGCCGGTCACCTGGGGCAACATGGCGTTGCGGAAGGCATAGGCCCACAGGATGCGCCGGTTGGTGAGTCCCTTGGCCTCAGCCTGTAGGATATAGTCCTCCCCCTTGAGCGAGGTGATCAGGCTCCGCATGCTGAGGAACCACCACCCCAGCGAGACCAGGATGATGCTCGAAGCCGGCAACACCGCGTGCTTGAGCACATCCAGGGCAAAGTCCAGCGACAGCACCGGCCTGAGTCCAGGCGAGTATGCCCCGGAGAGCGGGAACATCCGCCAGAGGAAGGCGAACAGAAAGACGAGAATGATGGCCAGGATGTAATAGGGAATCGTGTACAGCACCAGCGCTACCGGGACGAGTGCCTGGAAGAAGCGTGATTTCGTTCCCCGCCATCCCACCACCGCCCCGATCAGCGAACCCAGGGCCCAACTGATGATGGTCGTCACCGTCAGGAGGCCGATGGTCCAGGGCAGTGAAATCCTCAGCAGGTCCGACACGTGAGAAGGAAAACTGCTGATCGAGTAGCCCAGGTTGCCGCGGGCCAACTCGCGCAAGAAACTGACGTACTGCTCCCACAGGCTCCTGTCCAGCCCGAACATGCGCCTGTATTCCGCCACCAGTTCCGGGGCTCCCGCGCTACCCCCCATCGAGGCGAGTTTGAGGAAGACGGCGCCGAGGGGATCGCCGGGCACCAGGCGGGGCACGAAGAAGACGATGGTGACGGAGATAAAGACAGTCGCCACCAGGATCACGAACCGCTCCAGGAGATATCGCAAGTAGGCCACCATATCGCCCTACCTATCCGATGACAAGTTGGGGGGAGCGGCCCCACCAGGGGCCACTCCCCATCCACAAGTTTGCTTCTACTGCCCTGCAGGCCGGATGCCGCCGACCCACTCCCCTGTCTCGGGAGAAGGATACCCAGTGACCACGAGGGTAAAGGTCGCCCACCATGACACCGGCATGTTCCAGGGATTGTCGGCCGAGGGCCAACCTTCCCAGTAGGTGGTGTTGAAGGGCACCAGCGCAGGCGCCTGGACCATCGGGATCACCGGGAGGTCCTTGAACCAGATCTCCATGGCCCGGTGGAACTGATCGGTGGTCTTTTCCATGTCCGTCGGGGGTGTCCCGGCCATCTCGTCCACGATCGCGTCGAAGGCCGGATTGTTGTAGCGGAAGGAGTTGCGCTCGTACCAGGGGGCCGGCTCACCCAGCGGGACGTAGTACTTGCCGTTGAACAGATCCAGATTGTCGAAGATGTAGCCGGGGCAGAAGGAGTGCAGCTTGATCTCGTATTCGCCCCGCAGGATGGCGTCGGAGAGCACCCCACCCGTCATGGGCTGCACCTCGACCTCGATCCCACCGGCCTCGAGTTGATCGGCCAGCACGGCGGAGACTTTCATCTCCTCCGTGGACGAAGACTCTACCAGGTAGCGCACCTTGAGCCGCTCTCCGCTGGCCGAGGCCCAGTAGCCGTCCGCTCCCTTGGTGTAGCCGATGGACTCGAACAGTTCCGCGGCCTTGGCCGGATCGTAGACGTCGGTCGGATACTGGTCCCGCAGGTCCTGGATGGCGTCAAAGTAGGGCGTATTCCCGTCGTAGAACGGCCAGATACCCCAACTGGGCACCGTCGTGCCCTCGTACGCCAGGTTGACGATCGCCTGCCGGTCAATCAGGTAGGAGAGCGCCCAGCGCGCCTCGGCCTTGTCCCAGGGGGGAGTGGCGTTCTGCACCATCAGCGGCCGCGGGCACGGGTCCAGCCAGGCGTAGGGAGCATCCTTGTGCCAGGCACTGACGTTCGGGTTCCTTCGGGCAACCTCCAGGAAGGAACCGAGCGAGAGGATGCCGATGAAGGGGCTATCAATCTCGTTGGCCGCCAGCGCCAGCGCGACGTTCGTCTCAGGCCCCAGGTATTGGAAGCTGATCGTCTTGGGTGCTGGCGTCACGCCAAAGACCTTGGTCCCCCACCAGTTGTCGTTGCGCTCGTACGTCATGACCGTGGCCGAGGCGTTCGCCAACGTGTAAGCGCCCGTCCCAATCGGATCTGAGCTCTTGAAGGTCAGGGGGTCCTGTCCCTCCCAGATGTGCTTGGGTAGGATCGTGATGCCACCCCAGATCCCTACGCCGGGGAAGGCCTCCCGGTTCAGGTGGTAGCGCGGGCTGGCCTGTTTCAAGTTGAACTTGACGGTGAGATCGTCCACCTTCTCCACCGACTCCACCCACTTGCTGACCTCCGCGGCCCACGTCATGCCCGGGTTGGCCAGGAGAGTGTCATAGGTGAAGACGACGTCCTCCGGCGTGAACGGCTCGCCATCGCTCCACTCAACCCCATCCCGCAGTTTGACGGTGATGGTAGTGAAGTCGGCGTTGTATTCGTAGCTCTCCGCGATCCAGGGGATGTACTCGCCGGTCTGCAGGTTCTGGTAGAAAAAGTATTCATAGATCACCTGGTGGATGCCCGTGCCCGACCGGCTGACACCGGGCGCATAGATGTTCAGGTTGGTGGGGTCCGCGATGCGACCGCTCAAAGCAAGATTGAGCGTCTCTGCGCGGGCCAATTGCTCCGCCCCCGGTGGTACAGGTGTGGGGGTGACGACCACCTCGACCGGCTTCTCCACCTCTACGACCGTAGTAACCTCGACCGGCACTTCCTTGGTGACGATCACCTCCTTCGGAGCGCAGGCCGATAGTACGATAGCGATCACTGCCACTAAGGCAATGACTATCATTCGGTTCTTGCTGGTAACCATTTCTTCTCTCCTTTCAGATTGGTGTACGGATTACCACAACCAGTGACAATTGTGATGCCCCTCCTGGGGGGCGCGCGCCTTACTCCTTCCTATCTATTGCTCTCTCCCACCTCCTTTCGTCACGTGCCGGCAAGGTACCCCAAGGGACACCTGCCAGACCACAACCAGCCACTAGCCGGCCTGAGCCTTCACACTCCAAGGCGCGGCCCTCTGGACGAATAATCCACCCATCTCCTCGGGGCGCATTGCAGCGCAGTCCTGGTACAAATAACAGGCCACCCCTCGATGATGGTCCGTCTGAAACAGGGGAGGCGCTTTCTCCAGGCACAAGGAAAAGGCTTGCGGGCAACGATCGGCGAATTTGCAGCCCATATAGCCGCGTACCTGTTTTCCAGAAGTGGCGGGAATCTCGTCGCTCCACCGGCGCTCCGGGTTCGGCAGGGGGATCGAACTGATCAGCAATTCTGTGTACGGATGTTGCGGCTGCCCGACCACCAGTTCGACGTCCCCCGCCTCCGCCACGGAGCCGCTGTAGAGCACGATGATGTTGTTGCTGATCTGATAGGCCGTTGTCAGGTCGTGTGTAATGTAGATGAGTGAGATGCCGAACTCTTCGTTCAGTTGGCGCAGGTTGTCCAGAACGGTAGCCCGCAGGGAAGCATCAATCATCGAGACGGGTTCATCGGCGACGATCAACTTGGGCCTCAAAAGCAGTGCACGTGCGACCATGATCCGCTGGCGCTGTCCTCCGCTCAACTGGTGCGGGTAGCGCCCCAGGGTCTCCTCAGGGCGCAGCCCCACCGCCTGCAAGACCTCCTCGATGAGCCGCTGCCGCTCGCGCTCCGAACTCGCCAGGCGAAACTTGGCGATGGGGACCGTCAGCACGTGGTCCACCTTGTAGAAAGAGTTGTACACTTCAAAAGGGTCCTGGAAGATGATCTGCACGTCTTGCAGGAATGCGCGCCGCTCTACACGTGACAGATGGCGCAGGTCCTTCCCCTTGTAAAGCACGCTTCCCTCGCTCGGTGTTTCCAGGCCGAGCAAGAGGCGAGCCATGGTCGTCTTTCCGCTTCCACTCTCTCCGACCATACCGATAATCGTCGGCTGCCCGCCAGTGATGGAGAGTGAAAAGTCTTCCAGGGCCAGGACACGGTGCTTCTTGATCAGCCCCCGGCCGAAGACCTTGGTCACGTGTTGGGCCTCAAGCAGAGCAGTCATCACGTTCCCTCTTGGCGCTCTTCGAGCGAGATTCCTCGCTATCGCTCGGAATGACGAGGAGCGAGTGGCAGGCTGCGCGGTGGTCAAGCCCCACGAGCCTCAGCAGCGGTTCCTCCACCACGCACGGCTCCAGTGTGCGGGGGCACCTGGGGTGGAAGGCACATCCCGCTGGAAGGTCGAGCAGCGAAGGCGGAAAGCCCGGTATGGCCTGGAAAGTCCCTTTCCTCTCCAGCGAGGGCAGGCTGGCAATGAGCAGTTGACTGTACGGGTGCCGCGGCTGCGAAAAAATGTCCTTCACCGGACCTTCCTCGACCAACTTTCCGGCGTACATGATCCCCACGCGATCCACAAACTGGGCCATGAGCCCCATGTCGTGGCCGATCAGGATCACGGACGCCTCCAAGTCCTGCTGCACCCTGCGCAAGGTCTCCATCACCTGGCGCTGCACCACCACGTCCAGGGCGCTGGTGGGCTCGTCGGCAATGATGACTTTCGGACGCAGGCTGATGGCGATGGCGATGCAGACCCGCTGCTTCATGCCGCCACTCAACTGGTGGGGGAACATGTCGCCGACGTCTGGCCGGAGGCCCACCCACTCGAGCAGCTCGCTCACCCGCTCATCCCACTCCCCGCCGGACATCTGTATGCCGTGGCTGCGCAGGCCATCCACGATCTGGTGCTTGATGCGCATCACCGGGTTGAGCGAGTTCATGGCTCCCTGCGTGATCAACGAGACTTTGGCCAGGCGCAACTGCCGCATCTGCTCTTCGGAGAGGGCCATCACGTTGGCGCCGTCCAGCAGCACCTGTCCCGATTCGATGCGGCCGGGTGGTTTGATGAGTCGCATGATCGAGAGCGCCATAGTGGACTTGCCTGATCCAGACTCCCCAATCAGGCCGAACCTCTCCCCGGCCTTGAGGCCGAAATTGACGCCGCCGACCGCCTTCACGGGACCCTGCGTCGTATGGTAATACACGCGCAGGTCCTGAACCTCGAGCACTGGGTTTGTGGGCTCACGATTCAAGGTCTTCCACCTTCACCTGTAAGTCACTGCCTCAGCGACGCGCCGCACGATTCCCGAACCATCAATTCGGTCTCCAGCAGCACGTGAGTTTCCTGAGGGATATCTTGTTCGATCAGCCGGATGACAAGCTCGGCCGCGCTCCAACCCAACCCGACCGATGGCACGCGGATCGTCGTCAAGGGTGGGGTGACGAAGCGGGCAGCCGGGATATCGTCAAACCCGATCACGGCGATGTCTTCGGGTACGCGCAGCCCTCGGTCGTGGATTGCCCACAGCGCCCCCATCGCCACTGCATCGCTCGCTGCGAAGATGGCGGTCGGCCTTTCGGCGTGCTCCAATAGTCTCTCCATGGCAGCCCGGCCGCTCTCTTCGTCAAAGTCCCCCAGTTGGACCAGGCTCTCGTCGTAGGCGAGTTCCGCCTGCTCCAGGGTCTGCCGATACCCCTCCAACCGCTGTCGGCTGACCATGTATGCCAGTGGCGCATTGGTGATCATCCCAATCCGCCGATGGCCCAGCGACAATAGATGCTCGACCGCCGTGGACGCTGAACGCGTGTTGTCCACGTCGGCAGACGGAATGTCAGGGTCATCCAACTGGCCATGGAGCACGAGGGGAAAATGCTCCCGCCACAACTGGGACAGGCAGGCATCATCCGAGCGGGGACCCGACACGATCATGCCATCGGCGTGGCGCCCGCGAGCCAGCTCCATGTAACCGTCGTAGGGCTCATCAGGCTCGATGGGACGAAAGAGGATGTGGTAACCGTAGTGGTAGGCTGCCCGGGTGATCCCCCGCAACGCACCGGGCAGAAAGGCGTCCTGATAGGACTGATCGGGTCCCTGGTGCCACACCACGGCAATGATGCGGGACTTGCCGCTGGCCAGACGACGCGCCATCGCGTCGGGGTAATAGTTGAGCCGCTGGGCCACCTCCAGCACCCGTTGTCGCGTCTCGGGGCTGATGCGCACGCCAGGGACGTCGTTCAGCACGAACGAGACGGTCGTGCGCGAGACGCCCGCCTCTTCAGCAATCTGGCGCTGGGTGGGGTGGAATTGGGCCACGGGTTACCCTCGTTATCGCAGCAGTGACTCAATCTGGTGACACGAGTTAATAACGCGCGTTATCATTATAGTGGAAAAATGCTCGTTTGTCAATAACTTGGTGCGTTTTTCACTTGACAAGTGGGGCTTTACGCATTAAAACATAGGCTCAATCAGATCTATGGAGGTCTCTTATGTCCGCCGAAGCATATCTTCAACAGGCCAAGGTCCTCGTCGCTCGCATCGAAAGCACGCAACAATCTGCCATCCGCCAGGCCGCGCTCCGCATGGCCGACTCTATCGCCGCCGGCCGCGCCGTCCATCTCTTTGGCTCGGGCCACTCTGTCATCCCGGTGCTCGACATCTTCCCGCGTTACGGCTCCTTCGTCGGCTTCCATCCCATCATGGACCCGCGGCTGATGTGGTGGAACGTCGTGGGCCCCGGTGGTGCTCGTGAACTCCTGTGGCTGGAGCGTACCGAAGGGTACGTTGCCAACGTCCTCCTGTCCTACCACCTGGACCCTCGGGACACCATGCTGGTCTTCTCCCACGGCGGGCTGAACGCTGCCCCGGTCGAGATGGCACTGTCCGCCAAGAAACAGGGGCTGGCCGTAGTCGCCGTCACCTCCGTGGCCAACCGCCGCATCTCCAGGCCCACCCATTCGTCGGGCAACCATCTGGCCGACGTGGCCGACGTTGTGATTGACAACTGCGTGGATGCCGAGGATGCCTCCGTGCCCATCGCAGGCAGGCCGGAGAAAGTGGCAGCGCTTTCGACGGTCGCCGCCGTCACGATCTCCATGGCCCTGGTGGCGGAGGTCGGACGGGAACTGGCTACCCGGGGGGTAGACCTTTCCATATTCGTATCACCCAACGTCCCCGGCATGGGGGCCGATCACAACCGGCAGGTCTTCCAGGAATATACCTCCTTCATCCGGCGCATCGGCGACCCCACGGCCTGACCCAGACCACTCACCCTCCCGCAGGTTTGGACGCAGCAGCCACCTGCGGGAGGGTAAAAGGAGCCATAATGGCACCGGAGTACGTTCTGGCCGCCGACGTGGGCGGTACAAAGGTCGCCACCGCCGTCGTGTCCGCGGCCGGTGAGATACTCCACGTGAGCAAACGCGCCACCGACATGGGGGGGCCGGCGGCGCTGCTCGACCAACTCACCGCCATGCTCCAGGATGACCTCGTCCAGGCGGGAGTCTATGGGAGAGACGTGCTCGGCCTGGGGGCCGGCGTACCGGCCGTCATAGACGCGGACCACAAGGTTGTGCTCTGGGCACCCAACCTGCCTGGCTGGGAAAATGTCCCCCTCCACGACGAACTTGCCGCCCGGCTCCACCTGCCGGTGCGCATCGAATACGATGGTCACACCGCCGTGCTGGGCGAATGGTGGTTGGGCGCCGGGCGTGGCTACCAGAACGTGGTCTTCGTCATCGTCGGCACCGGGATCGGCGGTGGGATGATCCTGGACGGCCACCTGTACCGGGGCGCCAGTACGTTGGCCGGTGCTGCGGGTTGGTTCGTGTTGAAGGATGGCCCGGTGTCGGAAGAAACCGCCCTGCGGGTGGGGCACTGGGAAAGCCTGGCCGCCGGGCCCGCCATCGCCCGCTCCGCAGCCCACAGGCTGCGACACGGCGAAGAGCCTTCTAGCCTGCGCCAGCAATGTCCTCACCCTCATGACACACTGATGGCAGAGACGGTCTTCGCGGCGGCGCGACAGGGGGACACCTTGGCCTGTGACGTGGTCCGTCACACCGGTGAGGTCCTCGGCGCCGGCATCGCCAACATCGTCAGCCTGCTCAACCCCGAGGTGGTCATCCTGGGTGGCGGCGTGGGCGCGCAGGCCGACCTGCTCGTTGACCGCATCCGGGAGGTCGTCCTGCGCAATGCCCAGCCCATTTCGGCCAGGGCGGTGCAGATTGTCCCATCCCAGTTGGGCGACGCCGCCGGCCTGCTGGGTGCCGCCAAGGCCTTGTTACTGTACTGCAAAGCAGTCTCCCCCCTCTCCCTGCCAGGGAGAGGGTTGGGGTGAGGGTCTTCTCCCTCCCCCTGCCAGGGAGAGGGTTGGGGTGAGGGTCTTCTCCCTCTCCCTGCCAGGGAGAGGGCTGGGGTGAGGGTCTTCTCCCTCTCCCTGCTAGGGAGAGGGCTGG
>Ga0307376_10000190_pt1 | contig 85106 bp, 82 predicted proteins | sample TR2MG_FD_202536 | JGI IMG/M metagenome (GOLD analysis project Ga0307376, IMG submission 202536) | Soil microbial communities from Risofladan, Vaasa, Finland - TR-2 | ecosystem: Environmental > Terrestrial > Soil > Coastal area > Acid sulfate soil | place: Finland: Risofladan, Vaasa | collected...
CTCCAAGACAATTCGCCCGTGATGTTTTCAAGAATGATGCCGAGTGCGTGGCGTTCCTGTTCGAACTGTACCGGAAGTACACGTCGCTGCTGCCGGGGGAAACCAAATCCAAGCGAAAATCTCCGCGCTAAAGCTCCATACCCTGCTTGACGAATTTTTCCGCTTTTCCCGCATCCCTTTTTCCAGCGCTTCGTTTTCTGCCATGCCAATCGGTTATGGGCATTTTGGGAATCCGTCACCACACCGCACAAGGCGTATGGGCGCGGATTTTTTCATCGCGGGTGACTAGCGCGCCGCCCGCCACCAGCGTTTCGGCAACGATCAGCCGGTCGAAGGGGTCGCGCGTCCAGTTCAGGCTTTGCGCTTTCGCCACGATGTCGGCGAAGGGCGTCTCGCTGACGCGCAGGTCGATATCCCCGGCCAGCGCCGCCAGCACTTCATTTGCGTTGCGGGTGATGCGGCCGATTTCATGCAGGTACTGGAGTTCCAGCGCGGCCATCGGCGAGACGCGAAGCGGGCCGTTTTCGATGGCGGCGAGGCTTTCCCTGGAGAACAGGTCGAGGCGGGCCTCAAATAGCCAGCAGACGATGTGGGTGTCGAGGAAGGTCAGGCGCGATTGGCGTTTTCGTCCCATTCCCAGACTTTCTCGTCGGGCAGGGATGCGGCATCGCCCGTGATGAGGGGGCGCTTTTTCAGGCGCGCAAGCTTGCTGGCTCCCTGTTCCGGCACCAGCAGCAGGCGCTTGCCGTGGCGCTCGATCTCCACCGGCTCGCCGGTGGCGAGCACTTGGTCGATCACGTTGAACAGGTTTTGCCGCAAAGCGGTGATGGTCATTTTTTCCATGGCAAGCTCATTGTACGTTTTTGTTTGCGAACGTACAACATCGGGGCGGTTAAGCCTTGCGGTAAAGCTCTGCGCCCTGTTTGACGAATTCTTCCGACTTTTCCTGCATCCCCTTTTCCAGCGCCTCGTTTTCCGCCACGCCCTGAGCGGCGGCATAGTCGCGCACGTCCTGGGAGATTTTCATCGAGCAGAACTGCGGGCCGCACATCGAGCAGAAATGGGCGATCTTGGAGGATTCCTTGGGCAGGGTTTCGTCGTGGAATTCGCGCGCCTTGTCGGGGTCGAGGCCGAGGTTGAACTGGTCGTCCCAGCGGAATTCGAAACGTGCCTTGGATACGGCGTTGTCGCGGATTTGCGCACCGGGGTGGCCTTTGGCGAGGTCGGCGGCGTGGGCGGCGATCTTGTAGGTGATGATGCCGACGCGCACGTCTTCCTTGTCGGGCAGGCCGAGGTGCTCCTTGGGCGTGACGTAGCACAGCATGGCGCAGCCGTACCAGCCGATCATCGCGGCACCGATGCCGGAGGTGATGTGGTCGTAGCCGGGAGCGATGTCGGTGACCAGCGGGCCGAGCGTGTAGAACGGCGCTTCGTCGCAGTATTTCAGTTGCAGCTCCATGTTCTCCTTGATCATGTGCATCGGCACGTGGCCGGGGCCTTCGATCATGGTCTGGACGTCGTGCTTCCAGGCGACATGGGTGAGCTCGCCGAGAGTCTTCAGTTCGGCAAACTGGGCTTCGTCGTTGGCGTCATACAAGGAGCCCGGACGCAGGCCGTCGCCGAGGCTGAAGCTGACGTCGTAGGCCTTCATGATGTCGCAGATGTCTTCAAAATGGGTGTAGAGGAAGCTTTCCTTGTGGTGCGCCAGGCACCATTTGGCGAGAATGGAGCCGCCGCGCGAGACGATGCCGGTCATGCGCTTGGCCGTCATCGGCACATAGGCGAGCCGCACGCCGGCATGGATGGTGAAGTAGTCCACGCCCTGCTCGGCCTGCTCGATCAGGGTGTCGCGGAAGATTTCCCAGGTCAGGTCTTCGGACTTGCCGCCGACTTTTTCCAGCGCCTGGTAGATCGGCACCGTACCGATCGGCACCGGACTGTTGCGGATGATCCATTCGCGGGTTTCATGGATGTTCTTGCCGGTGGAAAGGTCCATCACCGTGTCGCCGCCCCAGCGGATGCCCCAGACCATTTTTTCCACTTCGTCGTGGATCGACGACACCAGCGCCGAGTTGCCGATGTTGGCGTTGATCTTGGTGAGGAAGTTGCGGCCGATGATGGCCGGTTCGAGCTCCGGGTGGTTGATGTTGGCCGGGATGATGGCGCGGCCGCGGGCGATTTCGTCGCGCACGAATTCCGGCGTGATGATTTTGGGAATCGCGGCGCCGAAGCTTTCGCCCGGATGCTGCGCGGTGATCAGGTCGGAAAGCCCTTCGCGGCGCTGGTTTTCGCGGATTGCGACATATTCCATTTCCGGCGTGACGATGCCTTTGCGCGCATAGTGCATCTGGCTGACGTTCATGCCGGCCTTGGCGCGGCGCGGGGTGCGGTGCAGATTGAAGCGCATCTCCGCCAGTTCGGGGTCGTTGAGGCGGTTCTGGCCGTAGGCGGAACTCAAGCCGGGCAGGTTGTCGGTGTCGCCGCGCGCATCGATCCAGGGCGCGCGGATCGCGGGCAGGCCGTTGCGGATGTCGATTTTAACGTCCGGATCGGTGTAGGGGCCGGAGGTGTCGTAAACGTAAACCGGCGGGTTCTTTTCCGCCCCCATGCTGGCCGGGGTGTCGGACAGGCTGATTTCGCGCATCGGCACGCGGATGTCGGGGCGCGAGCCTTGCACGTAAACCTTGCGCGAGTTGGCGAAGGGCTGCACCGCCGCTTCGTCTACGTGCGCGGTCAGGTTCAGGAAAATGGGGTTGGCGTTCATGATGGTGCTCCGTGGAAAATCGCGGGGGAGCACTGGGCAAGCCATGCTTCCCTACGACGGCATTAACCGTGTCAGGTTCAAAGGGTGTGTCTCACCGGCTTCGCCTATTCGCCGAACTACCGGCGAATGAAAGATCGTATTGGCGAAGCGCGGACCCCCAGCAAAGTATGTGAAACTAATGGAAATGTGGAATAATTGCAAGTGAACATAGGCTTAAATTGTGAGGGAGTGATCATGGATATGGAGCAAGCCCGTTTTAACATGGTGGAGCAGCAGATACGCACCTGGGATGTGCTGGACCAGGATGTGCTGGACCTGCTGTGCCAGGTTAAGCGCGAGGATTTCGTTCCCGAGGCACATCGCGCGCTGGCGCTTTCAGACATGGAAATCCCCCTCGGCCACGGCGAGGCGATGCTGTCGCCGAAGCTGGAAGCGCGGATTGTGCAGGAAGTCGGGGTGAAAGCGGGCGACCATGTGCTGGAAATCGGCACCGGCAGCGGTTACATGACTGCCTTGCTGGCATGCATGGCGCATCGGGGTTTTGTGCGCAGCGTTGAAATCGTTCCCGAATTCACCGCGCGGGCAGCGGCTATACTTAAGCAGCAGGGCATCGCCAATGCCATTCTGGAGATCGGGGATGCTGCCCGCGGCTGGACGCAGGGCGGGTCTTACGATGTCATCGTGCTGACCGGCTCGGTGCCGGTTCTGCCGGAAGCGTTTCTGGCCAGCCTGAAGGTGGGCGGCAGGTTGTTTGCCGTGGTCGGCGACGCGCCGACGATGGAGGCCCAGCGAATTACCCGCGTCACTGAAGACGCTTGCCGGACGACTAATTTGTTCGAGACCATCGTTCCGCCCCTGAAGAATGCGATGCAGCCGCAGCGCTTCGTATTTTAGTTCGACGAGTGGCGGAGTTGACCGACCGGTCGGTCAGTGCTAATTTGAGCGCCTTTACAAGTTTGTTCCAGAAGGGTTTGAAATGAAGTTTAAGCACAGTGCGTCTTGCCGATCGCCGCGCATCAGGTTGAAGCAGATTTCCCTTGCGCTGCTGGCGGCCATTGCCAGCCCTGTTTATGCAGTCGGGCTGGTTGAGGTGTATCGCGAGGCGCAGCAGCAGGATGCGGCGTATGCCTCGGCACGTGCCGCTAATGAGGCCGGCCAGGAAAAGCTGCCGCAAGGCCGCGCACTGTTGTTGCCCAGCATTAACCTGAGCGCCAGCACGACGAAGAACGATGTGGACTCGCCCTCGTCCGTCCGGAAGTACAATTCCAACGGTTATAATTTGTCCCTGAACCAGCCGATTTACCACAAGGAGAATTTTGCCCAGTACGCGCAATCGAAAAGCCAGGTGACTCAAGCCGAGGCACAGTTCGCGATTGCCCGGCAGGATCTGATTATTCGCGTTGCCCAAGCGTATTTCGACGTTCTTCTGGCCCAGGACAATGTTTCTCTGGCAGGCGCACAGAAGGCGGCTATCGGCGAACAGCTGGAGCAGGCCAAGCGCAGCTTCGAAGTGGGCACCGTCACGATTACCGATACCCACGAAGCCCAGGCGCGCTACGATCTCATTACTTCGCAGGAAATCGCCGCCCAGAACGATCTGGAAATCAAAAGGCGCGCTCTGCAACTGATTATCGGCAAGACCCCGGAACACCTGGATACGTTGAACGACAAGCTGCCCCTCGTCTTGCCGGAACCTAACGACATGGCGAAATGGGTCGAGCAGGCCGAGCAGCAAAGCCCGCAAATTGCTGTTCAGCGCGCCGCATTTGAAATTGCCCGGCAGGAAGTGGAAAAAAACCGGGCCGGGCATTACCCCACCCTCGATCTGGTGGCGGGCTATAATCAGTATGCCAATTCCAGTTATCTGGTCAGCGGCACGACCACCAGCCAGACCATCGGTCTGCAGCTTAACCTGCCGATTTTTCAGGGCGGCAGCGTTAATTCCAAGGTGCGGGAGGCGCTCGCCAACCAGGAGAAGGCCCGACAGGATCTGGAGCTGGGAAATCGCCAGGCCGCGTTGCAAACCCGTCAATCCTTCCTTGGCGTGACCAGCGGCATAGCCCAGGTCAAGGCGCTGGAGCAAGCTCTGGTGTCGAGCCAAAGCTCGCTGGATTCAACTCGGCTGGGGCAGGAGGTGGGGGTGCGCACCAACGTGGACGTGCTTAATGCCCAGCAACAGCTCTATACCGCCAAGCGTGATCTGTCCCAGGCTCGCTACAACTACATTCTGAGTCAGCTCAAGCTCAAATCCGCCGTCGGCATTTTGCAGGACGAGGATGTCGAGCAGGTCAATCGCTGGCTGAAATAGTGGGAAATGAGTAATGGGTGATTAGTGATGAGGAAGATGCCTTCTCGCTGCTTCCCCATTTTTACGCATTCCCAAAAAAGCACATGTAGGTTGGATTAGGCGCGGCTTTTTGCGCCGTAACCCAACAAACCCCAACTTCCTTTTGAATGTGGGTTTTGAGGTTTTGGGTTTGTTGGGTTACGCGATGAAGCCGCTAACCCAACCTACATTTCACCCCCCACCCAAAAATGGTTCTATCAGCATCATCAGCCGCCCGGTCGCGCCGCGATGCCGATCGGCAAAGGTCAGTGCGGCAACCGACATGGCCTGTGTTTTTTCCGGTGTTTTCAGTAAATTTTCCACCGCTTTAGCCAGTTCATCGGCGTCTGCCACGCGCAGCGCGGCGCCAGCCTGAATGGCGAGTTCCGTCGCTTCCGCGAAATTGAAGGTGTGAGGGCCGATCAGGACCGGCTTGCCCATCGCCGCAGCCTCGATCAGGTTCTGCCCGCCCAGCGGCAACAGGCTGCCGCCGATGAAGGCGATATCGCAGGCAGCGTAATAGGCGAACATCTCCCCCATGCTGTCGCCCAGCACTACCCGCGTTTCTGCGGCGACAGGCCGGTTTTGCGAGTTGGGCGACCCGTCGCCCATCCCTGCGAACCCCAATTCCGAACGGCGCTGAAAACGGATTCCAAGTTTTTCAAGTATTTCGGCCACCTGGCCGAAGCGCTGCGGATGGCGCGGCACGAGGACGGTGAGCAGGCCGGGAATCCCGGTTTTGCCAAGGGCCTGCAGGATCAGCGCTTCTTCGCCGTCCCGCGTGCTGGCGGCGAGAAACACCGGGCGTTCTGCCCCGAATTGCGTCCTCAGGATTTTTCCCAGATCAATCGCGCTTTGCGGTACGGCCATGTCGAACTTGAGGTTGCCGGTGATTTTTACCGAGGGCGCGCCCAATCCGGTTAACCGGCGCGCGTCGGCTTCGGTTTGTGCGGCAATCGCCGACAGGGCTTGCAGGCTTTGGCGGCTGACGGCCTTGAACCAGGCGTATTTGCGGGCCGATTTTTCCGACATCCGCGCGTTGACCAGCAATAACGGCATGCCGGATTTCTTGCAGGTTTGCACCAGGTTGAACCAGATTTCCGTTTCCATCAGCAAACCGATCTCGGGCTTGAAGTGGTTGAGGAAGCGCTTTACCGCGAACGGGAAATCATAGGGCAGATAGCATTGCAGCACCCGGTCGCCGAACAGTTGTCTGCCGGCCTCCCGTCCGGTCGGCGTCATGTGGGTGAGGAGGATGCGGTGCCCCGGATAGCGCGACTGCAATCGGGCAACCAGCGGGACGGCGGCGCGGGTCTCGCCGACCGAGACGGCATGCAGCCAGATCAGCGGGGCGGCCGGTCTGCCGCGATAAAAGCCGAAGCGTTCGCCGATGTGGCGCAGATATTCGGGCTGGCGTCGGGAACGCCACAGCAGGTGAAACAGGATGTAGGGCAGCAGCAGGACCAGCAGCAGGGTGTAAAGGCGGCGCATCATCGCATCAGACCTTCCAGGGCCGAAATCACGCGGGCCGGGTCGGGCGGCGAGCCTGAACCGCCCAGATTGACGGACGCGCTGCTGGTGTAAACGCCGGTCAGGCCGGGTTCGGAGGCACAATAAAGCGCGACCACCGGTACCTTCAGGGCTGCTGCCAGATGGATCAGGCCGGTATCCACACCGACTGCCGCAACGGCTTGGGAGAGCAGTGTTGCCGCCTCTTGCAGCGACATTGCGGGCGGAACGATTGCGGAGGGTATGCGCTCCGCGAGTTGCCGGCTGCGTCGGTGTTCGGCCTCGCTTCCCCACGGTAAAACGCAGGCGATGCCCCGGCTGTTCAGATGGGCGCCCAATGTAATCCAGTCCTCTGCCGGCCAGAGCTTGTCGTCGCGGCTGGTGGCGTGCAGCAGCACGGCGAAGGAGCCTGCCGGCAGCCAGGGAAGGTCCAGGGAAGGTGCGGTTATGCCGTAATTCACCGGGTCGTCCGGGATATAACCGAAGGCGCGACCGGCAAGCAGGCGATTGCGCACTACCGCGTGCTGGCTCTTTTCGACCCTCACCGTCTTGTCATAAAATAGCGCCGCCAGCGGTTCGCGGGCGCTGTATCGGTCGAAGCCGCAACGGGCGCCGTGGGCAAGGCGGGCGATGGCCGCGCTCTTGATCAGCCCCTGCGTGTCGAGTACCACGTCATAAACCTTGCTGCGCACGCGATGGGCGAAGGCGCTGATCTCGGCGCATACGGCCCGGTTGAACAAATTTCTGCGCCAGCGCCTCACGGCGACGGGAATGATTTCTTGCACGCCGGGATGCAGCGCGGGGACGCCGGCAAAGGATTCTTCCACGACCCAGTCGATTTCGGCATCCGGGAAGTGGAAGAGAATGTCGCTCACGACAGGCAGATTGTGGATCACATCCCCCATCGACGAGGTTTTGACGAGCAATATTTTCGGCATCGGCGTATTTTAGCCTAGCAGTTGGTGTTCGTAATGTTTTTCAACAACCTGCTAGAATACCGGCTTTATTTCGGCAGAGCATGCGGATGCAGCAGAAAACCCCTTTGTCGGTGGTGATCATCGCCCTGAATGCGGCAAGCCAGATCGAGGCTTGCCTGAAAAGCGCCGCATTCGCCGATGAAGTCGTGGTGGTGGATTCCGGCAGCCGGGATGGGACGCGGGAAATTGCGCTAGAATATGGCGCACGGGTCATCCATCAGGACTGGCTCGGATTCGGTCGACAAAAACAGTTTGCAGTCGGACAGGCAAGCCATGACTGGGTGCTGTGCCTGGATGCGGATGAACGGGTGGGCGAGACGCTGCGCGCCAACATCGGGAAAGCGCTGGCAGCGCCGCAGTTTCATGCCTACCGGATGCCGCGCCGCAATCGTTTTCTGGGCCGCTGGCTCCGGTACGGGGAGGGTTATCCCGACTGGAGTTTGCGGCTGTTCGACCGGCAGTTCGCCCGCTGGAGCGAGGACGAGGTTCACGAAAAAGTGGTGTCCGATATGCCGGTCGGCGATTTGCGGGGCGATTTGCTGCATGAGTCGCAGGAAACCCTGGCGACCTACCTCGACAAGCAGAACCATTACACCAGCCTGCAGGCGGATGCGTTGTTCAAGCGTGGCAAGCGGGCGACGGTCATGCAGTTGGTGGGTAGTCCGCTGCTTCGCTTTGTGAAATTCTATTTTTTTCGCCTCGGCTTCCTCGATGGGGTGCCGGGGCTGGTGCATATTTCAATCGGCTGTTTTAACAGCTTCTGCAAGTACGCGAAATTGATCGCCTTGAAACAGGGGAAATGATTTGAAAGTTCTAGTTACCGGCGTGGCCGGCTTTATCGGCATGCACGTCGCTCAACGTCTGCTGGAGCAGGGTGCCGAAGTGGTCGGCATCGACAATCTCAACGACTATTATGATGTGCAGTTGAAGGAAGACCGTCTCAAGCAGCTCGCGCCTTTTCCGGGATTCCGCTTCGTCAAGCTGGACATGGCCGAGCGCGCGGGGATGGAGGCGCTGTTCGCCGCCGAGAAATTCCAGCGCGTCGTCAATCTCGCCGCCCAGCCCGGCGTGCGCTATTCGCTGAAAAATCCGCATGCCTATGTCAACAGCAATATCGTCGGCTTTCTCAATGTACTCGAAGGCTGCCGCCACAACGGCGTGGCGCACTTGGTCTACGCCAGCAGCTCCAGCGTCTACGGCGCCAACACCCACATGCCGTTCAGCGTGCACGATAACGTCGATCACCCGGTCAGCCTTTACGCCGCGACCAAAAAATCCAGCGAGATGATGGCCCACACCTACAGCCATTTATTCGGCCTGCCGACCACCGGCCTGCGCTTTTTCACGGTTTACGGGCCGTGGGGCAGGCCGGACATGTCGCCATCCCTGTTCGCCGATGCCATCCTTGCCGATCGCCCGATCGACGTGTTCAACGAAGGCAGGATGCAGCGCGATTTCACTTATATCGACGACATTGCCGAAGGCGTGGTGCGGGTGCTGGACAGGACCGCGGCGCCCGATCCGTCGTTCGATCGTGCTGCGCCGGACCCGGCCAGCAGCTATGCGCCTTATCGCATCTACAATATCGGCAACCATGAACCGGTGGAGCTGATGGCCTTCATCGAGGAGATCGAAAACGCGATCGGCAAAAAGGCGGTCAAGAACATGCTGCCAATGCAGGATGGCGACGTGGTTGCCACTTATGCGGATATCGACGACCTGAGCCGGGACGTCGGCTTTGCGCCGCATACCCGGTTGAACGAGGGGATAGCGAAGTTTGCCGCCTGGTTCAAGGAATATTACGGAGCGCGAGCGGCAAAATGATCCTGGTCACCGGCGGCGCCGGCTTCATCGGTTCGAATTTCATCCTGGACTGGATTGCGGTCACCGGCGAGCCGGTCGTCAATCTGGACAAGCTGACCTATGCCGGCAACCTGGAAAATCTCGCTAGCCTGAAAAACGATACTCGCCATAGTTTCGTCCGGGGGGATATCAACGACCGGGAGTTGGTGGAGAAACTGCTGGCCGGGCACAAGCCCCGCGCCATCATCCATTTTGCCGCAGAAAGCCATGTCGACCGTTCCATCAGCGGCCCCGGCGAATTCATCCGGACCAATATCAACGGCACCTTTAGCTTGCTGGAAGCGGCCCGCACCTGGTGGCAGGGATTGGGCGGCGCGGAAAAGGAGGCGTTCCGCTTCCTGCACGTTTCCACCGACGAGGTTTATGGCTCGCTTGGCCCCAACGATCCGCCGTTCACGGAAACCACGGCCTATGCGCCGAACAGTCCCTATTCCGCTTCCAAGGCGGCGTCCGACCATCTGGTGCGGTCCTACCATCACACCTACGGGCTGCCGACGCTGACCACCAACTGCTCGAATAATTACGGCGCATTCCAGTTTCCCGAAAAACTGATCCCCCTGGTTATTCTCAATGCGCTCAACGGCAAGCCGCTGCCGATTTATGGCAACGGCCTGAACGTGCGCGACTGGCTTTATGTCGGCGACCATTGCACAGCGATCCGTACCGTGCTGACCGGAGGTCGCCTGGGCGAAACCTACAATATCGGCGGCTGGAACGAGAAAACCAATCTCGACGTGGTGAACACCGTTTGCGCCATTCTCGATGAGCTGAAGCCAGCCGCCGATGGTAAGCCGTATGCTTCTTTAATTGCTTATGTGAAAGATCGCCCCGGCCATGACGCGCGCTACGCCATCGATGCTCGCAAGATCGAGCGCGAGCTGGGCTGGAAACCGAAAGAAACCTTCGACACCGGCATCCGCAAGACGGTGGCCTGGTATCTCGACAACCGGGGCTGGGTGGAACATGTCATCAGCGGGGAATACCAGAACTGGGTGGCGATTCAATATGGTAAAGGGTGACGGGAAATGGGTGATGGGATAAGGCCGCATTACAATTTAGAGGCCTGGAAGGAATCGATGGCGCTTGTTACGGCGGTTTATCAGGCCAGCCAGGGTTTTCCCAAAGAAGAAGTTTATGGACTTACGTCACAGATTCGCCGTGCAGCAGTCTCTGTCCCCAGTAACTTGGCCGAGGGTGCCGCGCGTACAGGACAGAGAGAGTTTGCCCAGTTTTTAAGTATTGCGCGTGGTTCACTCAGCGAGCTGGAAACACAATTGCTCATCGCCGTCGAACTTGGCTATTTGGCTCAAGCCCACACAGTTTTCCCCTTACTTGATAGAGTTTCCCGACTAATTACTGGCTTACACAAAAAAATTATCAGCCACCCATAACCTATAACCATGTCCCATCACTCATTACCCATCACCCATTCCTGCACCAAAGGCATCATTCTGGCCGGCGGCTCGGGCACCCGGCTGCATCCGGTAACCCTGGCCGTTTCCAAGCAACTGCTGCCGGTCTACGATAAGCCGATGATCTATTACCCCTTGTCCACGCTGATGCTGGCGGGGATACGCGATATCCTGGTCATTTCCACGCCGCAGGATACGCCGCGCTTCGAGCAACTGCTGGGCGATGGGGCACAGTGGGGGCTCAACATCAGCTACGCAGTCCAGCCTGAGCCGGAGGGCATCGCCCAAGCGTTCCTCATCGGCGCGGATTTTATCGGCAAAGACCGATGTGCCCTGGTGCTGGGCGACAACATCTTTTACGGCCATGAACTGTCGAATGATCTGCAGGCGGCGGCGCAAAAGGACAGCGGAGCGACGGTATTCGCCTACCCGGTGCACGACCCCGAGCGCTATGGCGTGGTGGAATTCGATCAGGCCGGTCAGGCTCTTTCCATCGAGGAAAAGCCCCTCAAGCCGAAATCCCGCTATGCAGTGACCGGCCTGTATTTTTATGACAACCAGGTGGTAGACATTGCGCGGTCGCTCAAGCCCTCTGTTCGAGGTGAGCTGGAGATTACCGACGTTAATCGGCTATATCTGAGCCAAGGGCGGCTGGAAGTGGCGGTCATGGGTCGTGGCATGGCCTGGCTCGATACCGGTACACACGAATCCTTGCTGGAGGCGTCCCAGTTCATCGAAACGATAGAAAAGCGCCAGGGCCTGAAGATCGCCTGCCCGGAAGAAATATCTTATCGTATGGGCTATATTTCGGCGGAACAACTGGAAGCGCTGGCCGCGCCGTTGAGCAAAAACGGTTATGGGCAATATCTGCTCGGACTGCTGCGGGAAAGGCTGTTTTGATGCACGTTATTCAGACGAATCTTTCCGGCCTGCTGATCCTTGAACCCAAGGTATTCGGCGACGAACGCGGTTTTTTTTTCGAAAGCTACAACCAGCGGGTGCTGGCGGAAAAAGCCGGGATCGCGGCGCATTTCGTCCAGGACAACCATTCCCGTTCGGCAAAAAGCGTGCTGCGCGGCCTGCACTACCAGATTCGGCAGCCGCAGGGAAAACTGGTGCGCGTGATCGCGGGAGAAGTGTTCGATGTTGCCGTGGATATCCGCAAGAGTTCGCCTACGTTCGGCAAATGGGCCGGATTCAACCTGTCGGCGGAAAACAAGCGCATGGCCTGGATCCCGCCTGGATTCGCGCACGGCTTTCTGGTCTTGTCGGATTACGCCGAATTTCTCTACAAGACGACCGATTATTGGGCGCCGGAGCACGAGCGCTGTATCCGTTGGGATGACCCTGATTTGGAAATTCTGTGGCCGCTTTCAAACGCGCCCGTGCTTTCCGCGAAGGATTCGCTGGGCGCCCGTTTGCCAGATGCTGAAGTGTTTACCTGAGCCATTTTCCCCATACCTGTCTCGCCTCCCCGATGCGAGCGCGTTTGTTGTGATTGATAAGATGCAGGGAGTATTATTGTGAGCGACCAACCATACAAGGCCTTTTCGGAAAAGGCCGCTCCACGCTTCCCTGGGGGACTTGTAACCGATGAATAAATTGCAGTCCAAAATTGTCGAAATGCTGCTTAATAGCCTGCCCGGCGTATTGGCGGTTTATCGCTTTGGCAGTTGGGGAGCTCAGCAGGAGCGAAGGGAGAGTGATATCGGTTTGGCGGTTTTGCCATTACAGCCATTATCCCCCCCAGCCCGCTGGGAAACAGCCCAAAAATTGGCGCAAATGCTTTCACGCGACGTGGATTGGTGGATTTGCGCGCCGCCTCAACAGTGATGAAGTTGCAGGTCGTCGCACAGGGAGAGCGGCTCTATTGCCGTGATGAGGCTGCGGTTGGACTATTCGAGACCACTGTTTTTTCCGAATACGCCAGATTGAATGAAGAGAGGCGCGAAATACTGGCAGATATCCGGGCAAGGGGAAGCGTATATGCCGGATGACGTTTTGCTCAATAAGGCTGGAATTATAGAGCGGTGCCTGGTACGAATTGGCGAAGAATATCGAGATCACGAAAATGAAATCGATACGAACTTCACGCGGCAGGACTCGATCATCCTCAATTTGCAGCGCGCCTGCGAGGCGGCTATCGATGCGGCGATGCATATTGTGCGCCTGAAGCGCCTCGGGGTTCCTCAGGAAAGCCGGGATGCCTTGCCATGCTGCATCAGGCGGGGGTGCTGCCGGGAGAACTGTCTGAACATCTCCAGGCGATGGTGGGATTTCGTAATATCGCAGTATACGATTACCGAAAGCTTAACCTCGATATTGTACGGAGTATCCTGCAGCACCGCGTTTCCGACTTCCTGGAATTTTCGAAGATCATCCTGAAAATTGCTTTATAGGTTGCGCTGTTACCAACCCAGATGTTTTAGATGGAAGGCCTGAGATTTGCTCTTATTGATCAACCCCATGCGCGACCGGCTTAACCGACTGGAAAAGCTGGGTTACCTCAATGTTGAAAATTGGCTGGACTGGCGCGAGGTTCGCAACCGCCTAGCTCACGAATATCTTAACCAGCCAGAGATTCGTTTCGCCGCGCTAATGGCGGCAATTGCAGCCCGGTCTCTGGCCACGCTGTATCAGGATTGGCGAGGTCGTCTGGGCATCGCTGGATCGACGTGAAAATCCTTCTAACCGGCAAGAATGGCCAAGTCGGGTGGGAACTGCAGAGAACTTTGTCCACGCTGGGTGATGTTGTCGCTGTCGACCGCCAGGGGATGGATCTGGCCAACCCCGATTCGATTCGAAACGCCATCCGAACAATCCGGCCGGATTTGATCGTCAACGCCGCCGCCTATACCGCCGTCGACAAGGCAGAGAGTGAGCCCGACCTGGCTATGGCGATCAACGGCATTGCGCCAGGCATCATGGCGGTAGAGGCCAAACGGCTCGGCGCCTCCATGGTTCACTATTCCACCGATTATGTGTTCGACGGCACCAAAACCTCGCCCTATACCGAGGATGACATTCCCAACCCGCTCAGTGTTTATGGCAAAACCAAGCTTGCCGGCGAGAAGGCGATACTGGCTGCGGGCATCCCTCATCAGATCTTCCGCACCAGCTGGGTATATGGCCTGCGCGGCAGGAATTTCCTGCTGACCATCCTGCGGCTGGCGAAAGAGCGTGACGAATTGCGGATCGTGGACGACCAGATCGGTGCGCCGACATGGGGCCGCATGATCGCCGAAGCTACGGCGCAAATTCTTGCGAAAAGTATTTTACCCCTCACTCCTCACCCCTCACTCCTCACCCAATACGTTGGTCTCTACAACTTGACAGCAACCGGCCGGACTTCCTGGTACGGGTTTGCTAACGCCATCCTTGAATCAATGCCGCTTCAGGGCGCTCACTCATCACTCATAACTCATCACCCTATGCCGAAGTTAATTCCCATCGTCACGTCCGAATATCCGCTGCCCGCGCCAAGACCCTCCTACTCTGTCTTGTCTTCCGACAAGCTCAACCGGACATTTGGTGTGGCACTTCCATCCTGGGATGCTTCTTTAACGCTTTGCATGGAGGCATGACGGAAATGGAGCCGTCGCCATCGTTGGTAGCGTTGGGAAGCGCGAACGTAATGCAGCCTATAAAGCAGCCGTGAAGCAGTAATGAATTCAATGGCTACGCCAGAATATCCTCTGCCTGCGCCAAGGCTATTAAATTCCTCATTCCGATAAATTGAGCCAAGTGTTTTGCTTCGCCTTGGGCGCCACCCTGTTGGAATTTTTAATGCTGCAACGCATGGACGAATACAACATAAGATATTGATTTTGGATTGAAGCGCTCCCCAAGCTACAATAGCAAATAATGTTGATACCCGTAATTCTCTCCGGCGGAGCCGGTACCCGATTGTGGCCGATTTCCCGCGAATCCCACCCCAAGCCTTTCATGAAGCTTCCTGACGGGCAGAGCCTGTTGCAGAAGACTTTTGCGCGTGCTGCGGCGCTTGACGGCGTGAATGAAGTGCTGACGATCACCAACCGCGAGTATTACTTCAAAAGCAGAGATGAGTATCAGGTTGCCAAGAAGGTTTTTTCGGGTGTATCGGACACTTTCCTGCTCGAACCTGTTGGGCGCAATACGGCTGCGGCGATTGCATTGGGAGCAATGAGCGTCGCCGAGGCCCATGGCAGTGACGCGTTGATGCTGGTGTTGCCGGCGGATCACCTGATCGATGATCAGGCGGCTTTTGCCGCTGCCGTAAAACAGGCCTCCGGCTTGGCGGAACAGGGCAATCTGGTGACCTTCGGTATCGTCCCAGACACACCGGAAACCGGATTTGGCTACATTGAGGCGGATGGTCATGCCGTCAAGCGCTTCGTGGAAAAGCCTTCCTATGAAACTGCTCTGGAATATGTTGATTCCGGCCGTTATTTGTGGAATTCCGGGATGTTCTGCTTCAAGGCCGGGGTCGTGCTGGCGCAGATCAAGCTTCACGCCCCTACTATTCACCAACATGCGCTGGCTTGCTGGGAGGCAACCCGCAGTAAAATGCAGGGTAATTCCCCGATGATGGAAATCGATCCGGAAACCTTTGCCACCATCCCGGAAAACTCCATTGATTACGCGATAATGGAAAAATCGGATGTAGTCATGGTAGTGCCCGGCAGCTTTGGCTGGAGCGACATCGGTTCATGGAACGCCATCAGTGATCTCGCTGTGCCAGACGAAGCGGGCAACCGAGTGATCGGCGAGGCGGTGCTGGTCGATGTGGGCAACAGCTTTATCCAAAACGAGGGGCGCATGGTGGCCGTAATCGGCCTCGATAACTTGCTGATTATCGACACTCCGGATGCTCTGCTCGTGGCCGACCGGGAGCGAGCCCAGGACGTCAAGAAAGTGGTGCAACAGCTCAAGCTGATGAACCACGACAGCCACAAGTTGCACCGTACGGTAGCGCGCCCTTGGGGAACCTACACCGTGTTGGAAGAGGGCAAGAACTTCAAGATCAAGCGCATTGTTGTCAAACCCGGCGCTTCGCTCTCCTTGCAAATGCATTACCATCGGAGCGAGCACTGGGTGGTGGTGAGCGGCACGGCCAGCATTGTCAACGATGACAGGGAATTGCTTGTCAGGACAAACGAATCTACCTATATTCCTGCCGGGCACCGGCATCGCTTGGAAAATCCGGGGTTGACCGATCTCGTTATGATTGAAGTGCAAAGTGGTGAATATTTAGGGGAAGACGATATTGTGCGCTTTGACGATGTATATGGGCGTGTTTAACAATACAATAGATCTTGCGGCAATTCTCTAGGGTTAGATGTATAAATGAAAAAAGCATTGATTACCGGCATTACCGGCCAGGATGGCGCCTATCTGGCCGAATTTTTGCTGAATAAAGGCTATGAAGTGCACGGCATCAAGCGTCGTACCTCCCTGTTCAATACGGACCGGATCGACCACCTATACCAAGACCCGCACGAAAAGAATCGCCACTTCGTGTTGCATCATGGCGACATGACCGATTCCAGCAGCCTGACCCGCATTATTCAGCAGGTTCAGCCAGACGAGATCTACAATCTGGCTGCGCAGAGCCATGTTGCGGTCTCGTTCGAAGAACCGGAATACACGGCTAATTCCGATGCTCTGGGCGCGTTGCGTGTATTGGAGGCGATCCGCATTCTTGGCCTGGAAAAAAAGACTCGCTATTATCAGGCCTCGACATCAGAGCTTTATGGTTTGGTACAGGAAACCCCGCAAAAGGAAACAACCCCATTTTATCCCCGTTCCCCTTATGCGGTTGCCAAGCTTTATGCCTACTGGATCACGGTCAACTACCGTGAAGCCTACGGTATGTATGCTTGCAACGGGATTCTGTTTAACCATGAATCTCCCATTCGAGGCGAAACCTTTGTAACTCGCAAGATTACTCGCGCTTTGGCACGGATCAAACTGGGCCTGCAAGATCGTCTTTATTTGGGCAATCTTGAGGCCAAGCGCGACTGGGGGCATGCCAAGGATTTTGTCGAAATGCAGTGGCTAATGCTGCAACAGGAAGCCCCTGAAGATTTCGTGATAGCTACCGGTGTCCAATATAGTGTGCGCGATTTCGTCAATGCGGCGGCCAATGAACTTGGCATGAAAATCCGTTGGGAAGGCGGCGGCCAGGATGAAAAGGGCTATGCTGAATCGGGAAAATGTATGGTGGCAGTAGACCCACGTTACTTCCGGCCTACTGAAGTCGAAACCCTGCTGGGCGACCCGAGCAAAGCCAAGACGAAGTTGGGATGGACCCCTAGAGTAACTTTTGGCGAGCTTGTGGCCGAGATGGTGTGCGAAGATCTGAAAGCTGCAGAGCGAGATGAGCTGGTTAAAAATCACGGCTATTCTGCCTTCAACTATCATGAATAAACATGCAGGCTAAAAATAGGATTTATGTTGCTGGCCACCGTGGTTTGGTGGGCTCTGCTTTAATTCGCCGTTTGCGTGCAGATGGCTACGCTAACATCCTCACTCGCACGCATGCCGAACTTGACCTCACAGATCAGCAGGCAGTACGTACGTTTTTCGAACAAGAGAAACCCGAATACGTTTTCCTTGCTGCCGCCAAGGTTGGCGGCATTCTTGCAAACAACACCTTTCCTGCTGAATTCATCCACGAAAATTTAGCGATTCAGACAAATATTATCCATGAGTCGTGGCGCACAGGCGTCAAGAGGTTGTTGTTCTTGGGCTCAAGTTGTATCTACCCGCGTGATTGTCCTCAGCCGATCAAGGAGGAATATCTCCTAACTGGTTTATTGGAACCAACTAACCGGTCCTATGCCGTAGCCAAAATCGCGGGCATTGAGATGTGCTGGGCCTATAATCGTCAGTATGGCACACAGTATTTTGCTGTTATGCCCACTAATCTTTATGGCCCAGGAGACAATTATGATCTCAATAATTCTCACGTGCTACCGGCGCTGATACGTAAAACGGATGAAGCCAAGATGCGTGGAGATAATGAAGTCGTTGTGTGGGGAACAGGGACGCCACGCAGGGAATTCCTCTATAGCGACGACATGGCCGACGCCACTCTATTTCTAATGACTCTGCCAGACGAGAAATTTAATTTACTTCTTTCGCCTAATGTTTCACCACTAATAAATATTGGATGCGGCAAAGATATCTCCATCCGTGAATTGGCAAACATGGTCTCGGAATCGGTGGGTTTTACAGGTAAGTTGACATTCGATACTTCGAAACCGGATGGAGCGCCGCAGAAATTACTTGATGTCTCCCGGTTGGCGTCATTGGGCTGGACCTATAAGACGAAGTTGGGAGAGGGAATTTTATTGGCATATAGAGATATGCTAAATGCGCAATCGAGGGTTTCTAATTGAACAATTTGTTGAATTGAATTTCTGCATGGAGCCAAATAAGCAATTCCTTTTGTGTGGGTGTTGTAATTGTTCGCCGATTGCAATGTATAGAGATGACAGATCAAATGGCAGGAGCCTTCTTTAAATTGTGGCGTTCATCAAACTACTGGTAACTTTTGGCTTGGTATGGATTATTGGCAGGAATGTTAAGTTGCAGGTCATTCTTGTCAGATTGCAAGATACTAATCTTTTGACCATGTTCTTTGTCGTTGCCGTGCTGGCGGCAGTGCCGATATTGCATGCACTGCGCTGGCGATTAGTGCTTCAGACCTCTGGGTATGCGTTGAACTTCTCAAAAGTCTTTCAAGCCGTAATGATCGGCTACTTTTTTAATCAGACACTTCCATCTTCAGTAGGGGGAGACGCATACAGAGTCTGGTATATATATCGGACCGGAATGCACCTTGGCGAGGCGTTTAGCAGTGTTATTGTCGATCGGTTGATCGCGTTGACGGCGCTTTTGATGATTTGTGCATTCAGTATGCCGTGGATATTCAATTTGACCGGTGGTGGTCAGGCCTCCTGGGCAGTTGTTGTGCTAGTCGTGGCGGGAGTAATGGGCCTCGGCTTCGTGTTGATGCTTGAGCGATTGCCGGCAAGATGGAATCACTGGCGGGTAGTGCGAGGCCTTGTTCGACTAGGGGCACATTTGCGGAAGGTGTTCGTCAATTTTCGCATAGCAGTGACAACGATAGTCATTTCGGCATTGGGCCATATTGTTACTGCCATATTGGTGGCGGTCATCGGGTTTGCGGTCCGGATTCCTTTGAGCCTGACCGATTGCCTGTTGTTGGTGCCGCTGGTAATGCTGATTGCCATGGTTCCGATATCTATTGCTGGATGGGGTGTGCGAGAAGGTGCCATGGTGGTTGCGTTTGGCTTCATCGGCGTTGCCCCGGCTGATGCCTTTTTGCTTTCGCTGCTTTTCGGCCTCGCTTTGCTGGTGGCCAGTTTGCCCGGGGGACTGTTATGGTTGGCCGGACGCAGGCATTCAAAGTTACCAAGCCAGCGTTTTGATGGATCACCCCCTTTCAACCAAGGATGACATGAATCTCGAATCGACTACACTGCCGACTTCGGCCCGCAAGCGAGCTATTCGCGAGCTTTCGGAGAATCTCGCGCCGGAAAGAGAAAAATGGGTAGGGCGCAACGCTTTCTTCCATGATGAAGATATTCGCTATATGCGCTTCCTTATTCCCGAAGGGTTGCGGGTCCTCGATATGGGCTGCGGAACGGGCCGACTGCTTGCGGCGCTCAAGCCCTCCAAAGGCGTGGGAGTGGATTTCAGTAATGGGATGATCGAAATTGCAAGAACCCAATATCCCGAATTGGAATTTCATGTTGGCGACGTTGAGGATATCGCCTGTATCGCCCCGCTTGAAGGGCCGTTCGACGTAATTATTATGTCCGACACGGTAGGCTCCCTCGACGACTGCGAGGAAACTTTCGCGAACCTGCACCGGCTTTGTACGCGCGAGACGCGGGTCGTGATCGCCTATTACTCCCGCATGTGGGAGCCGGTTTTGAACGTTGCGGAGAAGCTTGGCCTGATGATGCCGCACCTCCAGCAAAACTGGCTTTCAACAGAAGATATCGGCAACCTGCTGCGTTTGGCGGATTTCGAAGTCGTCAAACGTGAATGGCGCCAGCTCATGCCGAAAAAAATGCTCGGGCTGGGAGGTCTTATCAACCGATACATTGCGCCTATCGCCATCATTCGCCGTGCCTGCCTGCGCAATTACGTCGTTGCCCGGCCAGTTCGAAACAGGGTGATGGGCTCTATGTCCACGACAGTTCTAATTCCATGCCGTAATGAGCGAGGTAATATCGAAGCCGCAGTTCAGCGGCTACCGAAGTTTTGCGATGACATGGAAATTATTTATGTGGAAGGGCACAGTAAGGATGGAACCCTGGATGAAATTCACCGGGTGATTGCCAAGTACCCTGACAAGGACATAAAAGTATTCGTGCAGGATGGAAAAGGCAAAGGAGATGCCGTGCGCAAGGGTTTTGCCAATGCCCGTGGTGACATACTGATGATTCTCGATGCGGACCTTACTGTGTCGCCAGAAGCGCTGCCGAAATTCTACCGGGCACTGGTTACCGGCAAGGGAGAATTTATCAATGGAACTCGGCTCGTTTACCCGATGGAAGATCAGGCGATGCGCTTTCTTAATTTGCTGGCCAATCAGGTTTTTGCCTGGCTGTTCTCGTGGTTACTGAATCAGCGTTTTACCGATACGCTTTGTGGTACTAAGGTACTCACCAGGCGGCATTATGAGCAGATTGTGGCTAATCGCAACTATTTTGGTGAGTTTGACCCGTTTGGCGATTTCGACCTCATATTCGGCGCAACGAAAATGAACCTCAAGGTAACGGAAGTGCCCATCGCATACGCCAGCCGCACTTACGGGGAAACACAGATTTCCAGATTCCGGCATGGCTTGCTACTGTTGCGCATGGTGGTGTTTGCATTCAGAAAACTCAAGGCGTTCTGATGGTTGATGCGACGCTGTGGGAGCACCGGCTGATCTGGGAAAAGAAACCAGTGCTGAGAGCAATATACTCAGATTATTATCGGCGGATCGTCGCCGAGTGCAGGCATGGCTTGACTCTGGAGATTGGCGGCGGGACGGGGAATCTCAAGGCCTTTATCCCGAATGTGATCTCTACCGATATTGTGCCGGAGCCTTGGCTTGATGCTGCAGCCGATGCACAATTTCTTCCCTTTCGCGATGGTAGTTTGAATAACATCGTGGCAGTGGATGTGTTGCATCATATCGAATATCCTATCCGTTTTTTGCGTGAAGCAGAGCGGGTACTTCAGCCCGGTGGCAGGCTTATCCTGGTGGAGCCTGCTATCACACCGGTAAGCTGGGTGTTCTTCCGCTTGTTTCATCCCGAGCCGGTGATTATGGGAGAGGATCCGCTGCGTGAAGGACAGAGGGATCCAAACAGGAAGCCGTTTGATGCAAACCAGGCAATCCCCACTTTGCTATTTGGGCGTTATCGGGAGAGGATGGCGGCGTTGGTTCCGAGCCTCAGTCTTGCACAGTTTGAAAGAATGAGCTTGTTTGCTTATCCTCTATCCGGCGGGTTTCGGCCTTGGAGACTCATTCCGCAATCGATCGTCGAGCCTATGCTCGGCTTTGAGCGCAGACTTGCTCCCATGCTCGGCTCGTTGATGGCATTCAGGCTGTTTGCAGTATTGGAGAAACATGATGATAGCATGGATTCTTCTTCGGGACGTACACATAGGGAACGAGTCACGGAATGATAATTACAACCGCACAAAAAATTGCTCTCGCCACGATTGCATACCGGTTGGTCACCTTCGGACGGGGGATGCTGGGGCTGTCGCAACAGGTCGAAACCACTAGAGGAGGGGTTCGCTGGCGTCTCGATTTAAGGGAGGGAATTGACTTCTCCATTTATTTGCTGGGGGGCTTTGAGCCTGCCACGCTTCAGTTGTACCGTCGCCTCGTGACACCAGGCGACGTCGTTCTCGATATTGGCGCGAACATAGGTTCCCATACGTTGCCCTTGGCGCAACTTGTCGAGCAGGATGGGCGCGTCTTGGCCTTCGAACCAACCTGCTTCGCTATCGATAAATTGCGTGCAAATGCGGCACTCAATCCTGATTTACAGCCCCGAATCGAGGTTTGCCAGTTGATGCTGGTGGCGCGGACTGCCGACGCTATCGAAGGTGCGATTTACTCCAGTTGGCCGCTTACCGAGACAGAAGATCTGCATGAGCAGCATCGTGGGAGACTCATGAGCACGGAAGGTGCAAAAGCCGTGACGCTGGATGAATTCCTCTCGCAACGGAGTATAGACCGGATAAATTTCATCAAGATCGACGTCGATGGCAATGAGCCAGCAGTCCTGGCCGGTGCGGAAGAGACGCTGAAACGCCATAAACCGAAAATCCTGATGGAACTGGCGCCCTATCTTTTCCGGGATCACCCGGAAGAACTGCGGGGTATGCTGCAGGTTCTCGATCGTCTCGGGTATGTTATGAGCGATGCCAATACGGGGCGGGATATGCCTCGGCAAATCGATGCGCTTCTCGGAAGCATTCCTGACGGCGCATCTCGCAATGTACTGATGGCTGTGCGCTAGGCGGACGAATGTCCGCATTTCTTTATCGCCACGCAATTCCTTCCTATCGTGTCTTGCTGGGTGCGACGTTGTTGCTGGCCGCCTTCAGCATTGCTTTCCAGGTATTCGGCAGCGGCACTCTTTGGGCGGCCCCCGGATTTTTTCCGCAGATTACACTGATCCTTGCGTTGGGGGCATTTCTTTTTCCCGTGCCGGGCGTGGCGGCGTCTGCCGGGATTGCCAACCGGGCCGTCCCTTGGCAGCTGCTCGGTGCTGCGGCCATGTTGTTGCCTATCGCCCCGCTGTTGATCACCTGGGCGGGGCTCCATCCGTATTACAGTTCCATCGGGGGTGTGGTTCCTTGGAGCGATGCCGGTGGGTACTATGTGGGCGCTGAACACCTTTTGCACGTCGGTGAATTGGATGCCTGGAGTCAGCGGCGACCGGTGAACGCAATACTTCTTGCGCTACGTCTGGCTCTGACCGGAGAGGACTTCCGGGGCGCCATGGTCATCCAGGCCGGTCTTTTCGGCGTGTCCGCATTGGCCGCGTCTTGGGCGGTGGCAAGGTCCTGCGGTATCCGTGCCGGCATTGCCATGTATGCGCTGTTGTTTGCATTCGCTGCACTCTATCTGCCCACCACCCTGAGCGAGGCTCTGGGCGTCACGCTGGGCAGTGTCGCGCTTGTGGCCCTCTGGATTGCCGTCGAGCGAAAATCTCTCTTCATTTATTGTCTGGGCTTGTTTTTTCTCTCCTTCGCCCTTTCGGCCCGGCCCGGTGCGATGCTGGTTCTGGCATCACTTACCGTAGCTGCCGGCAGGCTTTTCCGGCAGGATCGGCGGTTCAACGGGGCGGCCTTTGGTGGTGCCGTAAGTGTGGTCGTGCTGGCATTTGCGTACAATCGCATTCTCTGGCAATTGTACGGTGATGGGACGGGAGCGTCGTTTTCCAATTTTTCTACCGTGCTGTACGGTCTTGTCGTCGGGGGCAAAGGGTGGACGCAGGTCTATGCCGATTATCCCTTGCTAGGTACCCTGTCGGAGTCAGCTGCCAGCGAATTCATCTACCGCCAAGCGTGGGAGCGGTTTACTGATATGCCATGGGTTGCAGCTAAGGCAGTGCTGGTCGGGATGGTCGTGGAGCCGATCCAATATTTGGTTCAGATGGCTCGGCTGATTTTTCTGGGTAGTGACGGCGACCTGCGCGTTCCGCTTGTTCTGGTTGCTCCGATCGCTACCTCGTTCGTTCTGGCGGTCGGAGCGGGGCTGGCTCGTTGGATGAAAGAGGCGCGACGCTCTGAATTGGCAGCGTTTCTCGGCTACTTTTGGATTGGGATTTGGCTGTCGCTTCCCTTTTTCTATATGGATGGCGGTATTCGGTCGGTCGCCGCGACACACCCTATCGCGGCTGTTACAATAGTTTTGGCCTTGTCGGGATCGAAGGTCGAGCGCACAAATGTGGGGTGGCGTGGCGTAACCGGCTTGCTTGCAGCTGTCGCAGTAATCCTGGCGCTGGTAGTTGTGTTAGTGCCCGCTGTTATGCCCATTTTTCCAGTGCAGCAGAAGATTACTCCCGTGTGGCGCTGCCCGGAGGGGGTACAGGCGGTGCAGGTTCAAATTGGCCGGGGCATTCCACGTATTGCCATGCGTCCTTTTTCCTCCCAGGGCCTGCCTTGTACCGGACTGTGCAAATTTCCCGCAGTTCCGCCCACTAACGAGGGACGCAACCTATTCAGTCGATTGCGGTATCCTCAGGACTTGATCCTTGCCTATGATGCCGTGTCGGATGGCTGGCTGTATGTGACGGCCCCCTCCTTGGACGTAGGTGATTCGGACCTTGAAATCAAAGGATGCGGAAAAGCAATGCGGGACGGCAAGCAGGTGCTCTGGGGCTTGGAAAGCTTGGCAGGCCATCGATAGTTCGGGGCACATATTTCTCCTGCTGGCGTTGATAAACGGAAAACCATTCTGAAATGATCATGAAAGTACTGTCGACGATAGAACGCATCCCTCGATCTGAAAACGCGTCATGCACCATGGCCGGTCATATCGCTCATGGGGGCATCCTCGTAGGGTGTGGGATGGCTTTCGTCGCCTTCGCCATGTCATCGTGGTTGAGCGTGCGGATTTTCGATTGGTTCTCATGGAAGCCTTATTGGGCTTATCTGGGTGTGATGGCGGTAATGGTTGGAGTGGCCGGATACCGGCGGATCGCCGCTCACTCCAGTGTCGCTTTCCCTCTTTCCCGCTGGTCCATCGTGTTCTGTCTGTTCTGGATCGGCTTGGAGGCCACCTTTTATTTTATCAAACAGAATCTTGGTCCTACTCCCGTGTTCAAGGCCCATATGGTGTCGGCCTTGTTGTTTTTGGGTTTTCTTTATGCTTTGGGCGACAGAAGCCTGTGGCGATATGCCCAGAAGGGAACAAGGATGGGTGTGATTGCGGGCGCCCTGCTCTGCTTGGCCCAGGTATACCTGCCAGGGCTGTTAACTGGGTGGGATCAGGCGCGGAGCGCAGGACTGACCAACGACCCTAACAGCGCGGCATTTGCTTTGTCCTTCGGCTATTTCGCCACCGCTTGGGCTATGCCTTCCCGTTATCGGGTGCCCTATATGGCCTTGTGTATGTCTGCGCTGGTTGCCACTATGTCGAGAACCCATCTGTCGGCTTTCATCGTGGGCGTCGCTCTGCTCGCCCTGTTCGACCACTTCCGCAGCATTCATTCCCGACGCCAGATTCTGGCGTCCGTTGTTCTGGCAGGCCTGTTTTTCACTGTAGCCTATCAGACGCAACCGGTGTTCCGGTTTGGCATCAACGGGCAGTTTGGCTACATGCCACAGGCTGTTGCCTACCTTGAGCAGGAAGCTGCCGCCACTCCGCCTGCTGCACATGCAGGGCAGGAAGCTGCCGCCACTCCGCCTGCTGCACATGCAGGGCAGGAAGCTGCCGTCACTCCGCCTGCTGCACACGCAGGGAAGGAATCCGCTCTGACCAGAACGGTGTCCGCGCCGCCGGCTTCAGGTCCCCCAGAGAGCGAAATCAAGCAACTCAGCATGGTGGTTCGTATCGAGCGTATGCACGACGGGTTAACATTACTACAGAATCTTCCTCGTCTTGGGATCGATTCCGTGCAGGAAGCAGCCGAACGGAGCGGCCACAACGCACCCTTGTTTTATCTGCTGGCCTACGGATTCGCCGGGGCCGGGCTGTTTCCCCTCCTCCTGGCGGCCTTGTGGGGCGGGAAAGGCAACAAGCGGACGCTAGTGCCCTTTAGCGCCGCCCTGTTGATTTCCGCTGCCGGTTTTCAGGATCCATTGGCAGATTGGGGTGTGGTAATCTTCGGGGCTGCTATGCTCTACATGCAGGCATGGCTTGCGGCCGAGGGGAATAACGAGAGGGACCGGTGACGGCCCCTTGGAAATGAGTGGAGAAATGACGGGGAGGCTTGAAATCTGCAAACGGCGCGATGTTGAAAGACAGGCGTGGAATGCCTTCGTGGAGAAAGAAGACGGCGCATGGCTGTGGCACCTGTATGAGATGCAGGAGGCTCTTGCCGTGTGGCGCAACGCTGAAGATGCCGGCCTCGCAGTGCGGGATGTCGCCAGCGGTGTTATCGTAGCCGTGGTGCCCCTCCAGAAGACCCGTGCGCGTGCGCTGCACGTTTGGCCCGTCCATTATCTGAATTCGTTAGGTGGCCCAGTTCTGGCAGGCTCCCTTTCCCGGCAGCAGCGGAGCGATGTTCGCCAGCTGTTGCGCAAGCGGCTGGATGCCTTGGTCGATGACCGTCACTGCATGGATCTTACGCTGACCTTGCCCGCCATGGCGCCGACCGTTAGGGGCGAGCGGTGCCCCCGGATCAATCCCTTGCTAGAATGGGGTTATGAGAACGCGCTCACCCAGACTTGGGTGGTCCGGCTCAACGACAGGGAGGTGCTGTGGCGTGGCATGGAGGGCCGGGCGCGCACCGCTATCCGCAAAGCGGAGAGTCTCGGCGTACAGGTTCGCCCCGCCGTGGCAGCGGATATCGACGCCTACTATCGTCTGCATTGTGAAACCTACGCTCGTACTGGCGTGCCGCCGCATCCCCGTGCCTACTTCGAGCACATCTGGCGGGACTTCCTTGCCGCCGGCAGGTGCCGCATATGGTTCGCCGAACTGAAGGGGGAGATGGTGGCCGCAGTCAACGTCGGCACGTTCAAAAACGCAGCCATCTACTGGACCGGGGCCTCGTCAATTCGCGGACTGGATGCCTGCGCCAATCCGTTGCTACAATGGACCGCTATGCAGTGGCTTGCGGAGGCGGGTTACGCTTGGTACGAAGCGGGTGAGGCCTTCCCCGGCCAGGAGTCGGGCAAGGCGCGCGGACTGAGCGACTACAAAAAGAGCTTCGGCGGAGATCTGTACCCCTATTTCAAGTGCAGGCGCCTGTCGGCAGGGCTTTCCCAGCGCCTGCACCAATTCAAGCATTGTTTATGGAAATGAAATCTCAGACACCGACCGCCCAAGAAAAACACCCGGTTTTTCTGGAGGACCAGCGCGCGTTTTTCGACGAGCTTATCAGCAAGGAATGGGAGAGCTACCTCAGCCCCGAATGGGACAATTCCCGCCGTTTTGAGGTCGCACGCATTTTTCGCCTGATCGGTTCGCCGCCGCATCGGATTACGGATATGGGCTGCGGCTGCGGATTCCATGACCTCGTAATGGCAAGCCAACCGGGGGTGGAGGAAGTGGTCGGCATCGATTATTCTCCGATGAGCATCCAGCGCGCCAACGCTGCCTATCCCCACCCCAAGGTAACGCGCCAGGTGGGAGATGTTTTTTCACTGCCGCCCGGCGGAGCAGATCTTGTGGTGTCGTTTCAGGTGATCGAACACCTGCAGGACGCGGACCAATTCGTCCGGGCGTGCTCGGCCCAGGCAGCACCGGGTGGGTTTGTGGCCATCGCTACCCCTAACAGGCACCGGCTGATGAACCGGTTGCGACGCCTGGTCGGTCGTCCGGAGCAGTTGTCTGACCCGCAACACTACCGGGAGTACACTCTTATGGACCTCCGTCGAATGGGCGAAGCCGCCGGGCTGGTTTTACACGGAGGGTTTGGCCATTCGATGAGCCTATATATCCCAGGCGTCCGGTGTAACGTCCTGCCGCAGCCGGTTGTACTGCATGCCGGAAACCGACTTCCCGGCTGGGCGGATGTCGTTTGTGCGGTATTCAGGAAGGCGTAAGATACATGATCGACTCGGAAGAAACGTCAGTAGACTGGATCTACGACGGTCTGGCGGAGACATACGGCTATGACACCTCGGCCAATGTCACCGCCCGGCTCAAGCATAATCTGATGCAAAGATACATCTTCCGAAATGCCGATGTCCTTGATGTCGGCTGTGCCAACGGCATACACATGCATCTTTTATCGGGGCGGTGCCATAGCATTTCCGGCATTGACATCAACGAGAAGATGCTCGATCTCGCACGGAAGAAACTCGCGCAAAGCGGGGGGGGCAATGTGCGCCTTTTCAGGCAAAGCGCGGCGTGCATGGAGTTTCCGGACAGGAGTTTCGATCTGGCCTATTCGTATTCCACCCTGCTATTGGTCCCCGAAATCGATTGCGCGCTGGCCGAAATTGCACGGGTTCTTCGCCCAGGTGGCATCGCCATTTTCGACATTACCGGCCGCTACAACCTATCCCGTCTCCATTGGGGCCGGTATTACAAAAGCGTGGGCCATTTCGGGGTGCATTCCTTCCGCTACGGTGAAATTGTCGGACGATTGGCTGATCTCGGATTTGAAGTACTCGAACGGCATGCGCTCGGTTTTTGCGACCAGTGGAAATACATTCCGCTGCTGAACCGTTTTAGTGTGCTGGAGCGTTTCTTTCATGGGCCGGGAGAATCGGACCGGGATTACCGCATTTCGAACACGCATTTGCTGTTTCCCTTTGCTAACCGCTGGTTCATCATTTGCCGGAAATCGGGTCGAGCCCCATGAGGGATTTCTTCCGCAAAAACACCTTCATAGGCGGAGTCGAAATTCTCTTCCGCCTTCCACTGATTTTCACCGCAGGCTACCTGGCCCGTAGCGTTGGGCCGGATGCCTATGGGAACTGGGCGGTGGTGATCGTTTATTATGGGTTCATGGCGAGCGTTGCCGGGCTGGGGTTGTCGGTGTCCATTTCCCGGCTTGCCGCAGTGGCGCCGGCTGTCCGTGCCCGCGCCTATCTGGGGGTCGCCTTCCGTTCAACTGGCGTGGCGCTGCTCGCTGCTGCGGCGCTGACGCTGGTGTTCCAGCCTTGGCTTGGCGACGTGTTGGGGGTGACGACGAAGTTCCGCCATTTGTTCGCCTTCTCCTCCCTGCTTGCGATGGCCACCGTGGCCGAGCAGTTGCTGGATGCCTATTTCAAGGCGCAGGAAAGACTGACGCGGTTTGTTTTTCTTGTACTGGCCCGCACCGCCATCGAGATTATCGCGGTGCTGGCCACATTTCATAACGCTCAGGTCGGCGGCCCGCAGGCCGAAAGTTTGCTGGCCACCTATGTTCTGTGGGTTGTCGCTATGAAAGTTCTTGTGTATCCATGGTTGCTAGCTGGACGGCGGGGAGGCGGGCGGGGGAATATTCCGCTCCCGCCGGCTGAACGGAAGGAATTCCTCCGTTACGGACTGCCCATGGTGCCGACGGCGCTGTTGGCTTGGTTCATCGCCCAGGGCGACCGCCTGGTGCTGTCACATCAGATCGACAAATCTTCACTGGGCATATATGCGTTCTCCGCATCCCTTGCAGCCAATATGGTGTACATCGGCTACGCCGTTTATCCCCTGCTTCTGCCGCGTGCCAGCCGTTTGTATGAAGAGGGCAATATCGAAGAGCTCAAAACGCTGTTCCGGCGGTCTCAGCAGCTTACGTTTCTGCTGCTTTCCATGGTGATGCTGTGTCTAGCGCTTTTCGGTCGGGAAGTCCTGCTCTGGACCGCAGGGGAAAAGTTTATCGGTGAGGGGCTCATTCTCCTTGTCCTGGCTTTCGCGATCGGCATGGATCAGGTGCTCGGGATACATCAGTACCTCTTCCATCTAACCAAGCGAGCCAAATGGATCTTCTGGCTCAATCTTCCACAGGGGATAATTTTGCTTTTGGCTGTCTGGCTGTCGGCGGCTGTCGGCGGCATCAGGTGGGTTCCTTGGGGAGTATTGGTTGGCGTGCTGATTTCCAATACAATCCGCTACGAAGTTGCCCGCCGTTTCCTCCCCATCCCGCGCCCAGACTATCTCATGACCGCCTTGGCCGGCCTTCTTGCGGCTGCATGGGCCATGGCGTGGGCTGTTCAGGACATTGCCCTTGGGCCGCGGATCGCCGTCGCAGCCGGCCTGAGCGCTGTCATTTTTATACTTTTATCATCAGCGAGAAGATGGAATGTCGCGGCATAGCGACCGCGATTTCGGGATTTATTATGACTATTTCGAGTACAGCAAAGCGGTGGGTGGCAGGATGCCGCGCATGGAATCACCATAGAACGACGGAGGTATACTTCGTCGGCTACCCCAAGACCGGCAACACCTGGATGCGATTCATGCTGGGCCGGTATGTCCAGCTACTAGCCGGTGCCGGGGAAATGCCCCTGTTCGATGAACAGGACTGGTTGGGGCGTTGTGTGCGCCCGCCCGTAGGCCCGGCGATACACTTCACCCACCGCCCTTTGCTGTGGGAAGGTCAAACAGCGGACGACCTGGACCATACGAATGTTGTCGCGCCTTTCCTGAAAAAAAAGGTGGTGCTGATCGCCCGGCACCCGCTGGATGTGCTGGTTTCGCATTGGTTTCAGGAGCGCCATCAGGTTGCCGACGGCACTGCTACGGGCTTGGAGGAATTCATAGACAGTCCGGTATTCGGCATCGACAAGTATTTCCGGTTTCATGCACTGTGGCGTGACCAACTTTCCCAGATCGGTGGATTCCATCTGCTTCGCTATGAAGACACAAAACGGGACGTGGAGGCCAGCTTCCGCGGGCTGCTCAAATTCTTGGGTGTCGAGGTTGATAACGAAATGCTGGCGAGCGCCATCGATTATGCTTCGTTCGATAACATGAAACGGATGGAGGTGTCCGGGAACGTGCCGAAGTATGGTTCGTCAGGGCTTAAAGTGTTCGCAACCGGAGACGTCAACAACGAAGACTCCTACCATGTCAGGAAGGGAAAAGTGGGGGGGTACAGGGATTATCTTGATAGTGAAGCGGTTCACCTCTTGCAAGAGCGGATATGGCAAGAACTAGGTGGTTGGCTCGGCTATGGACAGGACGAATAACTATCTTGGGTGAGTCTGCTGGAATGCTGGTATGTGCGGCATAGCGGGCCTGCTGGCGCTCCAGGGAAACATAGCGGCAGACGAGCGAGCCTTGAAGCGTCTGCGGACGGCGATCGCCTATCGCGGACAGGATGACGCGGGCTTTTGGACCGATGGTTCCGGGGTGAGCTTGTGCCACAGTCGCCTCAGCATCATCGATCTGACTACCGGCCATCAACCCATGGAGGACGGGCGCGGCCGTTATGTCATCGCCTATAATGGCGAGATTTACAATTACCGGGAACTGCGGGCCGAATACGAAAAATCGGGCGCGCTCTTCCATACCCAGAGCGATACCGAAGTCATTCTCGAGGGCTATCGCCTGAAAGGGGCCGCGGTGTGTGGGGACCTGAACGGCATGTTTGCCTTCGCCCTTTGGGATAAGGCGGAACGCACGCTGTTTCTCGCCCGCGACCGCCTTGGCAAGAAGCCGCTGTTCTGGACCCTTCAAGGTGGTCAATTCGGCTTCGCCTCCACGCTGGATGCGTTTTCCGGGATGCCCGGCTGGGATGGGCAGATCGACCAGGCCGCCCTCGCCATGTATGCACTGACTGGCGCCATTCCCGGCGAGGCGACGATATACGAGGGTGCCCATGCCCTGCCGGCGGGGTGTTACGCCACCGTCCGGCTCGGCGAGAGACCCCGGGTGAGCCGCTACTGGCGCCCTGATTTTTCCGCGAAGGCGCGGGCACCTCTCGCCGCACAGATGGAAGAGTACGAAAGCCTGTTGACCGATGCAGTGCGCATCCGCCTGCGGAGCGACGTTCCCCTTGCCCTGACCTTTTCGGGCGGTGTGGATTCCGGCTCCATCGCGGCGGTCTGCGCGCGGAAGCTGCAGACGCCGCTGACCTGCTACACCATCGACTACCATACCGAAGACGACCCGAGCGAGGAAACGGTGAACGCGGCAGCCGTGGCCCACCACTTGGGGCTCGACTGGCGTCACATTCAGTTCGATTACCACAAGGAACTGCTAGGCGATCTCCCAGGGGCGTATCGTTATTACGACCAACCCTGCCACCAGATGGCCATGGTGTATTCCGCCCGGCTCTATGGGGCAATCAAGCCCTACGCCACCGTCGTTCTGAGCGGAAATGGAGCCGACGAGCTGTTCACGGGGTACAACGGGGATGAGCAGGTACGGCGAAAGGATATCGCGCTCGGGCTGTTGCGCTGGGCCCGTCCTGCCTTGGCCGAACTGCCGGTATCCCCGTACCTGCGCCTTTCCTTTCCCCGTGCTTTCGCGGAATCCATACGCATCCAGGCGGCGAGTTTTATCGGCAGCGAAGCCGTGGAAGAGCGGCTTATCCAGATGGTGGAGAAACTGGCGCAGGAGGCGGAGGCTGCGGCAGTGCGGACGGCCCTGGACTGGAAAATGTGGTTTTCCCTGTTTTACGGGAACGGCGACAGCAATTTTCGCGTTCCCGATATTTCCGGTCTGGCGGCACAAGTGGAGGTGAGAAGCCCCTACCTGGATTACCGGATGGTGGAATTCGCGGCCCGGCTGCCCCACCGCTATAAGGTGGGGCGGTTGTTTTCCGCCCGGGCCAACAAGTTTCTTCCCAAAAACTGGTATGCCCGCCATGTTTCGCACGACCTGGCGTGGAGTCGAAAAAAGGGCATGGGGTGGAACCTGCGCTGGGATCGAAGCATTGCCTTCGACCCCCTCTTCGAGACGGCATTTGAAGATACCTATCGTGCCGTCGCCGATGCTGGCTTGTTTGCGGAATCTTTCCGGGCCGCTTGGCGGCAATACGTGACCGATGTTCGGTCTGGCAAGGGCGGAGGCGGGAGCAGCGGGATTATGATGACGGGCTTTATGCTGGGCGCGTGGCTAAAGAGGAATAAGGGCTGATTGCTACCGATTCCGCGACAATTCCTCTAAATTTGACGGGTTCTCTAAATATTGTGTTCGAAAGCCTGCCTTGGTATATGGCGAATTAATGGGCTGAATTCATGCTTCGCCAGACTTCCGGTATGATCCCTATCTAGCATAGGGAAACATTGAGGCCGCCATGGAGTCGGCTATAGCCAAACCATAAAACGATTAATTTCGAAGTTGAAAATGAACATTCCGACGAAACAAAGATATTCGATATCGAGTTCCACAAGATCGGTACGGCCCCGCTGGCCGAGGTGCTCTCTATTCTGGGCTATCGCGTGACCGGCCCAAACGGCACCGAAAATCAGAATATCGCCGACGAGGTGCGCGAGATGGTTTGGCGCGCGCCGGAGGAGTTCGACGTCTTTCAGGAAAATCCGTGGCCGGTTTTGTGCCGGGAGGTGGACGAGCGCTATTCCCAGGCCTTCAGAGAAATTGCGGCACATCCGGGGGTGTTCACCGGCGCTCTTCTGACGGGATTGGTGAAATATCCTTATTTCTACCTCCAGCACCTGATTGCGGCTGGCATCTGGGCCGACGAGTCGGCGCCGGTGGCGAAAGTTGGGGTGTGGGTTGTGGCGCTCATTCCGGTAGCCGGTTTGGCGAGGGCTGCCGGGAATAAGTTATTGCGGCCCCTGGCCATATTTCTCGGCGGCAGCCTGCTGGCATGTGTCATTTCGCTCCCGTTCGTTTATGGTAATGGTGGTTTGAGGACCATGACCGTTTCCATTCCGTTCGTGGCGGCCACATTCGCTCTCGCGTTGACTGCCCTGTTTGCGCGGCGGAAAGCGTTCTCCTCGCAGCCGCTGTTGATGAAGGACAGTGCGTATGCCTATCGTCTTCCTATGGCCATAAGCCTCGCGTTTGTGGCGTTAGTGTTGGCGGCGCCGGGTTATTTCCACAAGCAGTTCCCTGTGGCCGACAATGTCGTCAAACAGCCAGGATGCCGCGAAGGGCTGACACCGATTTCAGCTTGGTTGGGCCCCGGCGTTCCTTTCGTTAATTTGAGGCCCGGTTTCAACCGGCACTCCTTCGTTCCAGAGGTTTCGGAGAAGGATTTCAGACGAATATCACCCAGCAACGAATTCAGGACTGTGTGGCGGGGAATTGCAGCCCCGGCTACCCTTGTTTCCGCTTTCGATATTGTTTCGGGTCAGCAGAAGTATCTGCTCGGACCGGTGGGAATGGTGCCTTCCGCGCCCATACTTCGGCACTTCTGTGGCAGCCCTTCTCCCAAGACCGGCTATCTCTGGTTTGTTTCCTACGCAGAGGGTGCGCGGCAAGATGCCGTTTCGCCTCCCTTGGGTTCCTAGCCGATGAAGACGCTGCTGATTATTCTGTCCGACCGGATTTCGGATATTGTCGCCAAAGGCGAGATTACCGATCGGTATTACAATCCTGGCGACGTTTTCGATGAGGTTCATTTTCTGATGATCGGCGATGATCGCCCGGATGATCGCCATTTGCAGAAGTTGGTGGGGAGGGCACGGTTTCATGTGCACAACCACCCCGCGGGTCGCCGTGTTTTTTTGCAATCTCTGGGTTGGCGTCCTTTGCTACTGCGGCATTGGGCAAGCGGCGCGGTTCGGCTGGCATCGCATATCCGGCCGTCCCTGGTGCGTTGTCATGGGGCGCATCTTAATGCTTACGTGGCATCGGAAATCAAGCGGGTTCTCGGTGTTCCTTATCTGGTCAGTCTGCATATCAATCCGGACGAGGACGTTCGTGGCCGGGATGCCGGGTTCGTTGAGCGGCTCAGAAATACCGCCATCCGGACGGTGGAGAGGTCTGCTTTGCGGAATGCCGATCTGGTGATGCCGGTTTACCGGCCTATCGTGCCTTACCTGAAGCGGTTGGGCGTCCGCCGGTACGAGGTCTGCTATAACGTGCTCAATCCGGCGCATCTGACGGAAAAGACAAGCTATGCGTTGCATGATCCCGTGCGCATCATTTCCGTCGGCCGTCAGTTCCGGGAGAAGAATCCGGACAATCTGATTTGCGCGGTAGCATCGTTGCCGGGCATCCATTTGACCCTCGTCGGCGATGGCGGCTACCACGATTATCTTCGGCGGGTGGCGGAAGAGTCCAACTGTCAGGATCGTATTATCTTTCAGCGCGCCCTTCCGAACGATGTGTTGTGCTCAATGTTACCGGAGTTCGATATGTTCGCGGTCCATAGCGAATACTGGGAAATCTCGAAATCTGTGCTGGAGCCCCTGCTATGTGGCATGCCAGTTATTATCAATTGCCGCAAGGGTGCGCCCGTGCCTGAGTTGACTCAAGAAATCTGCATGTTGATTGAGAATAGCGTGGAGGGTTATCGCGAGGCGATCCTGGCGTTGATCCGCGACGACGATATGCGTGAACGTATCGGGCTGGCCGCTTATGCCCATGCGCAGGCCTATTGGATACCGGAAAAGACTGAGGCCAGGTTTGCCGAGATTTATCGGAAGCACATGCTTCCCAAGGTGGATGCATGAAGCGGTCTATCCATCTGGTGGCGGCAGCCCGGCCTAATTTCATGAAGGTAGCACCTCTCTATCATGCATTGGTTCGGGAGCCTTGGTGTAACCCAGTGCTTGTACATACCGGTCAGCACTATGATCCAGAAATGTCGGGCGTTTTTTTGGACGAGCTCGGTTTGCCCAAAGCCCATATTCATCTGGGAGTCGGCAGCGGATCGCATGCTGAACAGACAGCGGCGGTTATGGTGGCCTATGAGAAAGCCTGCCTGCAGAAACGTCCTGACTGGGTCGTGGTCGTGGGAGATGTGAACTCCACTCTTGCCTGTACCTTGGTGGCCAAAAAGCTGTTTATTCCGGTAGCACATCTGGAGGCCGGGTTGCGTAGCGGAGATCGAACCATGCCGGAGGAAATCAACCGTATTGTTACCGATGCTTTGGCGGATGTGCTTTGGACACCCTCCTCCGATGCAAATGAAAATCTGAAAAGAGAAGGGGTAGCGGAAGAGCGCATTCAATTCGTCGGCAATATCATGATGGACTCCTATGAGTTCATGAGGGGAAAGATTGCGGCTGAAAAAACTGCGGGGAGTATTGGCGTTGAGCCTCGCCAATATGGTGTCATTACTCTACACCGACCATCGAATGTGGATGACTCTGGCACACTCGGTAAGTTGGTCGAAACGTTGAGCGAGATCGGCTCATTGATCGATCTGGTGTTTCCGATTCATCCGAGGACACGGCAGCGTTTGCAATCGTTTGGCCTGATGGAGCGCCTAATCCACGCGAAAGGGATCAGGTTGCTGGAGCCATTGGGATATGTTCGGTTTATGAGCTTGGTTCAGGATTCGGCACTGGTAATTACGGATTCTGGCGGTATTCAGGAAGAAACCACCTATCTGGGCATTCCGTGTCTGACTCTGCGAAATACGACCGAGCGGCCAATTACCATTACCCAAGGCACGAATCGCCTCGTCTCGCCGGAAACCGTAATGGAGGAGGTTCGCAGAGCGCTGACTGGCGATTGGCAGACCACCGTGCGACCGCATCTGTGGGATGGACATACCGCCGGGCGTGTGGTGGCCAGTTTGCGGTCTTGCTGTGCAGTCGCTTTGCCAAAGTGGTAAGCATGTTGGGCGCCCTTAAGGCTGTTCTTGGGAACCCTTTGTTTGCCGTCTACGCTTTGCGTGCAAAACTGGGGCGTGGCGGTTTGTTAAGGAGGTATGCCAGGTTGGCCCGAAATGCCGGCTTTGACCAACTCTATTTCACCTTGTCTTTCGATTGCGACACAATGGATGACATTGCGGTCGTATGGGATGTTCATTCCCGCCTCCTCGATATGGGCATCAGACCTACATATGCAGTGCCTGGCGAACTGTTGATCAAGGGCGAAAAAATCTATCGACGGATTTTGGAAGCTGGCGGCGAATTTATTAACCATGGTTACACCGAGCATACTTATTTCGATACGGCTCGCGGCGAGCATGCGAGCTGTTTCTTTTACGACCAGTTGCCTGTTGCCACGGTGGAGGAGGATATCAGGAACGGGGACCGTTGTTTGAGGGAGTTTCTGGGCTATCCCGTACAAGGATTTCGTGCGCCTCATTTCGGTACGTTCCAGAAAGTTTCGCAATTGGATTTCCTGCATGCTGTTCTAGCCGAGTTGGGCTATCTTTTTTCGACATCGACTGTCCCTTTGTACGGATTCCGCTATGGCCCCCTGTTCAAGGAATTCGGACTATGTGAAATTCCTGTCTCTGGTATGGCGGATCGTCCATTGACGATTCTGGATACTTGGGGATGTTTCATGGCGCCGGACAGGGTGTTGGTTCCGGAGGATTATTTCCGACAGGGCGTGGCGGCGGCGCAGACTTTAGCCGATGGTGGCGCCGGCCTGTTGAATTATTATGCCGATCCCTCCCATATTCACGATCAGGAAATCTTCTTTAAGACGGTGGAATGTTGGTTATCGGTGGCCAAGCCTGTAAACTACCGTGAATTAATGGAACATTTGCCATGCAACAAAAAATTATAGGTTTGTTCAGTTCTGCAAGTTGGGGAGCTATGCAGGAGGCTTCCAGGAAGAAATCGCGAAGTCCGCTGGGAATGTTTCGAAGAGCGATCCGATACAAAGCTAATCCACGGGATGAGGCTTACATGAAATCGCTTTTTGACAGTCAATATCCCGGTGTGCCATTTGTGAATGTTCAGCAAGACGATTCCTGGCGGGATTTGGCCGGGGGCGCGGATATTCTGGTTCTGTTATACCCCGACGCGATAGGCCTTGGATTCACCCAATTGGAAGAGGATGTCTGGCGCTTAAAACCGGGATGGGCGGAGGTGCGCGTGCTTAATGGTCGCCACCGAGATTTTTTGCTTAATCGGACAACCCTGCGCGCTTTGCGTGCCAGGCGCTGGATCGAGCGGCTGATGTTGATGGAGTTTCTGATGGCCGCCATTTTCGTGTGTGTGACGCCGCTACTCCTGATAGTGGATTTTGTGAGGGGGCGCCGATGAGCAATGGCGATGTTCAGCGGTGGTGGGCAGAGAACCCCATGACTTATGGGGCGACCCACGGGGAGACGAGGTTCGAAGATGGTAGCTACGAATTAGGCACCCGCGAGTTTTTTGAAAGGCTTGACCGCAAATTCTACGGTTGGAATTCGCCACTTCACGGCGAGCGGCCATTTGATCGACTATTCCCTTACAACAGGTATGGGGCCGGATCGCAGGTGCTAGAAATCGGCTGTGGGCTAGGTACCATGGCTATGAACTGGGCACGGAACGGCGCCGCAGTGACTGCAGTTGATCTTAATCCTACTTCGGTGGGGCAAACACGGCAGCGTTTTGATCTTTTCGGGTTGAAGGGAGATGTTCGCCTGATGGACGGCAACCGCCTCGAATTCCCGGATGACAGTTTCGATTATGCATATAGCTGGGGCGTGCTGCATCACTCCCCCAATCTGCAACAGTCGCTTACAGAAATGATGCGGGTGCTGAAGCCCGGCGGGGAATTCGGGCTCATGCTTTACAGCCGGCGTTCGATTCTTTACGGGTATCTGATCAAATACCTAGAAGGTTTCCTCCATTATGAAAATCGATTTCTTGGTCCGCTAGCACTGGCCAGCCGATACAGCGATGGCGATCGTGAGGAGGGGAACCCACACACTTGGCCGGTCACCAAAGACGAGGTGCGTAGCATGCTTGCGCCTTATTGCTGCAATGTTGATGTTCGGGTGCTCGGTACTGATCTTGACAGTTCGTTGACCATGTTGCTACCGGGACTGGGTTTGGTGTTGCCCGGTTGGGCGAAGAAGCCGTGGGCGCGGAGGTTTGGCTGGAGCCTATGGTTCAGCGGCCGGAAGAGTTAGCTTCATGTGTGGAGTAACGGGTGTTTTTGGCCGGGTGGGCCGGGAAGAGGCTGCCGCGCTGGTCGCGCGCATGAATCAGGTTATCCTGCATCGGGGGCCGGACGACGAGGGCTCTTGGGCCGGGGACGGGTTCGCTTTCGGTATGCGCCGCCTGAGCATCATCGATCTGGCAGGCGGGCATCAGCCGATATGGACCGACGATGGCGTCGGGATCGTATTCAATGGCGAAATCTATAATTATCAGGCCCTGCGCAACGAGCTGATCGAAAGCGGCTACAGTTTCCACACTCATTCCGACACAGAGGTTATTCTCAAGCTTTATCACCGCGATGGCCTGGAGGCGATCAATCGCTTGCAGGGCATGTTTGCGATTTGCCTTTATGATCCGCGGCAGAACGTCATGCACCTGGTTCGCGACCGGCTCGGGGTCAAGCCGTTGTATTACGGCAGGCTTGATGGCCGTTTCTATTTCGCCAGCGAGATCAAGGCGATTCTGGCGGTATTGTCGGCGCGCCCACCCCTTAACCGGCAGGCCCTACATCACTACCTCACCTTCCGTTTCGTGCCTTCACCGCAAACCATTTGGGAGGGTATCTTCAAGCTGGAACCTGCAACCTGGGCTACGTTTGATCTGGGCACGGGTGAGGCTGCATTCAAGCGCTACTGGCATGCGGAATTCGATTCCCAACCTGTCGAGCCGGGGCGCGATTACGTCGCGGAGTTCGAGAACCTCTTTCTTGCCGCTGTTGAAAAGCGATTACTTGCCTCCGACGTTCCCGTGGGTGTCCTGTTGAGCGGCGGGCTGGACTCCAGTGCGATAAGCGCTGCCGCAGTAGAGCTTGGCCACCGGGATTTTCACACGTTTTCGGTGGGCTTCCGGGATGGCGGAACTTTCGATGAATCCGGCTATGCACGCGAAGTGGCGCGGCATGTTGGGTCACGCCACCATGAGGTTTTCATCGGGCGCGACGAGTTCATGGATTTTTTGCCAGAACTGGTGCGTTTCACCGACGAGCCGATTGCTGATCTCGCTGCGGTGCCTCTTTATTTCGTGTCTCGCCTGGCACGGCAGGATGTAAAGGTGGTGCTCTCCGGTGAGGGTAGCGACGAAACCCTGGCGGGCTACGATTTTGAACGCGTAGCGTTTCAGATAGACCGCCTTCGCCGTTTGGATGAGGCGCTACCCTCGGCAGCCATTCGACTTGCAGCCCGGCTCATGCCTTCTGGACACTATCGGCGGGTGCTTGCCAACCTGGCCGCTTTCGGCTGGCGCGATTATCTGGCTGGGCAGCGCGCTCACATCACCTACCATTGGACCGAGGCAGAAAAGGCCGTCTTGTGGCGAGGCAAGGAAGATTTCGGGTCCAGCGATGCTTTGATCGATGCTTGGTACCGGGAGGCCGGCGGCAGCCATCCATTGGATCGTCAGCAGCAAGTTTACTGCCGGCAGTGGCTGGTGGAAGATTTGCTGATGAAGGCGGACAAGATGAGCATGGCAACATCACTGGAACTTCGTGTGCCGTTTCTCGATCATGCGCTGGTGGAATGGGCAGCCCGCTTGCCCCTTGCCTGGAAGGTTGGCGACCGGGGTAGCGGACCGATTTCCAAGAGGGTACTTCGTGAATTTGCGCGCAAGCGCCTTCCTGCCGGTATTCTGACGAGACCGAAGCAAGGTTTTCCCGTGCCGGCTTACCGCTGGCTGCAGGATGGGATGGGTGAATGGGCAAAGGATTTCGTTATGAGTCCGTCCAGCCGAATTGGCGAATATTTCGATACTAGCCATTTGCAACCGGTACTGGCGGCAGCTCGCGGTGGCGATATCGGGGCGGCCCACAAAATATGGATTTTTATCATCGCCGAGCAGTGGTGCAGGGAGTGGTTATGAGTGTCGTTTTCTTTACTCACGCATACCCACCGCTGAAATACCCGCGTGCTATCCAGATATCCCGTTTGGTGAAGTACAGTCGGCATCAGATCAGGGTGGCCTGTTGTCAGGAATCCTCTCCGGTGGATTTCTCTTTGCTTGCCAACGATGGGGGCAAAGCTTCCGAAAAGTTGATATTTGAGCGTCATTTTATATTTGACCACAAGAGGCTTTCGAATCTACTGGATGGATCGTACTTTTTTGAATTTATGCAGCTTCCCGATTTATATCGTCCTTGGGCGATGAAAACGGCATCGCAACTGATTCGAGATCGGGCCATTGAAGCCCGCGATGTTCTGGTGACATTCGGGCAGCCGATGTCCAATCATTTGGCTGGCATCCGGATCAAAAGATCTGTAGGGATGCCGTGGATAGCGCATTTCAGCGATCCGTGGGCGGATAGCCCTTATCGCTACCAGAGGACTTTAATCCATTGGCTGAATGGCAGGATGGAACGGCGGGTGGTCGAAAATGCTGACCGCGTAATTTTTACTTCGCAGGAAACATTGGATCTGGTGATGCGCAAATATCCGTCCGAGTGGATGAGCAAGGCCAGGGTGATACCGCATTGCTTCGACCCCGAATTATTCGGGTCGGATCAAGCGCTTGATCCGGGGGTTACCCTCAGGTATCTCGGCGGATTTTACAAGCCGAGAACGCCTAACACCCTTATTCAAGCGTTGGTTCGTCTGCATAGGGAACAGCCGGACATATTGCGCGATGTTCGCATTGAACTAATCGGAACGATTGCAAACGATGTGGAATTGGTCGCTGCATACCGGGAGTTGCCACCAGGTTTGCTGACGTTTAGGGCTTCGGTGGATTATGCAACGTCCCTTAAGCTTATGGGGAGTGCAGCGGCGCTGCTTGTGATAGATGCGCCATTTGATGAAAGTGTTTTTCTTCCGAGTAAGTTAATTGATTACCTCGGGGCGGGGCGGCCGATATTTGCCATTTCGCCGCCAGGGGCGTCGGCTGAACTGGTGAGTCGTTTGGGGGGGCTTGTGGCTAACCCGAGAGATGTTGATGACATCGCGGCTAAACTCATTCGCCTCATCGAGTCCGTGCGCACCATGCCCGGTGCCGACAACAGGGATCCGGGTGTAGTGCGGCAGCAATACTCGGCTTCTGGAGTAACTGCGCGATTTGACGAGATCGTCGATGAACTTATGACGCAATATTAACCGGCCAAAAATCCAGTCAAGAATGCCAGGCTGTCTTGGAAGCTGGCACTCTTGACAGTGCTTTCGTGGATGTATAACGAAGCCATGGTATCTTTAATGTTGCCATAGCAAAAAAGGGGGTAAAGGGTGATGACACCTGCTGAAGCCGAGATTCAGGGGCGCCAGCGCTTCGGGTTTGGCGCCAATTGGTCGAACTATCTAAAAGTGGTGGATGAGGAGCGTATTTCTGGGGCAGAAGCGTCCCTGCGCCATATGTTCGGCATCGACACTATGGTAGGCCAGGGGTTTCTTGACATCGGCTCTGGCAGCGGTTTGTTTTCGTTAACAGCACGGCGCTTGGGTGCGCAAGTTTATTCCTTCGATTTCGATCCGAAATCTGTGGCCTGCACTGAGGGCCTACGGCAGCGCTTCTTCCGGGATGATGAAGCCTGGAATGTGCAGCAGGGGTCTGTGCTGGATCGCGAGTACCTGCACCACTTGGGACAGTTCGACTATGTGTATTCCTGGGGGGTGCTTCATCATACGGGTGCCATGTGGCAGGCTCTGGGGAATGTAGTGCCGCTCGTTAAGCCGGGCGGGAAGCTGTTTATCGCGATCTACAACGATCAGGGGTGGCTTAGCCATTACTGGAGATGGGTCAAACGGATATACAATTCCGGCGCATTGGGGCAGGCGGCGGCGGTGTTGGTTCATGCGCCTTATCTGCTAGGCGCGCGCTGGGCGGTCAGGATGATTACAGGTAGTCGGCGTGTGGACCGTGGCATGTCGCTATGGTATGACATGCTGGACTGGCTCGGGGGGTATCCGTTCGAAACTGCTGAGCCATCGGAAATCACCGATTTCTTTGTGGCACACGGTTTTTCCGTCGATGTTACCAAGACCTGTGGGCGTCGGCATGGCTGCAATGAATTTGTCTTCCAGAAACGGTGATCGGGTGGCTAGGTTGAACCGTACGATCCTCTATGTCATTGGCGATCTCGATGTGGGTGGTGCTGAGCGCCATTTGGCCCAAGTTCTCCCCGAGTTGGTGAAGCAGGGTTTCCGGCCGATGGTCTATGCCTTGACCCATAAGGGCCGGCTGGCTTCGCACCTGGAGGCTGTTGGTGTCAAGGTGGTAACGGTGCCGTTTTCCGATTTTCTGCGCCGATTTCCCTCTCCATTGCGGCAACTTGTGATGTTGCCACTAACAATGTCGCGCTTATGGATTTTAATGCTGCTCAAGAAGCCGCTGGCGGTGCATTTTTTTCTGCCCACCGCTTACTTGCTTGGGGGCATTTGCAGCCTGTTTGCACCAATTCCGGTGCGTATGATGAGCCGGCGCAGCCTGAATAATTATCAGCAGAAACACCCGCGGCTCGTCCCTTTGGAGAGATGGTTGCATCGACGGATGGATGCAGTGCTTGGCAACTCGGCAGCGGTATTGGCGCAACTGAGGGAAGAGGGTGTGCCTGAAGCGAGGCTTGGGCTAATCTACAACGGGATCAGCGTATCCGAAGGGATCGGGCGGACGGAGGCTCGGGCTCGACTTGGGATTGGTGATGAAATCTTGGTGTTCGTGATCGTGGCGAACCTGATTCCGTACAAAGGGCATGTTGATCTCATCGAGGCGTTGGGGGCAATCCGGGAGCGGTTGCCAGGAGGGTGGTTGTTGCTTTGTGCTGGACGTGATGTCGGTATTGGGCGCGAGCTCGATATGCGCGCGCGGGATCTTGGCATTGACGCTAACGTACGGTGGTTGGGTGAGCGGCCGGACGTTCTTGAAATTTTCTGTGCGGCGGATATCGGTATCCTGTGTTCGCACCAGGAGGGTTTTTCCAACAGCTTACTTGAAGGCATGGCATCGGGAGTTCCCATGGTAGTGACCGATGTCGGCGGTAACCAGGAAGCGGTGATTGATGGGCAGACCGGCTTTGTGGTGCCAGCAGGTCATCCGGAAGCGTTGGCACGAGCGCTGCTCGAGTTGGCGGACGACCCGGCATTGCGACAGAAATTTGGCGAGGCCGCCAGCCAGCGAGTGCGCGCGGAGTTTTCCCTGTTGGGTTGTGTCAACAATTATGCGCTGTTGTATGCTGCGCTGATGAGTAAGGTGCAGTCCCCGATTTCTGAAATATTGGCTCGCAACGCGGCGGATTCGAAACCGGGTGCAGCTATGCAGTCATCTCGATAGGCATTTTTCCTCATGTGTGGATTCGCAGGTTTTTTTGATGTCGGCGCCCGACGTACAGCCGAGGAAGGCGAGTGCCTTGTTACGACTATGGCTAACCGCCTAGTGCATCGCGGTCCCGACGATCTCGGTGTGTGGGTGGACGCTGTTGCGGGGTTGGCACTGGGTCACCGACGCCTTTCCATCATCGATCTTTCCACCGGTGGTCATCAGCCCATGGTTTCGGCCTGCGGCCGCTATGTCATTACGTATAATGGGGAAATATATAATTTCCGTGAACTGCGCCACGAGGTGGAGGTAGACGCCGGTTTTTCCAACTGGCGCAGCCAATCTGATACGGAGGTGATGTTGGCCGCTATCAGCCTGTGGGGTGTTGAGAAGGCGCTGCAGCGCTTCATTGGAATGTTCGCTTTTGCCTTATGGGACCGTGAGCAAAGGAAGCTTTATCTGGCTCGCGACCGCATGGGGGAAAAGCCGTTGTATTATGGATGGGTTGGCGGAGCTCTGGTGTTCGGGTCTGAACTCAAAGCGTTGAAGGTTTTTCCCGGGTGGACCGGCAGCCTCGACCGTGGTGCCATGGCCCTGTTTCTTCGCCACAATTATGTGCCCGCACCATACTCAATTTACCAGAACATTTTCAAGCTGCCCCCCGCGAGCATGTTGGAATTTAAATCGGATGATGTTGCGCATCGAAATGTGCCGCCTTTATGCCAGTACTGGTCTCTGAGGCGGGTCGCGGAGGCCGGTTTGGCTCAGGGGTATGGTGGCAATGCGGCAGACGCAGTCGATGAGTTGGAAAATTTGCTGAGCGAGGCGATTGCAGGTCAGATGGTTTCAGACGTTCCCTTGGGAGCTTTTTTATCTGGCGGCATTGACTCGTCAACGGTGGTTGCCCTGATGCAGGCACAGAGTCCTCGACCTGTTAAAACTTTCACGATCGGTTTTCATGAAGCCAGCTACAACGAGGCGGAATGCGCAAAGGCAGTAGCGAAACACTTGGGGACAGAGCACACCGAACTGTACGTTACAGCCCGTGAAGCAATGGATGTGATCCCTTTGTTGCCGAAACTTTACGACGAGCCATTTGCGGATTCGTCCCAGATTCCGACCTATCTGGTATCGCGTCTGGCACGACAGCATGTCACGGTTAGTCTATCAGGGGATGGGGGGGATGAGCTTTTTGCCGGCTATAATCGATATGTCTGGGGACGAAGTATATGGCGCCAGATAGGATGGGTGCCGCGGCCGCTTCGGCATGTCATGGCTATGGTGGCTACAGCGGCTTCCCCCTCTTCCTTGGATAGGGTGTTTCACGCGATTTCTCCTCTATTACCCCGGAAGATTCGTTATGCCAATCCCGGAGACAAAATCCACAAGCTGGCGGAAATATTGGCGGCAGAACGTCCTGAGGCGCTTTATCTGGGGCTGGTGTCTCATTGGAAGCATCCGGACCGAGTGGTTCGGGGCGGGGTAGAACCGGCGACGGTGCTGACCGACCCGGCACAATGGGCAAATCTGCCAGATTTTGTTCAGCGAATGATGTACCTGGATGCGCTGAGTTACTTACCCGATGATATTCTGGCCAAGGTGGATCGCGCCAGTATGGGGGTCAGCCTTGAGTCGCGCATTCCCTTTCTCGACAAAAGAGTTATCGAGTTTTCCTGGCGCATCCCTTCGGGATGGAATACACGTGACGGTCAGGGTAAGTGGTTGTTGAGGCAGGTTTTATATCGGCACGTGCCGAAGGCTTTGGTGGAGAGGCCCAAGATGGGTTTTGGCGTGCCGATCGATGTCTGGTTGCGGGGGCCGCTCAGGGAATGGGCTGAAGACCTGCTTGCTGAGCGCAAGTTACGGGAACAGGAATTTTTCGAAGTTGAGCCTATCCGTCAAAAATGGGCAGAACATCTGTCCGGACGGCGCAACTGGCAATATTACCTGTGGGATGTGCTGATGTTCCAGGCATGGTTGGCCGAAAACTAGGGGCAACGAACGGATGTCATTGCGAAATCTGATTCCATGGCAGGCTAGAATTCTGGGCAAGCTTCTGTTGTCACGTGTTCCGTCCAGCTATCGTTTCTGGCAGCGGTTGGGCCTGTTTCGGCACGGGAAAATGGATGATCCCGCCTATGCTTACGGTGTATTCCGTAGTCATTATGATCAGGCGAATTTTGTTCGCAAAGAAAAATGTTTTGTGACAATGGAGTTAGGCCCAGGAGATTCATTATTTTCTGCACAGATCGCTTACGCTTTGGGTGCCGGCGTATCTTACTTAGTCGATGTAGGGCGTTTTGCCCAGGAAAATATCGATCCCTATCTGCGCATGGAAGCATTCCTTCGCGAACAGGGGTTGAATGCACCTGTTGTCTCCGGGATGGGAAAGGTGGAAGGATTACTCGCAAGCTGTGGGGCGCATTATTTGTGCGAAGGGTTGAAGTCCATGCATGAGATTCCAGATGGTTCGGTTGATTTCATCTGGTCTCACGCCGTATTGGAGCATGTGAGGAAAGTGGAATTTACGGACATGCTGCGGGAAATGCGTCGTGTTATTCGACCAGATGGGGAATGTTCGCACCGGATTGATCTGATGGATCATCTGGGCGGAGCGCTAAACAATCTGAGGTTTTCAGAGGAGTATTGGGAATCTGACTGGATGGCCGGCGCTGGTTTTTACACCAATAGAATTCGTTATAGTGAGATGCTGCAGCTATTTGAGGCTGCAGGATTTAAGGTGGTGGTTCGTGATGTCCAGAGATGGCAGGAGCTACCTACGCCACGAAAATCCATGACTCCCGTGTTTGCTTCATTGCCTGATAGCGAGTTGACGGTCAGTGCCTTTGACGTGACGTTGATGCCGAGATGACCCTGCCGCAATCCATTATTTACGTGGTCAACGACTTGGGGATTTTTGGCGCATCGACTTCCGTTGGCACGTGCGGCAGGCTATCAGGTTTATGTCCGATTAGCCAAATGTGGTCAGCATAATTGGATGGCACGCTTGTGGAATGTGTTGATGCTTCGGGCGTGGCTGGAGGTCAATGAGCATGCCTAAGCTGCTCTTCTTCGTCACAGAGGACTGGTATTTCTGCTCCCATCGTTTGGTGCTTGCCGTAGCCGCGCGTGAGGCCGGTTTCGAGGTGGTCGTGGTGACAAGGGTGCGCGCGCACGGAGATATCATCCGCCGGGCCGGCCTGGGTCTCATTCCTTTCGAGATATCTCGCCGAAGCATGAATCCTTTACGAGAATGGCGAGTGCTGGCCCGTTTGATCACCATATATCGAAGAGAGAAGCCCGACCTAATACATCATGTGGCCATAAAGCCGGTGCTCTATGGAACGCTGGCCGCTCGGCTGGCCGGAATGCCGCATATAATTAATGCCATGGCAGGTATGGGCTGGCTATTCTCTTCGGCCAAGTTAACGGCACGTTTCGTCAAACCGCTGGCACGCTTGATCTTTCGCATCCTATTACGCCAGTCCAGCGTTATCGTCCAGAACCCGGATGATGCTGCACTCGTGGCAGGCATGGGTCTCAGGGACGTTCATCTCATCAGGGGGGCTGGGGTGGACACCCAGGTATTCCATCCTGAACCAGAGCCGGATGAGCCTCCCTTGTTGGTGCTGCCAGCTCGGCTGTTGTGGGATAAGGGTGTGGGTGAGTTCGTCGAAGCGGCAAGACAACTCAAGGCATGGGGTATTGTGGCGCGTTTTGCCCTAGTAGGTACGCCGGACTCCGAGAACCCGGCTACCGTGGCGGAGACTCAACTCACTGCTTGGCAGGACGAGGGCATTGTGGAGTGGTGGGGGCAACGTGCCGATATGCCCCAAATCTTCGCTCAGGCGCATATCGTCTGCTTGCCGTCCTTCTATGGCGAAGGGATTCCGAAGTCGCTGCTGGAGGCCGCCGCCTGCGGGCGTCCCATCGTCACTACTGATGCGCCCGGCTGCAGGGAGATCGTTCAGGATGGATACAATGGACTGCTGGTGCCATTGCGCAACGCGCCAGCGCTCGCGGAAGCCTTGGCTAGGCTTATTGCGGATCCGGACATGCGCCGCCGTATGGGCGAACGTGGTCGAGCGCTTGCGGTCGGCGAGTTTTCTCAGGAACGGGTAATCGCCGAGACCCTCGCGGTCTATCGGGAGGCGATGGCATGAGCCGCGTGTTAGTGACCGGCGCCACCGGTTTCGTGGGGCGAGCCCTCTGTGCCGAGCTAATGCTGCGTGGCCATGCTGTGTGCGCCGCGCTGCGGCATGTGGAAGACAACACGCGCCTGGCTCTGGAAGGGGTGGAGGCCATCGCCGTCGGGGCGGTTGATGCGGCCACGGACTGGCGCAACGCGCTGGCAGGTTGTGAGGCGGTTGTTCATCTCGCCGCTCGCGTGCACGTGATGCGCGACGAGGCTACCGACCCGCTAACCGAGTTCCGCGCAGTCAATGTGGCGGGTACGTTGAACCTCGCCCATCAGGCGGCTAAAGCGGGTGTTCGGCGGTTTGTCTACCTCAGTTCCATCAAGGTGAATGGCGAGGAAACGCTGCCTGGCCGGCCTTTCACCGAGCAGGACGTGCCTGCACCGCATGGCCCCTATGGTATTTCCAAGCATGAAGCCGAAGAAGCGTTGCGTAAGTTCGCTCAGCAGTCGGGTATGGAGGTGGTGATTATTCGGCCCCCTCTGGTCTATGGGCCGGGGGTAAAAGCCAATTTTTTGAATATGATGCGCTGGTTGCATAAAGGGGTGCCGTTGCCGTTTGGCGCAATCCATAATTATCGCAGCCTGGTTGCGCTTGATAATCTGATTGATTTGATTATTACCTGCATCAAGCACCCTGCCGCAGCTAATCAGACCTTTCTGGTTTCGGACGGAGAGGATATTTCCACTACCGAGCTGTTACTTCGTGCAGGAGTGGCGCTTGATACGCCCGCACGGCTGTTGCCGGTGCCACAGAAGCTGCTTGAGATGAGTTTCAAGGCTGTTGGAAAAAGCGACTTGGCCCAACGGCTGTGCGGTTCCTTACAGGTGGATATTATGAAGGCATGTATAATGCTGGATTGGAGGCCACAGGTGTCGGTTGATGAAGGGTTGCGTCGCACAACGGAGTGTTTTTTGCGAGAGCGGGGTTAATCCTGGTAGTGCCGCTATTGAATTAATCAGGCATATCCCGGCATTCAAAGATAAAAAAGCGCCATTTGACTCGTGCTCGTTCTGCCAATGACCTCCTTGCCCTTTCTGCCGGAATATCTCACGCTGCTACTGTCATTTGCCTCGACGTTTGTGGTGCTGGCGGCGATGCTAAAAAGGGGTTGGGCGGGTTTCGCCATTGATCATCCAAACGCTCGCTCGCTGCATGAGGCGCCCATACCGCGTACCGGGGGACTGGCTTTGGCGGCGGGAGTGTTGGTGGGGGCGCTCTTATTGCAGACTCGATTCTGGCCGGTGCTAGGGATTGCCGGGGTTCTGCTGATTGTGTCGCTTTGGGATGACGTTCATGGTTTGTCGGTGGTTTGGCGGTTTTTTACTCATTTTTTAGCCGCATGGGTATTTGTCGTCCTTTACGGTTTATCCGGCTTGGGGTTTGTCGGTGTCGTCATGGCTGTTCTGGCAATAGTCTGGGTGACGAACCTATTTAATTTCATGGACGGATCGGACGGCTTGGCCGGGGGTATGTCCTTATTCGGTTTTGGTTTTTATGGGGTGGCTGCGTGGCTGCAAGGGGATATGGCGTTTGCCGGACTGTGCTGGAGCGTGGCGGCCGCCTCGCTGGCATTTCTGTTTTTCAATTTCAATCCAGCGCGAATTTTCATGGGTGATGCGGGCTCGATCCCACTGGGTTTCCTCGCCGCAGCATTTGGCCTGATGGGGTGGAGCGCCGGATATTGGCCGTTATGGTTTCCGGCGCTTGTTTTTTCTCCTTTTATTCTGGATGCCAGCGCTACGCTGGCAAAACGCTTGCTGCGCGGGGAGAAAGTTTGGCGGGCGCATCGTGAGCATTACTACCAGCGTCTGGTGCAGATGGGCTGGGGTCATCGCCGCACAGCCCTGGCTGAGTACGCGCTGATGGTGTTGGTCGGAGCCAGTGCCGTTTTGGCGAATGGGCAGGACGGCCTTATCCAGTGTGCTATCGGCATTGGATGGGGGCTGGCATACTTGCTGGCCATGTGGTTGGTGGATGCCGAATGGTCGCGCATGCAAGGGCCGTCCAGATGCTGAAAATGAAGAATTTTCGAACACTGATAGTGTTCAGCCACGACGTGGTTGCTATCGTGGTTGCATGGGGTTTGGCTTACCTGTTGCGTTTCAATTTGGCCATTCCTGGACCTTTCGCTCAAGCGATGATGAGCGGTTTACTGTTGGTTATTCCGGTACAGGCTTTTATCTTCTGGCGCTTTGGACTGTATCGGGGGGTATGGCGTTTTGCCAGCTTGCCGGATTTGAAGCGGATTATTGTTGCTGTGGGCGTGGCCGCATTGAGTGTGCCGGTGGTGCTGTACATGGCGCAAGTTCCTGTTTTGGTGCCGCGTTCGGTTCTGGTGCTTAACCCCTTGTTGCTGGTGATGATCATGGGCGGCAGCCGCTTTGCCTATCGGTCATGGAAGGAACACCACCTGTACCGGTTTGCCGATACCGAACGCAAGCCGGTGCTGGTGCTGGGGGCGGGCGATGTGGCGGCAGGGCTGGTCAAGGAATTGACCCGTAGCCTAGAATGGCGGGTGGAGGGGTTGCTGGATGATGATCCCGCGATGGTTGGTCGATTGATCCACGGCTTCAAAGTGCTGGGGCAGGTGGATGAGTTGCCGAAGTGGGCGGAGCGATATGCGGTCCAGGTTGCGATCATGGCCATGCCTTCGGCTTCGCATCAGGCGCGCCGACGAGCCGTCGAGCTGTGCGACTTGGCTGGCGTGAGGCCGATGACGGTGCCGGCGTTCGACGACCTTGCCAGCGGCAGGGTGACGGTGTCGCAGATCCGCCAGGTCGAGCTTGACGACTTGCTGGGCCGGGATCCGGTGATGCTGGACGATAAGGGGCTGCATGGGCTACTGGAAGGCCGAACGGTGATGGTGACCGGTGCCGGCGGCTCGATCGGCTCGGAATTGTGTCGCCAGATCGCACGCCTCGGGCCGGCACGTCTGGTGTTGTTTGAGTTGAATGAATTCGTTTTGTATCGCATGGAACAGGAATTCGCGGAAAAACTCCCCAATTTGTGCACAGTATGCGCAATTGGCGACGTGAAGGATGAGGCGCGTCTGGATCAAGTCATGTGCCAATATGCTCCCTCTGTCATTTTCCATGCCGCCGCTTACAAGCATGTGCCGCTGATGGAGCAGGAAAACGCCTGGCAGGCGGTGCGCAATAATGTACTTGGCACCTGTACCGTCGCACGCATTGCGATGCGGCATGGGGTTGAGAAGTTTGTCTTGATCTCCACCGACAAGGCGGTGAACCCGACCAATGTGATGGGAGCGACCAAGCGTTTGGCCGAGATGGTTTGCCAGGGGTTGCAGGGCTCCCGTCCAACCAATGCCTCTGCGTCAGCCGGACATCCTCCCTTCTCCCCAACCCTACCCCTCGCAGGGGGAGGGGGCAGTGATTCACGGGGGGAGGGGAGCGCTTCGGAGACGCGCTTTATCATGGTGCGTTTCGGCAATGTGCTGGGCAGCACGGGCAGCGTGATTCCCAAGTTCCAGGAGCAGATCGCGCGCGGCGGACCAATTACTGTTACCCATCCGGAAATCACGCGCTATTTCATGTCTATCCCCGAGGCTGCCCAACTGGTGCTTCAGGCTGGGCTGATGGGGGAGGGTGGCGAGATTTTCGTGCTGGATATGGGCGATCCGGTCAGGATTGTAGATTTGGCGAAGGATATGATCAGGCTTTCCGGTTTTTCAGAGGGCGAGATCTCCATCGTATTCACTGGTTTGCGCCCGGGGGAAAAACTTTACGAAGAATTACTGGCCGACGACGAGCATACGTTGCCGACGCCTCACCCCAAACTGCGCATCGCTCAGGCCCGTACGGCCGATGGCGTCTGGCTCGATGCGCTGTTGCAGTGGGCGGAGAGTGGAGAAATGCTGTCCGAGCAGGAGGTCAAACAGGGGTTAAGGAAATGGGTTCCGGAGTACAGTGGTGGTCAATCACGAGGTAATTGATTTTATTTGGAGCGAAAATGGGTGTTAAGCGGATTGTGTCAGTTGTTGGCCTCGGTTATGTCGGTCTGCCCGTCGCAGTGGCATTTGGCAAAACTCGGCGGACGGTGGGATTTGATATCAACGCCCAGCGCATCGCGGAGCTGAAAGCGGGGCATGATCGCACCGGCGAGGTGGAGGATATTGAACTGAAATCGGCCGATATTCAGTACACCGATCGGGTGGAGGATTTGCGCCAGGCGGATTTCCATATCGTCGCCGTGCCGACGCCGGTGGATGACGCCCATAAGCCCGATCTGACGCCGGTGTTCAAGGCATCGGAAACCGTCGGCAAGGCTCTCAAGAAGGGCGACATCGTCGTCTATGAGTCAACCGTCTACCCCGGCGTTACGGAGGAAGAATGTGTCCCGATCCTGGAACGTGTTTCGGGGCTCAAATGCGGTATTGATTTCAAGGTCGGCTACAGCCCCGAGCGCATCAATCCCGGCGACAAGGAGCATACCTTCACCAGGATTCTCAAGGTGGTGTCGGGCCAGGATGACGAGTGCCTGAACATTGTCGCTGAAGTGTATGGTTCGGTGGTAACCGCCGGGGTGCACCGCGCGCCGACTATCAAAGTCGCCGAAGCGGCGAAAGTGATCGAGAACACCCAGCGCGATCTGAATATCGCCCTGATGAATGAACTGGCGGTTTTGTTCGATCGCATGGACATCGACACCACCGCGGTGCTGGAGGCGGCGGGCACCAAATGGAATTTCCTGAAATTCAAGCCGGGCCTGGTTGGGGGGCATTGCATCGGTGTCGACCCTTATTACCTGACTTACAAGGCGGAAAAGCTGGGCTATATCCCGCAGGTGATCCTGGCTGGGCGGCGCATCAACGACAGCATGGGGAAATTCGTCGCTCAGCGGACCATCAAGGAAATGATCCATGCTGGTCACAATATGCTGGAGAGCCATGTGACGGTGCTGGGCCTGACTTTCAAGGAAAATTGCCCTGACCTGAGAAATTCACGTGTGGTGGATATCGTGCGGGAACTGGAGGAGTACGGCGTCAAAGTCCAGGTGCATGATCCGATGGCGGAGCAGGGTGAGGCCGAGGCCGAATATGGTATTAACCTGCGCCCATTGGAACAGCTGGCTCCTGCCGCAGCTGTGATTCTTGCGGTATCCCATGATCAGTTCAAATCGCTGACACCGGAGCGCCTGCGGCAGTTGTGCACTGGCAATCCGGTATTGATCGACGTGAAAGGTATGTTCCCGAGGCAGGCTTACGAAGCAGCCGGTTTCCGGATGTGGAGACTGTGATGGTTGCTGTATATGCCAAGCTAAAGGCTGATTTGCAGGCATCTCCCCGAACTTGGCTAATTACCGGAGTGGCGGGCTTCATCGGGTCGAATCTGCTGGAGACCCTGCTCAATCTCAATCAACGGGTTGTCGGTTTGGATAATTTTGCCACCGGCAAGCGGGAGAATCTTTCGGAAGTCCAGGGGCTGGTCGGAGCAGAAAAATGGCGCAATTTTCGCCTGATAGAAGGGGATATCCGCAACCTGCCGGATTGCCGGGCGGCCTGTTCGGGTGTCGATTATGTGCTGCATCAGGCGGCATTGGGCTCTGTTCCCCGCTCACTCGAAGATCCGTTGACCACCAACGAGGCCAATATTACCGGCTTCCTTAATATGCTGACGGCAGCCCGTGATGCAGGTGTCCGGCGCTTTGTGTACGCCGCATCAAGCTCTACTTACGGAGATCATCCAGCATTGCCCAAGGTGGAAGAGAATATTGGTAAGCCGCTTTCTCCTTATGCGGTGACCAAATATGTTAATGAGTTATATGCGGAGGTATTCGCGCGCTGTTATGGTTTCGAAACAATCGGGCTGCGTTACTTCAATATTTTCGGACGGCGGCAGGATCCCGATGGCGCCTATGCGGCGGTGATTCCCAAGTGGTTCGCCGCCCTGCTGCGCGGGGAAGCCGTGTGCATCAACGGCGATGGCGAGACCAGCCGCGATTTTTGCTACATCGACAATGCAGTCCAGGCCAATCTGCTAGCCGCCAGCGCCACCGAGAAAGCGGCGCTGAATCAGGTCTACAACGTTGCCGTCGGTGAGCGCACTACCCTGAATGAATTATTTGAACTGATTCGTCGCAACGTAACTCGGGTTAATCCAGAAGCCGGCGTGTCCACGCCGGTTTACCGCGATTTCCGGGCGGGCGATGTGCGGCATTCTCTCGCGGATATCGGCAAGGCGCATCGCTTGCTGGGCTATGTGCCGACGCACGCCATCGGTGAGGGGATGCAAGAGGCGGCAGAGTGGTATATCCGTCGTTTCAGGCCGGAACTGTCGGCTTGAAAAAAACTGTTGACCCGGCATTAGCCGGGAAATGGGCCGGACTGGGCGGGCATCACTTGGGCAAAACCATCCAGGGCCTCGGCAACGCTGATGTCGCTGGCCTCCAGGCTCTCCGGTTGCAGCAATACATGTGGCACTCCCCAAGGATGCCAGCGGATACGGTCTGATTTCCCAAAGAAGCACAATATGGGCTTCCCTAGCCCGGCGGCTAGATGCATAGCTCCGCCGTCGCTGCAAACAACCGCGGAGCATAGCGATAGGGCACCGATGAGATCGGCTAGCGCATGGGTGGGGTAAGCCGTTAAGGGCATATCTTCCAAGGTGTGCAAAATATCCTGCGCTTTGTTGTCGTCACCGGGGTGGAGCGGGTTATGGCTGCCGCCCGGGGACCAGAGCAGCAGAAAAGCGGCTTGATGTTGCTCATGCAGGTGGCGGATCAGTTCCACAAAGTTTTTTACCGGCCAGCGCTGGCTGGGTTTGCGCGCGCTGATATGAATGCCGATCAATGGACTCTGGTCGAGATGGATGCCATTTTTCTGCAGCACCATTTTTGCTGCTTCAATCCGTTTTTCGTCGGGTACGAGCACTAGTGCGCCCGGACTTCCCCGAATACCCAAAGGGGTCAGTAAGCGAAAGATGTCCTCTACTTCGTGTAGAGATGGTGGTTCGCCGTAGGAAACGGGCATGTCGATGTACTGGATTCCGGATTTCCCCGGTTCGGTGAACCCGACGATGTGGCGGGGCTTGATGAGACGGGCCAACTTGAGTGCCCTAGGCAGGTAAGGGGTGCCGGCCAGGATGACATAATCGAATCGTTCGCGGCGGAGGTACGCAAATGTTTTCATGCGCTCCCAGAATATTCGAGCAAGAGACTGATCGGCTGGCCGATGTTTGGCTTTGGTGTAAGTGTAGATTTCATCGATATCGGGGTTATTTTCAAGTACACCGACATTGTAACTATTAACCAGAGCGCAGATTTTACTATCGGGAAAGTGCTGTCGTAAGGCACGGATGAGTGGCGTGGTGCATACCAGGTCGCCAATGTTGTCGCGGCGGATGACCAGGAATTTCAGCGACCCCGCATTCATTCGTCGTTTTGCGTTTTCTCTTCACGCTCGCCCGCCAGCGTGCCGAGTACTGCCCCTACCAGCGCCCAGTAGAGAAGGGCATTGTGCTGGACGAAAAAATCGTCGGTCATGTTCTTGAAAAAAACGCCGATGCTCATGATGGTCGCCCCCAAAGCATAACTCCATAAGCGCTTATTGCTGCCTGATATATGACCAGGCCATAAGGCATGGAGAGTCATGCCTAATAAGAAAAGAAATGCGGCGATGCCTGGCAAACCCATTTGTATGCCTTTATTAAGCACCATATTGTGCCCATGTTCCAGACGAAATTTTTGGCAGAATTTGGGGTCCTTAAGACACAAGGTGGTGCGGCCAAAGCCCGATCCAGTCAGGGGGGCGGCACGAATGTCAGCGATGGCCCAATTCCAAATTTCCCGGCGAATGTCGGATGATGCGGGGCGTTCTTGCATGGTTACGAAAGTTAAACTGCCGGCAACGATCAGGGTAATTAATGTGACTGGCAAGATTTTCCTGATATTTATTCCGCAGTCGCCGGCTTTCAAGAGTAAGAATCCCATGGGCAATACTATTATTGCCAAGAGGACGAATAGCCCCATGCGGTTGCCGGTAAGAAAAAGGGCCAGGATATTCAAAGCCACGAGAGATAAAAGGGCACCACGCCAGACGCGTTGTTCTTTCGGGCGCGAAAAAGCATAGACTGCGATTAGCGGCATGACTGTAATCAGGTAGGTGCTGAAATTGCCGACCCCATTGTACAGGCGTTTGCCGGGGCCATTATATAAAAGATCATTGATTTCAGAAATAGGGTAATTCCAGAAAGGGTCTAGCACTATAACCTTGAATAGAGCGGAGCCCACGAGAAGGGCATCGCCAACGACAACAAGGATCATCAGGCGTTCCAGCGATACAATATTCCGCACCCAGGTGGCCGTTAGCATCAGTGCTAGTATGCCATAGCCGATTTCTGCTTTTGCCTCGCCGAGAGACTGGAGGGGATCAGCGGCATAGGTGACCGAAAATAGAGCAATGCTGCCATAGACCAGCCAGGGGGTTGCCAGAGGAAGATGTAAGCGGAGCCTGTGCCGCCAAGCACTCCACAGGGTAAGAAGAATCAGGGGAAAGAAAGCCAGGTGGCGTAACGCGATGGACCGGTCAACAGGGAGAATCCACAGATAGACGGCGATCAGTATAAAAGCGATGCAGGTTGTGCTTTTCCCACTGGCGGAAAGCGGCGGGGTCCAACTTAATCGGGTGCAAAATGTTTTGAACAATGGCTTTGTCTTTAAGTTTGTGGTTTTATGCGAGTGGTGAAAAATTGGCCCGTTTGCGAATGCGCCTAAGTTTATCCAAGCATCGCTTCCGTGGTCAATGTAACTTTGAATTATATAAAGCTCTGCTGTAACATAACGACCTTGATTTTTACAAGAGATACTACGGCCAATCACTTTGGACAATTCCTAAAATATGTCTTTTTCCGCTGGATCTGTCGCCATCATCCTGGCACGAGGGGGATCCAAAGGGATTCCTCACAAAAATCTCATTGATTTTGCCGGTAAGCCGTTGTTGGCTTGGTCCATTATGCAGGCGAAAACCGCTGAGACGGTGGATAGCGTTTACGTTTCCTCAGACAGCGATGCCATTCTTGATATGGCGGCGCATTATGGTGCTCGAACGATCAAACGCCCAGATGAGTTTTCGACAGATACCGCTTCGTCGGAGTCGGCGTTACTCCATGCGTTGGATCGGATTGTCGCAGACTTGGGAGCCGAACCGGAGCGTATTGTATTTCTGCAGGCGACTTCGCCGTTGCGTGAGCCATCCGATATCGACGGGGCCATTGCAACGTTTATCGCACAGGGTGCGGATTCGCTCTTTTCCGATGCGGTGCTCGACGATTTCTGTGCCTGGCACGAAGAAGGCGGCGTGTTGAAGGGCAAGACATTCGATCCGTTCAATCGTGGTCGACGGCAGGATCGCAAGCCGTTGTTCCTCGAAAATGGCTCGATCTATGTATTCAAGCCCGCACTCTTGCGGAAAGCCGGTAACCGACTGGGCGGAAAAATTGCCCGCTATTCGATGGATTTCTGGAAGTCGTTTGAGATCGACACGGTCGAGAATATCGAACTTTGCGAATATTTTTTCCGCAAGCACCTTTTGGCTGGCTGGTGGAGGCGTGAGGGCGGGATTTCGGCGTTCGAGCCCGAATTGATCGTTTATGACTTCGACGGCGTAATGACCGATAATCGTGTATTCGTTCTTCAGGATGGCAGTGAGGGTGTATTTGCCAACCGGGCTGACGGCTGGGGGATAATGCAGCTTCGCCAAGCGGGAATGCGACAGATCATCCTGAGCACCGAAACCAATCCTGTTGTGTCAGCGCGGGCAAAAAAAGTGGGCCTTGAAGTGTTGCAGGGGAGTGGTGACAAGCCTCGAGACCTTGCTGTCTATTGTGATGGCAAAGGGATTGCGCTTAGCAAAGTGCTGTATGTCGGCAACGACATCAACGACCTCGATGCGATGCGCCTTGTCGGTTTCCCCGTTGCGCCTGCAGACGCGCACCCAGCGGTGCTGGCATTGGCGAAGCATGTCACCCGCGCACGGGGTGGAGAGGGCGTGATCAAGGAGCTTTCCGAAGCCTTGTTGGCGTCTCACAGGTTGAAAGCCTAACGCATTTTTAAAAACTAGTAGGGTAAACCATGGCTATTTTTGTCATTGCCGAAATCGGCATCAACCACAATGGCAGCCTCGATATTGCCAAGCAATTGATCGACGCGGCAAAGGAGGCGGGAGCCGATGCCGTCAAATTCCAGAAACGGACGATTGATCTTGTCTACACTCGAGAGTTTCTCGAAACTCCTCGCGAGAGCCCATGGGGAAAGACGCAGCGGGCGCAGAAGGAGGGACTGGAGTTTGGTGTCGAGCAATACCGCGAGATTGCCCGTTATTGCCGCGAAAAAGACATCGAATGGTTCGCCTCGGCGTGGGATTTGGAGAGTCAAAAATTTTTGCGGCAATTTGACCTGAAATACAACAAAACGGCCTCTGCCATGCTCGTTTATGAGCCTCTGCTGCGTATGATAGCTGAAGAGAAAAAGCATACTTTTCTTTCCACTGGCATGAGTAAGGTTGAAGATATCGAGCGTGCCGTTAACATCTTCTGCAAAGCTGGTTGCCCCTTCGAATTGATGCACTGCGTTTCTACCTACCCGATGGATGACGAAGACGCCAATTTGAACCGGATCAAAACACTCCGTGAGCATTTCGGTTGCAATGTTGGATATAGTGGACACGAGGTGGGGCTTGCCGTTTCCTATGCTGCCGCTGCGCTGGGTATTTCTTCCCTCGAACGGCACATTACTCTCGATCGCGCCATGTATGGTTCGGATCAGGCCGCCTCGGTAGAACCTTCGGGGTTTCGCATGATGGTTGGCGCGGTGCGCAAGATCGAAAAGGCGATGGGCGATGGCCGTCTGGAAATGAATCCGAAGGAAGCGCCGATCGCGCAAAAGTTGCGTGCACATATTCCCTTCGAAAGCGAATTCAAGAACTGAGGTGATGGCGATGGGCAGTGGTCGTGTAGTGTGGATGAACGGAACGCTGGTACCGGAGGCGGAGGCGAAAATTTCTGTCTATGATTCGGCGCTCATGTTCGGTGACATGGTGTTCGAGATGACGCGCTCGTTTGGCAAGCGGCAGTTCAAACTGCGAGAGCATCTTGAGCGGCTTTATGCGGGCGTCAAGATACTGCATATACCGCTGCAAATGACGCTCGATGAGATGGAGCGGTGCTGCTACCAAACCATCGAGGCCAACGATGCGCTGTTTGAAGCGGATGATGAGCACCGCCTGATGATTGACGTTTCGCGCGGCACGTTGGGCATCTATCAAGGCGTTGAGGGCCTGCACAAGGGGCCGAATGTCATTATTGCGGATTTCCCTTTGCGCTGGACCGTCGCCAGCATGGGGCACCTTTTTGACACCGGTATCAATGCCGTCATCACTTCGCAACGAGCCATCCCGGGTACCCTGCTTGACCCCAAGATCAAGAATCGTAGCCGTATCCACTACTTGATGGCGAACATCGAGGCTTCCAATATTAGCGGCGAAGACAACTGGGCACTTTTGCTCGATCCCGACGGGTTTATTGCCGAAGGTACCGGCGACAACTTCTTCATCATCAAGAATGGTGTGATTATTACACCGGAGGGACGCAATATCCTGCGTGGCATCTCCCGCGCCTATGTCATGGAGGAGCTGGCAGTCCAGCTGGGCATGCCGGTGATGGAGAAAAATATCGAGCCATATGATGTTTATATGGCAGATGAAGCATTCATGACGGGCACCCCGTTTTGCATGCTCCCGGTGACGCATCTCAACGGTCTGCAGATCGGGGACGGCAAGGTGGGGCCAGCTTTCAAATCGATTCTTGGTCGCTGGTCGGAGAACGTCGGCGTTGATATCGAGGGCCAGATCAAGGCCTGGAATACGACTGATTTAACAACCTCTTCTGATGCCCCAACGCCTTATAGATTTAAGAAAAAATAAATCCTTTAACATTTGTCCAAGGGCGAGGCCACTAGGCTAAATCAACTGGATTGTAAAATGCAGAGAGTCATTAATTATTTGGTAGGGTAATGTTAAACATCAAAGATATTAAATATTGGATTAGGTCGGGATCGTGGCGTTTTATGAAGGACAGTCGCGCAACCGGTGATGGCAAGACAGTAAGGTCCCTAAGTTGGAATGGCCACCCCATTTATTACAGGGTAGGTGCCAGTGATAGCGAGGTGCTTTATAAGATTCTGCTAAAGAAAGGAAAAAATGCCGAGTATAAGGTTCCCGCTGAAGTTGCGCCTAAAGTGATCTTTGATATTGGCGCAAATATAGGGGCCGCTTCCTTGCTTTTTGCGAGCTTGTTTCCTGAGGCCAAAATCTATGCATTCGAACCGGTGCCAGATAACTTCAGTTTGCTAGCCCGTAACGTGGCCGCCTACCCGAATATTCATGTTTACCCAGTTGCGCTGGGCAGGGAGAACGGGCACCTTCAGATGCTGGCCTCGGATTCTCCGCTTAACTTTGGTGGGTTTTCTTTTTACGATAAAGGAAGTGATTCATCCAAAACAATTGAGGTAGAAATGCGGACTCCTCAAGGAATGCTTGCGGAACTTGGCCTAAAGAACATAGATCTGATCAAGGTTGATACGGAGGGGTCCGAATACAACATCATCACGGCTTTTGATGAGACAGTCTTAAGCAAAGTGCGCTGGATTACCGGGGAGTTGCATGGTGAACAGGATTTTGAACTACTTGCATTTCTTTCACGATGGTTTGATTTGGATATGAGAAAAACTCTTCGCAAACGTTTGTTTACTTTTGCGGGATGCAATAAAGAATTTTCTCGGCAGGTAAAACTGTAGAGAGCGGGTGAGAGGATGAAATGAAGAATCAGATTCAAATCGACTTGCAGGCAGCACTTGCCGTGCATCAGGCGATTTTGCTGGATATCGGCTTGCATGCGCAGCTGGCCGAACTCGTGGATTGGTGCCTGGATGCATTGCGTAAAGGGGGAAAGATACTGTTTGCCGGCAACGGTGGCAGCTTTGCCGATGCCCAGCACCTGGCTGCGGAGTTTGTCTCGCGCCTCCAGTTCGATCGCGCCCCGCTGCCCTCGATAGCCTTGGCGACTAATAGCTCTTCCATGAGCGCCATCGGCAACGATTATGGTTATGACCAGATTTTTGCCCGGGAGCTGCGCGCCTTGGCAGGCTCCAACGATGTGTTCTTGCCCATCACCACCAGCGGCAATAGCCCCAATATTCTTGCCGCGGTACAAGTCGCCCAGGAGCTTTCGGTTCGAACGATGGGTCTGACGGGCGAATCCGGCGGACGGCTCGCGGCGATTTGCCCCTGTTTGCGCGTGCCATCCGGGCGCACTGAACGCATTCAGGAAGGGCATATCCTGCTCGGCCATATTCTGTGCGGGTTGGTAGAGAACGCCTATTTTTGTCGGCAAGCATCATGAGCGATATGGCAGGGAAATATCACAATCCAGTAGGGGTGATGCAAGGGCGCTTGCTGCCCAAGTACCAAGGTCGTTACCAGGCACACCCGGTCGGATATTGGCAGGAAGAGTTCTCGCAGGCGGCAGAGATGGACCTCGACTGTATCGAGTTCATCCTGGATTTCAATGATGCGGAAGCCAATCCCCTGTTGAGGGCTGATGGTCCGGACGAGATTCTTCGCGAAAGCCAGAAAAGTGGTGTAAAGGTCTATACAGTATGTGCCGACTACTTCATGGAAGCGCCTCTGCATCATCCGGACGAACAGATTGCCATATGCAGCCAGGGCGTTCTTAAGCGCCTGCTGGATCATGGTCGACGGTTGGGCCTAACCGATATCGTCATCCCCTGCGTGGATCAATCATCGATGAGGGATCTGGCTGCACAGGATCGTTTTGTTGAGCGCATGAAGCCCCTGGTTGAAGAGGCGGAGAAGGCGGGGATCAACCTTTCCCTGGAAACCGATCTGGCGCCGCAACCTTTCGCTGCGTTGTTGCAACGCTTCGGGTCGCCGCGTGTGACAGTCAACTATGATACCGGCAACAGCGCAGCTCTTGGCTTTGATCCGACCGAGGAGCTGGCATGCTATGGCGCGCATATTTCCGATATTCATATTAAGGATCGTGTTCTGGGGGGCGGATCGGTGGTGTTGGGAACCGGGAATACCCAGTTTGAACGCTTCTTCGAGGCATTGGCCCCGTTGGACTACAAAGGCCCCTTCATCATGCAGGCATTCAGGGACGATGAAGGCTTGGCTGTGTTCCGGCAGCAGCTGGAATGGGTGCGCAAACGCTACCTATGATCCTGTAAATGAACCTCGGCCTGGCTGATAAACGGGTATTGGTGACCGGTGCTTCGCGAGGCATCGGTTTGGCCATTGCCGAGAGCTTTCTCCGCGAAGGTGCTCGCGTTGCCCTGTTGGCACGAACTCCCAAGACCTTGCAAGAGGCGGCAAAGCGTTTGGCGGGCGACCATGGGCAGGACCGGGTGCTGGCGATCGCTGGTGATGCGGCGGATGAGAATCTCTGGCCGGATGCATTGAACCTAGTTCGGAATACCTGGGAGGGGCTGGATATCGTTGTCGCCAATGTGGGCGACGGGCGAGGTGTACCGGATGCCTTGCCGGACCGGCCGGGTTTTGCCAGTTCGTGGAGAACCAACTTTACGACGGCAGAGCAGGCTGCCCGCGCCACCTTGCCATTGCTTGAAGAAAGCGGCGGCTGCCTGTTGTTTATCTCCTCCATCGCCGGCCTTGAGACGATCGGTGCGCCGACCGATTATTCAGTGGCAAAATCGGCGCTGATCGCGCTTTCCAAACAGATGGCCCATAAGCTTGCGCCACGGGTGCGAGTCAACTGCCTGGCTCCCGGCAATGTCCTGTTCCCGGGCGGTAGCTGGGATGCCAAGATTCAAGCAGATACCAATCGGGTTTCGGCTCTGATTGAGGCGACTGTTCCGATGAAGCGATTCGGCACTCCGCAGGAAATGGCGGATGCCGCATTATTCTTATGTTCCGAGCGTGCCGGTTTTGTTACCGGGACCTGCCTGGTTGTGGATGGTGGGCAGACTGTTGGCTTATTTTGAGGAATTGACCGAATGAGTGACCCCCTATTTTCGTTGAATGACCAAGTGGTCGTAATTACCGGGGCCGTAGGCTTGCTGGGGCGGCAGCATGCCGAAGTCGTGGCGCGCAATGGGGGTACGCCTATTCTGCTGGACTTGCATGCCGGTCCGGTGGAGGAACTGGCGTTCGACCTCAACAAGCGGCATGGTGTCCCCGCCAGCGGTTGGGCGGTGGACATTACCCGTGAAGCGGAAATTGAGGCCAACTGCAAAGCGGTGCTCGTGCGCTATGGCCATATCGATGGCTTGGTCAACAATGCTGCGAACAATCCCAAGGTGGAAGGCGATGGCAGCAAGAATTTTTCCCGGCTTGAGAATTTCCCTTTGGACGTTTGGCAGGCCGATGTAGCAGTAGGCTTAACCGGTGCTTTCTTGTGCGCGAAGCACTATGGCATGGCGATTGCGCGCAATCCCCGGGGCGGCAGCATTGTCAACATTTCCTCTGACTTGGGCCTGATTGCACCCGACCAGCGTTTGTACCGCAAACCGGGCGTGCCGGATGATCAGCAACCGGTGAAGCCGGTAACCTATTCCGTGGTAAAGACCGGCCTGATCGGATTGACCCGTTATCTTGCCACCTACTGGGCTGACCAAAATGTGCGTTGCAATGCACTGTGCCCAGGCGGGGTCGAAAACAACCAAAACCCAGCATTTCTCCAGGAGGTGTCGAGCCGGATTCCCATGGGACGTCTGGCGCAGCCTGACGAGTATCAGGGGACTTTGCTGTTCCTTCTCAGCGCCGCTTCCAGCTATGTGAATGGGGCTATATTGGCGGCAGATGGTGGCCGCAGTACCTGGTAGTCAGGCATGACATTTCTGAAAAATGCGCGACGGGCATTGTTGCCGCCGTGGCTTCGCTTTTTCAACAAGTCGTTGCGTTCTTATCGGAAGCTGAGTTCGATTGCGGCGGAGTTTCACTTCCCGGCCCTGGATTTCAACCCGCTTTGTCACAAAAAAAGTTCGGATACCTTGTTCATTCTGGGCAGTGGTGCGTCAGTGCTGACTTATACGAGCCAGGATTGGGAAAGAATAGCCAAGCATGATTCACTCGGCTTCAATTACTGGATATTGCATCCTTTCGTTCCGACCCATTACATTTTCGAGCTGACCAAATATGATTGGGATCTGGAATGCATCACGAAAAATCTGGTCGAACGCAAGGATGTGACGGGAACGTCCAGCATTTATCTGAAAGATGCCGAAAGGTTTGACCTGGAGACCATCAGAAGCGCCGTTCGGGCGCTGCCTGTCAATCAGGGCAACCCCATTAATATCATGTGGGACGCCGATATACCCGGGGATACCCTCGCGGATTTCAATCGGGCCCTCATCAGCCTGAATCGTGTTGGGTGCTTTACAGGGCGGAGTTTTTGGGCCATTCCCAAAAAAAGGGCAACGCTGTTTTTGGCGATCAACCTGGCCGTTCGGGCGGGATACAAGGAAATCGTATTGTGCGGCGTGGATTTGAACAATACGAATTATTTTTTTAAATCGGAAGGGTTCAAGGTTCAGCCCAATTTGTGTATTCCACCCGATTATCAGTCTGGGCCGGTTCACAAAACCAACAACCCCGTGCATGGAAAAGTCACCATCAGTGCACTTCTCGATATTTTCGATCACATTGTCTTGCAACCGAGGGGGATCAAGCTTACTGTTGCCAAGGAAACCTCGGCGCTGTATCCACGTTTCGGTGTCTATTTCCCCGGTTAATGTGCCTTTATTTTTTCAAAATGTCTCAGGTAACGCTGAATCGCGTAATCATTGCGGAAGCGCGACAAAAATTCGTCGTCGATGCCGGGGTAGTGCTCCAGTGCCTTACGGATATTGTTTGCCAGCGCCTTTATGTCGCCGATCGGAGAGAGAAACGCTGCGAATGGTCCGGTAAGAATCTCGCTGGGCCCGGTCGGGCAATCCGTGCTCACGACCGGCGTGCCGAGAATGAGGGACTCGATGAGTACCGTCGGCAGGCCCTCGCTTTCTGAAGACATGGCAAACAATGACGCGTGTTTCACCCAGGGATAGGGGTTCTTCTGGAAGCCGGTAAAGATGACGCGGTCTTCTACACCCAACTCCCGTATCAAGGTCTTCAGGTGGCGGAGATAATCTTCCTCCTTCTCATCCGTGGTGCCCCCAACCAGCACCAGTTTTTGAGGAACGTCCGCTTCCAGCCAGGCGCGGATGAGCAATTCCTGGTTCTTGCGGCTGCTGATGCGGGCGGAATAGACGATATAAGGCTCTTCCGGAACCGTAGCCGGATCGCTGGCCTTGCGGCGCAGATCCTCGAAATCGAACGGGTTGTAGATTACGGCGATGGAAGCCGGGCGCAGGCCGATGCTGTCCAGCAGTTCGCGTTTCATCGCTTCGGTAATGGCGATGATGTGACGCCCGCTGTAAATGCGGCGTAATTTTCTCAGCCATCGGAAGTGGCGAAATGCGCGTTTCAGACCGGTCTTGTTGCCGAGCTTGCCCGCCAGGACATGTTCCATGGAATTGCGATAGCGAATGAACACGTTCGGCAGCCGGGCCATGCCGGAGAGCCGGTCCATATCTTCAGCATTGGAAATGAAGAAATCGAAGGGTTTGCCGTCGGCTTCGATGGCGGCGACAATTTCCCGCAGGCGGCGTGCCAGCAGGAATTTGTTGACCGGCCGCGATCGGGCCAGCAGGCCGTCCGCGGAAAGCGCGTGAATGCGTATTTTGCCGGTATCGTGCTCGACTTCGTTGCGGACGATGATGATGTGTACGTCGTGGCCGAGCGCCGCAAACTTCTCCGCGAAATTCAGTGCGATCCGTTCGGCACCGCCGCCGATGAGCGAATCGACCAGCAGCCCGATACGTTTGGATTTCTCTGGGGCCATGAATTAAGGGTTCTCCGTTGGGGGGGTGGCGGCGCATGGCGTCGACAGCGCGATTTCGACCTGCTGCCAGACCGTATCAACCCCGATTTCGGCCATGGAAGGCTCCGGCATGGCGCTTTGATCCGTGCTTGGGTGATCCACCGGATAGCAGCAGGGGTGATCCATCTGGCCGTAGATGCGACTGGGGCAGCAGCTATGGTATAGCGCCACCATGGGCCGGTGCAGGCTGCCCATCATGTGAGTGGGGCCGGTATCTACGCCGATGTAGAGGTCGAGCTCGTTCATTAGCGCAGCGGTCTGGCGCAGGCTCAGGCGCCCGGCCAGGAGGGTGGAGCAGAGAGGAAATTGCTGATACAGGGCTTGCGTTCGTTGTTTCTCCAGCGGGCCGCCAAAAATCAGGAAATGGGCGTTGGGGTGGTGCTGGAGTATGCGTTCGCACAAGGCGGAAAAATTTTCCAGCGGCCAGTCCCGATAGGCCTTGGTCGGGAAGCTGGCGACCTGCAACCCGATCAGGGGAGTGTGGCGGGCCGGGAGGCGATCCAGCGTCCGGCGAGCCCAGGCTTTTTCTTTCGCGCTGACCTGGTAAGCCAGATGGTAGCCGGCAGGGGGCGCGCCAATCGCCGCCGGGAGGGTCAGCTGGGCGAGAACGGCATGCATGCCGTGGGAGGGCGGCGGAGTGACGGCCCGGTAGAGCCGGGCATTGAGTGCGGGGTCTTTCTGGCGATAAGCGACCACCTTCTCGGCCACGCGCAGGGCGTATTCCACCAAGGGGCGGTCGAAGCCGTAGACGAAAGCCCAGTCATAGCGTTTTCTTCCGAGTCGGCCCATACATGGGGCACGGTTTTTCGTGATGCTGCCGATCTGCTTGATGAAGGGCAGGTGAGCGAGTACTTCCACCCGCTTGGGGTGTCCGAGACAGGTGATAAGAGCACCGGGAAATGCTTGCGCCAGCGCGCGGATGGCCGGCGTCGCCAGCAGGGTGTCGCCGATACGCGAGACGTTGATTACCAGGATGCGGGGGCCATCGGCAGCCGGAGGTGATGTGCTCATGCCTCACCTCTCAAGATGCCGTAGAGCCTGCCCAATATCGGGCTGGAATAAATGAACAGGCGCCGGTTAAGCCAGCCGTCGACGCGCTCCTTGGTGACCAGGCGGCCGATGTCCTGTGGCGGCGTGTTGCGCGTGTTCACATGTTTTCGCGTGGTGTAGAGCGCCTCGAACCCCGATTCCCGTGCTACGGCCACGTAATCGGCATCGAAGTAGCCTTGGGGCCAGCACAGGTGGCGATCTTCCAGGCCCAGGCGTTGCCGCAGGGTGTCGCGGGACAGCGCCAGGTCGCGGGCGAGGGCGCTCCGGCGCTCGACGGGGTCGGCCAGCGACTGGTCCCAGCGGGTGTGGGTGTGGGTGTGGGAATGGATTTCGACGGCGCCGGAGGCAACCATGGCTTCGATCTCCGACCAGCGCAGCATAACCTCGTCGGCCCGGCCTTCGGCGATGGCGATCTTGCAGGCGCGATGGTCGGGGCAGAGCGGCTCCAGGCCGTTGCCGGCGCAGGGGCGGGTTTGGTCGTCGCCGATCAAGCCGGTGACGGCGAAGATGGTGGCGCGCAGCCCCAGTTCCCGGAGTACGGGGTAGGCGTGGACGTAATTGTCGAGGTAGCCGTCGTCGAAGGTGATCAATACGCTTTTGGCCGGCAGATCGCGTTGCCCCAGCAGGAAATCCAGAAAATCGTCGGCGCCGATAGCGCTATAGCCGGCGCGGACGATGTCTTCCATGTGGCACCGGAAGGTGGCCGGTGTGACGGTGACCAGCCCCGGATTGGGGCTGACGTGATGATACATCAGCACCGGTATGGCCTTGGCGAATTTCATGTCGCGCCCTTCCTGGCCAGCAGGGCGTCGAACAGCGCCTCGGTCTTGTCCAGCATGGCGTCCAGGCTGAACTGGGCGAGAACGTGCTCCCGTCCGGCGGCTCCCAGCCGGGCTGCCAGGCCGGGATCGGCGGCGATGCGGAGCAGCGCATCAGTGACGGCTTGCGGGTTTTCCGGCGGCACCAACAGCCCGGTTTCTTCATGCCGGATCAGTTCCGGCACGCCACCGACCGATGTGGCGACCACCGGGGTGCCCAGTCCCAGCGCCTGGGTTACCGCTTGGGGCACCCCTTCCGATCTGGATGTGAGCAGGAGGACATCGGCTGCCGCCATCAGGTCGGGGGCATCTTTCCGGTGGCCGAGAAAATGCACCCGCTCCGCGATCCCCAGGGTATCAGCCAGTTGTTCCATTTCCTGCCGCATCGGGCCGTCTCCCGCGAGCACCATGTGGGCGGCGGGATACTGTTTCAGCATCTGTTGGAACGCCTGGAGCGCGAGCGCATGGCGCTTGACGGAGCGGATGATACCCACCATCAATACCAGGAAATCCCCCGGCGCAATGCCTAGCTCCAGGCGTACCTCCTGTCGGGTCCGGGTGGGAGAGAATCGGGTGAAATCGATCCCGGTGGGAATGCTGATGATCTGTTCAGGCGGGAAGCCACAGCCTTCCACCAGATGGGTTCTCATGGTTTCGCCGCAACTGATGATCTGGTCGGCCAGGTAATGGACGAAATTTAGCCAATTGCGTTTGAGGGGCAGGTTCAGGTGCCGGGTACGTACAAGTACCGGTGTGCTGGCGAGCTTGGCGGCGAACGCCCCGATCCAACTGTCTACTCCGCTATGGGTGTTTACGACCTGGATATTTTCCTGTTTCAGGAAGCGGGAAAGGGTAAGGATCGCGCGAAGGTCGAATTTGCCCCGCATATCCATTGTCAGCACCGGAATCCCCCGGTGTTTGGCTTCTTCCCTGATGCGACACTGGGGGCGGGTGGCAAGCACTACATGGTGGCCGCGCTTGAGCATGCCTTCCATCTCGTTAATTATGCGGTGTTCCTGGCCGCCCCAGCCATCGGACCATTCCGTGTGGAGAATTTTCAGCAAGTTAAGGGTCTTTCTTCACGGGCGAGCCAGCCGTTGCCGGCGCCAGCGTCGGGAATAGATGATGGCTGCGGCACCGCTGCGATTTGCAGGGCAACGGGCTCATGTGCCCAGTGTTTATTCGCGCCGGGGAGTGCGATGGGCATTTGGGTCATGTGTCGTTTTTGTGTGCCTGGAAATCTTGTTCCACGGTAAATTGTATGCGGTACAAGTTGGCATAAACACCCTCCTGTTCGAGCAGTTTCCTGTGGGTGCCCGTTTCGATGACTTCGCCTTTTTGCATCACCACGATGCGGTCGGCATTTTCGATGGTGGACAGGCGATGGGCGATAACGATGGTCGTGCGTCCCCGCATCAGAGCTTCCAGTGCGGCCTGGACATGGCGCTCCGATTCGGTGTCGAGGGCTGAGGTGGCTTCATCCAGGATCAGGATCGGGGCATTCTTGAGGATGGCGCGAGCGATGGCGATGCGCTGTCGCTGGCCGCCGGAGAGCTTGACGCCATTTTCGCCAACCAATGTTTGCAGCCCTCCAGGCATTTCCCGGATAAATTCCATGGCATGGGCCGCTTCGGCGGCGGCAATAATTTCAGCCTCGCCAACCTTGTCCTGCTGGCCATAGGCGATGTTGGCGGCAATGGTGTCGTTGAACAGTACGACATCCTGGCTGACGAAGGCGATGTTGTTTCTAAGGCTGGCGAGGCGGATGGTTTCGATGTCACAACCATCCAGCAGAATTTTCCCGCTGGTTGGATGATAGAAACGGGGGATCAGGTTAACCAGAGAGGTTTTTCCTCCGCCAGACTGGCCCACCAGTGCGACCGTTTCGCCGGGCTCGATTTTGAGGGAGATATCTTTAAGCGCACTGGCCGTATTTTCTCCATAGTGCAGGCTGACCTCCTGGAGTTCGAGCGCGCCCTTGGCCCGCGCGATTTCACGGGTGCCGTTGTCGGGTTCTGATTCACGATCAAGCAGATCAAATACGATTTCCGCCGCCGCCAGTCCGCTTTGCAGGGACTGGTTGATTCCGGTGAGACGCTTGATCGGGGCGAGCAGCATCAGCATGGCAGTGATAAAGGATACGAAACCACCCACGGTGGTTTGGTTTGAGTTGGATTGTACGGTTGCGATATAAACGATGAGAGCCAGCGCAATGGCGGCAAGAAGCTGAATTAATGGAACATTGGCGCCCGCTGCAATGGTATATTTCATGCTAAAAAGACGCATGCGGTTGGTGGCTTCATCGAACCGTTTTATTTCGTAATTCTGACCGCCAAAAGTCTTGACTACTTTGTGCCCTCCCAGTGTTTCATCCAGTATGTGCGTAATGTCGCCCATGCTATCTTGCAGGCGGCGGCTCATTTCCCTCAGCCTGCCGCTGAACAGTTTGACAGTTATAGTGATGAGCGGCCCCATGATGAGGGCAATCAGGGTTAGTTTCCAGTTGAGATAAAGCATCCACCCAAGCAAGCCCAAAACCGTGAAGGAATCCCGTATCAATACAGTAACGACGTTTGTTCCGGCGGAAGTCACCTGGCCCACGTTAAATGCAATATTGGCAATAACCGAGCCAGAAGAGACGTTGTCATAATAAGGCGTTGGCAGGGTGACGAGTTTGCGGAACATCAGATTGCGCAGATCCATGACCAGCCGGTTCGACACCCAGCTGGTAGTGTAGTTGCTGGTAAAGGTGAATACCCCTCGCAACAAGAAAAGGCCGATCAGCAACAAGGGAACCAGCTTGGTGAGCGTTTCATCGCGATTGACGAAGCTGCCGTCCAGCATGGGTTTCAGTAGGGCCGGCAGAGCGGGCTCAGTGGCGGCGACCGCAAGAGTGCTCAAAACGGAAACGGCGAATATCCGCCAATAGGGCAGAATGTAGCGCAGCAGGCGCAAGTAAAGTATTTTGCTGTTAATTTCCGGCTTGGCCATGTGAAATTTTTGTTTTATCAGAAAATTGGGTAAAGAAGATTATGTTCTATCGCGCAATTTGATAGCCTGCAATTTGCAGTCTGCCAGGTCGAATTAGCCAATATTTACAGGCTCCCCGATGGCCTCAAGCAATGTGCGCATTTTGTCGGTATAGCTCTCGAAGCTTGATACCTTTTGATATCCGTTTTTGGCAATACACTCTCTCTCCTTGTTATGGTCAAGGAAGAAGATCACTTTCTTTCGTAATTCATCAGGGGTGGAAAAGGTTTCTATTTCCGTGCCCGGTGTGAAGTATTGGTCGATTTCCCCGGCGCTGTCAGTAAGGAGGAATGCTCCCGTCGCAGGGACATCGAACACCCGTAAATTCAGCCCGGTGTGTTGCGGGTCCCAGCTCGAGACATTGAGGACGATTTTGGCGGTGCCATAGAGATCGTTCAATGCTTCGCCCCAAATTTGGCTGGCTTTCACTTTTTTTTGCAGGCTGGATCGGTTGCGCCATTTTCTCCAGCCCGGACCATAAATTGCCACCGGCAAATCCGAGAGCTTGCTGAGCATTTCATGCCGTCGCGAGCTATAGCCGCCCACGAAGACGACATCATGGTGGTAAATTTTATCTCCGGCAGGTGGGTGGTACAGATTCCGGTCCACAGCTAATGCGGTTAAACGGTAAATGTTGTCTTCCGGGCAGTACCCAAACTGGTGGATGCAGAAATAATGATCATACATTTTTGCATCGTCGGTCATTTCGGAAGTGGTGCGAGGATTTTTTACCCACCAGCCTACGGTTTTTCGAATATTATATTGTGTTTTAAGTCGCCGGATTGTGTCTGCATCAAAGCTGTTGCCCCTGATGACGAGTAGTACGTCCGGACGGAAAGAGGTTACAGCCCGTTCTAATTGAGCCTGCCGGAAATTATGGTTTCCCCATCTTGAATTTTTGGTGATATCCGCAGATTTAAATCCAATGGCATGAATCAGTTTGTTTACGTACTTAAGAAAATAAAGGGTTATTCGGCTTTCTGCCTGGCTATTAAAACAAAATACATCCCACCCCAGCTCGCGGAAGCCTGCGGCACATGATGCACCGAGGGGAATCGTATCGTTCCCAAAAAAATAACTGATCAGGATGCGAGGCTTGTGTGGGTCCGTTGTATTCATGGATCAACGTGGATTTTTCCTGATTTTGTTGTGGGGTTACTCAGGTTGTGAGAATTGCGGTCTTGGGGGAAGCCCATGTCAAGTCAGGGAAAAACGCAAATTTGCAATTATACCCGAAGTGTTAAAGCAATTGCCGATAGAGCGCCAGCCACTTGGCTCCCATCACTTCCAGCGTCATCGGCTCGACGGTGGCGCGAGCGGCAAGCCCGGCGCTTTGCCGCAGGATGGGGGAAAGGAGTTTTGTCATTGCCGCTGCCAGTTGCCGGTGATCGAGGGGATCGCAGACGAAACCGTTTTCCCCTTCCCGGATCAGTTCAGCCGCCCCGCTCTTCGAACTGGTGACTATCGGCAGGCCGCAGGCCATGGCTTCCAGCGCCACGTTGCCGAAGGGTTCGTAGAGGGTGGGAAATACCAGGGCATCGGCTGTGCCATAGAAGGGGCGAACATCCTCCTGCCCGCCGGCGAAGTGTACCCGGCTGCCTAGTCCGAGTTGTTCGGCGGCCCGGATCGATGCCTTCATCTGTTTGTCCTTGCCCACCACCAGCAGGTGGGAAGGCTCCGGTAGCTGCGCCAGCGCGTGCAGTACGATTGCCAGTCCCTTGCGCTGGAATCCTGAGCCGACGAACAGGAACAAGGGTGTTTCCGGCGGAATGCCATAAATGGCACGAGTCGCCTGCCGGTGTTTTTCCGTCAGAGAAGGGTGAAAATGAATGGTGTCCACGCCGTTATAGATGACGTGGAGCTTCTCATCCGGCACGTCATAGTGGCGCTGGATATCTTCCTTCACCATGTGGGAGATGCAAATCACCGCTTTCAGGCGCGGGTTTGCGAAGAGTTTTTTCTCCGCAGCCAGCACGTAATGGTGGTAGGGATTGAGGGCTAGGCGGAACCGACCCAGCAGCCCAAGTATGCGCCGGCGTTGGGTCAGCCACTCGCGGTGGACGCCATCCCCGGCCCGGAAAATATCGCAGCAGGCGATGCGCTCATGGGATTGCACCAGATCGAAGGACTGTTTCTCCAAGGTGTTGCAAACGCAGCGGGCGAAGCCCCAGTCGCGCCACAGGCTGCCGAGGTAAGGGGGGTTGCAGATCAGGTAATCATGGCCGGCGCCGGTTTCCCAGCGCCGGGTAACCACAGTGAGCGAGGCGCCTTCGGTACTCAGCGCCTGGATGGCGTTGGACACCAAGCGCTCTGCACCGCCAAATGGGGTATAGCGCTGGCGGATCAAGGCGAGGTGGAGGGGCTTCATGTGGCTTGCAGCAATTCCTCTGCGGCACTCAATACCCTTTCCGCTGAAATGGCGGAAAGGCAGTCACTCACCTTGCTGCCGCCGCAACCATCGTTGCCGCAGGGGCGGCAGGGATGGTCGGAAGTGAGGATATGGTGCGGCACCTGCCATGGCCCCCACTCGATCTCCCCGCTCGGGCCGAACAGTACGATAGTCGGTGTTCCCATCGCGGCAGCGATGTGCATCGGGGCGGAGTCTACGCCGATGAAAAGCCTGGCGTGTGCGGTCAAAGCCGCCAATTGTTTCAGAGAAAGTTGGCCGGACAAATCCACGACTGGTTGCCGCAGTTCGTCCAGGATGTTTTTGATCATGGCAAGTTCTTCCGCCGCTGGTGCGGCGGTGACAACGATGCGATGTCCCTGCGCTTGCAAGGCGGCGATCAAGCCGGCTACTTGTTTCGCCGGCCAGCATTTGAACAGCCAGCGGGATGCGGGGTGAAGGTGGATGAAATTCTTCCCCACCAAGCCGTGTCGGGCCAGTAACCCCACGACATCTGATTCCGCCTTTGCGCCGGGGACCAGAGTGAGCCGCTTTTCGTCTTCTGCGGGGTGGATGCCAATACGGCGCAGGGCATCCAAGTTGACTTCCACCGTGTGGCGGCTGTTGCCACGCTTCGGCATGGTGAAGAAATGGCTGAAGCTGGTTTTCCAGAACCGGCCTGCGCCCGCAACCGTAGGCGCTATGCTGTAACGTACCCCGGTCAAGTGCCGGAGCCAAGCCCCTCGTGGATGTTCCGTCAGGTGGATGACCAAGTCATAACGGCGTCTGCGCAGTGTCGATAGTAGCTTCCATTCAGCCTGGGTCTGGGCCAGGATTCCAGCCGATTTCCATTTCCGGTCGATGGTATGCACCTGGCTGATGGCGGGGTGGAAGGTCAGCATTTCCGCCGTATCCTGGTAGACCAGTGCGTCTATTTCCAGGTGCGGGGCGTGATTCTTCAGTACGCTGAAAACCGGCGAGGTCAGCAACACGTCGCCGTGATGGCGCAATTTGATAACCAGCACCCGGTTCAGGGTGGACAGGTCGATGGCGTCTTTAAGCATGACGCGAACAATAGCAAAATTTCGCAACTTTCCCAATGGGCGCGAGAAACTCAAGACGGGCAGTAATGCTTTTGGTAGAATATCCGCCTAAGTTCAAGGTGCCCGTCCCGCCTTCCGGCGGACGGGTTAAACGGGAAACAGGTGAGCCTCTCAATCGGCGAAGCCTGTGCTGCCCCCGCAACGGTAAGTGAGCGCGAACGCATCAACATGCCACTGTGGCGAAAGTCATGGGAAGGCGGTGCGTTTTTTCACGAGCCCGGAGACCGGCCTGGGACCGATACGGAAATGCCGCGGGGTGACGGTTCCGAAGTGGCGTTTTTGCGCCATTCCTGCGGTATTTCCATTGTTCTCAACCTGCGGCATGCGGGGTTGCATGCCGAACGATGGAAAATTATGATGAAACCTCCTTTCAAGTTTAGCCTGATCTCTCTTGCCATTCTGGCGCCCTTCGCTTCCGCCGAGGAAATTCCGCTTTACCATGGCGATGAAATCGTCGTCACCGCTACGCGCATCCCCCAGCCGATCCAGAACCTGGTGGCGGACATATCGGTCATTTCCGCCGAGGGCATACGCGCCGCGGGCCAGTCCACCTTGGCCGAACTGCTGCAAACTCAACCCGGCGTGGAAATTTCCAGCAATGGCGGCCTCGGCACCACCACTTCGGTTTACCTGCGCGGCGCCAATGCCGGCCACACCCTGGTGCTGGTGGACGGCATGCGCCTCGGTTCCGCCACTACCGGGGCGACGGCACTGGAAAATATTCCCCTCGACCAGATTGAGCGTATCGAAATCCTGCGCGGCCCGGCCAGTCATTTGTATGGCTCCGATGCCATAGGCGGGGTGATCCAGATTTTCACCAAAAGCGGCCAAGGCGCGCCTAGGGCAAATTTCTCCGCCGGTTTCGGCAGCTTCAACACGCAGAACCTGAGTGGCGGCTACGGCGGCGAGATCGGGAATACCCGCTTCAGCCTGCAAGCGGGGCAGACCGAGAGTGATGGCATCTCCGCCTATGCCAACGGCAACCCGGGCTATGTCAACCAGAACCGGGACAAGGATGGCTACCGCAACACCAATCTGGCGCTGAAACTGGCCCAGACCGTGGCCGCGGGCCACGAGATCGGCGTGAACGGTTTCGTAAGTTCCGGTCGCAGCCATTACGACGGCTATACTTCAACCACGGACTATTTCAGCGACCAGACCCTGTCGACTTTCGACGTCTACAGCAAGAACCGCATCAACGAAAGTTGGCACAGCCTGGTGCGGGTCGGCACGGGTTCCGATCACTCCGACGCTTACAGTTCCAGCAAGGACGTGTTCAACACCGACCAGAACCAGTTCCTGTGGCAGAATGACATCGTCGCCGGACCAGGCACGGCGATCCTGGGTGTGGAGCGGGTGGAACAGAAGGTGAGCGGAGCCACGGCCTACACTGTGCCGTCACGTACCATTCAGTCCTACTTTACCGGCTATCAGGCGCGAATGGGGAACCACAGCATCCAACTCAACCTGCGCGACGACGACAATTCCCAATTCGGCCGCTACGATACCGGTTATCTCGGCTATGGCTACCAGATGTCGTCCCGGTGGCGCGTCGGCGCCAGCGCCGGTACCGCCTTCAAGGCACCCACCTTCAACGACCTCTACTGGCCGGGGTCGGGCAACCCCGGCCTGCGTCCGGAACAGTCGCGCAACAAGGAAGTCTCGCTCCATTATGACCAGGACGCCCACCATTTCAGCGCAGTGTATTTCGACAACCAGGTCACCAACCTGATCGCTTGGGGGCCAGTCTCTCCCGGCTCCTTTATCTGGGCTCCGGCCAACATCAACCAGGCCAGTTTGCGCGGGGCCACCCTTTCCGGGGCAAGCATGATTGGCCGCTTCCATCTCGATGCCAACCTGACGCTGCAAAACCCGGAAGACGGCGCCACCGGCAAGGTGCTGATCAACCGCTCCAAGGAACATGGCGCGCTGAAAATCAGCCGCTCTGTGGATGACTGGAATGTCGGCGGGGAATTGATCTTCTCGGGTGAACGGTATGCTGACGCGGGGAATACCCGGAAAATGGGCGGCTACGGCCTCCTCAACCTGACCGCCAGCCGCGCCCTGGACAAGGACTGGTCGTTGCAGGCACGGGTCAACAACCTGTTCGACAAGTCCTACGAGCTGGCGCAGGGCTATGGTACGCCGGGGGTGAACGTTTTTGTCGGCGTTCGCTACCAGCCCGTCAGGTAAAAGTGTTTTGAACCGCCCCGTCATTCCCGCTATCATGGAATGACGGTTTTTTAGCACACCATTTACATAAGGAGTCCACCATGTTGTCTCTGACCCCCCGCCAGCAACTCGCCGTTGGCCTTATCCTCACTCTGGTGATGGCTCTGACGCGCAGTCATCATTGGGCGACAATGCATTCTCTGCCCGATGCTTCGTGGGCAGTGTTCTTCCTCGTTGGCGTGTATCTGCGCGCACTATGGATTGTGCCTGCGCTAATGTTGGGCGCTGCGTTGATCGATTACGTCTCTATCGTCTATCTTGGAGTGAACGGCTTCTGTGTTTCTCCAGCCTACTGGTTCCTCGTCCCGACCTATGCCACCCTGTTTCTGGCCGGCCGCGTTTATTCTCGCCATCACCGCCTGTCCTGGTCCGCGCTGCCGTGGCTGCTGGGTTGCGCACTGGTGGGTGCGGCGCTGGCGGAGCTGTTCTCCAGCGGCGGATTTTATTTCTTCTCCGGGCGTTTTGCCGAACCCAGCCTGAGCGAATTCGTGCCGCGCCTGGTGAAATATTTCCCCGGCATGTTGTCGACCATGGCCACCTATCTTGGCTTGGACGCCGTGATCCATATCGCCGTCGCCAGTTGGCGCGGCGATGCGCAGCACGCCGCACGTTCGTGAGTGAAGTCTGCCCATGTGGCATGTGATCGCCACCGGGCGGATGGAGAAATGAAGGAACTGATTCTCGGCGGCGCCCGCTCGGGCAAGAGCGCCCTGGCCGAACGTCTTGCCGGCGCAAGCGGGCTCGATGTCGTCTACGTTGCCACGGCGACGGCGGGGGATGCGGAAATGGCCGGGCGCATCGCCCATCACCGGGAACGCCGCCCCGCCGAGTGGGGCATGGTGGAAGAACCCCGTCACCTCGCTGCTGCGCTTCAGAGTGCGGCAGATCCTGGTCGTTGCCTGCTGGTGGATTGCCTGACCCTGTGGCTGAACAACGTGATTGCCGATGAAGCGCTGTTTCAGCGCGAGCGCGCCGCGCTGCTGGAAACCCTGCCCGGCCTGCCCGGCCGGGTCATTCTGGTGAGCAACGAAGTGGGCATGGGGATTGTGCCGCTGGGCGAACTGACGCGGCGATATTGCGACGAGGCAGGGCGGCTGCATCAGGATCTGGCGCAACTGTGCGACCGGGTGACGTTAGTCGCGGCAGGTTTGCCGCTTATCTTGAAAGAAAATAAACAATGAGTTTTGAATGGTTGAAAAAATCGGCGCAGGCGATCGATTCCGTTGTTCTTGAGGCCGCAAAGGCCCGCCAGATGCAGCTTACCAAACCGCCCGGCTCGCTGGGCTACCTGGAGGATGCCGCCATCCGCCTCGCCGCCATGCAGGGCACCCAGCAACCGTCGCTGGAGCGGGCGCGCATCGTGGTGTTCGCCGCCGACCACGGCATTGCGGAGGAAGGTGTGTCGGCTTTCCCCCAAGCCGTGACCGGCCACATGATCCACAATTTCGCCGCCGGCGGCGCGGCGATCAGCGTGCTGGCGCGCAATCTGGGCGCTACTCTGGAAGTGGTGGATGTGGGCAGCGTCGCGGACAGCAGCGCCATGTCCGGCGTCATCGTGCAGAAAGCCGCCGCCGGCACCGCCAATTTCCGCCGCGGCCCGGCGATGACGGAACAGCAGCTTGCTGCGGCTTTGCAGGCCGGCCGCGACGCCGTGGCGCGGGCGCTGCGCGCCGGCGCGCAGATTTTCATCGGCGGCGAGATGGGCATCGCCAACACCACCGCCGCAACCGCCGTGGCATGTGCGCTGCTGGACAAGGCGCCGCAGGAAATCGCCGGGCCCGGCACCGGGCTTGCGCCGGAAGGCGTGGCGCACAAGGCGCGGGTGGTCGGCGAATCCCTGGTGCTGCACCGTGCGGCGATGACCTCGCCGCTGGAAGTGCTGCGCCACGTCGGCGGCTTCGAGATCGCGGCGCTGGCCGGTGCTTACATTGCCTGCGCCCAGGCCGGCCTGCCGGTTCTGGTGGACGGCTTCATCGCCAGCACTGCCGCGCTGGCCGCCATGAGAATCCGCCCCGATGCAACGGCCTGGTGGTTCTACGGTCACGCCTCCGCCGAGCCGGGTTACGTGCGCTTGATGAAAGCGCTTCAGGCCCGCCCTCTGGTGGACTTGGGCTTGCGCCTGGGCGAAGGCAGCGGTGCAGCCGTTGCGCTGCCCATCCTGCGGCTTGCCGCCGCGCTGCACGGCCAGATGGCGACCTTTGCCGAGGCCGGCGTGGCGGAAAAAAGCCATGGCTGAAACGCCGCCCACCCTGATCGACCTTCTGCGCCATGGCGAACCCGAGGGCGGAACCAGGTTTCGCGGCTACACCGACGATCCGCTGAGCGAGCAGGGCTGGGCGCAAATGCGTGCGGCGGTGCAGGCGGAGGAGCAATGGGATGCCGTGGTCACGTCCCCGTTGTTGCGCTGCGTCGAGTTCGCGGCGGAGCTTGCCGGGCGCCTCGGCGTCCCGCTGGAAACCGAAACGCGTTTTCAGGAAATCGGTTTTGGCGAGTGGGAAGGACGCACCTATGACGAGTTGCATCTGAGTCACCCCGGGCGCCTCGATCTTTTCTTGCGCGATCCGGCTCGCCATACGCCGCCAGGCGGCGAAAAACTGGACGATTTCATCGAACGGGTGACTGCGGCCTGGCTCGAACTGCTTGCCCGCCATGACGGCAAAAGAATCCTGCTGGTCGCTCACGGCGGCGTCAACCGCGTGATCCTCTGCCACGCCCTGCAAATCCCCACGCAAAACCTGTTCCGGCTGGAAGTGAAATTCGCCGGCAGGAGCCGCATCCGGGTGCTCAGCGGCGGTGATGAGCCCTTTCCGCAACTGGTGTTCCACGGCAGTCCGCAGCCATAAACCTTAAAAAATCAATTGAACCGCAGAGACGCAGAGGCGCGAAGGAAAAATAATGAGTTATAGAATTGTGCGCCTTCACCCATTTGGAGAGGCGGGAATTGTTGTAACCCAATTATTTCTCTGCGTCTCCGCGCCTCTGCGGTTAAGCAATTGTCGTTTTTAGCATGAAGGCGTTTCTGCTGGCGGTGCGCTTCCTGACCTGCATCCCGGTTCCCCTGCACGGCGAATTCACGCCGCAAGGATGGGGGCGGTCGGCGCTGGCCTATCCGTTGGTCGGGCTGCTGATCGGGGCGTTGCTGCTGGGCCTGCAGCGGCTTGTCGGCCACGCCGACCCGCTGCTCCAGGCGGCGCTGCTGACGGCGGCCTGGGCGCTGTTGACCGGCGGCCTGCACTTGGATGGACTGGCCGACAGCGCCGATGCCTGGGTGGGCGGCCACGGCGACCGGGAGCGCACCATGACGATCATGAAAGACCCGCGCAGCGGCCCGGCGGCCGTTTCGACGCTGGCACTCACGCTGCTGCTGAAATTCGCTGCGCTCGCGGCGCTGGTAAAGATCGACGCCGGCCCGGCGCTGTTGCTTGCCCCGGTATTGGGGCGCTCGTCGCTGGTCGTGCTGCTGCTGACCACGCCCTATGTCCGGCCCGGCGGCATGGGGTCGGCGATTTCGGCCCACCTGCCGCGGACGGCTGCGGTGCTGGTGTTGTTTCTGGTGGTTGCCGGTGCTGCTTTCGCCGGAAAACCGGGCGCGTTGGCGCTGGCTGTCGTGCTTGCTACGCTGGCGCTGCTGCGTTGGATCATGATGCGGCGGCTGGGCGGCATGACCGGCGACACGCTCGGCGCCTCGGTCGAACTGACCGAAGTGGCGATGCTGGTCGCCCTTGCGCTGACGCCATGACGGGCATGGCCGTAGCGCTGACTGCCGTTCTGGCGGTTTTTCTCGACCGTCTGCTGGGCGAGCTGCGACGCTGGCATCCGCTGGTGGGGTTCGGTTATTTGGCGCAGCGAGTCGAAGTGCGGCTCAATGGCTCTGCAGCCCGTCGCTGGCACGGTGTGCTGGCGGTAACTTTGCTGGTCGGCGGCTTTGTCTTCCTGATCTTTCTGGCGCAACGCAATCTCGGCGCATGGGCCTGGTTGCTGGATGCGGCGCTGCTCTATCTGGCCATCGGCGCGGCCAGTCTCAAGCAGCACGCGGAGGCGGTGCGGCGGGCGCTGGAAGGCGGTGATCTGGACGCGGCGCGCCGCAGCGTGGGCCTGATCGTGAGCCGCGACACGGCGGACATGGACGAAACGGCGGTCGCCTCCGCAGCCATCGAGTCGGTGCTGGAAAATGGCTGCGACGCGGTGTTCGGCGCGCTGTTCTGGTTTTTCGCGGCGGGCGCGCCGGGGGTGGTGGCTTACCGCCTCGCCAACACGCTGGATGCGATGTGGGGCTACAAAACCGCGCGTTATCTGCATTTCGGTTGGGCGGCGGCGCGGCTGGACGACCTGCTCAACTGGATTCCGGCACGGTTGGTGGCGTTGACCTATTCGGTTCTCGGCAACACCGGCGTGGCATGGCGCTGCTGGCGCAGCCAGGCCAGCGGTTGGGAAAGTCCCAATGCCGGGCCGGTGATGGCGGCGGGCGCGGGTGCTCTGGCAATTCGGCTGGGCGGTGCGGCGATTTACCACGGTCAGAGCGAATTCCGACCCGATCTCGGCGAAGGCCGGACACCCAGAGCGGCGGACATTGCTCGCGCCATTGCCTTGGTGGACTGCGGCGTGATGCTGTGGCTGGTGCTGGCCTTGATCGGAGGATGGGCGATTGCCTGATTTGCTCGAACATGGCGGCCGCATCCGGCAGGTGGCAGAGCGCTACGGCATCCCGCCGGCAGACTGGCTCGACCTGTCCACCGGCATCAATCCTCTCGGCTGGCCGGTACCGATGGTGCCGGGTGAGCGTTGGCGCAACTTGCCGGAAGACGGCGACGGGCTGGAACAGGCCGCCCGCGATTATTACGGCTGCGCCGATTTGCTGGCGACGGCCGGCTCGCAGGCGGCGATCCAGGCGCTGCCGTGTCTGCGTCCGCCATGCCGGGTGGGTATGCTGGCGCCGTCGTATGCTGAACATGCGCGGGCATGGACGCAATGCGGCCACGATGTGGAAACGCTTGCGCCTGCCGAAATCGAGGCCGGTCTCGACCGTTTCGATGTGCTGTTGCTGGTCAATCCCGGCAACCCTACCGGCCAGTATTTCACTGCGGAAACGCTGTATGCCTGGCAGCAGCGGCTCGCGGCTCGCGGCGGCTGGCTGGTGGTGGACGAGGCGTTCATGGATGCAACGCCGCAGCAAAGCCTTGCCGCCCGCACAGGGGCAGAAGGGCTGGTGGTGCTGCGTTCCCTCGGCAAGTTCTTCGGTTTGGCCGGCGCGCGGGTCGGCTTCGTGTTGGCCTGGCCGGAGCTGCTGGCGCGCCTGGATGAAGCGCTGGGTCCGTGGGCGGTGGCAAACCCGTCTCGCTGGGTGGCGCAGCAGGCGCTACGGGACAAGGGCTGGCAGCTTGCCGAGCGGCAGCGGCTGGCGCGGGAATCGCAGCGGCTGGCCGGATTGCTGGCGCGCCACGGGCTGGCTCCGACCGGCGGCACTGCGCTGTTCCAGTGGCTGGAAACCGGGCGGGCAGCGGCCATTCAGGACGCGCTGGCGCAACAGGGCATCTGGGTGCGTCGTTTCGACGTTCCGGCCAGCTTGCGCTTCGGCTTGCCCGGCGCGGAAGCGGAGTGGCAGCGGCTGGAGGCCGCTTTGCGGGGACTGCGATGACGGCTAAGACTTTTATGGTGCAAGGCTGTACTTCCGATGCCGGCAAGAGCGCGCTGGTGACCGGCATCTGCCGCGCCCTTTACCGTCGCGGCAGGCGCGTTGCCCCGTTCAAGCCGCAAAACATGGCGCTGAATAGCGCGGTGACGACTGACGGCGGCGAGATCGGGCGCGCCCAGGCAGTGCAGGCGCAGGCCTGCAACCTGCCACCGCACACCGACATGAACCCGGTGCTGCTCAAGCCGAATACCGACGTCGGCGCCCAGGTGATCGTCCATGGTCGGGCAATCGGCAACATGGACGCCCGGCGTTACCATGAGTACAAGCCACAGGCGCTGACCGCAGTACTGGAATCGCACGCCCGCCTCGCCGCCGGATATGAAATCGTGGTGGTGGAGGGAGCGGGCAGCCCGGCGGAAATCAACCTGCGCGACAACGACATTGCCAACATGGGTTTCGCCGAGGCGGTGGATTGCCCGGTGTTGCTGGTGGCCGACATCGACCGCGGCGGCGTGTTCGCCCATCTGGTCGGCACGCTGGAACTGCTGTCCGTTTCCGAGCAGGCGCGGGTTTGCGGCTTCGTCATCAACCGTTTTCGCGGCGATATCGCGCTGCTCCAGCCGGGGCTGGACTGGCTGGAGCAGCGCACCGGCAAGCCGGTCATCGGCGTGCTGCCTTATTTGCACGATTTGCATCTGGAAGCCGAGGACGGACTCGGGCTAAAGATTTCAGGTGATGTAACGGAAGAGGCTCGTTTGCGGGTGGTCGTGCCGTTGCTGCCGCGCATCAGCAACCATACCGATTTCGATCCGCTACACCTGCATCCCCATGTCGATCTGCGTTTTGTCGGGGCGGGCGGGCTCGCCCCTGCTGCCGACCTGATTATTCTGCCGGGCAGCAAAAATGTGCGCGGCGACCTCGCCTGGCTGCGGGCCAACGGCTGGGAAGAGGTTATCCTCCGCCATTTGCGCTACGGTGGACGGCTGATCGGCATCTGCGGTGGCTTCCAGATGCTGGGACGGCGCATTCACGATCCGCTCGGGCTGGAGGGCGCGGCTGGCGAAAGCGCGGGTCTGGCCCTGCTGGACATGGAAACCGAACTGAAGCAGCAGAAACAATTGCACCGCGTCAGCGGCAAGCTGGCGCTCGCCGCTGCGCCGCTGCGCGGCTATGAAATCCATGCCGGCGTGAGCACTGGCGCCGCCTTGCTCCGGCCGGCAGCGCGGCTGGAAAGCGGGGATGACGGCGCGATCTCGGCGGACGGCCATGTTCTCGGCACTTATGTGCACGGCTTGTTCGACCGGCGCGAAGCCTGCGACGCCCTGCTGCGCTGGGCCGGCATGGAAGCGCCGGCGGTGCTGGATTACGAGGCGCTGCGCGAAGCGGGAATCGAGCGCATGGCGGATGCGGTCGAGCGGTATCTGGATTGGGGCAGGCTGGAGCCGTTTTTTGCCTGGGGGTCAAAAAACCGTTAAAACACTTTCAAAACGCACTGTTACTGGTTGACTGGGCGGGATTTTTCCAATTATAGTGTCGTTATGGAAGCAGAGCTCAAGGTACTGGAAGACAAAATTGCGCAGTTAGTGCAACTGAATCAGCGTTTGCGCGCCGAAAATTTGCATTTTCGGCAGCAGCTGGCAAATGTGCAAAATGACAACAAATCCCTGTCAGAGAAAATGACCAGCGCCAAAAGCCGACTTGAGGCGCTGCTCGAGCTGATCCCCGAGGATGAAGCATGAGCGCTGACGCCAAGGGCCTCGATGTCACCATCATGGGCCGCGAGTTCCGCGTGGCCTGCCCGGAAGACGAGCAGCAGGCGCTGCTGGATTCGGTCAACTACCTCGACAAAAAAATGCGCGAAATCCGCGATGCCGGCAAGGTGATCGGGGTGGAGCGCATCGCCATCATGGCGGCGCTGAATATCGCGCATGAATTCCTTGGCACCCGCCTGGCCGGCAGCTTTGACATCGCCGAGTACAAGCGTAGAATGAGTTCCATGCAGGCGCAGATCGACCAGGCACTGGCCGATCAGGACGAGTTATTCTAGCTTTTCCTTCTCGCCAAAATTTTCCGAGTTGTTCCCTGCGGTGTTCGTTCAGGCCATATATTCTTTGACCGATTTGCATAGTCTGGTTGCGGCTATACCGAGTGCTGTTGTGTGCGTCCTTTTTCGGATGTGCCTGATGCGCTCAGGCTGCGACCACCTTGAACCCTTGGTTCAAGATGCTGGTTTGGACGGCACTCGCGGGGACTTTATTTTTTTCCGAACTTTCTTTCCGTTGCGTCATGAACAAACGTGAACTGCGCGCAACGCTTCGCCGTGCCCGCCGCGCCATTCCCGTGCGCCAGCGCCGCCATGCCGCCGAAAGCCTGCGGCGGGTGGCCTTGGCTCAGGGGCTGCTGCTCCGCCATCGCCGCATCGGTTTCTATGCCTCGACCCACGAAGAAATCGACCTGATGCCCCTGCTCAACCAGGCATTATGGCTGGGCAAGGCGTGCTTCCTGCCCATCGTTCCTCCCCGCTTCCAGCGCCGCCTCGGCTTCAGCCGGATCACCGCGTTGCCGCGCTGGTATCTCAACCGTTTCGGTATTCACGAGCATTGGACGCCGCGCCCGGTGCGCGCCTGGCAGCTCGACCTGCTGTTCGTGCCGCTGGTCGGCTTCGACCAGGCATGCCATCGCCTCGGCATGGGCGGCGGCTTCTACGATGCCAGCCTGGCCTACCTGAAGCGCCGCAAGCAGTGGCGCAAGCCGTTGCTGGTCGGTGTCGGCTACGAATGCCAGAAGGCCGACGAAATACCGTCAGACCCATGGGACATGCACCTGGATGCGGTGATTACCGAGCGCAAGATTTATTGGGCGAAGAAAAAAGGGTAAACATGCGTTACTGGCTGATGAAATCCGAACCCGGCGATTGCAGTGTTGACGACCTCGCCGCCATGCCCGGCCAGACCGTGGCATGGTACGGCGTGCGCAACTATCAGGCGCGCAATTTCATGCGCGA
>Ga0307376_10000191_pt1 | contig 85089 bp, 67 predicted proteins | sample TR2MG_FD_202536 | JGI IMG/M metagenome (GOLD analysis project Ga0307376, IMG submission 202536) | Soil microbial communities from Risofladan, Vaasa, Finland - TR-2 | ecosystem: Environmental > Terrestrial > Soil > Coastal area > Acid sulfate soil | place: Finland: Risofladan, Vaasa | collected...
AGTAGTTGCGGAAACCAGAGAAATCATCCGGCCCGGAAGAAGTAACCCGCGAAAACAAAAACCAAAGAAACCTTATTCAATGAATTACAAGCGATTATGAATTATCACTAACTAAACGACATTGAATTACGAATTATGAATCAAAAATCTAAGAAAGTTTTGACTTTAATGTTTTTGTAATCGACCCAACAATTTTTAGAATTTCTTCACAATCGTATAATAATCTAAGCCAGTAGTGCGTTTCCCTTGCTTCCTTATATACAATGTTTAATTTTGCATAAAAGTCCTTTTCAGATTGACCTCCAAGAGCTTCTTCTGTATTTGCTCCTATTGAAGTTCCGCTCTTGAGTAGTTGTTTGGAAAGAACATACTCCTTTTTTTCTTCAACTAATAATTTATATGTTTTAACAATGTTTACAGCAAAAGCGTAACTTTTCACCTGTATAACATTATCACTCTTCATATTAATTATGTTTAACTAATTCCCAATTTCTAATTCCTAATTAGAGAAGCCTTTATCAATAAGCCTGGTAATCTCCGTACCAGCCAGCAGGAAGCCTCCTACACCATAAACTTCGGTCATCTCTTTTGTAACAGCCTTTGGATCAGCACCGATTGGTTGAATATATCCTACTTTCCCATCGGGCCATACTGATGTAACCATCGATTTCCACCCCTTCATTATTGCAGGAAGATATGTCTCCTTATCCAGATAACCGTTATTAACACCCCAGGCCATACCAAAGACAAAAAATGCTGTTGCACTCATTTCAGGATTTGGATAACTTGCCGGATCGAGAAGGCTTGCGTGCCAGAATCCGTCAGCCGATTGGATAGATAGGAGCTTTACTGCCATTTTTTTATAAAGGCTCACAAAATAATCCTTATGTTCATATTTAGCAGGAAGTTCTCTTATAATAATTGGCAATCCGGCAAACACCCATCCGTTACCACGCCCCCAGAATACTTTGGCACCATTAGCTTCTTTCCTTGTGAAATAATTTGAATCCCTGAAATAAAGGTCTTCATCTTTGTCATAAAGATAATCAGTGGTTGCCTTATATTCCCGGTACATGAACTCAAGATACTTTTTCTTTCCTGTAACATTTGCCATTTTGGCCCAAACTGTCGGCCCCATGAAAAGTGCATCGCACCACGACCATCTCTGGGAGGACCAGTATTCTTTAGTGTTGACAAATTTGAGATCTCCCTTTGCAGGGTCTTTTAATATCTGATCGAAATAAGCTCTCATTGGCTTTATCATCTTCTTATCGTTATATTTTCGATAAAGTTCAACATAAGACTGCCCCACACAATAATCATCAGCATGGTATTTTCGTAGAGGGTTGTCATGAATATAATATGTCCATGAGAGTTTGTCTCCAATTGCCCTGAGCCACTCATTATATGAGTCATCACCTGCTATGCCTGCCCATTCAACCATACCGGCATAGAGGGCAGCATTTGTCCAGTCAGCAAGATTATGGGTAAGAGGAGTCTTAACCTGCCAGTCAGCAACCGCTTTAAGAACATTCTTAATATCCTCCTTGCTGATATCAGATTTAAATGCCGGAGATGTTTGCTCCTGAGAATAAACTGTAAAAGAACAAGTAAGTAAAATTACTATCAAAAGGCTTTTATTAATTTTCATTTTTTAACAGTGTTTAATTATAAAGTTAGAATTAAGCAAAAATACGTTCTTTAAAAGGAACCACAATATAATTTGTTTTCCAATCCCAAATTAAATGAAATTCTGCATTATAAGTATATAGACTATTTCTAATCCGGTGCAAAGTATTTAAAATCACCTTTATTTATTCTTTATTATAATAAATTCTACCAGTATAATTTGAGATTCCTCATTACGAGATTAACAAAGAATCTCATTTTTATTGCAAGATCCATGAAAGTCACAATTTAAATAAAGTTAAATATTTCACATATTTCTTGATTTATTGATTTATAATTATTATTTTCGTGATCGTTAACGAAGCAATATTCTTCAAATTTATATAATTTTATCATTCAATTAAAATTATGAAACAATTTATTAATGATAATTTCCTTCTCGGCAATAAAACTGCTGAAAAACTTTATCATAAGTATTCTGAGAACCAGCCTATAATAGATTTTCATTGTCATCTCTCGCCTGCTATGATTGCAGAGGACCGTCAATTCGGCAATATAACCCAGGCCTGGCTCGAAGGTGACCACTATAAATGGCGCGCGATGAGGACAAACGGCATCAATGAGATGTATTGTACAGGAAATGCTTCGGACCATGAGAAATTTAAAAAATGGGCAGAGACCGTACCTGCCACAATCGGAAATCCGTTATATCACTGGACACATCTTGAACTTGCCAGGTATTTCAACATATATGAACTGCTTTCACCTTCGACTGCTACAGCGATATATGAAAAAGCATCATACATGCTTAAAACAAAAGAATTCAGTACAAGGTCTATGATCCGTAAGATGAAGGCAGAGGTTATCTGCACTACTGATGATCCTATCGACAATCTTGAATATCATAAAAAGTTGAAAGGGTCTTTTGAAACAACTGTACTTCCAACATGGAGACCGGATAATGTAATCAAGACAGAAGATCCAGGGAAATTTAAGGTTTACATTCAGAGACTTGAACAGGCAAGCGGGATAGAGATAAATAACTTTGATGCTCTCGTAGAAGCTCTGGATAAAAGACATTCGTTTTTCCATGAAATGGGCGGCCGGCTCTCTGATCATGGCCTTGATCACTTCTATTTTACCACATTTACAGCATCGGAAGTTGATAAAATACTTAAGAAACTGCTCAAAGGAGATACTATTTCGTCCGAGGAGGCTGAAAAATACAAGACAGCTTCCATGCTTGAGCTGTGCCGGCTGAACCATAAGAGAGGGTGGACCCAACAGTTCCATGTAGGTGCCATGAGGAACAACAATAACCGTATGTTCAGGCAGATGGGGCCTGATACAGGATGGGACTCAATTGGGGTTTCACAGGACGCATTAAAAATGTCGGGATTCCTAAGTGCTCTGGATGATACTGAACAGCTTGCGAAAACATTACTATATAATCTTAATCCTGCTGATAATGAGATGATGATAACAATGGCAGGGAACTTTAATGATGGTACATCGGTTGGGAAAGTACAATATGGTGCAGCATGGTGGTTCCTTGATCAAAAGAACGGGATGGAGAAGCATTTTAAAGACCTTGCGGCATTCGGATTGCTTAGTAGGTTTGTGGGGATGGTCACCGATTCAAGAAGTTTCCTCTCCTACCCTCGTCACGAATATTTCAGACGACTCGCATGTAATTTTGTCGGGGAAGAGGTTGAAAAAGGTCTTATCCCCGATAGTGAAGAACTTCTGAAACCTCTTATTGAAGGTATTTCTTACAAAAATGCTAAAGATTATTTTGGATTTGATAAATAAAACCTCACCCCAACCCCTCTCCCAAGGGCGAGGGGCAAAACAAAAGATGATCAAATAGTTACTCCCCTTCTCCCAAAAGAGAAGGGGGTATTAAAAAACCATACTTTTAAGTCCCTCCCTCTTGGGGGAGGGATTTAGGGAGAGGTAAAACTTAGTGGGATGACAAAAAATATTAATTATTTTAAATATTAACTATCTAATAATCAATAACATCAGATATGAATGATCTGAATTTAAAAGATAAAGTTGCTGTCATCACCGGTGGTGCTGGTATTATCTGTTCAACAATGGCAAAATCTCTTGCCTCTCATGGTGTAAAGACAGTAATTCTTGATCTCAATAAAGAGGCTGCAGATAGTGTTGCGAAGGAGATTGAAATAGAATTCAAAACATCTTCGATCGGTGTTGCGGCTAGCGTTCTGGACAAGGCTTCTCTTGAAGCTGCAAAGGCAGAGATCCATAAAAGGTTTGGTCCTATTGACATTCTTGTAAATGGAGCCGGCGGCAACTCTCCGGCAGGAACAACCAAAGTTGAAAGAATGGAAGGAACTGATAATGAAAATCTTGAAGATACTTTTTTTGGTCTTCAAACAGAGGGATTCGACAAGGTATTTGATCTGAACTTTAAGGGGACACTCATACCCTCAATGGTTTTCGGTATTGATATGGTAAAGAAAAAATCGGGCGTTATTATAAACATATCTTCGATGAACTCATACAGGCCGCTCACAAAGATTGCGGCATATTCAGCTGCTAAAGCTGCTGTTAATAATTTCACACAATGGCTGGCTGTTCATTTTGCAAAAACAGGCATCAGGGTCAATGCAATTGCTCCCGGCTTTTTACTCACCAATCAAAACAGGTTTCTTTTGATCGATGAGCAAACCGGCGGTTTCACTGCACGAGGGAAAAAGATCATTAATGGCACACCTATGGAACGCTATTGTGTCCCGGAAGAGCTCACTGGTACACTTATTTACCTTGCATCAGACCTGTCAAAGTTTGTTACCGGTATAGTAGTTCCTGTTGATGGTGGGTTTAGTGCCTATTCGGGAGTATGAAGCACAGGGCACAGCGGCGCAACGGCACAACGAGCAACGAGCAACTGATAATAGAACTAACAAACCAGTTAACAAGAGCAAATGAATTTAATATAAGTACAACTATGGCAAAAAACGTAATTGTTGCCCAGTCAGGAGGGCCATCGCCGGTTATCAACAGTTCGCTAAGAGGAATTATTGAGACATGCAGGATGTTCCCCGATAAATTTGGAAAAGTATATGGAGGATGGCATGGTATTGAGGGTGTTTTGAATGAGGAGCTTCTTGATCTGTCAAGTCAGAATGAAGAGGAGATTGCTCTGTTAAGAAACACTCCGGCTGCTGGAAGTATAGGTACATGCCGTTACAAATTGAAAGATAACCAACAAAAAGATTTTCAAAGGATTATAGACATCTTTAAAGTTCATGATGTAGGTTATTTTTTCTACATCGGCGGTAATGATTCACAACATACTGCCTTTAAGGTAAGTGAACTTGCAAAGACAAAAGGACTTGATCTGATTGCAGTTGGAGTACCTAAGACTATAGATAATGACGTGGGTGACAATGAATTCAAACTCATTGACCACACTCCAGGATATGGCAGCGTTGCAAGGTACTGGACTCATATTATCCAGAACGCCAATGAAGAGAATATGGGCTCTGCTCCTGCTGACCCGGTACTGGTTATACAGGCTATGGGCAGAAAGATCGGATATATTCCGGCAGCTGCAAGACTTGCAGATCCTGAGAGGAAGATGCCTCTGCAGATCTACATGGCTGAATCAAAGGTCTCTATTGACACCCTCGTTGAGAATGTCAACGAACAGTTAAAACAGGACGGAAGGTGCCTGGTTGTTATCAGTGAAGGGTTTGATGTCGGCAGCATTGGTGAGGTAAAAGATGCTTTTGGCCATACCTCATTTGGCGCTAGTCAGAATTCAGTATTCCAGACAGTTGTTAATTACCTAAACAATAAGGGATTGAAAACCAGAGGTGCTGCACGTGGCCAGGTTATGGGAACTGATCAGCGACATACAACTGCTTATGCTTCAATTGTTGATCTGGATGAAGCCTATAGAGTAGGACAAAAAGCTGTTGAAATTGCTCTATATGAGGGGAGTGGATGGATGGCTACAATCCTAAGGGAACCCGGAATAATTTACAATGTTAAATATGATAAAGTTCCTCTGGAAAAAGTTGCACTATCAGAAAGGACTTTTCCTGAGAAATGGATTGCTCCAAGCAGATATGACGTTACTGATGAATTTCTCAAATACGTCAGACCGCTTATTGGTGAAGATTGGCCATCAGTTCCAATGATAAACGGTAGGCAGAGGTTTGCCAGGCTTGAAATGAAATTTTCAGAAAAAAAACTTCCTGACTACAAACTTGAAGCATACGAAAAACAATAATTAGCATTCCTTGAACCTTTGACTTTTAAATATTATGAACCCACGCGAACAATTACTTGGTCTTAAGCCTGAAAAAGAGTTTTTTGTTGGAATAGATTCCGATGGTTGTGCATTTGATACTATGGAGATTAAGCAGAAAGAGTGTTTCTGCCCAAATTTCATCAAATATTTTAAAATGCAACCTGTTTCTAAATATGCCCGTGAGACATGGGAGTTTGTTAACCTCTATTCTACTACAAGAGGTTGTAACCGTTTTCTTGCAGTGAATGAGACACTTAAACTACTAACAACACGTCCTGAAATAAAAGCCAGAAGTTTCACCGTCCCTTCTGCTGCTCCTTTAATAGAATGGACAAACAAAGAGACCAAACTTGGTAATCCTACGTTAATAAAATATGCTTCTGAAGTAAATGATCCTTTCATCAAACAGACTCTTGAATGGTCATTGAAGGTAAATGAGGATATCGAAAAGATGGTATTCGGTATTACTCCTTTCCCTTACGTTAAGGAATGTTTAGAAAAAATGAAGCCAATAGCTGACGCTATGGTTATATCACAAACACCATATGAGGCTCTTAAACGTGAATGGGAAGAGAACAAGATCGACCACTTCGTCAGGATGATAGCCGGACAGGAACATGGTACAAAAACTGAACATATTAAATATGGTGCCAAAGGAAAATATCCTGAAGACAAGATACTTATGATCGGTGATGCAAAAGGGGATTTAAAAGCAGCGAAATCAAATGGTGCTCTTTTCTTCCCTATTAATCCAGGAAAAGAAGAAGACTCATGGGAGAGACTCTATAAAGAAGGTATGGACAGGTTCTTTGCAGGAACATATAAGGGCGACTACGAAGAGAAGCTGATCAAGGATTTTGAAACTTATCTGCCCGAACATCCGCATTGGAAATAGGCTATAGGCTGTAGGCAACAGGCGACAGGAAGAACTCACCTGAAGCCCGACGCCAGATGCCTGATGCCAGAGAATAAATATACAGGAATTTTATAATAGTTGTTAAACCCTTATAAGTCATGATTTACTATCAATCAGGTTCGGAAAATGCAGTTTTAGGTCCTAATGACCTCGAATATGGCCTCTATTCAGCTTTTGTTAAGCTTGGCGAAAGGAAAAAAGTACTGGTTGTTCCTCCTGACTTTACCCGTTTTCATTCAAGAGCAGGAGCTCTGACAACTCTAATATATTATTATTACAAAGATGCAGTTAAAGACATACTTCCTGCTCTCGGAACACATGCTCCCATGTCTGACCATGAGTTGGATGAAATGTTTAAAGGTGTACCTAAAAATCTGTTTCGTATTCATGACTGGAGAAAAGATGTTGTAACAATTGGAACCGTTCCAGCAGAATTCGTATCAAAAATAACTGACGGGGCTCTCAATTACTCATGGCCGGCACAACTTAACAAACTAGTTTACAAAGGAGGACATGATCTCATCCTGTCGGTCGGCCAGGTAGTTCCTCATGAAGTTATAGGAATGGCCAATTACAATAAAAACCTACTGATAGGGACAGGCGGGCCTGAAGGCATTAATAAAAGTCACTTTTTAGGAGCTGTATATGGCATGGAAAAGATTATGGGTAAAGCCAGCAACCCAGTCAGGAGTCTGCTAAATAATGCCTCAACAAATTTCATGAATCATCTGCCTGTTGTATATATTCAAACGGTTATTGCACGTGATGATAAAGGGAAACTGGTCGTCCGCGGACTATATATCGGGGATGATGAAGAGGTTTTCAGACTTGCAGCTGAACTATCTATAAAGGTTAATTTTTCGGTACTTGAAAACCCTTTAAAGAAAGTAGTAGTATTCCTCGATCCTTCTGAATTTAAAAGTACCTGGTTAGGAAATAAAAGTATCTACAGAACACGGATGGCAATGGCTGATAATGGTGAACTAATTGTGCTCGCACCGGGGCTAAAAGAGTTTGGAGAAGATAAAGAAATAGACCGCTTAATAAGAAAATATGGCTACCAGGGTACACCTGCCACGCTAAAATCATTAAATGAAAACCAGGAACTACGCGACAATCTTAGTGCAGCTGCTCATCTGATACACGGAAGTTCAGAGGGAAGATTCTCAATTACTTATTGCCCCGGACACCTTACAAAAGAGGAGATAGAGTCTGTTAACTTCAAATATCATGATCTGACACAGATGATGAAGATATACAATCCGGAAGAACTAAAAGATGGTTTCAATAAGATGGCTGACGGGGAAGAGATTTTTTATATTTCCAATCCTGCACTGGGATTATGGACTTCAAGGGAAAGGTTGACATCATAAACTAATAAACTAATGAACGAATAAACGAATAAACTATATAATTAAATGATAAACTGGGGAATTATAGGTTGTGGTAATGTCACAGAAGTTAAAAGCGGACCGGCTTTTAATAAGGTTCACGATTCCAGCCTTGTAGCTGTTATGAGAAGGGATGCTTCTCTGGCTAAAGATTATGCCCGCAGACATAACGTACCTAAGTCTTATTCCAGGGCAAGTGATCTGATCAACGATACGGATATTGATGCAGTATATGTAGCTACTCCTCCCAGTAGTCATGCAGAGTATGCTATTGCTTCAATTATGGCCGGCAAGCCTGTATATATTGAAAAGCCTATGGCTGTCAACTATGCTGAATGCCAAAAAATTAATGAGGCTTCAGAAAAATGCAATGTGCCGGTATTTGTTGCTTATTACAGGAGAGCTCTGCCAGGTTTCCTGAAGGTAAAAGAACTCATAGAAAAGGGGAGTATAGGAAAAGTGCGATTTCTGCAGATACAGCTTTTTAAAACTCCTTCGGATGATGAAAAATCCGGAAAACTTTCATGGCGCGTTGATCCTGAAGTTTCAGGCGGTGGTCATTTCTTTGATCTGGCCTCTCATCAGCTTGATTATTTAGATTATGTATTCGGACCAATTCAGAAGGTGAAGTCCATTGTTCTCAATCAGGCTGGGTTATATAAAGCCGAGGATTTCGTGACTGCAGAATTTGTCTTCCCAAATGATATTGTGGGAACAGCTACATGGTGTTTCACTGTTACACCTGAGAGCATAAAGGATACTATAGAGATTACAGGAGACCAGGGATCTATTAATTTTTCAACTTATAATTTTGAAACAATAGTTCTTACAAATAATAACGGCCGCCAGGAGTTTATTAACGAACGCCCTGAGCATGTTCAATATAACCTTATTAATATGATTGTTCAATCACTTCACGGAAAGGGCTCTGCTCCCAGTACCGGAATATCGGGGGCAAGAACAAGTAAGATTATGGATGAGGTTGTTGCGGAGTATTATAAAGGCAGGCGTTAGGCGTCAAACAGCAAGAAACGAGAAACGAGAAACGAGAAACGAGAAACAGAATACAATAATCATAACTATTTAATTATGAACAAATTATCAGACATCGGATTGATAGGATTAGCAGTGATGGGCGAGAACCTGGTACTTAATATGGAGAGCAAAGGATTCCAGGTATCTGTTTTCAACAGGTCACAGCATAAAATTGATGATTTTCTTGCTGGAAGGGCAAGAGGGAAAAAGATTATAGGGACCCATTCAATTGAAGAACTTGTTGGATCTCTGGAGCGTCCAAGGAAAGTAATGCTTATGATAAAAGCAGGAAATGCTGTTGACGATATGATTGAAACACTTATCCCCCATCTTGCACCCGGAGATATAATCATCGACGGCGGTAATACCCATTTCCCTGATACAAACAGGAGAACGGCTTTTGTTGAAAGCAAAGGTCTTCTGTACATCGGAACAGGTGTCTCGGGTGGTGAGGAAGGAGCATTACTCGGACCATCTATTATGCCAGGAGGATCAAAACAGGCATGGCCAATAGTGAAACCAATCTTCCAGGCAATTGCTGCCAAAGTTGATGGTGGCTCACCATGTTGCGACTGGGTTGGAGAAAATGGTGCCGGTCATTTTGTAAAAATGGTTCATAATGGTATAGAATATGGTGATATGCAGCTCATTACTGAAGCTTACCAGGTAATGAGAGATCTTTTACATCTTAGTGCAGATGAGATGCATCTCATTTTCAAAGAATGGAATGAGGGAGAACTGGATAGTTACCTTATTGAGATAACTCGTGATATACTTGCATATAAAGACATTGATGGAAAACCTCTCGTGGATAAGATTCTTGATACTGCCGGACAGAAAGGTACTGGTAAATGGACAGGGGTTGCTGCTCTTGATTTGGGTATTCCTTTAACACTAATAGGAGAAGCAGTCTTTTCAAGATGCCTGTCAGCTGTTAAAAATGAGCGTGTAGAGGCTTCAAAAATATTAAATGGACCTGTTCCAAAATTTACCGGAGACAAAGACAAATTCATCAATGACATTAAGGAAGCCCTCTTTGCATCAAAAATTGTATCTTATGCACAAGGATATGCTCTTATGAAAGCTGCAGCTGAGGAGTATAAATGGGAACTTAATTACGGTGCAATTGCTCTTATGTGGCGAGGTGGCTGTATAATAAGGTCAGCCTTTCTGAGTAAGATCAAAGAGGCATTTGATAATAATCCTGCAATAACCAATCTTCTTCTTGATCCTTTCTTTAAAGAAAATCTGGAAAAAGCTCAGAGTGGCTGGAGAAATGTAGTGGCAACAGCTGTAACCAATGGCATACCAGTGCCTGCAATATCATCAGCTCTTGGCTATTTCGACGGCTACCGCTGTGAAAGACTGCCTGCCAATCTTTTACAGGCACAACGTGACTATTTTGGAGCACACACCTACGAGCGGATCGATAAACCAAGGGGTGAATTTTTCCATACCAACTGGACCGGTCGTGGAGGGACAACTGCATCTTCAACATATAACATATAATTTTTAAATTAATAACCGACCCATTTAATATGTCAGAAACTACAAAAATTGGCAACTACAGATGGACAATCTGTGCGTTAATCTTCTTTGCAACGACTGTTAACTATCTCGACAGGCAGGTTATAGGTATCCTAAAACCACTCATGGAATCTGATCTTGGCATCGGAGAGAAGGCATATTCGCATATTATTATGGCCTTCCAAATGTTATACGCATTTGGTATGGTCATTTCAGGACGTCTTATTGACAAGTTCGGTACTAAGATCGGCTACGGCGTAACAGTGATACTCTGGAGTATTGCTGCCATGGGTCATGCTTTTGCCAGAGGAGCTCTCAGCTTTGGTTTCTGGAGAGGTTTGTTAGGATTGAGCGAATCAGGAAACTTCCCTGCTGCTATCAAAACCGTTGCAGAATGGTTCCCTAAGAAAGAGAGAGCCCTGGCCACAGGTATCTTTAACTCCGGAACAAATGTGGGAGCAATCGTTGCTCCGATTGCTGTTCCTGCTATTGTCCTGGTCTGGGGATGGCAGGCAGCATTCATTATAACCGGAGCTATTGGATTTATATGGATTATTTTCTGGTTCATCTTTTATGAGGTACCTAAGAGACAACGAAGAGTTAAGGCGGCCGAACTGGAGTACATCAATAGTGACGTTGACGAAAAGGAAGAATCAGAAACACAAATCCCATGGCTACAGCTCTTAAAATACCGCCAGACATGGTTATTTTTCATTGGAAAAGGACTTACTGATCCAGTATGGTGGTTTTACCTTTTCTGGATTCCTGGCTGGTTGGCTGATGTAAGAGGAACTGGCCTTGATATTAAATCTTTCGGACTTCCATTAGCTTTTATTTATACTGCAACTACTGTTGGAAGCATAGGAGGAGGCTGGATCTCTTCATTTATGATAAAAAAAGGAATGACACCATTCAAGGCAAGAAAAGTTACTATGCTGATCTTCGCTGTACTTGTAACCCCTATCGTATTTGCCTCATCCTCAACTATAAGTACATGGGGTGCTGTTCTATTGATTGCATTAGCTGCATCGGCGCACCAGGCATGGTCGGCCAATATCTTCACCACAGTATCAGATGCATTTCCAAAGAGAGCTGTCAGTTCAGTAACAGGCATCGGTGGATTTGCCGGAGCAATTGGAGGAGCATTTATTTCATATATAGCAGGGGCTGTTCTTGAATTCTATAAAAAGGCAGGTCATATTGAAACAGGTTATGTGGTAATGTTCTCGATAGCAGCCAGTGCATATGTTGTTGCCTGGATTATCATGTACAGTTTTCCACCAAAAAACAAATTGATCGTCATTGATTAATTATAATTTTTTTAATAATTAATATCTGATTTTTTCATATAAAACTTTCTGCCTTCATTTCAGCAAAAGACTGGATGAAGGCGGAATTAGCAAAAATGAAAATCTGACCCATGAGTCCTAGAAAGGCAAGAATTAAGGATATCGCCATGCTTGCAGGCGTATCAATCGGAACAGTTGACAGAGTATTACACAACAGAGGAGAGGTTGCTGAAAAAACTAAGCTAAAGATTCAGCAAATTCTGAAAGAGACAAACTATTCTCCCAACCTGATGGCACAGGTATTAAAATCAAAGAAACGTTTTCACCTTGTATCACTTCTTCCCGACCCAACAGAAGGCAACTCATTCTGGGATAAACATCCTCTGGGTATGACGAGAGCAATTAAAGAGCTTGATCTATTTCCTGTAACTCTTAGCCAGGTAACGTTTAATTTACTTAGTGAAGATGATTTTCAAAAGAAAACTGACAGGGTTTTAGATCTCAAACCTGATGGAGTTATTCTTGCCCCATTCTTCAAATCAGAATCAATTACATTCTGTTCGCGATTATTTAGTAAAAATATTCCCTTTGTATTTATCGATGGCTTTATTGAAAATACTAATTTTCTTGCATATATTGGTGAAGATATATTTCAGAGTGGAAGAGTTGCAGGACAACTTATTGATATGGTTACACCCATCAATAAAGATATTCTTGTGGTAAACATTGCAAAAAATATACAGAATGTAAATCACCTTAATAATCGCCGACAGGGATTTCTTAACTATTTCGAAAAGGTTGGTTGTAACACAGGCAAAAAGATAAATATCAATATCCCGGATCCCTCTTATGAAAGTGTTAAAATTGCAATCAATAAGATTTTTAAGAAATATCCCGGAATCGGATCAATATTTACTTCCGGATCGAAATCATACCTGATAGCCTTGTACCTTGAAGAGAATGGTCTTAAGTCAATTAACCTTATCGGTTATGATATGCTGGATATGAATGTAAAATATCTCAAGGCTGGGGTTACAAAGTTCTTAATTGGTCAAAGACCTGAAGAACAAACTTATATAGCAGTTAAAAAATTATTTGAATTTCTATCATTAAATAAGATACCTGAAAAAATAGAGTATCTTCCGGTCGATATAGTAACATCCGAAAATGTTGATTTCTTCATATAAAGAGATACCTGCATATAGGATTTAAATGAATTAATTTATAAGCATGAAGAGACTTGGTAAATATTCAATTGGACTTGGCGACAGATTTGGACGCCAGGGGGGAGCACAACTTAAAGCAATTATTGCAGCTGCAGATAATGGCATTGATATAACACCTGTATGGAACAAATCCAACAGAGAACACATAACCATTGGCACAATACCAGCAGATGTAAGAATTGAAGCTGATCTTGTAACGAAAGATGCTGGTTTCAAAAAACCTTATTTCGTTGATGCGGATCATATAAATCTTGATACTGTTGACAGATTTATAGAAAGCTCAGATTTTTTTACAATTGATGTTGCATCTTATATCGGAAGGAGAGCTGAGAAACAGGAGATAGTTGAATTTCTGTCAAGTGTTGAAAAGTACAGTGGTGACCTTAAAGTACCTGGCACAAAATTGTCGTTTAAAACATCAAGGGCGCAAATTACACATATAGCTGAGAAATACCTATATGCTGCTATACAAGCCTGGGACATTTTCAGGAAAATTCAAAAAGTAAAGGGGAAAGGCAATTTTATTACTGAAATATCTATGGATGAAGTATCTGTTCCTCAGTCACCTGTCGAACTTTTTTTTATCCTTAAAATGTTAGCATTAGAAAACATCCCTATTCAGACTATTGCGCCAAAATTTTCAGGAAGATTCAACAAGGGTGTTGACTATGTTGGAAATCCAAAAAAGTTTGCGGAAGAATTTGAAGAAGATCTTATGGTCATCGACTTTGCCATAAAAGAGTTTGGTCTGCCGGAAAACCTTAAGATGAGTATTCACTCCGGATCTGACAAATTCGCTATTTACCCGCTAATGGGTTCAATTATTAAAAAACATGATAAGGGTATACATCTGAAAACTGCAGGCACTACCTGGCTGGAAGAGGTTATCGGACTTGCTGAATCAGGGGGTGAAGCACTAGAATTTGTTAAAGAGATTTATTTTGAATCGCTTGATAGAATCGATGAATTAACTGCTCCTTATGCAGATGTTATTGATATTAAAGTATCAGCACTTCCATCAAAATCTAAAGTTTCAAAATGGAATGGGGAAAAATTCGCTGAATCACTGAGACATGTTCAGGCTAATAAAGATTATAGTGCCAATATGAGGCAGCTTATCCATGTGGCATATAAGCTTGCAGCCTTACAAATGGAGGATTATTTAAGGCTCCTTGAAGCAAATGAAGAAACCATTTCACAGTGTGTCTATGAAAATATTTACGAAAGGCATATCTGCAGGTTATTCGGTATTAAATAGCTAGTTCACCCCTTCTTTCCCTGAAAGCTTACCATAAATAACAGTGCAACCAAAAGTGCAGGAAATGATATAACCATAAAATTTGATATATCCCTGTATGTATGAAAGAACCATGTGGATATAATAGTTATTATCAAGAAAATAATAAAACCCGTTACAGGTCTCTTAAAACCCGCTATTGCCCCTATTATAATTATTATTCCCGGGGAAGCATGAATTAAGAATCCCTCAACCTCCTTGCTTTTCCACTCAAAAGGAATGCTGTCAAGAGCCATAAAAAATAAAAATGTACCATACAATAAACCAAGAACCAATGCGGCATACCGGTAAATTCTATTTATTCCCATATTTGCCCAATTCAAAATGTTCAAATTTGCAGAATTCTGCTTTCAAATCACGTAGAGCACATATTTTCAACGATCTAAAACTGTGTGCTGTGAACTATGCGCTTTACCATCACTCCTGTGTCTTCATACCGGCAACAAATTTTGGGTCAGTGTCGTGAAGATCAAAAATTATTATTTCATTTAACCCCAGCCTAATCCATGATGCAGGGCAATAAAGTCTTTTTTGTGGTCCAATATTCCAGTAGCGACCCAGATTATGGCCATTAATCCAAACAATACCCTTAGTATAATTTGAGACATCAATGAATGTATCTCCAGTGGATATAAGGGAAAAATTACCTTTAAAAAAGAGACCCGGTTTGTTAAGAACTTTGCCTGTAGATCTGAGATCATAGATGAATTTTTTGTCCATTGGGAGATTATAAACTTTCCAGTTCATCAATGTCATACCATTGAGTGTAACTCTATCGGTTATGCCCTTTCTGTCAATAAGGTTCTGGGCAAAATTGATCCGCCCCATTGCTTCAACAAGGATTTCCAGAACAGGGAAATCAACTTTACTTTCAGGTATATCTATGCTATTGATTCCCTCCCGTCGGTCAAGGTTGCCAATATATTCACCGTTAAGAAAAACTGTTGCATAATCATGAATATCAGTCACAGTCAATTTTCCTTTCTTATGTCCTACAAGTTTAGTCTTGTATAAAATAAAACCATAATCCTGTTCATAAGCTTCAAATGTTTGTGGCTGAATGGAGTTTACCGGAGTTGGGAGATTATCCCATACAGATGAAAATATTTGCATCCCTACACCAGGTATTTCTATTGCATTAATCTGATCAGGAATTGGAGGAAGTTTTTCACCTTTAGGAAGATAAGAGCCAATAAGATCTCTAAGAGCCATGTATTTAGGAGTAGGTTTACCCTGCTCATTTATGGGTGCATCATAATCGTAACTCGTAATGTCGGGTTCATAACCTTTACGTCCTGAGTTTGCTCCTGCCGTAAATCCGAAGTTTGTTCCTCCATGAATAACATAAAAATTAAATGATTTTTTATTATCCATAAGAAATTTGACTTCTTCAATTAATTTGGCACTATCAGGTTTAGCCCAATCCTCCCCCCAATGAGTAAGCCATCCGGGGTATGTTTCACTGCTGAAAACAGGTACTCCGGGGTTCATTTTTGCTGCAAGTTCAAAATCAGCAAGCGAAGACCCTGAATCGAGACCGACAGCACTACCTGGAAGAGATCCTGCTTCAAGCATATACGTTGTAGGGCCATCACCTGTAAAGGTTGGAACATTTATACCCAGCGTACTCCAAACCTCTTTAAGTCTGGTAAGATAATTCCTGTCATTCCCGAAACTGCCATACTCATTTTCAATCTGAACCATAAGTATAGGACCACCCTTTGTAATCAGAAATGGTTTTATCTCTTCTGCCAACCTGGCTATATATTTCTCAGCAGCTGCCATATAACGTGAGTCCATACACCTCAACTTAATGTCCGGTATCCGTAACAGATAGGGAGGTATTCCACCCAATTCCCATTCGGCACAAACATAAGGACCAGGCCTTAAAATAAGCCACATCTCCTCTTCCTGTACAATTCGGATAAATTCAGCCAGATTGTGGTTACCGGTTGAAAAATCATATACTCCTTCTTCAGATTCATGGTAATTCCAGAAGATGTATGCTGATATCGTATTACAGCCCATTGCTTTTGCCATTTGAATTCTTTGACGCCAATATTCCGCCGGTATCCTGGCAGGGTGCATTTCCCCGCTAATAATCTGAAAAGGTTGATCATCAAGAATAAATTCAGATGTACCTAAAGTAAAGGTATGTTTACCTTTCTGAGCATGAGCTGATGTTGTTGTCAGAATCATTAATAAAAGCAATGACCCAAGTATGTTTCGTTTAATCATGTTACTATTAATATTTAAAATAAATTAAATCCCAATCAATTGAATTTAGACTCTTAATACATTTTTTCTCCAAGCCTCCCCTTCATCCAATCAACCCGTTGCCTGATGCCTAAATTGCCTGGAAGCTATGAAGTTTCCTGTAAAATCCGTCCTTTCTATTCATCAGTTCTGCATGTGTTCCGGTCTCGACAATAGTGCCTTCATCAAGCACCACTATGACATCAGCATGTTGTATTGTTGAAAGCCTGTGGGCAATTACAAGTGATGTTCTGTTTTTCATTAATTTCAGTATTGCATCCTGAACAAGCCTTTCTGATTCTGTATCCAGTGCGGAGGTAGCTTCATCAAGAATGAGAATCGGCGGATTAGCCATTATAGCCCTTGCTATACTTATTCTCTGTTTTTGTCCACCGCTTAGTTTGTCACCTGATTCTCCAACATTATTTTCATAACCCTGCTCTGTTTCTATTATAAAATCGTGTGCATTTGCAATTCGGGCAGCATTCTCTATATTGTCTATCTCAGCTATTTCCACTCCAAATGAAATATTCTCTTTAAAAGAAGTATTGAACAGAATCGGATGTTGACTTACTATACCCATCAGATTACGTAAATCCTTAATCTTTAAATTGCGAACATCGACTCCATCAATCAGAATGTTTCCCTTATCGGTATCCATGAACCTTGGAAGCAGATCAGCAAGAGTTGATTTCCCGGCGCCTGATTTACCTACAATTGCGATAGTCTGACCTTTTTTTATCTTCAGATTGATATCCTTCAGTACTGGTTCGCTGTTATATGCATACCAGACATCCTTAAACTCTATTGAATGATTAAACCCTGTTACCGATAAAGCATCTTTCTTTTCAAATATTATCTCTTCTGCATCAAGTATCTGGTCAATTCTGTCAATTGAGGCCATACCTTTCTGAATGTTGAAGTAGGCTGTAGTAATATTTTTTGCAGGTTGAATTATCTGAGAAAATACAATAAGGAACGCAATCAGCTTATCGGGAGACATATTGCCTGCCCCCTGCAGGGCCAGATTACCACCAACATACATCAATACCATAACAACTATTGTGGCAAGAAATTCGCTTATAGGTGAAGCCAGATAAGCCTTTCTGATAACCCGTCTGAATACTTTAGCGTATCTCTCGTTTGACTCAGAAAACTGTACCTTCATCTTCTCTTCAGCATTGAAACCCTTAATGATCCTAAGTCCGGTCAAAGTCTCCTCTACTACAGAAAGAAGTCTGCCAAGGTGTTGCTGGCCCAGAAGGGAAGATGATCGTAATGTCCTGCTGGCACGGCCAATCAGCCATCCACTTATGGGGAGAAGAGCCAGGGCAAAAAGAGTTAACTCATAACTGCTTATAAAGAGATAAATTACAAAAATCAGGATGTACATCGGATCTCTGAATAGCATTGTCAGTGAAGCCATTACAGATACCTCAATCTCCTGAACATCATTCGAAATTCTTGTCATTACATCCCCTTTGCGCGAATCGCTAAAAAATGACAATGGAAGTCTTAGAACTTTATGATACAACTTTCTTCTAAGATCACGGACAGTGCTGGCCCTTATGAATGCCATACTGTTATTCGCCATAAAAATAAAACCATTCTTAAACAAACTGGCTACAATTACAATCATAACGACAAATAGCAAAGCACCTGCCTGTCCGTGCTTATCAATAAAAGCTGACAGATAATATTTGCTGAAGGTTCCCAGATAATCTGCAGTGAACTGGAATGCTCCTGGATGGGTCACATTATCAACTCTACCAAATAGGATTTTCAAGAAAGGAATCGCCAGGGTATATGATAAAAGGGCAAATAGTGCACTTAAAATGTTATAAAGGATGTTTCTGACTGCCGACCATCGATATGGTACAAAATATTTAAGCAGCAACCTAACGTTCTTCATCTATTTGTTATAGTATTAAAAACCAGTATAATTAAACGGGGTAATTTCCTTAAGCTCTTTTTTTATTTCATAACTCAGATCAAGGTTCTCAATGAAGTTTGTAATTGATTCACAAGTTATCTTTTGATGAGTACGTGTCAGCTCAAGTAGTGCCTCATAGGGTCTGGGGTAACCCTCCCTCCTTAAGATAGTCTGTATAGCCTCCGCAACTACAGCCCAGTTATTCTCGAGATCGCTTTTTATCTTATCAGTATTTACAATAAGCTTATTAAGACCTTTCAATAAGGAATTAAAGGCAATTACTGTATGACCCACAGGAACGCCTATATTTCTTGCTACAGTTGAATCGGTGAGATCACGCTGTAGTCTCGAAATAGGTAACTTCATTGAAAGATGTTCAAAAATTGCATTTGCATAACCGAGGTTGCCTTCACAATTTTCGAAATCAATCGGATTTACTTTATGAGGCATTGCTGAGGAACCTATTTCGCCTTTTTTTATCTTCTGCCTGAAATAATCCATTGATATATATGTCCATAAATCTCGTGCCAGATCAGTTAGTATAACATTTATCCTGCGCATATTATCAAATAAGGCTGCAAGATTATCATAGTGTTCAATTTGTGTTGTCGGATGAGAACGGAGCAAGCCAAGGTCCTCATTCACAAAGTTATTTGCAAAAGATATCCAGTCAATATCAGGATAAGCTACCTTATGTGCATTGAAGTTTCCTGTTGCACCTCCAAATTTTGCAGAATAGGGAATTTGTCCGAAATATTTTGATTGCCCATCTATCCGGGCAATAAACACACTTATCTCCTTACCTAGCCTGGTAGGAGATGCAGGTTGCCCATGTGTTCTGGCAAGCATCGGTATATCTTTCCATTCATCTGCAAAAGAAGCCAGAGTTTCTCTCAGTTCATAAAGAATAGGAAAATAAACATTAATCAAAGCATCTTTAATTGATAGTGGTACTGCAGTATTATTAATATCCTGCGATGTGAGACCAAAATGTATAAATTCGCTCCACTTATCAAATCCTTCCTGATAAAATTTATCTTTCAGAAAATACTCTATTGCCTTAACGTCATGATTTGTGATCTTCTCCTTTTCCTTGATTTTTGAAGCATCCGACAGATTAAAATCTTCATAAATCGAGCGGAGAACTTTAAAATTATCTTTTTTGAAGTCGATAAGCTGAGGAAGAGGAATATTACACAATGCAATGAAATATTCTATTTCTACCATCATACGATATCTGATCAGACCGAATTCGGAGAAATACAGGTCCAGTTCATCAACTTTATGTCTGTATCTTCCGTCCAACGGAGAAATGGCAGTAAGAAAATTTAATTCCATTATTAATCAGAATGAGGTTTCAGTTGTTACAACTATACATACAAAAGTAGTATTTTAGACGTTGTAAAAAAAGAGTATGAACAAAATCAGAATTTCTGCGGTAAAATATGCAAATACCTATCCATTTATTTATGGATTGATGAAAAGTGGATTTGATAATAAGGCTATAATCGAAACTGACCATCCATCCGACTGTGCGGCAAAACTAATCAGTGGAAAAGTTGATATCGGCCTTGTTCCTGTAGCTGCTCTCCCACTACTTAAAGAATATCATATTTTAAGTAACTATTGCATTGGAGCAAATGAAAATGTCAGAACAGTAATGCTTCTAAGCAATTGTCAATTTGATAAGATTGATACTGTCTACCTGGATTACAGATCCCGCTCTTCAATATACCTGACTAAGGTCCTGGCAAAAAACAGCTGGAAAAAGGATTTCAGATGGGTAGATACCTCAAAAGAATTTGATTTTATTAATATTGATTTGAATGAAGCAGTTGTTCTAATCGGAGATCAGTGTTTTGAATTTGAAAAACGCTTCATATACAAAATGGATTTAGCCAGCGAATGGAAAAAATTTTCAGGTCTTCCTTTTGTTTTCGCGTGCTGGACTGCCAATAAGAAACTCGATAAGGAGTTTATTGAAGAATTTAACTTAGCTCTGGAATCAGGTGTGAGGAATATCGATGCAGTAGTTGAGAATTTTGGAAAAACAGGAACTATTACCGGGGAAGTACTTAGAAAATATCTTACGGAAAATATTGATTTTGAATTTAATGAGGAGAAGAGAAAAGGGCTTGAACTATTTTTGGAATTGATGGGTAAGCTTTGAAAAATAAATAAGATTTGTTAAAATCATTTCAATAATGACCAATAGATACAATCATAATAGTTTCATTATCAGAGAATACCGAAAAGAAGATTTTTCTGGGATTAGTCAATTGTGGGTTATTACGGAATTAAGTAATACAAAAAGAGGTGATGACGAAAAGAGCATTGAAGATTCGATAAGATTAGGTGGTTCTCTGCTGGTAATGGAAGAAAAAAGCACAGAAAAAATTTGCGGGACATCGTGGATGACATTTGACGGACGCAGAATACATCTTCACCATTTTGGAATCTCACCTGAATTTCAGGGAAAAGGGTTTTCAAAAATTCTATTAAAAGCTTCGTTGGATCTTGTGAAAAAGAGAGGACAACAAGTTAAGCTTGAGGTCCACAAAACAAATAAGAAGGCTATTAATCTTTATAAGAAATATGGATTTAAATCTCTTGGAGACTATAAAATTTATATAATCAGGGATATTGCAAAATTGTAAAGATGATTTTCAAATTATCTATATTATGATTAACTTTGAATCTTGATGAGATATTATTAATAATATTGACAATTAAAGCTATAATACAATGGATAAAGTTATCACCTTTAATGAACTCCGGAAAATTAAAGACCAGTTGCCCTCCGGTAGTATGAGACAGATTGCAGATAAGCTGGATTTAAACGAAGAGACAGTTAGAAACTACTTCGGAGGGAGAAATTTTGATAAGGGACAAACTGTTGGTATTCATTTTGAACAGGGACCGGATGGAGGTATTGTTAGATTTGACGATACAACAGTTCTCGATCTGGCGAAGAAAATGATCAACTACTAACTGATTATCTGAGAACCTGTTCAAAAGCAAAAGGCGAGCTCTTTTGCTTTTTGTACCTATTATGAATCTGACTGGTACAATTGAATCTGCTGAACTTAAGTTTAAAAAGATTCTTGAAGAATTTTTCATCAGTGTTTATGATGATAAATCACTCTCCTCACATGGTATTGACCATCACAGAAGATATTGGATAATTACCTGCCGTCCCTGTTGTTAATGTTTTCGCAGTAGCTGTTATAAGAATAACACTGATATTTTATAACTCACACAGATATAATCATAATGAACTACTCCCTGGGAAAAGATACCCGACAGGCTTAAAAACCTATGAAGACACTGTAATGGCCACAGTAGAAAGTTTAGAAGTATAAAAATCCTTATTTCTCTTTAACAAATCATCTAATTACATTAGGAAATATCAATATCACATCTTTAAAAATGGGGCTATTTGCATATATGTTGATATGTATAAATACCAATATGTTTATCGCATAATTGCCATTGAATCATTCAATTTCTTACCATACATTTGAACAAAACTAATACTTACAACTATGCTGGATGTACTATTAAAGCAACCTGAAGAGAAACATATTCCGGAAGGTGTCATAGAAGTCAACGACAGTGTAGATAAACCAATTAAAAGTATCATTAAATCGGTTTCGTGGCGTATCGTGGGAACTCTTGATACAATTATTATAAGCTATTTTATTACTGGCAAAGTTACCTTAGCAATTTCGATAGGTACTGTTGAGGTAATAACAAAGACAATATTATACTATTTCCACGAAAGGTTGTGGGCTAATATTCACAAGATTAAAGTAACCCTATGGTTCAAATCAAATGGAAAGCAATTTAAAGTTAAAAGAGTTGAACGAACAACTCTCAGGCGAGTCAATTGAGGAGCGTCTGAAAAACCTGGTCTCTCTCTATCCCGACCGGGTAATTTTTACAACAAGTTTTGGAATAGAAGATCAGGTCATTACACATATTATATTCAGTAACAATCTGAATATTAAGGTTGTTACACTTGATACAGGAAGATTATTTCCAGAAACTTATGAGGTCTTCTCACAGACAATATTGAAATACAATAAAAAAATAAACATCTATTTCCCTGAATATAAATCTGTTGAAAAAATGGTTTCAGAGAAAGGTCCATTTAGCTTCTATGAATCCAAAGAGAACAGGGAAGAGTGCTGCAGATTAAGAAAAGTTGTTCCTCTTAACAGGGCTCTGGTTGGGATGGAATGTTGGATATCAGGGATAAGAGCAAGTCAGTCGGACAATCGAAACAATATGAACTATCTGGAATATGATGAAGAGAAAAACATCTTTAAGTTTCATCCACTATTTGATTGGTCATTAGAAGATGTTGAAAATTATATCAAGGAGAATAACATCCCATACAATTCTTTGCATGACAAAGGATTTTTAAGCATAGGCTGTGAACCTTGTACCAGGGCAGTCATAAAAGGTCAGGATTTCCGTGCAGGCAGATGGTGGTGGGAAAACAGTGAAGCCAAAGAGTGCGGATTACATATAAAATAGGCGATAGGCGATAGGCGACAGGCGACAGGCGACAGGCATTCGATAAACTGCTACACACCACACACCGCATGCCTTTGAGAAGATAAGTGATAAAAAGGTAAAGTAAAAAGTCAACAGACAGATGAAGAGCCATATAGAAATAAATGATGAGCACCTGAAAGAGCTTGAAAATGAAGCAATCTATGTAATGAGAGAGGTTGCTGCACAATTCGAGAATAAAGTATTGTTATTTTCAGGTGGCAAAGATTCAATTGTATTGGTTCATCTGGCACGAAAAGCCTTCTGGCCGGCAAGGATCCCTTTCAGTTTAATGCATATCGATACCAGTCACAATTTTGAAGAGACAATTAAATTCCGCGATGATCTTGCAAAGAAATTTGATGCAGATCTGATTGTCAGATATGTCCAGGATTCAATCGACAGTGGAAGGGTTGTTGAAGAACAGGGTTTCAATGCAAGTCGCAATAAAGCACAATCTGTAACTCTTCTCGATGCTGTTGAAGAACTGAAAATTGATGTGGCAATCGGAGGAGGTCGTCGCGATGAAGAGAAAGCAAGGGCAAAAGAGCGTTTCTTCTCTCACAGGAATGAATTTGGTCAGTGGGATCCTAAAAATCAACGCCCTGAACTCTGGAATATTTTTAACGGACGAAAAAATATGGGAGAACATTTCAGAGTATTCCCGATAAGTAATTGGACCGAACTTGATGTCTGGCAATACATCATGAACGAAAACATTAAGCTCCCTTCCCTCTACTACACCCACAGACGAAAGATATTTGAAAGAAATGGCTTCTATCTTGCCTGGGCTCCATTTATGCAACTCAAACCCAATGAGAAAGTCATTGAAACCGATGTGCGATGCCGTACAATCGGTGATATTACATGTACCGGTGTTACGCTCTCTAAAGCTCAATCTATTGAAGAGATAGTTGCTGAAATAGCAGCGACCAGGGTAACTGAAAGAGGAGGAAGGCATGACGATAAAAGGTCGGAAGCTGCCATGGAGGACAGGAAGAAGGAGGGGTATTTTTAATTGGGCGTCAAGCGGCAGGCGGCAGGCATCGGGCGGCAGGAAACAGTGATGAGTGATGAACAACGAGCAACGAGCAACAAAAAATATTCAACTTGCAAATATGGGAATTTACGGTAAAAGCAAAAATAAGAGCCTTCTCAGGTTTACAACAGCGGGCAGTGTTGATGATGGTAAGAGCACTCTGATAGGAAGGCTTCTTTACGATAGTAAATCAATATTCGAGGACCAGATGGAACATATAGTTCAATCGGGGAAGCGTCTTGGGAGAGGAGACCTCGATTTATCACTTCTGACTGATGGGTTAAGAGCAGAACGGGAACAGGGTATCACTATTGATGTTGCATACAGATATTTCGCAACACCCGCCAGAAAATTTATTATTGCCGACACTCCCGGGCATATACAGTATACCCGCAATATGGTCACTGGTGCAAGTACTGCTGACCTTGCCGTAATACTAATCGACTCCAGGAAAGGTGTTCTTGAACAAACCATCAGACATTCATATATCGCATCACTACTTGATATTCGACATATCATATTCTGTATCAACAAAATGGATATGATCAATTGGTCAGAGCAGGTTTATAACAATATTAAAACAGAATTGGGTCTTCTTGTAGAAAAACTCAATATCCCTGATGCTCATTATATACCAATCAGTGCCAAATATGGTGACAACGTGGTTGATAGTTCTGAAAATATGAATTGGTATAACGGGATTACATTTCTTGATCTGATAGAGACAATTGAAATCCGAAAGATTAAAAATCCTGAAAATCAGCGTTTCCCTGTTCAAGCTGTTATTCGACCACACACTGAAGAGTATCACGATTACAGGGGTTATGCAGGCCGGGTAGCAGGAGGAATATTCAGGCCAGGAGATGAGGTTACTGTTTTACCATCGCTACGCCGATCGAAAATTAAGAGTATCGACTCTTTTGGAAAAACTTTTTCTGAAACAAACGCCAGAGAATCAATTACAATATCACTTGAAGATGAGATAGATATAAGCCGGGGTGATATGATTGCAGCAACTCACGATTTACCGGTTATCAGCCAGGACATTAACCTGATGATCTGCTGGTTTAATGAACGTTCCTTAAAGGTTGGTGGGAAGTACCTGATCCGGATAAACAGCAATGAAACCGGATGTATTATAAAAACTGTTAACTACAGGATGAACATAGATACCATGGAACAAGATTTAGAAAATCTTGCTATAAATATGAACGATATTGCACATATCACAATAAAAACATCCAAACCCGTTTTTTTCGACACCTATAAGAAAAATAATATAACCGGGAGTATGATATTTATTAATGAGGCAACAAATGAGACTATGGCTGCAGGGATGATTGTCTAATGATGCCTTACCCAACAGCCGGTGAACTGCCTTGCTCCCGTTGGTCGCTTGTCTTATTGTCTTGGAAACAACAAGTTTAAATACCTGTCAGTTTTGTTAAAGATATATTAAAGTTTGGAATTTTTCGAAAACACCCAATTAAAGAATATAACTTAACAAAACAATTTGGACAGATATCTGTTATATAGTTAATGAAAAAAATATTTTCTATATTTCTTTCTATTTTAATGCTGACAGCAATGCTACACTTTAGCGTAGCAACACATTATTGCCACGGGAATGTTGTAGCGTCAAAAATATCACTTTCAGGGAAGCTGGCTTCATGTGGTATGGAAGGTGGGGAAAATGACAATCCTTTTACAGGGACACATATCACAACACATTGCTGTGATGATGTTGTTACATATTATGGAATTGACACCTATTACACTCCTTCATTTTCTGTTATTACTACCTCATTTCAGCATAATTTTCAGGTTTTTAGTATCCCTGCAGGGTTACCTGTTAACTGTTCTGCAGTTTTAAAATCTTTTTATACAAATGTCAGCCCTCCAGGCACATTGATGTCCACCAATGTGGACCTTTCCGACATTTGTGTTTTCCGCATTTGAGATTTCTTCTCTAACTTATTCTGCAAATGAGCCATAAGCTCTATTTGTGGTATTCCTATTATTTCTACTTTTTTTTTATAGTTTTTAAATTTAGAATTTTACAACAATGAAAAAGAATCTATTAATTATTGTTTTTGCTCTGTTTGCAGTTACAGCGTTTAACTCATGCGGTAGCAGTTCATCCAAAGAAAAACCTGCTTCGACAGAGGTGGTTGCAAATGTTCAGTACACATGCCCAATGCATCCTGAAGTTATTAGTGATAAACCCGGTGACTGTCCAAAGTGCGGGATGGCTCTGGTAAAGAAGGAAATGCAAGTGCCCGATACTTCCAAGAGTCAACATAGTATGGAAGATATGCATCATAACTAAATCTGTTGAATTAAAAACGACTGTCGAAAGAGGATGTTAAGGGTAATAAGAAAATTGCTTTAGACAGTCGTTATTTATAAACTGTAAAAAAATAAAATGCTGAATAAAATCATTCATTTCTTTTTAGCAAATAAGCTGGTTACCTTCCTGATACTAACCCTTCTGATTAGTTGGGGAATTATCAATTCACCGTTTGGGTGGAACACAGGTGTTCTTCCCTCCGATCCGGTTCCCGTAGATGCTATACCCGATATTGGCGAAAACCAGCAAATAGTATATACCGAATGGCCAGGGCGGTCACCACAGGATATCGAAGATCAGATATCCTATCCACTTACTACCTCATTGTTAGGGATTCCGGGAGTTAAGACCATCCGTAGCAATTCCATTTTTGGATTATCCAGCATCTACATTATTTTTGATGAAAATGTTGAATTTTACTGGAGCCGTACCCGCATACTGGAAAAACTAAACTCTCTGCCATCCGGGACATTACCTGCTGAAGTTACACCTGCACTTGGACCTGATGCAACAGCTCTGGGCCAGGTATACTGGTACACACTGGAGGGACGCGATCCCAAAACCGGAAAACCAACAGGGGGATGGGATCCGCAAGAACTTCGTACCATTCAGGATTTTTACGTGCGCTATTCACTCACCTCTGCAACAGGGATAGCCGAAGTGGCATCCATCGGTGGTTTTGTAAAAGAATACCAGGTTGACATTGACCCGAATGCTATGAAAGCTCATGGTGTCAATGTTATGGAGATCATGGCCGCTGTTAAAAACAGTAACCTCGATATTGGCGCCCGGACTATTGAATTTAACAGGGTGGAATATCTGGTCAGGGTGCTGGGATATATTAAAAGCCTGGAAGACCTGGAGCAAAGCGTCGTAGCCGTTCACGGCAATGTGCCCATCCGGTTAAAGGATGTGGCAAAAATTAACTTCGGTCCGGCTACCCGTCGTGGAGGGCTCGATAAAGGAGGCGCTGAAGCCGTTGGTGGTGTTGTAGTAGCACGTTACGGCGCAAATCCATTGAAGTCCATCGATAATGTAAAAGCTAAAATTGCTGAGATAGCACCGGGCTTGCCATCAAAAACACTTTCTGATGGAACCGTCTCAAAAGTAACGATTGTACCATTTTATGACAGGACCGGATTGATTAAGGAAACACTTGGAACATTGGAGGAAGCCTTGTCGCTCGAGATTCTTATCAGTATTCTGGTAGTTATCGTGCTGGTTTTGAATTTACGTGCTTCTTTATTGATCTCCAGTTTACTTCCTATTGGGGTATTAATGACCTTTATTGCAATGCGCCGATTTGGGGTAGATGCCAATATCGTTACATTATCAGGTATTGCTATTGCTATAGGAGTTATGGTTGATGTGGGGATAGTATTTACCGAAAATATTATCAGGCATCTCGACATGAAGGAGAATTTAGGCGTTCATGGGAAAAAACTATTGACTGTAATTTACGATGGTACCGTCGAAGTTGCCAGCGCGGTAATTACTGCTTTAGCCACAACCATTGTCAGTTTTCTTCCTGTTTTTGCCATGCAGGCGGCTGAGGGTAAATTATTCCGTCCATTGGCTTTCACTAAAACATTTGCAATGTTATCGGCATTATTTATTGGTATAGTTTTTATTCCTACCCTGGCAAACCTGATTTTTTCAATCAGATTTGATAAAAAGAAGATTAAAATTGTATTCAATTCAATAATAGCGGTAGCAGGTGTTATCCTGACCATTTTAAGCGGAAACCTGATTGCTCTGGTTTTAGTAGCGGTTGGTATCAACAATATCCTGGAAGAACGCTGGCCACCAGAAAATAGGAAGTACCTCAATCTGATAAATATAGCATTAACAGTTACAGTAGTTATCTATTTTCTGACCAGGGTTTGGATGCCACTGGGTGCTCAAAACAGTTATCTTTCTAATTTTCTGTTTCTGATTACCCTGGTAGGTATAATACTTGGTATTTTAATGACCATCGTACATTTCTATCCCTCCATTTTAAAATGGTGCCTCTCCCATAAATGGCAATTCCTATCCATTCCTATCGCAGTAGTATTGTTTGGTATCATGACATGGCTGGGAGTTAATAAGATGTTTGGCTTCATGCCCGACATGATAAAAAATACCAGCTTTTGGCAAGCTGCTGATGCACGCTTCCCGGGTGTTGGAAAAGAATTTATGCCGGCCCTTGATGAAGGTTCATTTTTGCTTATGCCAACAACAATGCCACATTCTGGCATTACAGAGAACCTGGAGGTCATCCAGCTGCTGGACAAAAGACTGAATTCAATACCGGAAGTAGAAAGCGTAGTTGGTAAATGGGGACGGGTAAATTCTGCCCTTGACCCTGCTCCTACCTCTATGTACGAAAACGTAATCAATTATAAATCAGAATACATTTTAAACGAAGCAGGTCACCGTAAGCGTTTTAAGGTGGATAAAAATGATGCTTTTATTTTGAAGGACGGTACTGTTTACAATCCTAAAACCGATGGATTGAGGCTGATTGAACAAACTAACCTGACCAGTGATAAAAATGGTGAATATTTCCGCCAATGGCGTGGGAGCATTAAATCTCCTGACGACATCTGGAAGGAAATTATTAAACAGGCTACCATCCCTGGTTTAACCTCTGCTCCAAAACTTCAGCCTATTCAGACCCGCCTCGTTATGCTGCAAACTGGGATGAGAGCGCCAATGGGTATAAAAGTCTTTGGTCCCGACCTCGAAACCATTGAGAAAGTGGGATATGAAATCGAAAACAATTTAAAACAAGTTGAAGGTGTTGAAGCAATGTCAGTTTTCGCTGACAGAGTAGTAGGGAAACCTTACCTGGAAATGGAAATCAACCGTAAGACTATTGCCCGTTATGGGTTAACTGTTCAAAGCCTGCAGACTGTTTTAAGCAGTGCGATCGGGGGAATGCAATTATCTTCCACGGTTGAAGGCCGTGAGCGATTTCCTGTACGGTTGCGCTATGCAAGGGAATTCAGGGATAATCCTGAGGATTTGAAAAATATTCTCATCCCAACACCAGCAGGAGTACAAATACCTCTGGGAGAGTTTGTTACTATTCATTATACTCGTGGGCCACAGATGATTAAAAGTGAAAACACCTTCCTGGTTGGCTATGTCATCTTTGACAAAAAAACTGAATATGCCGAAGTAGATGTGGTTGAAAATGCTCAGGATTATCTTAATAATAAAATGGAAACCGGTGAGTTCGTTTTACCGGCCGGAGTAAGTTATGTTTTTACAGGAAACTACGAAAATCAAATCAGAGCGACTAAACGTCTGTTGATAGTAGTACCTATTTCACTCGTTTTGATTTTCCTGATCCTATACTTTCAGTTTAGCTCTGTCACTGTTTCCCTGATGACCTTTTCCGGAATACTTGTAGCCTTCTCAGGTGGCTTTACGATGATCTGGTTGTATGGCCAATCCTGGTTTCTCAACTTTGATGTGGCCGGAGTGAATATCCACGAGCTGTTCCAAATGGGTAATATTAATCTAAGTGTAGCTGTGTGGGTCGGTTTTATTGCTCTGTTTGGTATTGCAACCGACGATGGGGTGATCATGGGGACATATATCCACCAGGTATTTGCAGAACGAAAGCCAGCAACAATACACGAAATACGTGAAGCTGTGGCTATTGCAGGACAAAAGAGGGTCCGCCCGGCAATGATGACTGCATCCACTGCTATAATTGCGCTATTGCCGATACTTTCATCAACAGGAAAAGGATCCGATATTATGGTACCGATGGCAATTCCATCTTTTGGCGGAATGATCATCCAGGTGATGACCATGTTTGTAGTTCCCGTGCTTTATAGCATGTGGCAGGAAGGGAAAATTAAACGAGAAATAAAGAAACAAAATGTCTAAAACCATGAAGATGTATAATATAGTAATAGGAATCTTGTTCTTGCTGATTTCAACCATGGTTTCAGCACAGGATGACCTGGACGGATATTTGCAAACCGCTGCTAAAAACAACCCAGGATTAAAAGCCCGGTTCAACGAGTATATGGCCGCTCTCGAAGTTGCCCCCCAGGTAAAAGTCCTGCCTGATCCACAGCTGGCTTTCGGGTATTTTATTCAACCGGTGGAAACTCGCGTTGGCCCTCAACAATTTAAAATTTCGGCCTCGCAAATGTTTCCATGGTTTGGCACACTGAGAGCTAAAGAAAATGCGGCTATTCAGATAGCAAAAGCCAAATACGAGGCTTTTGAGGAAGCCAAATCAAAGCTGTTTAATGATGTAAGAAGTACTTATTACAACCTCTATTTTACGGGGAAGGCTATTTCCATCACCGATGAAAACCTGATCTTGCTAAGTTCACTTCAGAATCTGGCACTCATTAAGGTTGAAGCAGGAATGGTTTCGGTTGTGGATGAGTACCGTATTGAGATGGAGATAGGCGATCTTGAAAATCAACTGGCCTTGCTAATAGACAAAAACGGGACACTGGAAATAATGTTCAATAACCTGATTAATACGGATAATACATCACCGATAAAAGTTCCGATGCAATTATGGGATATTGAACCAAGCATGGCGAAAGGGGAGATCAGAGATAGCATCCTGACCTGGAACCACCAGTTGTTAAACCTCGATATGCAAACCGAATCGCTCCGCTATAAGCAGGAATTAGCCCGGTTGGCTGGTAAGCCTGATTTCAAAATCGGGTTTGACTATACCATTGTCGGTAAAGGCAATAACAATATGGCCGGCACTGACGCCATCATGCTACCAACGGTTGGAATTACCATTCCGTTGTACCGTAACAAATATAAATCGATGCTTAACGAAGCCGTTTTCATGGAAACAGCCAAAAAGGAAGAAAAAATCAATAAACAGAATATCCTCGAGACTGTTTTTGAGCAAACATGGAAAGATTTTGCCGATGCCAAACGACGGTTAATCCTCAATGAAAATCAATCAGAGCTTGCTCGTAAATCTCTGAAATTACTGGAAACAGAATATGTAACTAACAGTAAAAATTTCGAGGAAATACTCAGGATGGAGCGTAAGCTGCTGATATACGAACTCGAGCTTGAAAAAGCCCGGGCTGATAAACAGGCTGCCATATCGTTTATAAGCTATTTAATGGGAGAATAATTTAAATATCAGAATATTAGGAATTAGAATTATCAGAACATAAAACGTCCATAATTTAATACGTAGAAAATAATGAAAAGAAAAATAATTTATTCACACATAAAAAAGATTATTCAAAGTATAAAAGAAAACTACATACTTGTTTTATCCGTCTTAGTAGTAGGGCTCTTATTCGGTTGGTTGTTTTTCCATTCATCTGAAGAAATAACATCAGCTAGCCATATTGCTGAGGTTCATGAAGGACATGATCATGAAAATAGTGAAGTAACAATATGGACATGTTCAATGCACCCCCAGATAAGAATGGACAAACCGGGAAAATGTCCGATCTGTGCTATGGATTTAATTCCACTTATCTCCGCTGGTTCAGACGAAGAACAGACTGATCCGAATGCAATCATCATGACGGAATCTGCAGTAAAACTGGCTGAAGTACAAACCATGATTGTAAAAAAGGGAGCTCCGGAGAAATCACTTTATCTGCAAGGAAAAGTACAAGCTGATGAACGGAATATTTCAGAGCTGACTGCCCGTTTTGGGGGACGTATTGAGAAATTGTTCATCAATTTCACCGGACAGCATGTTCGAAAAGGGGAAAAACTGGTTACCATCTATTCCCCCGAACTTGTTACCGCGCAACGAGAACTGCTCGAAGCAGTAAGCTACAAGGAATCACGTCCGGCATTATATATTGCAGCCAAAGGCAAATTGAAATTATGGGACCTTAGCGATGAACAAATTTTAACTATTGAAAAACTGGGAGAGCCACAACTATATTTCAATGTCAACTCCCCTATTACAGGAACGATAACCATGCGGCATGTAGCCTTGGGTGATTATGTAAAAGAAGGTCTTGCACTTTTCCAGGTAATTAATTTGAGCCATGTCTGGGTATTGTTCGATGCTTACGAGAGCGATCTTCCATGGATCAGAAAAGGTGATCGGACCGAGTTTACGATCCAATCACTGCCAGGCAAAACTTATTCAGGGAATGTCACTTTTATAGATCCGTTTATTAATGCTTCCTCACGCGTTGCCAAAATAAGGGTGGAACTGAATAATCCCGGACTGAAAATTAAACCTGAAATGTTTGTTACTGGCACTATTAAGTCCAAAATTGCTGAGGGCAGCCATGAGTTGATGATCCCAAAATCGTCAATTTTATGGACAGGCAAACGCTCTGTGGTTTATGTGAAAGTACCAGATCATAAGAACCCAACTTTTATCTATCGTCAGATTACTCTGGGGCCGGAAGCCGGTAATTTCTATGTGGTTGCCGACGGATTATCCGAAGGTGAGGAAATTGCCACTAACGGGACTTTCAAAATTGATGCTGCCGCACAGCTTCAAGGGCTTCCCAGCATGATGAATCCTGGATGTGGAAAAGTTAAAACCGGCCATGATCATGGAGGAGCAAGTATGTCAGAAGATCGTATGTCAGACCACCACTCTCTCTTTCCTCTATTCCTCAAATAGATGCAACTGTCTGTCGTCCATATCATCCAATTCCATATTAGATATGCTTACTCCCAGAAGTCTGATACGTGTTCCTTCCAGCTTAAGAGATTTGCGAATCAAAGAAACCTCCCTGTGAAGGGTATCAAAATTGCGAATATAGTTATGAAGAGTTTTACTTCTTGTTATCTGCCTGAAATCAGAAAACTTTACCTTAAGAGTAATTGTTCTTCCGGTTGATTCTGAATGCTTAACCCTTTCCATCAGCTCTTTTTCAAGATTATACAACTCTGCAATAATCTCAAAACGTGTAGTGAGATCCTTTTCGTAAGTAAGTTCAGTACCAACAGATTTTCGCTCCTGATCTGGTTCAACAGGACGCTCATCAATACCTCTTACAATATCATAAAAAAATACTCCGGCTTTGCCGAAATTCCTGATTAGAGATACTTTATCCCATTTCTTCAGATCAGAACCTTTATGAATCCCAAGCTGATGCATCTTTTGTGCAGTCACCTTTCCAATACCGTAGAATTTCCCGACAGGAAGTTCTTCAATGAATTTTTCAGCATCCTCCGGTTTAATAAGAAAGAGGCCATCAGGCTTATTAATATCTGAGGCGATCTTTGCAAGAAATTTATTGATTGAAATACCGGCAGAAGCGGTAAGACCTGTTTTACGCTTTATTTCGTTCCTAATCTTCTTTGCAATGATTGTTGCGGACCCTATTTTCTTTTTATCACAAGTTACATCGAGAAATGCTTCATCAATAGAAAGAGGTTCAATAATATCGGTATACTCCTTATAAATAGCCAACACACTGGCAGATACCTCTTTGTATCTCTCAAAATGATGCTTCACGAATATAAGATCAGGGCATAAACGTTTTGCGATGACTGACGCCATAGCCGATCTGACACCGAATTTTCGTGCTTCATAACTGGCTGCAGCCACAACGCTTCTCTCCCCACTCCCTCCCACTGCCACAGGTTTCCCTCGCAGTTCCGGGTTGTCGAGTTGTTCAACAGATGCAAAAAAAGCATCCATATCGATATGAATAATTTTTCTCAAAAATATATAATCTCCATTCTATGATATTGAATTTCACCCGCTTCCCCGTCTCCCCCCCTTTTTCATAGCACATCTCCTACTTTGATTTCCACCTCTTCCTAAATCAAGCCACTTGCTATTCATAACAAATCTAATAAATATTTACTTTGAAAATTGAAATGTATTGACCAACATTGCAAGATATTTAATATCGAAGGATTTGCAACCAGGTTCAAAAAAAACCATTAAGCTCTTTTCACTCGTCCTTACTCACCATAGGATATGGGGATCTGTCTTGTTACCTTATATTATTCAAAAAGAGCCAAATAAGACTTACTACAGATTATCAGAATGTCTCTCCCCTTTTCCCAATATTGAAACATTAGGTACCCTGACAGCCATAGAGATAGAGATTGTAAAGATTATTAACGAATATACCGACAGAAATCTTTTCAAGCTATATTCAAGAGATAGTAGTGTAAAAGAATTCCTTAAAAACGTAACTTCAGATAAACTGGAAAAATTTATAAGACCTTATTTTGAAAGAAGGATTTATAAATGTTTCGCAATCTCAAGAGACGAAAACATTCCAGTATATTTTCAACAGACAAAGGCAGCTACGATACATTTGGAAGATAAGCTATTCCTGAGTGGGGATAACGCTGTACCAGTATTCAGTTTCATAAGAAATGCGGAACAAACCACTTATAAGCTGAGTCTGAAAAGCGGAGGCAAACTCCTTAATATGAAAAGAAGTCCCATCGATATTCTATGTATGTCTCCATGTCTCATCAAAGAGGACCACAGAATTTTGTTTGTTTCTGAAGTGGATGGCTTCAAATTGAAACCCTTTCTGTTGAAAGAAAACATTATAATTCCCAAAAAAATGGAATTAAAATATTTTGGTGGTTTTGTACTGAATGCCGTTAATAATTTTAAAGTTGAAGGCACTGGTTTTGAGATAATTGAATTCGAACCTTCAAAAGAAGCTATTCTTGAACTTGAAACAGGACTAAAAGGGAGCCCTGTATTGATACTTAAATATAATTATCAGGGAAATAATATTTATTCTAATGAGTCCTCATACTCCTTTTCATCGTTTGCTAAAATAGGGGAGAAATTCATTTTCAGGAAATATCACCGCGATTTTGATTGGGAAAAAGGATGTCGCGACTTATTGGGAGATCTTGGCTTTTACTCGGATGATGATATCAATTTCTCCCCGGTTTCTAAGAACATCAAACAGAAGGATGAATTGTATGTAATGTTAGAAACAGTTAACCGTAATTATTTTGAGATTACTGATTCAGGCTTTGCTCTGACTTCAAGGCTTAACCTGAATTATAATTTAAGGCCTCTCAAAATTGAGATGAGTAGCCAGATAGAAAATGACTGGTTTGATCTACGTGCAATAGTTAAAATCGGTGATTGGGAAATTCCGTTTATTCATTTCAGAAAAAATATACTGGGAGGAATCAGGGAGTATGAGTTATCCGATGGGTCAATAGCAATATTACCAGAAACATGGTTTGCGAAATACAAAAATATTTTTGAGTTCGGTAAAATCTCGAAAGATTCCCTGAAAATCCATAAGCAGCATTTTTCTTTACTACCTGATACTCTCAAAGATGATTGGCATCAGGGATTGGAACGACTCGAAAAATTGCTTTTCCCTGACCAGATACCGGTTATACAGCCTCCCACCGGACTTAATTGTCTGATGAGGGAATATCAGTCTGAGGGTCTTAACTGGTTGAATTTTCTCCAGACAGCAGGTTTAGGCGGATGTCTTGCCGATGATATGGGTCTTGGGAAAACCATTCAGACACTTGCTTTACTGCAGCATAACAGGGAAAATTTAATTCCTGAGGAGAGACCTGAGGCATCATCTGAGTTAACACTGTTCAACAACCAGGAACCAAAACTTACTTCACTGATTATAGTCCCATCTTCACTTGTTTATAACTGGGAAAATGAGATATCAAGGTTTGTTCCTGAGTTGAAGGTTTATAGCTATAAAGGAAACCATAGGAAAAAAGCAACCAACTATTTTAATAACTTTGATATTATCCTTTCAAGCTATCATACTATAAGGCAAGATATTGAATTAATTAGCTTATTCCCATTTCACTATATTATTCTTGATGAGAGCCAGATTATTAAAAATCCTGCATCAATGCTATACAAAACAGTTACAAGTCTCAAATCAGATTTTAAGCTTGTGCTCACAGGAACACCGGTTGAAAACTCTCTGACTGATCTGTGGACACAGTTAAATTTTGTTAATCCGGGGCTGTTAGGTGATCTCTCATTTTTTCGCAGAGAATTTGCAAAACCTATTGAAAAGATGGGAGATGACGAAAAAGAGGGAAAACTGAGGAAAATCATACAGCCATTTATTCTTAGACGTACAAAAGAGATGGTTGCCCGTGATCTGCCTCCTGTTACTGAGCAAACAGTGTTCTGCGATATGACAGAGGAACAATTTAAATTATATGATGAAGAAAAATCATCGGTAAGGAACAGCATTCTTAAAAATATTGAAACTAACGGTCTGGAAAAGTCTGCTATAATAGTTTTACAGGGATTAATGAAACTTAGGCAGATATCCAATCATCCGGTAATGGCCAATGAAGATTATTCATACGGTTCGGGAAAATTCGAAATTGTTCTTCAGGATATGGAAAGTGTAATATCTGAAGGACATAAAATATTAGTATTTTCGTCATTTGTCAGCCATCTCAATTTGTACGCCGAACAACTCAGGAAGAAAAGAATACGTTTTGCAATGCTGACGGGGGCAAGCACAAACAGGGAAAAAATTGTCAATAGCTTCCAGAATGATCCTGAGAACAAGATATTCCTCATATCACTTAAAGCCGGAGGTGTTGGGCTTAACCTCACTGCTGCCGATTATGTATTTATTCTGGACCCATGGTGGAACCCCGCTTCCGAGATGCAGGCATTAAACCGTGCACACAGGATAGGTCAGGAAAAGAGTGTTTTTGTTTACAGGTACATTACGAGCAATAGCATAGAGGAAAAAATATTAAGGTTGCAGGAGAAAAAATCGAAATTAGCCGACACTTTTATTTCCAGCAATAATCCACTGAAAGACATAAACATACAACAGATTCTCAATATTATAGGATAAATTTATTTACAATGAAAGTATTAGGTATCAACTGCAGTCCCCGCAAGGGAGGTAACACTGAACTTCTTATAAAAGAGGTCTTTAAATCTCTGGAGAAAGAAGAAATGAAAACTGAATTATTCCAGCTTGGAGGAGAGAACGTTAATGGTTGTATTGCTTGTATGAAATGCAGGAAGAAATCTGATGGCCGATGCCACCAGAAAAATGAGGTTATTAATAAATGTATCGAAAAAATGTTAAAGGCCGATGCAATTATTATCGGATCGCCTGTATATTTTGCAGATTTGTCATCGGAGGCAAAAGCTCTTATAGATGTTGCTGGTTATGCACTGCGAGGAGCAGGTAATCCGCTTAAATACAAGTTAGGGGCAGCTGTAATAGCTGTTCGCAGAGCCGGAGCTATCAACGCCTTCGACAGCATTAACCATTTCTTCTTGATTAATGAGATGATAATTCCCGGATCCTCTTACTGGAACCTTGGTATTGGCAGAGAAAAAGGCGATGTGCTTAAAGATGCAGAGGGTATGAAAACAATGAGAGTTCTTGGGGAGAATATGGCATGGCTACTTAATAAGATAAAAGACAAAAGTAAAAAGACAAAAGTAAAAAGACAACCAGTCTATCACACAATCAGATAAAAGAAAAACCGGCAATAATCAGCCGGTTTCACTATTAACAATCGATATATCTAGTAATCATCGCGTTCTACATAATGTGTATGAAGCAATTCGTGAGCCTTATGGCTGTTTGGCTTGCCAAGATAATCCTTGTAAACGGCAATTACTTCAGGATTATCATGTGACTTCCTAAGTACCATATTTTCATCTTCTGAGTAGATGGCTTTCATTCTTTTTGTTCTGATTTCCAGATTTGTAGGAATAGGTTGTCCTCCCCCACCGATACATCCCCCCGGACATGCCATAATCTCAACAAAGTGATACGGAGCTTTACCTTCCTTCACCAGTTTCATAATTTTATTAGCATTAGCGAGCCCATGCGCGATAGCAACTTTAAGTTCAGCACCTTCAAGAAATTTCCAATCATCTACACAGCCCTCAATTTTAAGAGTAGCTTCCTTTACTCCATCCATACCTCTTACAGGCGTTATGTTTAAGTTGCCAAACGGCACTTCACGTCCTGTAACAATTTCATAAGCAGTACGTAACGCTGCTTCCATCACGCCTCCTGTTGCACCGAAAATAACTCCGGCACCTGTGGAATCACCCATAACAGAATCATATTTTGCCTCTTCAATATTCCTGAAATCGATCCCTGCCTGTTTAATCATAACAGCAAGTTCGCGTGTTGTCAGTACAAAATCGACATCTTTGTATCCACTTGCTCTCATTTCAGGTCTGTCGGCTTCAAATTTTTTGGCAGTACATGGCATTATTGATACTGAAACCATTGTTGACGGATCTATATTACGCTTATCTGCATAGTATGTTTTTGCAAGTGCACCAAACATCTGCTGCGGAGATTTGCAGGTAGATAGATTAGGAAGAAATTCAGGGTATTTATGTTCGATGAATTTTATCCAGCCTGGAGAACATGATGTAAACATTGGAAGAGATATTTTCTTATCACCATCAACGAGAGCTTTTTTAAGTCTAACTAAAAGTTCCGTGCCCTCTTCCATAATTGTCAGGTCAGCACTAAAATCAGTATCAAGAACTGAGTTGAATCCCAATTGTCTGAGGGCATTTACCATTTTCCCTGTTACCCTTTCGCCAGGATCATATCCTAAATCTTCTCCAAGAGCAACTCTTACTGCAGGAGCAGTCTGTACCACAACATGCTTTTCAGGATCATAAATGGCATCCCAGACCTGATCAATATATGTCTTTTCAACAAGAGCTCCTGTGGGACAACGGTTTACACACTGGCCGCAGTTGGTACAAACTACATGGCTCATGGGCCTGTCGTGGAATGAAGATATTTTCTGGTTGGCACCTTTATGTGCCACAGCTATTGCAGATACATGCTGAAGTTCGGAACAGGTTCTAACGCAACGCTGGCATCTTATACATTTGCTGTCGTCTTTAATGAAAGATGGCGAAGATCTGTCAATATTATATTCATGATCTTCAACAAGGTCAAATAAAATATGGTCGCCAAAAGCAAATTCATTTGCCAGAGCCTGAAGTTCGCAATTCTGGTTTTTGTAACATTTGGTACAATCTGCCCTGTGCTCTGAGAGCAGAAGGTCAACAACATGTTTTCGGGCATTACGTACTTTAAGAGTGTTAGTGTGTATATCCATCCCTTCGGAGGCAGGTGTTGCACATGATGCGATAAGTGTTCTGGCTCCTTTTTGTTCAACCACACAAACACGGCAGTTACCTGCTACACAAAGGTCATCGTGATTACAAAGAGTTGGGATGTTAATATTAAGTTTTCTGGCAGCTGCTAGAACTGTCGTACCCTGCTCAACCGATACCTTCTGGTCATTTATAAGTAGATTTATCATAATTCTAAACGTTTGATTAAATAATTAATAGATGATCTCTTCCCTGAAGTTGCTTACAATCGATTTGAATGCATTCCCAACTGATTGTCCGAGGCCACATTTCGCAGCGATCTTCATGGAATCTGCCAGTTTAACAAGCTCATTCAGATAGGTTGATTTAGCCTCTCCTTTCTTGACCTTTTCAATTCCTTTAAGCAACTGCTGGCAACCAACGCGACATGGAGTACATTGACCACACGACTCCTCAGCAAAGAAATCGAGATAATTATGAAGAACATTATACATTGATCGTGAACTGTTGAATAGCTTCATTGATCCACCTGTTGGAACACCTTCGAAACCTATAATTGTTTCACCAAATTTCTTTCTGGGAACGCAAAATCCTGATGCACCGCCTACCTGGACTGCTTTTGTATCTCCATCACCAAATTCATTAACAAACTGTTGAACAGTCATTCCTAGTTCCAATTCAAATATGCCTGGTGTTGGAGTATCACCTGATATTGAGAATACTTTTGATCCTCTGGAATCACTGGTTCCGTATTGTGTGAAATCTTTGGCTCCATGCTTCATTATCATCATGGCTGTCACAAGAGTTTCAACATTGTTAATAGATGTCGGTTTATCAAAAACACCAGACGTAGTAGGATATGGCGGCTTATTTCGTGGCTCACCACGTTTGCCTTCAATTGACTCAAAGAGAGCGCTTTCTTCGCCGCAAATATATGCACCGCTACCCATACGGTACTCAATTTTAAAGTCGTAACCTATCTCTTTTATCATCTTATGAAACGATTCGAGTTCGATCATAAGCTTAGGTAACATATACCTGTACTCACCTCTCAGATATACTATCCCCTCTTTTGCTCCGATAGCTTTACCTGCAATAGCCATTCCTCCATGAACCTTATTTGATACACGGTCGAGGATCTCCCTATCTTTGAATGTTCCAGGCTCCCCTTCATCTGCATTACAAACAATATATTTTTCACGGCTTTTTTCAGATGAAGCATACTTCCATTTTAATCCGGTAGGAAACCCGGCTCCCCCTCTTCCCTTAAGACCTGAATCGAGTACTTCCTGAATGATCTTTTCTTTACTCATCATGAAGGCTTTGGAAAGTACTTCCCGATTATCTATTTTTTCAAAAATAAGGTCAACTTTAGTTAATTCTTTATTTTCCATGGTTTTGCCGGATATTTATTTTAGCATGTAATCTTTAATAATCTCTGTTACTTTCTCCGATGTCAACTCGGTATAAGGTATTTCATTTATAAGAATTGCCGGAGCTTTGTGGCACCACCCTATACAGTTGGTCTCTAGCAGACTGAATTGTTTATCGGGTGTTGTTCCACCGACTTTTATCTTAAGCATATCCTCTATAGTATGAATAATATCACTCTTCCCTTTCATTGAACATGTAATTGTCTTACAAACTCTTATAACATATTTACCTCTCACCTGAGTGTCGAGAAAGGTGTAAAAGGAAGCTGTCCCGTAAACTTCGGCTGCTGAGAGATCCAGTTCCTTTGCAACTTCAACCATAGCCTCATCAGTTAGATAATTGTGCTTATATACAATCTCCTGAAGAATTGGCATAAGGCTCTCACGAACGCGACCATGCTTGTCGGATAGCTCCTTAACTAGGTTTCCTACTTGATACATTTCTATTTGATTTTTAGGTAATTAAATAAATTTTCATAGTAATATAAACTCATTTTTTAAGAGCTGTTAAATTAATAACAATACTTCTTAAAAAAAGCCTGCAAAAGTCAATATTTATAATTTAGAATGAAAATAAACAATAGAGCCATCTCTATATGAGAGAAGAATTCAGTTAATTATTGCCACTTAATGAACGAAATTTTAATAACATCTAAATTGATAGTATTCTGTTTATCAAAATATTACAAGTTACAAAAATCAAGTATATAATTGATGCATAAAGTCCGCTATTTTCACAAAATATTTTCCTTTTTAAATCAAAATCTTCAAAAATCCATTGTACGAATAATTCCTTATCAATCAGAATCACCATATTGATAATTTGAATAATTATATTAACTTGTACAATTATCTGGTTCCAAACTACATTCGAATAAGGTTAAAAGGAGATGCAAATATTTTGTTTGTACTTTTATATACTGAGAACTATTACGCATATATTAATATTTAATATCTTCTAAAAAATTGAAAAATATATTTGAATACAAATTGATTGAAATCGGGAATTACTCTCTTTCCGTATTTAATATAGTTGCCATATTCTTATTAATAGTGGCAGTATGGGTTTTTCTTACTATTTTCAAAAGGATTATCAGGCGTAACAAAATGCTTAGGGAGTCAAAGCAATATGCTGTATATCAGATAATCAAATATCTGGTTATTGTTATTGCATTCATTTTTTCTCTGAAATTACTGGGAGTAAATGTTTCCGGAATGTTATTAGGTTCGGCCGCTTTGCTGGTTGGGGTTGGACTTGGACTTCAAAATCTTTTTAATGATTTCGTTTCAGGTGTAATAATTTTACTTGATTCATCAGTAAAAGTAAATGATATTATTGAGGTTAACAAACTCATTTGTAAGGTTCAAAAAATAAAAATCAGGACAACTACAGTACTGACACGAGATGACAAGAATATTATTCTTCCTAATTCAGCATTAACGGGTAGCCAGTTGATCAACTGGACACATGGTTATGAAACATCAAGATTTGAGATACAGGTTGGTGTGGATTATTCTTCTGACGTGCACTTAGCAATGAAAATTCTCCAGACTGCTGCAGAGGACCATAGAATGGTTCTTAAGGACCCAAAACCCTTCGTCCGGCTATTTGATTTCGGCAACTCATCTATAGATCTTGTTTTATTGTTCTGGTGTGATGAGGTGTTCAGGGTTGAAACTATAAAAAGCGAAATCAGGATAAAAATTTTTGACCTCTTTGCAGAAAATGGAATCACAATACCGTTTCCACAGAGAGTTGTTCATATGAAGCATAAATGAAGAAATTGCCTGTAAATAGCTATACTGAATGTTAAGAATACGTGTTATCTCTAATCCATATCTGGAATCAAATCTTACAGCAATGATGCATGTTAAAAGCATCATGTTAAAGCAATTTCCTGATCTATGGCAATCAAAAATTGAAATACTTGACGAACAGCTTATTAATCCTCTGAAGTTCAAATACCAGTCAACTCTTCTTGTAACAGAAAACATACATGAGACAATCCTTGGATTTGCAATACTTAAATTTATGCCTGACCTTCAGTTTTGCTTTCTCGACTATATAGCTACATCGCCGGGCAAAACATCATCGGGTGTTGGAGGAGTTCTTTATCAAAGAGTCAGAGAAGAGGTGGAAGCACTGGGAGCTATTGGTCTCTTCTTCGAATGTCTGCCTGATGATCCTGCACTATGCCGGAATCAGCAACATATTGAACAAAACAAAAAGCGTCTTGCCTTTTATGAACGTTTTGGAGCTCGTCCATTAGCTGACACTAAATATGCAACTCCTGTAAAACCTGAAGATGACTGCCCTCCTTACCTGATGTTTGACGGCCTGGGTGTCATGAATTCAATACCCAAAAACAAAACCAAAAAAATCATTAGAGCAATCTTAGAGCGTATATATGGAGATTATTGTTCTGAGGAGTATACAAATATGATAGTTAAGAGTATTAAATCTGACCCTGTAACTCTCAGGCCATTTCGATATCTAAAAACTGGTAAAACAAAAGAATTCAAAACAAAATTAAGCGAAAAAAATAAAATATTCTGGATTATAAATGATAAACATTCCATTCATCATATACGTCAGAGAGGATATGTTGAATCGCCTGTCAGGATACCCCAAATAAAAGTTGAGCTTGAAAAAACAGGAATTTTCAGATTAGGGCAGGCAGAAGAGTTTCCTGAAAAACACATACTTAATGTTCATTACAAGGGCTATGTCAATTATTTTAAGAAAGTGTGCAGTAATCTCCAGCCAGGGAAGTCAATCTACCCGTACGTTTTTCCAATAAGAAATATAGCAAAACCCCCAAAAGAACTTTCAGTAAGAGCCGGATATTATTGTATTGATTCGTTTACTCCATTAAATAAAAACGCATTTCTTGCTGCCCGGAACGGAGTAAATTGTACCCTTACTGCAGCTAATGAACTATTATCAGGGACAAAAGCTGCTTATGTCCTTACCAGGCCACCCGGACATCATGCTGAAAAATTTGTTTTCGGGGGATTTTGCTATTTCAATAACAATGCTATTGCAGCACATTATCTGAGTCGTTATGGTAAAGTGGCAATCCTGGATATTGATTACCATCATGGAAATGGACAACAGCAAATCTTTTATTCACGGAATGATGTTTTAACTGTTTCAATACATGGTCATCCCTCATTTGCATACCCTTATTTCTCAGGCTTCAGGGAGGAAAAGGGGGAAGATGAAGGATTTGGATTTAATATTAATTATCCTCTGCAAGAGAATATTAGTAACGAAGAATACAATATAACTCTTTTAAAAGCACTTTCAAGAATTAAATCCTTTAAACCCTCCTACTTTATTATTGCTTTAGGTCTTGATACTGCAAAAGGCGATCCAACAGGGACATGGAAGTTATCTCATACCGACTTTGAAAAGAATGGGCAATTGATCGGAAAACTCAACCTTCCCACATTGGTTATACAGGAAGGTGGTTACAGGACACAAACACTGGGAATAAATGCAAAAGCCTTTTTTAATGGTTTTGCACAAACTCATGGAATAAATTCCATAAAGAGTAAAAAACAGATTTCTCAATAGTTATATTAATCACTTTTCAACGACAGATATTTTACTCAGCAAAGTAATCTGTGTCATTTCTTTTTATTCCCTTATATTTATATCAATTTTTAAGATATGAATTACCAGGAGGCATTTAAACAACTTAAGCCCGTCCATGATTTCTTGATATGCATTGATTCAGATGGGTGTGTATTTGATACTATGGAGGTAAAACAGAAAGAATTCTTTGTACCAAATGCATTAAAATATTTCGATCTGTTTGCAATATCCAAAATCCTGCGTGAGACATGGGAATTTGTAAATCTTTATTCAATATACCGTGGAGGGAACAGATTTACCTCATTAATAAAAGTATTTGAATTATTAGAAGGACGTAAAGAAATTAAGGATTCAAATTTTAAATTGCCTGATTTATTGCTACTGAAAAAGTGGGTAGATAATGAGACTAAGTTGAGTAATGGTTCTCTTCTTAAATTCTTTGAATCAAATTATAGCACCGACCTTGAGAAAGTTGTTAGTTGGACTATAGCTGTTAACAAAGATATCAGTGAGTGGCTTCGAAACATTCCGCCTTTCCCCTCTGCTATCGCTGCCATTAAAAAGATAGCTTCTTTCGCTGATATTATAATAGTTTCTCAAACTCCTCTGGAAGCTATTGATCGCGAATGGAAGGAACACAACCTGAAAAAATTTGTTAAAGCTATTGCAGGTCAGGAGCATGGGACAAAGTCTGAGCATATTGCCCTTGCAAAAAAAGAGAAATATCGTAATGATAAAGTACTTATGATAGGTGATGCCAAAGGAGACCTGGAGGCAGCAAAGAATAACGGAATACTTTTTTATCCAATCATACCCGGGAATGAAAATATTTCGTGGGACAGATTATTGCATGAAGGACTTAGAAAACTCATTTCAGGAAATTATGCAGGCAGGTATGAGCAAAAACTGCTCAGTGAATTTGCTAATTCATTGCCTGAAATTCCTTATTGGGAAAGATGACAACCCAACCAGGAAAGGCATACGGGAAAATGTTTTAAAAAACAATAGGAAAATATATGTTTAGTAATAATATTTCGTATCTTAGAATGAAAGTATTATTCATAAAATTATTCAAATAAACTAATAGGAGGTACATTATGGTTAATGAGTATTTATGCAAAGTATGCAGAGGCCATCTCAAAGTTAAGACTTCAATTGTTCTTGCTGCTGCAAAAATTAAGGACCGTTCACAGAGAGGATTAGTCTTCCTGAATCCTGAGATAGGAAATTATACAAAAACTACACATCCATCATTTCAGATTAATGAAGGTGAAGAATACATTTATTCATGCCCAATTTGTTCCGCACAGTTAAACAGTATGAAGTACCTCCACCTGGTTAGAATCATAATGATTGATGATAAGAAAAAAGAGTACAATATATATTTCTCAGGGATTGCGGGTGAAAACTGTACTTATAAGATCAGGGGGAATAAGGTTGAGGAAGAGAGTGGCCCTGATGTAAAGATTTATGATAAATATTTTGAGGTGCCTGAGGAAGACAGGAAATACTTGTAGTTAGAGGAGTATTTCTCATCGAAAACATTTACCACTTTATGTTCCTGCTTTCTTGCCCCTTTAGGAGAGATACTGCTTAGCGGGAAAAAAGTATATATACTTTAATTCAGTTTTTTCCGTCAACAATAAATCCTAATTTTGTTTCATATTTTAATTATGAGTACGCTCCGAAAAGTATTTTTTTACATTCATTTTATCTTTATGGAGGTGGCTCAATTATTCATAGTAAACTGTTATTAAATGAGTAAAGAAGTAAATCAAAGAGCTGCCGATAATATCCGCATTCTATCAATGGCAATGGTGGAAAAGTCAAAATCAGGTCATCCGGGAGGTGCAATGGGTGGCGCCGATTTTATTCATATCCTATTTTCAGAGTTTCTGAATTTTGACCCTGATGATCCATCATGGATCAATCGCGACAGATTCTTTCTGGATCCCGGACATATGTCACCTATGCTATATTCTATCCTTACTCTTACGGGTCGTTATACAACTGATGAACTAAAAAGTTTTCGTCAATGGGGCAGTCCAATGCCGGGTCATCCCGAATTAGATATCACGAGAGGAATTGAAAACACATCTGGGCCATTAGGACAGGGTCATACCATGGCTGTTGGAGCTGCAATAGCAGAAAGATTTCTTGTTGCCAGGTTTGGAGAACTATTTGAGCATAAGATATTTACATTTATTTCTGATGGAGGCATTCAGGAAGAGATCTCACAGGGAGCAGGGCGATTAGCCGGTTATCTGGGTCTAAGTAACCTGATTATGTTTTACGATTCAAATGACATACAACTTTCGACTGAAACTAAAGCTGTTACCACTGAAAATACTGCCATGAAATACAATGCATGGGGATGGAACGTGATTAATATAGATGGTAATGATCATAAACAGATAAGAGAAGCCCTTGCAGCAGCAGTAAAAGGGAAAGATAAACCCACAATCATTATAGGTAAGACAATTATGGGTAAAGGGCTTGTTGATAATGAAGGAAATAGTTTTGAAAGGAAAACGTCAACACATGGTATGCCAATAAGTGAGGCAGGCGCGTCATTTGAAAAATCGCTAACCAACCTTGGAGGTAATGTGGCGAATCCTTTCCTGATTTTTGTTGAGGTAAAAGAACTTTACAAGAAAAAACTTGCCCGGAAAAGTAAAGTTGCTTCAGACTGGAAAAGGAGAAAAGATGAATGGGCTACAAAAAACAGAGATCTTAATACAAAACTTCACTCATTTTTCGACGGAAATATTCCTGAAATAGATTATAAAGCTATTCAGCAAAAAGAAGGTTCAGCAACAAGGGCCGCTTCTGCAACGATGTTGAGCCTTTTTGCCAATAAGATCGAAAACATGATCGTTGCTTCAGCAGACCTTGCAAACTCTGATAAAACCGATGGTTTTCTTAAAAACACTCACCCTTTTCAAAAAGGTGATTTCTCAGGTGCATTTTTACATGCTGGCGTTTCCGAGCTTACCATGGCAGCAATTATGAATGGCATGGCTCTTCATGGGGGTATTATACCTGCATGTGGTACATTCTTTGTTTTTTCCGATTACATGAAACCTGCTGTAAGACTTGCCTGCCTGATGGGTTTACCCGTGAAATATATCTGGACCCATGATGCTTTCAGGGTTGGAGAAGATGGGCCAACTCATCAGCCGGTTGAACAGGAAGCTCAGCTTCGCCTCATGGAACAACTCAAAAACCATCATGGAGAGAATAGCATGGTTGTTCTCAGACCCGCCGATGCAACAGAAACAACAGTGGCATGGAAACTGGCATTGAAAAACATTAAAACTCCAACAGCATTGATTCTTTCAAGACAAAATATCAAAGACCTTCCGTCAGATAATAACAATAGGTATTTAGATGCCCTTAAGTCAGAAAAGGGAGCATATATTGTCCAGGATTGTAATGGTAAGCCTGATATTATCCTTATTGCCAGTGGGTCAGAAGTAGCTACTCTTGTGGAAGGCGCGGTATCGTTAAGAAAAGACAATCTGAATGTCAGAATTATTTCAGCACCTTCGGAAGGATTGTTACGAAATCAACCTGTAGAGTATCGGAAGTCGATCATGCCTGACAATATTCCTGTATTTGGTTTAACTGCAGGATTATCTGTTACATTGCAGGGGTTGGTTGGACCAAAAGGGATTGTGTGGGGAATGAATAGTTTCGGTTACTCTGCACCTTACAAAGTTCTGGATGAGAAGTTCGGATTCACTGGAGAGAATGTTTACCTCCAGGTCAAGGATTATCTGGCAAAATATAATATGTAAATATTAGTACCATTAAAAAATATTTTCAGTATTGATATGATTTTAGTATATTAGATAAAATTATAGCTAACATTCTTTATTTTAGAATGCCTGACATGAAAAGAATAGTGTGTATACTGATTTTAGTATCAGTCTTTCTTGCCCGGAATGCGTTCAGCCAGGTTGATTCCACAGATTTTCCTTATGCAATTGCAGATACTCATAATGTAAATATCAGACTCTTCGACAGCGATGAATTATTTGAAATAACCCTACGGTTTGACATTACCTATTACAAAAGGAAAAAACCTGAAGAGGAGTATCTTGATGCAATCCTTACCTATCATACAAGCGATTCCGATTCAATAAACAAACAAATAAAAGTGAGGTCGCGCGGAATAGTGCGCCACGATATCTGTTATTTTCCTCCGTTAAGCTTAAATTTCAAAATGAAAGGTTCCACCGGGCAGGAATTCACCGGCATCAATAAACTTAAGATGGTTACTCATTGTAGAAGCGGTTACCAGGATTATATATTAAAAGAATATCTTATATATAAACTCTATAATGTGCTCACAGATTATAGCTTTAAGGTGAGGTTGTTAAGAATTAATTACATCAATACTGCCAAAGAAAGCAAACCGCTCAGAGAATTTGGATTCTTTATAGAACCGCTTGCACTTTTTGAAAAACGAACTAATTCCATTGAATTAGAATCCATTAAAGTGAATCAGAAAATGATCAAACCTGAGATGATGGATAGAATGGCAATTTTCAATTACATGATCGGCAATACGGACTGGTCAGTTCCGATTCTGCATAATGTGGTGGTATTGTCACAGCCTACATCTGAAAGACCTGATCTCGCAATAATCTTGCCCTATGATTTTGACTATTCTGGTCTGGTTAATACATCTTATGCTGTTCCTTTTGAAGGACTGGAAATTAAATCGGTCCGCGACCGACGTTACCTCGGGATATGCAGAGACAAAGATGTTTTCGTTGATGCCCTGGGAGAATTTTCAGATAAAAAGGAAGAACTTTCCAAAGTCATAAATGATTTTCCATATTTGAAGGAAAAAACAAAAAAAGAGATGATTAATTACCTTGATGGCTTTTTTAACGGAATAGACAAACCAAACAATCTTATAAATAAGCTGTTTAATGGTTGTATCAGGTTTTAATCTGACGTAATTCAGAAGATTATATCATTTGATCTACCTGCCTTTGAAAATAGCTTATGGTGTCAGACTATAACCTGGTCAGGATTTACATTCTCTTTGCTCTTTTTGCTTACCTTTGCCACTTATTTTAAATAAATGCAATACGATATAAAACCAGGCATCAAGGGACTCATATTTGATCTGGATGGAACTCTGGCCGATACGATGCCATACCATTTTAAAGGCTGGAAAACAGCCTGCCAGAAATTTGGTGCAGAAATAGATAATACTTTTCTAAGAAAACATACCGGGAGTCCTGGTTGGATAATAGCAAAAGAGATAATTGCGAAGTGCGGACTTAACGGAAGTGTTACCATCGATCAGATAATTGATGAAAAGCTTATCGAGTTTTTTAAAGAACAACACCTGGTCAAACCTATTTTACCTGTCGTTGATATTGTAAAAAAATACTACGGGATTTTGCCCATGGCCATTGGAACAGGAGGGCACCGGAAAGCTGTGGAACGTACTCTTGAGATTACTGATCTTCGAAAATATTTTGATATTATCATAACAGCTAACGATGTTGAAAATTTCAAACCTCATCCGGAAACATTCCTCAAATGTGCTGATCTAATGCATATTAATCCGGAACAGATAGAGGTTTTTGAAGATGGAGACCTTGGTATTGAAGCTGCCTGGGAGGCAGGTATGATTGCAACCGATGTTAGACCATGGTATGATTCGAACTGGTAATCCTGGGTGCTGGGTGCTTGTTGCTTGTTAAAAAATATTTTTAACAGGGATTCCCTCTGTATCATTAAGACCTAACATAGCATTAATTAGTTTAACATCAGTATATTTACAGATGTCGTTGCAAGTAATTGTTGCTTCACTTATCAATCCCTTTTGCAACAGGCTTGCACGTCTGGTACCAGGCAGCAGGTACGTTGCCGGAGTTATCCAGTTACCGTTTTGATCCCTGAATAACACATTGGCATATGATGAATCTGTTACAAAATTGTTTTTGACAATAATGATGTCATCGCATTTCCCCCGCCTCTCCATAAGTTCTTCAATTCTAATACGGTTAGTGAACTTATGAAGATATTCAATTTCGTTATCCTCAATAACCTTAAGGCTTTCAACTGGCTTTATTAAGTAGTTAACGAATTCTGTCTCCCTTATTTCATGATCATACACAATACGACATTTGAATATTCCTCTTTGTGCACTTTCAGGAACAGATATAAACTTTTCAAGATCAATCACATTTCTCTGCCCAAATATTTCAAATAATGATCTATTCATTCTTTCATTATGAAAGCTTATATTCAGGAGGGTCCCATTTTCAACTTTAATAGTTTCAACTAACAGGGACATATACCTTTGATATTAATTCTTCATATTCTTTAACCGGATCGCTCAGATATGTAATACCACCACCGCTCTTAAAATATAGCCTATCTGAGTCTTTTTCAATAAATCGTATCATTACTGCACTATCAAGGCTTTGTCCATCAAAGATTCCAAAGACACCTGTGTACCAACCTCTATTATATGTTTCACTCTCATTAATTATCCTGACAGTTTCCTTTTTTGGAGCGCCTGTCACTGATCCGGCTGGTAGCATACTAATAATAATATCACCCAGTCTCTGTTCATAGCCCGCATTAAGCCTACCACTTATTTCGGAACTCACCTGGAGCAAAATAGTTTCATTTGTAACTATTTTTTCAATATACCTGTATCGATTTACTTTCACATCATCTGCAACTTTACTCAGATCATTCCTGATCAGATCAACAATAGTGTTATGTTCAGCCATCTCTTTTTCATCGTTTAAAATTACATTTTCCGCATTATCGATTGAAGCATCAATTGTACCTTTCATTGGAAATGACTTTATCCCCGATTCACTTATTCTAACAAATATCTCTGGTGAAAAAACCACAAAGCTATCATTGTACAGGAGCTTGTATTTTGCAACACTTGTATAGAATATTTCTTCTAAAGTCACTTCTGTTTCTATAATAGTCGGAAAGGTAAGGTTAAGAAGATAGCTGTTACCCATACTGATATTCTTCTGAACATATCTAAAAGCCTTTAAATATTCATTAAAAGGTACAGGGTGTTTTTTGAGAGAAAAGGGTTTAGTGTATATTTGCTCTGTAATGACATTTGAAAGAAGTGGCGTACAAAACTTTATTCCAGTTGGAACTGAACTCAGTTTGTGTATCTCCGGATTTTTCATATTGTAATCAATAATAAACATAAATGGTTCTTTTGCAGCACCATATCGGTTCATTAAATCAATAAAATTGTCAATGGCAGTTCCAGACATTAAAATACTGATAGTTGATAACTATGATTCATTTACATATAATATCGCGCACACAATAAGAAATTATCCGGGAACAAACTTACAAATTATTGAGGCAGGCAGGATTGATTTGCAGAATATTGATACATTCGATAAGATAATTTTTTCTCCCGGACCAGACCTCCCCAGGCCCGGAAATGTGATGGAACAAATACTTAACGGTTATGCCGGGAAAAAATCCATTCTGGGAATTTGTCTTGGTCTTCAGGCAATAGTTCTTTTTTTCGGAGGAAAGTTAAAGCAACTTGAAGAGGTAATACATGGCAGAAAAAAAGTTATTAATAAAACCGGGGAATATTCCGGAATGTTGTGCGAGCTCCCCTCCTCTTTTGAAGCAGGGCTCTATCATTCATGGATTGCAGATCCTGATTATCTTCCTGATTCATTGGCAATAACTGCAGTTTACGAGAAAAAAAAGATAATGGGAATTAGACATAAAATATATGATATTGAGGCTGTACAGTTTCACCCGGAATCAATAATGACCCCTTATGGGAATAAAATGATATACAGCTGGCTAAGTCACTAGTTGATCAAAGAAAGGATTTTCCGAAAAAGAGTTCTATTCAAATCATTTTACTAAATTTGAAAATTAATTTTAATGAATTATTGAGAAAAGCAGCTAAAATAAAAGCATTTTCAATAATGCTGGCATGGTTTATTATTTTCATGCATGGCATTATACCACATAATCACCTTCAGGAGAATTTTAATGGGTGTCATGAGCTATTGTGTAAGGTTACTCCTGAAAAGGGTATCTGCGATCTCTCTTCAAAATTTAAACATCCGCCTGCTGATGAAGAAGTTTGTCATTTTTCCAGTCTTCTCTTTAACAATCTAACTCAGGATAACTTTCTAATTTCCACTAATAAGGAGACTCATTTTTACCAGGTCAGTTTAGCAAAATCAGATATTGTTCATAAAGCAGAACAATATCTTTCAAAACCCTATTAAGGTGCTTCTTCATTAAGAGCTCCTCCTTCCGCCTAGGAATTCTATACCAATTTTTTACTCCAGGATTATCAATTGAATTTTTACCTCATCTTCAAGGGTTGGGAAAGAAATCAAATTGATCCCTCTCGTATGAGAAGTAAATAAATTGATCTTAAAGGATTTATTACTAATTATTATTCAAAGATATTCACTAATGAAAAAATTAATCAGTTCGTTATTTACTGTGTTAATAATAATATCAGGATGTTCCACAAATACGCTCAATAAAGCATCCAGCAAAGAACCTGATAGTGAGATGCACAATGAAGCAATTAAAGCAAGTGCTTCAGATATTGATCATACAATGATAACTATTAAAAAACAACCATTTGCATTTGTAGTAAAAACAGGTGGCAGGATAATGGTTGACAGTAAGGATATTATTGTGATTACAGCAAAATCATCTGGTATTGTAAAATTTATTGATCATTTTTTATTTCCTGGTGTCAAAATATCCAGGGGACAGCAACTTTTCACAATATCAGGAAAACAGCTTGCCGGCGATAATACCGAACTACGTTTTAGTCAGATTAAAGCTGATCTGGATCAGGCAACTGCCAACTATGAACGTGCAAAAATAATGATATCAGAAAAGATTATCACTGAGGAACATTTCCTGTCGTTGAAAAATGTTTATGAAAAGGCTATGAATGAGTTCAATAACCTAAGCGGAACATTCGGTAAGAATGGAATGTCAATTACTTCATCCGAGAATGGATATATCAGAGAAATATTTATCACGGAAGGACAAATGGTTAGATCAGGACAGCAACTCGCTTCAATAGTGATAGAGCACAATCTTGTTCTAAAGGCTGATATGTCACCTGAATACATGGAGCAGTTACCAACCATTGAAAAAGCTAATTTCAAAGTTGGTTACAGCAATCATCTTTTTAAGACTGAAGAGATGGATGGTAAAAAAATATCTTATGGAAAGAGTACTGGTGAAAATTCATTTTATATACCTGTTTATTTCCGGATGAATTATAATCCGATACTGATTGAAGGAACATTTGCTGAGGTTTATCTTATTGGGAAAGAGATAAAGGATGCTATTATTGTTCCCAATAGAGCATTATTGGAGGAATACGGTAAATTGTATGTTTATGTCGAAGATTTTGATGGTGATTTCCTTAAGAGATACATAACACCCGGTTTCTCCAATGGTGAATATACTCAGGTTCTGAGTGGTTTGTCTGAAAACGAAATAATTGTTGACACCGGAGCATACAAGGTTAAATTATCACAGATGAGCACTTCTGCACCAGCTCATAATCATTAAGCCAACGGATCATGCTTAACAAAATAATAGATATTTCGCTTAAGAACAGGCTAACTGTGTTGATCATAACTGTTCTAATAATAATAACAGGTACATATGTAGCATTCCGGATGGATATTGATATATTCCCTGAGCTTACTGCACCTACTGTTGTCATTATGACCGAAGCTCATGGTATGGCACCTGAGGAGGTTGAAAGACTTGTTACTTTCCCGATTGAGACTACTGTTAACGGAGCTACTGGAATACGACGTGTACGATCAAACTCCTCAATGGGTTTTTCGATAGTCTTTGTTGAATTTAACTGGGGAACAGATATTTATAAGGCCAGACAAACTGTTACTGAACGCCTCTTCCAGGCTAATGAGCAACTGCCTGCCGGGGTCAGTAAACCGGTAATAGCACCTCAGTCTTCTTTATTAGGGGAGATGATGATAATTGCAATGGTATCCGATACCGTGAGCCCGATGGATCTGCGAACAATTGCAGACTGGAATGTAGCACCAAGACTGCTTTCAGTAGCAGGTGTTGCCCAGGTTAACACAATAGGAGGAGAAATACGTGAATATCAGATTCTTGCGGATCCCTATAAAATGAATTTCTACGGGGTAACCATGAATGAACTTATTGAAACAAGCAAGGGGATGAACATCAATACTCCCGGAGGGTTTATTAATGAATATGGCAATAAATATATAATCAGGGGTTTAGCACGCACAGATGAGATTCCTGAACTCGCAAACTCTGTGATAAAAGTCACAAAGGGAGTTCCAGTAAAGATCAGCGATGTAGCAAATGTTACAATTGGTCACACTCCGTCAATTGGTACAGCTTCGTACTGTGCTAAAAATGCCGTGCTCGTAACAATTACAAAACAACCTGGTGCCAATACCGTGAATCTTTCAGAGCAAATCAACACTGCAATTGCCGAGATACAATCCAACCTGGGTAGCTCAATCACCTTTCATACTGATATTTACAACCAGGCATCATTCATCAGAACATCTGTAAATAATGTTTTAAAGGCCCTTCTTGAGGGTGGTTTTTTTGTTGTTCTTATTTTGTTCCTATTCCTGCTAAATTACAGAACAACATTCATTTCGCTACTGGCAATACCACTATCCCTGCTCATAACAATTCTTATCCTCAAAGTGCTTGGCTATACTATAAATACCATGAGTCTTGGAGGTATGGCAATTGCCATTGGCTCCCTGGTTGATGATGCAATTATTTTTGTCGAGAATGTTTACAAACAATTGAGAAAAAACATTGTTCTTCCTCCTGACAAACGAGAACCTTCAATTAGTGTTGTATTCCGTGGTTCTTCTGAAATGAGATCTTCAATATGGAATGCAACCTTCATAATCATAATTACATTTATTCCTCTATTTCTTCTTGAGGGAATGGAAGGAAGAATGCTTAAGCCTCTTGGTATATCATTTATTGTTTCCCTTTTTTCATCATTGATTGTGGCAATAACAGTTACTCCTGTTTTATGCAGTTATCTGCTTACCGATGAACGAAAACTGATAAAGCAAGTAAACGGCTCATGGGTTGAACGAAAACTCAGTGCATGGTATAAAAGAGCATTAAGATACTCACTCGATAAGACCAAAATTATAATTGGATCCACAGCTATCCTTTTTATTATTGCAATACTATTATTGACTTCTTTTGGAAGCACCTTTCTGCCACCTTTTAATGAAGGGGCACTTACAGTTAATATCGGTTCCATGCCTGGGATTTCTCTTGAAGAATCTGCAAAAATTGGAATCCGGGCTCAGGAAATCCTTCTTAGGATCCCCGAAATTAAAACTATATCCTGTAAAACAGGTTGCGCTGAACTGGCTGAACACTCCTTTGGAGAGAATGTATCTGAACTTGATGTTCCTTTTGTTCTTAAAGGAAGATCAAGAGAAGAATTCTTTGCAGACGTGAGAGAGCGACTGAAAGCAATAACCGGTGCTAATATTGAAGTTGGTCAACCTATTACGCACCGTATTGACAACATGCTTTCAGGTACCAAGGCAAATATTGCAATTAAACTCTTTGGTGATGATAATAATGAGTTATTCAGGATTGCAAACAACATTAAATATCAGATATCTGATATTAAAGGGATTGGAGACCTTAATGTAGAGCAGTTGATAGAGACGCCTCAAATAAAAATTAAAGCAAACAGAGAAATGCTGGCCAGATACGGTATACCCATAAATAACTTCACCTCATTTGTGAATAATGCCATTGGAGGAGAGAGTGTTTCTGATATATATGAAGATGAAAAAAGGTTCCCTCTGGTAATAAGATACAACGAGGAGACTCGTGGTTCTATTGAAGGTATAAGGAATTCAATGATAGACACATGGGATGGAAAGAAAGTACCACTCTCATTTGTTGCAGATATTGAATCATCTTCAGGTCCCAATGCAATAAACCGGGAGAATGTCAAAAGGAAGATTGTTATTTCTGTTAATGTCGCTGGAAGAGATGTGGGCAGTGTTGTTAGTGAGATAAGAAATAGTATTGAAAAAAAGATAGATCTGCCTGATAATTACCACATTGAATATGGAGGACAATTTGAGAGTGCCGAAAGAGCAACTCATCGTCTTATTCTTGCTTCAATAGCAGCAATACTTCTAATTTTTGGCATTTTATACCAGGAATTTAAAGATACAACTCTGGCATTAATTATTCTGTTGAACTTACCCCTTGCGCTGATAGGTGGCATTTTTTCAATTTGGGGTTCGTCCGGGATAATAAGTATTCCGGCTATTATCGGGTTCATTACTCTTTCTGGCATAGCAACCAGGAATGGGATACTACTGGTTTCAAGGTATATACATCTCAAAGAAAAAGGATTTAGTATCAGTGAGAGAGTATTATCAGGATCAGTAGACCGGCTGAACCCCATCCTGATGACTGCTCTTACAGCTGCTCTGGCCTTAATCCCTCTGGCTGTTGGAGGGGACCTGCCGGGAAATGAGATTCAGAGCCCGATGGCTATCGTTATTCTGGGAGGATTACTTAGCTCCACTCTGCTGAACATATTCGTTGTACCTTCGGTCTACTTTGTTATTCAGAATAGGCAAGAGAAGAAAATATACTTAACAAATAAATAGATTACTGCACTAACTCAAATAAAAAAAATGTGTAAACGATACTTTATAATAGTTTTAATGATAGCCAATACAATGGTTATTAACGCACAGGATATAAATTCATTTTTGAACCAGGTTTCTGAGAATAATCCTGAGATACTGGCTTATAAAAAACTTCTGGAAGCCAGGAGAATTGAAGCCAGAACAGGCCTTGCTCCCTCCGATCCTTTTGTGAGCGTTGGCTATATGCCCGGAAACAATCAGGCTATCGGCATCAAGAAGATCTGGTCAGTTAACCAGTCATTCTCCTTCCCTACAAAATATCTCATCCAAAAAAGAGTCAACAGGAACACAATCATTCTTGCTGAACAGGAATTCAATCTTGGAAAACTAATGACTCTTTTAGATGCTAAACTTTTATTGATAGACCTGATATATAATGAAAAAACACTGACCGTACTTGCGCAGAGGAAAATAGATTATGACAATCTAGAGGAGGCATGGGAAAAAATGGTTAGTTACGGTGAAGCTACCATCCTGGAACATAATAAGATAAAGATGGAACTTTCATCCCTTAATCTCCTGATAACCAAAACTAAAGCCGACATAAGCATCCTTAAAAACAGACTCCTGTTTATGTCCGGAAATAACTCTTTCCTTCCAGTAGCAATGAATTACCCTCTTACGAGAGAGCCTGATCCTGATAAGCTGATGTCTGATAAAACACTAAACCATCCGGCATTTTTAATACCCCAAAAAGAATATCTGTTAAGTTTCGAGGAGATTAACCTGAGTAAAACCGGAAATCTTCCTGAATTTCAGGTAGGTTATGGTTCGGAGATTATTCCCGGAGAAACTTACTCAGGTCCTGTTGTCGGGTTCTCGATTCCGTTATGGTCAAATTCAAACAGGGTAAAGAGTGCTGCAGCTATGGCAGATCATAAGGCAGCAATGAGAGATGCCGAATTACTCCGGCTAAAATCAGAGGTTATAAATGAGTATTCAAATATGAAAGCCCTGAAAAAGAGTATGATTGAAATTTCTGATATTTTAAAATCCGGAGATAATAAGAAATATCTTGACATTGCACTTACCAACGGAGAAATGTCCCTGACAACCTATTTTTCAGATCTCGGTGTTATGTACCAGATTGAAGACAAATTCTACGAACTAGAGTACGAGTGCAACAAATCATTGGCTATGTTGAATGACACACAACTCCTTAATTAGTTTGTTCCTATTGTAATTCATCCTGCCTTTGTTCTAAAATAAGAGATCCTACCATTGAGGATACAGGACTCTTTTCCATTAACATAAACAATTGGTTAAACCAGTATTTTTGTTGTAAGATTAGTTATACTTGTCTGAATTGCATCGAAAGGTTTCCTATCTTTCGTGCTATCCTGTTCAACAATCATATATTTCATTCCGGCAACATCTTTAGCGGCCAGAATCTCTTTAAAATTAATCAGTCCTGCTCCCACCGGGGCAAAATCAGAAACACCATTGGTTGTGTAAAATGGCTCCTGTTTAGTGAACATATCTTTCATATGGAAAAGTTGAAAACGGCCAGGGTACCTCTTGAAGATATCCACCGGATTTTGTCCTGCTTTAGTAGTCCAGAAAAGGTCCATTTCCATAGTAACAAGATCCTTGTCCAGTTCAACCATCATAACATCATAAAAAGGAACCTTGCCTTCAACAGTATCGAACTCAAAATTATGATTATGATACCCAAACTGGATACCATTCATCTTCATAATAGCACCAACCTTATTCCAGTCAGCTACCATCTTCCGATAACTGGCTATTGTCTTGCGGGCTTCCTCAACTACCCAGGGCTGAAGGCAATACTTAACACCAAGTAATGCATGGTCATCAGCCATTTTTTTTGCATTATCAAGCGTAATACCCTCTGCTTCAACTTGTGTGTGACTACTCAGTATCTCCATACCAAGATCATTCACCAACTTTAAAAATTCGACAGGTTTATAACCATAAAATTTTCCATTTGCATATCCTGCCAGCTCAACGTATTTATATCCTATATCAGAAACTTTTTTAAGGGAACCAGGAACATCATTTTTCATGGCGTCGCGAATCGTATATAGCTGTAATCCTATCCCGAAAGATTTAGGATCAACTACATTTGAAACAGGAGCAGGCTTATCTCCAGCTATTTCTGAGAATGATGAAAGAGCAAAAGCGCCTAAAGCACCAGCTGCAGAGACTCTCAGAAAATCTCTTCTTGAATGTTTTGTTTTCATGGTAATATTATAAGTTAAATATATAAAATTAGCTACTTAGCCTGCATTATTCATGCAGAAGATAAAAGACACAAGTAAAAAGATAAAAGTTAGGTATTTGCAAACTTTTTTAACTGTTTTTTTGTATAAATGATTTTTATGATTGGTTTTTATAATGGTTTGAACCTTTTTTCTTTAGCCTTTTGTCTTTTGTCTTTTTTGAGGTTTATGAATTAATCAGATTAGAGGTCCTGTTATTTTCCGGGAATAAATATACTACAATACCTCCGGAATTATTGTCCGTAAGCCATAATATTTTCAGTAACTACTAGTCGGTAAAGAGTCAAGCTTTTTAAACATTGAGCCTCATATCAATTAATGGAAATTTATCACTGTGGTATAATTATTTTTAATAATTTTATTCTGAATTAAATATGATGATGAAGAAACTCGTAATAAGCATATTTATTCTTTTCAACTCTTTTCTTCTTTGGGGACAGGAGATAGTATCCACATCTGTAGAGAACCAAATTGACAAGCTGGGAGCAGAAGATCTTGAATTCCGTGACGATTCAGTCGAGATGAATGTAATTTCAGCAAGTCGCAGTTCGAAACGTATTGGCGAACTTCCTATTACAATATATGTAGTTACAAGAGAAGAAATTATTAAAAATCACTATAACTCATTAATCGACGTAATAAAAAGCCTTCCGGGAGTCAGGGTTTCACAACCAGGATCAGGAGAACTCGGGGAGAGTTTTCAATTAAGGGGCCTCATAGGAAACCTTTACACTATGATACTTATTAACGGCCTGCCAATCAAGCCAAGTGGAGTGATTGGAATGCCAGTGTTATCACAACTCCCTATCAGGCAGGCAGAAAGAATTGAAGTAATATATGGACCCGCAGCTGCCGTATATGGTGCGGATGCTGTTTCAGGAGTAATCAATATTATTACGAAGGAGGCAGACAAAGGTACCTTTGTAATGGGTGATATAAATCTTGGAAAGTTCAATTACCGGAGCAGTAATTTTATGATTGGCGGTAAAACTGGTAAGAACAAGAATATTATGCAGTATAGCTTTTACGGCGGATTGAGTGAAGTAAGTGACCTGAATGTCAAAACAGGCTATGAGGATGCTTACAATCCTCTACACTATCTTCAGAGCTCCGGTAGAACATTTGCCATAGGATCAACAAATTACGATCCTATACAACTGACTGACAATATCCTTCGCACAGGAGGGATAGATCCTTCAGATTTTATTGACGAATATTATCAGCAAAATTATAATGGCACTCTAACACTTCCTTCAATTGAAGACCTTCCGGCATCAAGTAATATGCTTGGTTTTCAGTTAAGATACCGGGATATTAGTCTCTCTTATAATAATATGTACAGGAGATCTCACAGCTCACTGGGCCAATCAGCATACCTTTTTAGTTTTAATAACCCTCAAAATTATTGGGGAGAAAAGATCCGTTCAACAACTCTTAGCTACAATCATGAATGGTCTCAAAAGTTTACAACGACGACCAACTTCTCTGACCTTATATATAAAATGGATAATAACTCCAGTATGGGAATAACCTTCATTGATCATACCGATAAGGTCTACAGGTATTCAGCTAGTAATGATATTCTTCTGGAACAACTTTTTACTGTCATGCCAATAGATGGTCTTGAAATTATGTCGGGGATCACATACAAATTTTCCGGGATACTTCCTCAAACCAACTTTCTTGATTCACCGTTTAATCCATCTGATTACAAATTTTTCAGCACTAAGGTTAATTTAATAGATACCCTGTCAAATAACTTCGGAATTTTCCCGGGGAAAGATCACAACTTATCTATCTTCTCACAGGCATATTATTCGTTAAAATCTTTCCGTATTATGGGAGGTGTCAGAGTAGATAATAACTCTCATTACGGACTTAGCATTAGTCCCAGGATAGCCGGCCTTTTTATAATGAATCCGCGTACAAGCTTCAGAGGTTCTGTAGGTTACGCTTATAAGGCACCTCCTGCATCATTGTCCTGGGCTGCTCTTGCTTACAAAGCCGGTATGAATCACGATAGTATCATCTATATCTCAATCCCCAATCCGGATCTTGAACCTGAAAAATACAGATCAGTTGAACTTGGACTTATAAAGAAATACAGGAATGGATTAAATCTTAATATTTCGATATATTATAATGAGATCCGCAACCGAATAATGGATATTAATAAACCTTTGGCAGAACTGGATCTTCCTCTGGCAATAATTAAATCTGATACTGCAAGTGTGCTTACCAGAGTCAATAGTCAGAAATCCATTTCACGGCTTTATGGTCTGCAAGCTACTTTCAAGATGAACGATATCATTAAGTCCATTCACATGAATGGTGAATTGAGCCTTACCTTTGCTAAATCGAGTGAACAATTCCCTGAAATATTTCAAATTGCAGGTAATTATCTAAGCAATTTCAAACTTATTCCAAGCCATTTCGGACAGATGAAGCTATCCATGCAACCGGCTAAAAACCTGTATATTCAGGTCACAAGTATCTGGGAGTCAAGTTGGCTCAGAGTAATAATACCATTTAAAGAGTTGTATAGTGAGATAATAAAAGATAAAGATGGATTTTATAGTATGGATCTTGTTGCTAATTACAAAATAGGATTTAACCTGAACAGTTTTGTCAAGATCAACAACCTCTTTGATGAAAAATACGGAGGTCCTGGATATTCAGGAATGAACACACCTCTTCCATATGATCCGCAAATAGGACGTAGCATTCATTTTGGTCTAACATATACTCTTAATTGATGAAAGCCGCAATATTATATATTTTACTTGCCTTTTCATCTTTTTCCCAATTTGTAGTAGGACAGGATTCTACTGCAGTTAGTTATGAGTTGAGGGGATCAACATTTGATCAACAAGGGAATTGGGAGGAGGCACTGCGGAATTGGCTAAAAGCATTGTCGGTATATAACAAGGTTGGGGATATTGCTGGAGAAGCAGCTATGCTTGATATTATTGGAAACAAATACTACAAATACGGCATTTACAAAAAATCTGCTGAATATTACAAACAGAAATACAGGCTTTATGCACCGGATAATATCAGAATAATGGCAACCTCCGCTGAATTAACTGCTTTATCATATTATTATCTCCCTATGGATTCATTAGCAGCACAATGGTTCAATGAAGCTGCTCTAAATTTTGAACGGAATGGTGACACAGCAGGCTATCTTAGATCTACGGAAAAGTTGGCTTCTGTATATATTCATCAGGAATTGTACGATAATGCGAATGAAATTTATCAGACACTATTATCGGTTTACAATGAGAAAAATGATTTTAAGAACATTGCAATGGTAAAGAACCAATCGGGTTTTCTTATGTTCAAAAATCAGGATTATTATTCAGCACTTAATGATTTTCAGTCAGCAGTTGTTAATTCAAAAAAAGCTGGAAAAGATGATTTCTTTCTTACTGATGTCTATTCCAATATAGCTATCTGCTTCCAGAACCAGGGAAGAGAAAAAGAGATGGTTAGAAGTTTTGATGATGCTTTGCAGTACGCTAAGAGCTCAGGAAGAGTCGATGAAGAGTCAAGAATAGAACGAATTCTTGCTCTTATCTACTTTAACAGAGGAGATAATTATCATGCTGAATTATATTGTCTTAATTGTATTAAATCAGCAAAGAGATCAGGAAACCTAAATGTACTTCAGTTATGTTATAAAGATTACTCAGCTGTTCTTGAGAAAGGAAATGATTTTGTTTTAGCACTCGAATATTATTCTAAACACCTGAGTCTCAGAGATTCCTTAAGTTTTAACAATATGGTAAAGAATAAGGAAATTACCGATATGGTTGCCGAATATGAAGCCACAGAACTGAGAATTAAATCAAAACTTACCGACGAGGAGATACAGGATCTGGAAATGAAGACCCTGAAAGCCGAATCAGCCCGAAAAGAAAACGAACTCAAACTCCTTATGAAAGAGCGGGAACTGGACAGGTCTGAAAAAGACAGGCTGGCACAGTCATTAGCTCTTGAACAGGAGAAAATGCAGCTCATGGAAAATGAACAAAAAGTTAAATCGCTTGAGCAGCAACAAGAAATTCAGCAGCTTCAGTTGAAACAGAAAGATGATGAGGCTATTGTTCTTCAAAAGACAAAAGAGTCTCTGGAGAAGGATAACATGTTAAAGGAGACGGAACTAAAAAACGAGAAATTTGCCCGGAAAATGGCAGTGTGGCTTGGAATATTAATGGTTCTGGTAGCAGTGATAATTCTTTTCAGTCTCATCTCTTCACGGAAAAAGAACCAGAGACTTGCAGAGAGTAAAAAGCAGATAGAAAAGATAAATACAGACCTCGAAATCAAGAACGATGAAGTACTCGAGCAAAACGAGAAAATATTACAGCAGAAAGATATTATTGAACTGAAGAACCAGTCAATCACTGATAGTATTCAGTATGCCAGCAGAATACAGACTGCAGTTCTCCCACCAATAGATTTCATTGGTGAATGGAATTTAGATAATTTCATTCTCTTTAAGCCAAAAGACATAGTTAGCGGTGACTTCTACTGGGGAGTAAAAAAGGATGATAAAATAATAGTGGCAGCCGGCGACTGTACAGGGCATGGTGTCCCGGGAGCGTTCATGAGTATGCTCGGACATGCATTTCTTGAGGAGATAGCAAATACGAAAAATATTGAAAATGCTGCATCGATACTTAACCTTTTAAGAGATGAAGTAATTAACGCCTTGAAACAGAAAGGAAATGTTGGAGAAGCACGAGACGGAATGGATATCTCACTTATTATTCTTGATACCAAAACCGGACGGTTGGATTTTGCCGGAGCAAATAACCCTATATACCTGATAAGAGATAACAATCTGATAAAAATCCAGGGTGACCGGATGCCCATTGGAATACATTTTATTACCTTTTCACCTTTCACTAATCAATCCATTGAAACAATTAAAGGCGATCATCTTTATCTATTTTCCGATGGATATGCTGATCAATTCGGTGGCCAAAAAGGCAAAAAATTTATGTATAAGCAATTCCAGAATACTCTCCTTAGTAATAATCAAAAAACCATGACCATGCAGAAAGAGATACTTGATAACACCTTTGAGAAATGGAAAGGCGACCGCGACCAGATTGATGATGTGCTGGTGATAGGGATGTGCCTCTAAGTTCAAGATAAAAGACAATCCACCTTCGCCAATGATACGGTAGACAAGGAGAGAAACGAGAAACGAGAAACCAGAAACAACTAAAAACTTGCTAATAATTAAATTAAGTTGAACCAGCTAATCACTACCTCCGACGGTTCTCATACTATTTTTGTACCTGAGTTAAATGAACATTACCATTCGATACATGGTGCAGTACAGGAATCAAACTTTATTTTTATAAATACCGGATTTGATTTTTGTAAAGCAGATCCTTTAAATATTTTTGAGATTGGATTCGGAACAGGGCTTAATGCACTTCTTACAGCTACAAAAAGCTTAAATGGAGAGAGAAAAGTCAATTACACATCAATAGAAAAATATCCTGTTGAAAATGAAATTATTAGTTCACTAAATCATCATATATTCGTCGGGAATGATGGTAAAGAGATATTTAATTCGATACACACCGCGCCATGGAACCGTTATGTGAATATTTGCAAAAATTTCAATCTTCTGAAAATTAAGGGTGATTTTACCGTTCAGCCTCTTACGAAAAAATACGATCTTATTTATTTTGATGCATTCGGACCAGACAAACAGCCTGAAATGTGGACAATAGAGATGTTTAAGAAAATAGCAGATGCAACTAATATAAGTGGTATTCTGGTTACTTATTCTGCCAAAGGAGAAGTAAGAAGAAGTTTAAAAGCATGCGGTTACGATGTTAATCTACTCCCTGGACCACTAGGAAAAAGAGAGATAATCAGAGCAATAAAAAATTGAAATTTATTTTTTTATCTCTTTTTTACATTCATCAAAGTATTATCTTAGCGGAAATTTTTAATTTAAAAAATATTAAGTATGAAAATTAAGGGATTTATTGTTCTGATAGGCGTAATAGCCTTAATGCTTAGCTCTTGTGGAAAGAGTTTTCTCAAAAGTGCAAAAATTAAAAGTAATGAAGATTCACTATCCTATGCTTTTGGAATTGTAAATTATAATGCCCTGACAGCAGATAGCCTTATGCTCAATCCGATTATTGTTGCAAAAGCAATGCTCGATGGTAAAGAGGGTAAGTCGTTAATGAACGATGAAATTGCCCGTTCATATATTATGATGTTTATCAGCAAGCGCGAGTCTATGCAAGCAGAAAAACAAGCTGCCCTAGACAAAGATACATTTAGTGATTATATTGCTCAGAATGAAGCCTTTCTTGCTAAAAATAAAGAAAATTCCGGAGTTACTGTTACCCCCACCGGTCTGCAATATGAGGTTATTAAAATGGGAAAAGGCCAAAAACCCACAGCACAAAGTACAGTCACAGTTCATTATGTTGGAACACTCATCGATGGCACTGAATTTGACTCATCAATTAAAAGAAATGAGCCTGCTCAATTTCCGGTATCAGGTGTTATACCAGGCTGGACAGAGGCTCTGCAACTCATGCCTGTTGGATCTAAGTTTAAACTCTATCTTCCTGAGGCAATTGCTTATGGCCCAACTGGTGCAGGAGAAATAATTAAGCCGTATTCTACACTTATATTTGAAGTAGAGCTTCTCGAAATAGTAAAATAGTATGACAACAGCCGAAATTCAAACTCCAAAAGGTAATATGAAAGTCAGCTTCTTTGAAGATGACACTCCCCATACAGTTGAAAACTTTATCTCTCTGGCAAAAAAAAGATTCTACGACGGTCTTGCTTTTCACAGAGTTATTCCGGATTTTGTTATTCAGGGAGGATGTCCTCATTCTAAAGATATGAGTGATCCCAGAGTCGGAACTGGCGACCCCGGGTATAAGATCGACTGTGAGCTTACCGGAGATAACCAATATCATGACAAAGGAGTCCTTTCCATGGCACATGCAGGAAGAAATACAGGTGGATCCCAGTTTTTTATCTGCCATAGCCGTAACAATACAAAACACCTCGACAAACAACATACCTGCTTCGGAAAAGTATTTGAAGGATTGGATGTTATCGATGAAATAAGTCAGGGAGACAAAATTGAAAAAATAATTATTCACGAAGAGTAACTGAAATGACATTTGAAATTACCGGAAAAGTCATAGATATCTCTCCTGTTAACCAGGTAAGCGACAAATTCAAAAAACGTGAGTTTGTCATTGAGAAAAAAGAGACTGTAGGATCTGCTGTATTCATTGATTATATTAAGTTCCAACTGATTCAGGATAAGTGTGACCTTATTAACGAATCGTTTATAAATGAGGAGGTTAAGATCTGGTTTAACCTGAAAGGTAATAAATGGGAACGCGATGGAAAGATCAACTATTTTACAAACCTCGATGCCTGGAAAATTGAAAAAGCCTTTTCACAAGACAGAGATCAGGATGCTCCGACACATACAACACTTGAGGACATTCCACCTGAAATAGATGAGTTGAGTGATCTCCCGTTCTAAAAAAATATACTTAAAAGGCTGTCTCTAATTCTGACAGCCTTTTTTAAAACCCTGCAATAATGAAATACATCTTTTATACAGTTCTTGCGTTATTTATCACATCATCCAGTCAGGCACAAGTCCTGAATAATGCTTCGCAATCTAATCCCCGCCAGATCCAGCTTCCATATAACAGGCTAATACAACCAGCAGGTACCCAGATATTCTTTGGTGATGCATCCCGGGAAAATCATGCGCTTGATGCTGTGTTATCTCCTGACGGAAAATGGCTTGCTGTAGAGGAAAGATACAGTATTGTATTTATCAGTACCTCAGATAATAATGTGAAATTCGTACTCAGGAATACTGAAAACAGGGCTCTCGGAGGCGGAATGAACACTTATTCAGGGATCATCTGGCATATGAGTAAGGATGGCCCTGAACTATACTGGAGCACAATCAGCGAAGACAACCGGTCATTTGTTGTGTCAGCCAGGTGGAATGGTATAAAGGCAGAATTCGATCGTATGTTTGAATATCAGGCTGCACCAGAATCTGATTTGGCTCTGCCAAATGAAATTCTGATCACTAAGGAATCCAGAAGAGAATTTTTATATGTTGTTCTTAACGGTAATAATAAAGTAATAAAACAGAATTTGATTTCAGGAAATACTATATGGGAAACTGATCCGGGGGTTGCGCCCTATGGACTGACCATGGCAGCAGGAAAACTATATGTTACAAACTGGGCAGGAAGACATCCTTCAATTGACGATCCTGAGGTGGCAGGTGTACCATGGGGTCTGGCCAGGGTAAATAATAAAAGTGGTGGTTCAACAAGGGAAGGCAGCGTTACGATAATAAATCCCTCAAACGGTAAGATAATAAAGGAACTTGTCGTTGGACTTCACCCTAATGAGATAATAAGCGATAGAGAAGGGAAGTTTGTATATATAACCAATTCAAACAGCGATAATATAACTGTTATAAATACCGCCATAGATGAGATAGACGAAACCATAAGTGTGAGGTTACAACCTGAAATAAATCCGTTTTTTGGGGATTCACCTAACGGTTTATGTCTTTCAACTGACGAAAAATTACTATTTGTAGCAAATGGTATGGATAATGCCATAGCGGTAATAAAACTGAAGAGAACAGGATACACTTTTGGAGAAAACCAGAACAGCAGTGTAGTTGGATTCTTACCTACCGGAGCCTATCCTTCATCTGTAACTATGTCAGATAAAGGCTATTTGTATGTGTCGAACCTCGAAGCAATTGGTGCCCGTTATGGAATGACTCACAGAGCTACAAGCAATCTGATTTATAATTCACATAATATGCTTGCTTCAGTATCGGTGATTCCTTTTCCGGATATGAAGAATCTCAGTGCATATACCGATACCGTAATTGCTTTAAATGACCTTTCCAGGGCTACAATGGGTAGGGAAAACCCAAGAGAATCGGTTGAACCTAAACCTGTTCCTGACAGAATAGGAGAACCTTCAGTTTTCAGGCATGTTGTATATATTATAAAGGAAAACAGAACATACGATCAGGTCCTGGGTGATATGAAACAGGGAGACGGGGATCCTGGCCTGTGCATTTATGGAGCTGAAATTACTCCGAATACTCATAAACTTTCAGAGGAATTTATGCTTCTGGATAATTTCCATGTTGCAGGAAAATGTTCCGCAGATGGGCATCAGTGGACTGATGCCTCAATAGTTACCGACTATATTGAAAAAAACATGAGGGCATGGTTCAGAGGTTATGCACATGTGCAGACCGATGCGCTGGTCTATGCTCCTACCGGATTCCTTTGGGATAACGCAACAAGGCATGGAAAGTCTGTAAAAATTTATGGAGAAGCTTCATATCCTGTAATAGATGAAAAGCTAACATGGACCGATATTTATAAAAAATATCGTAACGGGGAAAAAGTTGAGTTCACTAATCACACCACGATTGAACCTGTAAAAGCAATTCTGAGTCAGACATATCCTTCATATGGTAACCACAAGTTTTCTGATGTTATGCGGGCTGATGTATTAATCAAAGAATTGCATGATTATGAAGCAATGCCAGGTGATAAGCTTCCTGAACTGATGATAGTTGCCCTGCCAAATGACCATACTGCCGGGATGAGACCAGGATACCCCACAACCAGGGCTATGGTTGCTGACAATGATTATGCCCTTGGACAAATTGTTGAGTCATTTTCAAAAAGCCGGTTCTGGGAAAATACAGTCATATTTGTCGTTGAAGATGACTCACAGAGCGGATGGGATCATGTTTCCGCCTATCGGACAGTTGCACTGGTTATAAGTCCCTATTCAAGATTAAAAAAGACAAATCATACTTATTATACCCAGCCTTCCATGATCCGTACTATAGAGCAGATATTAGGGTTACCCCCAATGAATATACAGGATGCGATAGCGAATCCTATGTCAGATTGTTTTAAAACCACACCAGATAAAACTCCATATAAGGCTATTCCAAATAATATTCCACTCGATGAAATGAATCCATCCATGCTATCACTAAAAGGGAAAGCTCTTCACTTTGCAAAACAAAGCATGCTTCCTGAATTCGATGGAGTTGATGCCGGAAATGATGATCTGCTTAACAGAATACTCTGGTTTGCATCAAAAGGGAATGTACCTTATCCTGCTAAACATGAAGGTGATAACAGTAACGAAGATGATGAAGCAAAATAAACAAACAAAGTACTTAAAGTGAACTAATGTTTAGAATGCCTAAAGTTAAAATAATGAAATTCAAAATAGGAATAACTTTAAGTACTCTAGTCACTTAAGGCACTCCAGGCACTTAAAATATTTTAAAGAATGAACAATCCACTTCTTCAGGAATGGAATACTCCATTCTCTACTCCTCCATTCCATATTATTAAACCTGTGCATTTCAAACCGGCAATTGAAGTAGCAATAAAAACAGCAATGAAGGAAATAGAATTAATTTCTGAATGCAGCGATCCTCCAACCTTTATGAATACTATTGCAACTCTCGATAGCGCCGGGGAAATTATTGGAAAAATTTCATCAATTCTTTTTAACCTTAACAGCGCTGAAACAAACAAGGGACTTCAAGCTGTTACCCAGGAGGTCTCACCTCTGCTAACCAGGTTCTCAAATGATATTACTCTTAATAAGAAACTTTTCGAACGAATCAGTAAAATATTCGAAAAAATAGAAGCATCAGGACTCAGCACAGAACAAAAGATTCTGGTCGAAAGAAAACAGAGAAGCTTCATGCTTGGTGGTGCAGGACTAAAAGAAGAGCAGAAAGTACGTTTCAGGGAGATTTCTGAAGAGCTGGCAACACTTTCACTTAAATTTGAAGAGAATGTTCTTGAGGAGACAAACTCATTTGAGCTTCATCTCACTGATGAAAATGATGTTGCAGGCCTACCCGAAAGCTTAACAGAGCAGGCTTCTTCAGAAGCATCCAAAAGAGGAAAAAAGGGATGGGTCTTCACTCTTCACTTTCCAAGTTATGTGCCCTTCATGCAATATTCTGAAAAGAGGAACCTTCGTGAGGAGATGCTCAAAGCATATACATCAAGAGCCTTTAGAGGAAATGAATCAGATAACAGAAATAATGTGCTTAAAATAGCTAATCTGCGTTTTGAATATGCAAAAATGTTAGGATTCAGGAACTATGCAGAAATGATTCTTGGTGATCGCATGGCTGACACTCCTAATAAAGTGGAAAATTTTCTCAAAGAGCTTTATGTGGCATCTAAACCTGCTGCATTAAGAGATTTTGAAAAAATCAGGAAATTTGCAAAAGAATGTGGCAATGAAAGTGAATTGGAGCGCTGGGATTGGGCTTACTTCTCAGAAAAGCTAAAGAAAAAAATATATGATATTGATGATGAAATACTTAAACCATATTTTAGTCTTGAGAAAGCTGAAAATGCAATCTTTGGTCTCGCTGCATCACTTTATGGACTAAGGTTTTCCAAAAACAAAACAATTCCAGTTTACCATCCGGAAGTTAAGACATATGAGGTATATGATCAGGATGATACTTTTCTCTCAGTGCTCTATATCGATTACCATCCCCGTCAGGGGAAAAACAGTGGAGCATGGATGACCAGTTACAGGGATCAAAAAAACACAAATGGAATTGAGGTTCGACCCTTAATCTCTATTGTTGCTAACTTCACCAGGCCTACTAAGACCAAACCATCTCTACTCTCTTTTAACGAACTTACAACATTCCTTCATGAGTTTGGACATGCACTCCATGGGATACTTTCGAAGTGTAATTATGAGAGCCTTTCAGGTACTAATGTCGCCCGCGATTTTGTGGAATTACCATCACAGTTCATGGAGAATTTTGCCTTCGAAAAGGAGTGGCTCGACACCTGGGCTTCACATTACCAGACAGGAGAAAAAATCCCTGATGAAATGGTCAGAAAGATTAAAGAAGCATCGACCTTTAATGAGGGATATGCCTGTTACAGACAGCTGGGATTTGGTTTCCTTGATATGGCCTGGCATAGTATAACAACACCTGTTGAAACAAATCTTTCAGATTTTGAATTGGGAGTTACAATCAAAACAGAACTTTTTCCTAAAGTTATTGGAGCAAATATGAGTGCCTCCTTTGGTCATATTTTTGGTGGAGGATATGCAGCAGGTTATTATGGTTATAAATGGGCAGAAGTACTTGATGCTGATGCATTCAGCTATTTTCAAGAGACCGGATTATTCAACAAGGGAACATCAACATCATTCCGAAAGAATATCCTTGAAAAAGGAGGAACCGATAAACCTCATAAACTCTATATCAAATTCAGAGGGAAAGAACCTTCAATTGATGCCCTTCTCAAGAGGAGCGGACTCAAATGAAATGTTTCCGGGTCTCGATGCTGGGTGCTGGGATTAATTTAAAAGGAGAGAAACATGGAACATGAAACAAATAAAACTTAATAATAAATACTATCTTTATTCCAAATTCTAACAGCAATACCAACCACGTATATACTGCTATTTATCAATATATTAACCATTTAAAACATGATTCTTTTTTTTCAAAGCAGCTCCAATAATATTATTACAACAAGTACAAAGGAAGATCTTCCTGAAAAAGAAATAGAAAAGCTGATATGGCTTTTTGGTGAAGCCCGGATAATTTCTGCAGAAAAAATTGAGGGTCTCTTTATTGGTCCGCGAAAGGAGATGATTACCCCCTGGAGTACCAATGCTGTTGAGATCACCCAGAATATGGGGATTATTGGAATCACGAGGATTGAAGAGTTTCATGCAGTAAAATCTAAAAAAGCCGATTATGACCCGATGCTTCAGTCACTATACAAGGGGCTGGATCAAAGTATCTTTTCCATCGACAAACTACCTGATCCTGTTTATTATGTTGATGACATTAAACAATATAATCTAAAAGAAGGTCTTGCCCTCAACAAAGATGAAATTGCTTACCTTGATAATCTGAGCGTGTCGATTGGAAGAAAACTAACCGACAGCGAAGTTTTTGGTTTTTCACAGGTTAATTCTGAACACTGTCGTCATAAAATATTTAACGGTACTTTTATTATTTCAGGTGAAGAGAAAGAGGCAACTCTTTTTCAAATGATTAAAAAGACAACTAAAGTCAATCCTAATAAGGTTGTCTCAGCATATAAAGATAACTGTGCTTTTGTACAAGGCCCTGTAGTTGAACAATTTGCTCCGGAGACACAGGATAAATCTGATTATTTCAAAATTAAAGATTACGAATCTATCCTTTCTCTCAAAGCTGAGACACATAATTTCCCTACTACAGTTGAACCCTTTAATGGAGCTGCCACAGGAACAGGCGGAGAGATAAGGGATCGAATTGCAGGCGGGAAAGGGGCCTTCCCTATCGCCGGTACTGCAGTATATATGACATCATATCCCCGACCTGAGGGTGACCGGCCATGGGAAAAAATTACAAAGGAAAGACCCTGGCTATATCAGACTCCTGAAGATATTCTTATAAAGGCTTCAAACGGAGCAAGCGATTTTGGTAATAAATTCGGTCAACCCCTCATTTGTGGTTCAGTATTTACATTCGAACATTTTGAGAATTTTAAAATGTTCGGATATGATAAAGTAATTATGCTTGCTGGTGGAATTGGTATTGGTAAGAAGAAAGACAGTGAGAAAGATATCCCCGGGAAAGGCGACCTAATAGTATTACTTGGTGGTGATAATTATAGGATCGGAATGGGGGGAGGCGCTGTTTCATCAGTCGATACCGGGAAATATGATAGTTCCATCGAACTGAATGCAGTGCAAAGGGCAAATCCTGAGATGCAGAAAAGAATTTATAATGCAATCAGAGCGTTAGGGGAATCAGATAATAATCCGGTTGTTTCTATTCATGACCATGGTGCAGGTGGTCATCTCAACTGTTTATCAGAACTTGTTGAAGCTACAGGAGGTAAAATTGATATCAGCAAATTACCAGTTGGTGATCCGACTCTATCAGCCAGAGAGATAATAGGCAATGAATCACAGGAACGTATGGGGCTGGTAATGAAAAAAGCGGATATTGATACGTTAAGGAAAATAGCCGAAAGAGAAAGAGCTCCAATATATATAATTGGAGAGGTTACAGGCGATCAGCAATTTACTCTGCAAAATCCAGTTACCGGGGAGAAGCCAATAGACATAGCTTTGGCATCACTCTTCGGTGGCCCCCCAAAGACAATAATGAGCGACACCAGTGTTGAGATTGGATACAGTAATTTTAAATATACTTTTCAAAAGATACAAGAGTATGCCGAACAGGTTTTGCAGATTGAGGAAGTAGCCTGCAAGGACTGGCTTACCAACAAAGTTGACAGGTCAGTGACGGGACGCCTTGCAAAACAACAATGTGCTGGTTTGCTACAGCTACCGTTAAATAACCTGGGAGCTATCGCGCTTGACTATAGGGGTAAAATGGGTATGGCTACCTCTATCGGACATGCTCCGGCTGCAGGTATAATCGATCCTTCAGCAGGCTCAGTACTCTCAATAGCAGAGGCTCTTACAAATATTATTTGGGCTCCCCTTACCGATAAGATAAAAAGTATTTCCCTTTCTGCTAACTGGATGTGGCCATGTAAAAACCCTGGCGAAGATGCCAGACTTTATACTGCGGTGAAGGCAGCCAGTGATTTCGCAATTGAACTGGGTATTAATATTCCTACCGGAAAGGACAGCCTTTCAATGACCCAGAAATACAACGATCAGGTTGTTTTTTCTCCGGGGACAGTAATAATATCTGCATCAGGGGAAGTTAATGATATCAGGAAAATTGTTGAACCGGTAATAGTTAACGACACAAATACTAGTCTGCTGTATATTGATATGAGTAGAGATGACTTAAAACCCGGAGGAAGCAGTTTTGCACAGATCCTTAACAAGCTAGGCTCTGAGGCTCCAACAGTAAAAGACCCTGCCTATTTTGCAGAGGTTTTCAATATCATCCAGAGCCTGCTACAAAAAGGTAAAATTCTTTCGGGACATGATATCTCTGCAGGAGGAATGCTTACAACCTTGCTCGAAATGTGCTTTGCTAATATCTCCGGTGGAATAACAATCAATTTGTCTGCGATCAATGAACCAGATACAATAAAGATACTTTTCAGCCAGAATCCCGGAATTATCATACAGGTAAGAGATGAAAGTGAAATAGCTGAAATTCTTCTGGAAAAAGGGATAACCTATTTTTCAATCGGACATCCTGTTAAGGACAGGTCTCTGTTTGTGACAAATAATCAAGATACAATAATATTCAACATTGACGAGCTTCGTGATAAATGGTTTAGTACATCTTATCTGCTTGATCGCCGGCAATGCGGTCCGGACCTTGCACTTGAGCGGTTTAACAATTATAAAAAGCATGCATTGAACATAAATACCAATAGTTTTCCCGGAACATTTAAATCACTTGGTATTTCGCCTGTAAGAAGAGATAAAACAGGTATAAGGGCTGCAATCATCAGGGAGAAGGGAGTGAATGGAGACAGGGAAATGGCTTATGCACTTTACCTTGCCGGTTTTGATGTTAAAGATGTTCATATGACCGACCTTATTACTGGAAGAGAAACTCTTGAAGATATCAGCATAATAGTTTTTGTTGGGGGTTTCTCAAATTCCGATGTATTAGGTTCGGCAAAAGGCTGGGCAGGAGCATTCAGATACAATGAAAAAGCAAGGATCGCCCTCGAAAATTTCTATAAAAGACCCGATACTCTTTCGCTAGGGGTATGCAACGGATGCCAGTTGATGGCTGAGCTAGAGCTCATATATCCACATCATGAAAACAAACCCAAACTACTAATTAATAAATCACATAAATTTGAATCAGGGTTCATTGGTGTAAAGATACAGAAGAATAATTCAATTATGCTTGGTGATATGGAGGGTATGGAATTGGGTATATGGGTTGCTCATGGAGAGGGACAATTCAGTTTACCATATCCCGAAAACAAATATCATATTCCACTAAAATTCAGTTCGCATACTTATCCGGCTAATCCAAACGGTTCAGATTATGATGTTGCTGGTTTGTCATCTGAAGATGGTCGTCACCTGGTTATGATGCCGCATCTTGAAAGAGCTTATTTTCCATGGCAATGCGGCTATTATCCTGACAATAAGAAACATGATGATGTTACACCATGGATAAAAGCATTTGTAAATGCAAAAGAGTGGATCAGCGGGTTGTAGGAGTGAGAAAGACTGAAATTAATTTTGTGTTCTCAACAACTGACGATTCGACATTCTTATAATTCTTAGGAAGTATTTTATCACTGATTACCTGTATACTATAAAGGCCGGTGTCCTGAATATAAAGAGAACCCATAAAAGAATCAGCTCTGAAATACGGGTAAGTGACCTCCTTTGAATTATGAATTACTTTATCGCATTCGGGGTGGGCCTCAAGTCTCTTATCATGAATACTTAACATCACCGAATTATTATAATGCAGATCATTTGTATCCTTTGTAGCACTCGATAACCATACATTAAAACGTCCTGACTTTGAAACAACTACATTCCATTCAGCCGTATTACTGGCAGGATTAACCATATCGCTGTAACAGTCTGCTTTGTCCATCTTCAATGAAATAGTTCCATCATCCTGCTGCAAAATTTTATTTTCAACAATTTTTCTCTTATTATTAGTTTGCCCGGTTCCATTCGTGCATGAATAAACAATGGCAGCTATAATCAGTGCCATCAACATAAAAATTCCACTTCTCATTTTTCAGTATCTCGCTTAATTAGTAAGTTGCTATATAACGTAGCAGAAACAATTTCAGTATATGACTTTCATTGAAATGGCAAATTAACTTCAAATATTTCAATAATAAAAAGAAAAGGTGGAAATGATTATTGATATCAGTGTCCTGGTTTATGGAGCGGGGTTACTTTCTAGGGTGTGAGTTCGTGGGATAAAGAATTTTGTTTTCTGGTAATATTATTCCCTGTAGGCTCAATTATAGCTTCAGCTACTATCTCCGATATATCTGCAACTCTTGTTTCAGTAGCTTTGGAAAAGGTCTTCTTGCAAAGAGGACATGATGTGGCAAGAATATCAGGGTTGCTTTTTGTAAGTTCTGTGGCAGCATCACGAGCAATTTTACTCCTTTTCTGAGAGCTGATTTTCATATTTGCCAGGCTACCTCCGCAGCAGAGTGAATTCTCATCTTCGAATTTACTTTTCTCAAGCCGTGCCACATGCCTGAGAACCTCTTTTGGTTCATCATAAACTCCTGAGCCTCTTCCCAAATCACAAGGAGTATGGTATACAACCTTCTTACGTAAGAATCTCATCTTAAAAGAGTTATCAGCTATCAGGTTTCTAATGAACTGCGTATGATGAAGCACTTCCACATCAAGATAATAACTCTCCTTAAACACTTTATAGCATATTGGACATGACGTAACAAGTGTATGTGCACCTGATTTCCATATAATCTGCGAATTATAATTGATTAGCTCCCTTGCCTCCTTATCCTGACCGGCAAGCATAAGCGGACGACCACAACAAACACCTCCCTGTTCATCAATAAAATTATAGTTCACTCCTGATGCATCAAGGATTTTTACCATGGATTTTTTAATAGTTGGAGTGAGATGAGTCATACAACCGGCAAAGTATAAAACATCAGCTTTTTCCGGATTGGTCTCAGGAAGGAAACTATATACTTCAGAACCATTCAGGTTTACTGCCGCTACACTCTGCCTGCTCCGAAAATAACCACGGTATATGTTTCTGAAATCATATTCAGCCTCACCTGCTCTTCGCTGGATCATCCTTATTGGTGAGAGTTCTATGCCTACCGGGCATTTCTGATCACACCTTCCACACATCAGGCAGTTATGTGCAATATCGGATGTTTCTTCATTATTACGAATCGCTTTCATCAGATAGGCTGACTGAATATTAGTAATACCTGCCGAAAAATTCAGCTGACAAGCATCTATGCATATTCCACATGAAGAACATGAATAAGTCTCAACCTCAGAATAGCTTCCCGCTTTATCATCTGTTTTTATTCCGGAGTTTCGCATAAAAATCAGGAATAATTCAGTCGGAATATGCATATACCTGGTAATTGGAAGCAGAACAAAAAACGTGCCCAAAGAGAGGGAATATAACCACCAGAACGGATAAGCCAATTCCTGAGCCGGAAGAAATGATGCCAGCCAATGGCCCAGTGTTCCTGTCATAAAGCTCCCGTTACCAAAGGCACCACTTGTAAAACTTTCCGCAAGCAGACGACTGGGAAAAATGAGCCATAATGAGGTGAGTGCAATCCTGTCAAGTGTCTTTAGTCTGGTTGTCTTCCTCACACCTACAACTTTTGAATAGAATCTTTTAAGGATAGCCAGTAATAAGCCTGACAGGATAAAGGCCAGTATGAGATCCATTAAAAATCCATAGACTGCTTCAAAGCCCATCCTACCATGTTCTGGATTAAAAAACCTGAAAAATATTGCTTTATATGGTGCATTGAGGTGCTTAGCTCCGAAAATATCAGCCTCAATAGTTCCAAACAGTATAAGTAAAAACCACCCAAAAGCGAGACTCATGTGCATATAACCAAGCCTAAGGTTTGTCTTAAGAATCTTCCTGTGTATGAGACTCTCAAGAAATATATCCTTCAGACTCTTAATAAAGGTAATTCCAAAGAAACCCCGTTGCAGTCTTAGCTTATCAGGACGTGACAAGCCACGGAACCAGATCACACTTCTTATAACAACATAAAATAATATGAAATACAAACCAATATTAAACGGTATTACAAACGGATCAAATTGCATATTCGTCATATTTTTGGAATGCCTGTCTGGCAAGAACCACCACATTTCTTGTATTAACCCCGCGGGGGCAGACAAGTATGCACTTTCCGCAGAGCATGCACTTTCCTATATTCTTCCGAACCTCATCATTTTCACCACGTTTTATTAATATATGAAGTTCTCTGAGACTGAATCTTGTAAAATTACCCGTAGTACATGTAGCAGAGCAGCCACCGCATTCAATACATAACCTGAAACTTGGTTCATGCTCTAAGATATATTCTGCAATCCTCCTGTCGTTAGCTTCATAGTCTATCTGTCGTCCTTTTGATATGGCAAATCCAAATTTTCCCATTTTACCTTCTCCCATCTTTTAGATAATCCATTACATCTAATACAGCGGCACGGGCATGTGATATTGTTTCAGTAATATTCATTGGTGCTGTACATGTACCAGCATAAAAGAGGCCATCAATATTGCTGAGGTTACTTCCGAAATGATTATCCCTGCTTTGAAAAAAACGGTTCTCTCCGGTTTTAAGTCCGAGGGCTTTTCCAATTTTTTTACTTCCTTCAGATATCTCCATTCCGGCCATTAAAACAAGCATATCGAGCTCCATTTTAAGTGGTCTGCCAGCCAGAGTATCCTCAACCTTAACGATTAGACTGTTAGTGAACGATTCCCCAACCTCAGACACTTTGCCTCTTATATAATTAACTCCATATTTTTCCTGCGATTCCATATATAACTCCTCATAGAGTGCTCCTCCCATCCTTATATCCATATAAAAGCAAAAAACTTTAGATTCAGGAAGCCATTCACTAATCTCAATAGCCTGCTTAACTGCAGTTACACAACACAATTTGGAGCAATAAAGGTTCCCAACTTTCTCATCGCGTGAACCTACACAATGAACAATACCTATTCTTCTTGGAATCTCACCATTATTCATTTTCATATCACCGGTACGAAATCTTTTTTCAAGGTCAGCGGATGTAATTACATTATCATAAATACCATATCCATATTCTTCTTTCCTCTCACTTCTAAAAAGATCAAAACCTGTTGCAATAATTATTGCATCAGCGGTCATCTCTTTCCCTTCATTGGTTTTAATAATGAATTTCTTTTCGTTTTTTTCTAAATGATCAATTCTGCTCCCTTTATAAAAGGTGATATTATCATTATTAATCTGATCATTCAAGTATGTAATCACTTCTTCACCGTCTCTCCTGTCGGGGAACAGGTGGTACCAATTTTTAAGATGTCCGCCTGCCTCTTCCTCTTTTTCAAATAAAGTAACATTATAACCTGCTTTAGCCAGTTGACCAGATGCTTCCATTCCTGCGGTTCCTCCTCCAACAACTACAACATCCCAATTCATTATCAAGCATTTATAAGTTTTTCAGGTAATGGCATCTGCTTACCGTCTTTGGTTTTATATTTATCCGTACTATCAAAATCAATTCCAAGTTTATTAAGTAAAGGTTCCGATTGAACCATATGATATTGCAGCCCTAAATCCCATGGATTGAACCCTAGAACAAGTCCGGCAAGCTCTTCATAAGTAAGTACAGGAATTGATTCACCATTTTCACCAAATGATGTTCCTTCCATCTCTTTAATAGTATACTGCCATTTATCCATGAACATTGTGCATCCCGGGCAGTTTGTTAACACCATATCCGGCTTATAGGGTTCCATAGATGAAAATTTCTTTGCTGTGTTGGAAACAGAATAACCCCTGTTTGCCTGAACCAGATATTGCCTGAAACCAAAACCACAGCAGTGCCTTCTCTCGGGGTAATCTATAACCTTCCCTCCCCAGGCCTCTGCCATTCCACTTAGAACATTAGGAAATTCAGCACCACCCACTCCTGATTTTGGAAACATTTTAGCATAATGACAACCGATATGCTCAACTATTTTAAGAGGTTCTCCTGTCTTCTTATTTACAAGGAAGATTTTTGCTTTATCTGCTATTTCGCTTCTGAATTTATAAATAATGTCGCTTGTATGAGCCACATTTTCCGGAATATCAAATTCTCTTCCAGTTGCCTTATAAAGGTATTCACGGGTTTTCTCCAGTTCTTCCGGAAAGTGTTTCCATGTTTCCAATATCTCTGTATAAAGCCCGAAAGATGTGACACATGAAATAGCAATATTTTTATAGCCTGATTCTTTCATTAGTGCAAAATGTCTGGCTATCACTGTCATTATGGTTGAAGATGGTACTATATCACTATGATATCCTATTCCGGTACAGGTTGTATGAGCAGGATTCTCATAGACATCTTTTCCGAGAGTATTTCTCATAAAATTGAGAAAAAACTGCTCTGACCCAGGGAAAAAACTCTGACGGATACATGATCTAACATAAAAAAAGTGATCATCAGCTATCTCTTTCTGGTAATCAGACCATATTCTTTTTTTACCTTCAAGATTCATCTTCTGTCAATTAAATATCGTGAGTATTATGTTTCCCATTGTTTGCTGTGTACACCTCAACAAAATAGTCGTTATCGGTGCCTTCACTTTTAAATTGGAGACCCATCTCAGAGGCTTTCATTTTAGAATGTTCCTCAATCAATTCGAAAAATTCCGTTCCACCCGTTACATCAAATATCTTCTTAAGCTCATCAAGTGCTTCCTGCGGTATCTTTCTTAATGGTCCGGTTCCAATACCATTAACCTGACCACCAAGTCGTTCAAAAACATCATTAGTGTTATCAAGTATATATTCCCAGATCGGTCCTTGCTCAGGATGCATTTTGGGATTGACGGCATAAGTTGCAGCACAATAACCGTACTTGAATATATTTTCACCTACTGTTCTTTTGATTGCCAATTGCTGACGTCCCTTTTCAGATTCTGTAAAGTATCCAAGTTTCTGGGAAAGTGTACGAAGAGCCATAATGATGAAACCAGGTGTATTCCCACGCGGGCATCGTGTTTTGCATGACATGCATTCACCACAATACCAGATTGTTTCAGATTTCAGAAGAGCGACAATTTCCTCATCATCCTTTTTCTGTACTGTATCTACAATTTTTCTGGGGTCATAATCATAAAACTCGGCAGCAGGGCAGATGGCAGTACAAACTCCGCAATTCATACAGGCATTCAACCCCTCTTCAAACCTGATATCCTCTTTAAGTATGTCATAAAGATTTTCCATTCCCAAGAATAAGTGATACCTGTTAATAGATTAACACAAAAGTACCTCTAATATAAAAAGGACGAATGATGGTTAAAACCTATTTATTAAGGGGTATTTATACTTATAATAAGTATGGAATGACTAAAGTGTGAAGTACTTAAAGTTGAAGAGTTGAAAGGTTGAAGTAAAACCTATAAGAGTGCAAGACCTACAAGACCTGCAAGACCTGTATTATAGCACTCAAGGCACTTTTCTTATCAACCATTAATTATGTTCCCAAGTTTATGGCCACTCATTTTATTATTCTTTTCCAATGGAGGAGGAGTATTTTTATTAATAAAAATTGCAGCTTTCTGAGTACCATTTTTGTTATCACGGATTGTGTTGTCTTCTAATAATACTTCTGTTGCATTGCCATTAAAGTGAAACCCAAATCCCCCCTTCAAAGTACCATTATTCTCCACTACATTCTTAATAAATGAATTACGGTGCGGTGAATTCTTTGCATCTTCATTACGAAAATATACACCATCTCCGCCATTCTCGTAAATATGGTTATTTGAGAAAACCACATCGGTATCTTTATGTCCCGTACTAATACCACAATCGCTGTTATTATGAAATTGGTTATTCTTTACGATGCTGTGATGTACTCTCCAGCAGATGAACATTCCAACTTTATTATCATGGCTGTTATTACCCTCTATCAGTGAATTTGGGGAACCTGTTCCCGGATGTAACCCCATATTGGTGCATCCGCTGATTTCGCAATTTCTGACGGTTACGTTTTCTGTGATCTGTACACTCATTCCAACTTCAAAACCAGATGCATCATCAACAGTCAGTTTAAGTTCACCAAAATCTGCATCAATAATAAACCTGGAATGGTACCCGTCAACTCTTTCAAGCAGAGTCTCAGAACCGGATCCAATAAGTTTAACATTCGATTTAAGCCGGACCGGGGCTTTCATAATGAATTTTCCTGCATTCAGTTTGACAATACCCCCTTCAGATGGGAGTGCATCAATAGCGATTTGAATGGCTTCGTTTGTATAGCCCTGTATTTCTGCTTTCGTCCCTCCTACAGTTATTATCCTTTCCACTCTTAAAGGGGTTACCAGAGCATCTACAATGAAATTATCATTCTGAGCAAACAGAGCGTTAGGGAGCAAAAGAATAAAAATTAGAAAATTTTTCATAATATTCCTATTTATTTAATAATCAAAAGTAACCCTGAAGGTATCCTCGAGAACACTAATCTAAAAAATGATTTTCCCGGAACAATATCTGAACTGAATTCAAGCCCTATCCCTAATCTCATTCTCCATATTCTGCTCCATCAATGAGGTAACACTGCCATACCTCCATACTTTTAACAGTATCTTGATTAAAAACAGAAATTGTGACAGCAAAAAAAGCAGGAATACCCCAACTCCCGTTACAGGTTTCATTCCAGGAAGAATACCTAATACAAGCCAGAAAAATAAAAGCTGGACTATTAACAATATTATCATTAAAGGGTAAGATGATAAGAAGGTACTGAAGGTCTGACAAAATCCAAACCCTATTGCCTTGAAAGGCCTGTTTCTCTCCTGAATAACCTGCCATGCCCTGGCATAATCTGCAACAAGTAAGAGTATAGTCAATAAAAGAAAGAAAATTGAAATAACAATAATACCAGTTTTGATTACAGCTATACCTGAAGATGCCTCAGCCTTTCCAACCATCGCAACCGGTAATGCAATTATTAATAGTCCCATGATTAAAATAATCAGACTTATTATCAATGAAATAATCAGAAATGTCCAGAAGTTTTTTGCAGATGCCCTGAAAAATCCTCCAACAGAAAATTCAACTGAGGATCCTTTCAGGCTATAAAATAATCCTCCTGTAAGAAATGCATTTAGGAGAAATCCGGCAAGAACCGCCATAATAAAACCTGACCTAAAATAGGATATCAGGCCTCTAAGAGATGCACCCAGATCAGTAAATGCTTCAATATTAAAACCATCAACAAGCTTCTCTGTGATCATGCTATCACCAAAACCCGATTTTAATGCCCCTTTCATTGGAATAGCCAGAAGACTTGCCAGGAAAAGTAATAGGAACCATACAATTAACAGACCTTTCCATGATTTGAGTGACCGTTGAGCTGATGATTTTATGGCAATGAATATTTTCATAACATATTGTATTACAACGAAATAAAATTAATTAAAAACTGAATGAACGATAATAATTTATTGGATAACCTCCGTACCGGAATACGGTCAGGGTCCGCAGTCATTGAATTATTGATGTAGTTAACATCCATTTTGATTTTAAATTCAGGATCTATTTTTACCCATTGTATGGTTCTGTTACCCGTATATGTAAAGTCTTTAAATCTGCTTTTGCCGTCCCAGTTTTCCAATATCTCATCGCCATTACTAAAATGGACAAGCACCTCCACCGGGAGGGTCACCTCCCCCACCCTTCCAAGTTCAACTATCGATTTGTAAACGGAATCAGAGGTAGCTGAAATCAAATCTATTGAGTCGCTTTTCTCAACATTCTTAATCGCATTGTAAACGGAATCAGAGGCAGCTAAAATTAGATCTGTTGAGTCGCTTTTCTCAGCATTTTTACTTGATTGTCCTTGTTTTCTATTACTGAAATCAAACACTTTATAATCGCATATCCCTGTTCCATAGATTGTCTGATCAAAAAACCAGTTCATATCCGGACCAAATTTGTTTCCATGGTTACGGGTAACAACTTCATTCACAACATTAATAAAATCTCTGCCTGAAGGGTGTTTAAAGGCCCATCTCTTGTAATACTCCCTGAAAATATCATTTGTTGTCTCTTCTCTGACAATACCCATCAGGGTGTACAATATGACGGCTGTTTTCTGGTAAGACATCATTCCATAAGTACCATGCGGATAGTTCCATGAATATTCAATATTACTAATCGTTTGTCTTTCAGGTGAATTTACATAGGAGATCCTTGCAGAAGAGATATCAGAAATTTTTAATAAAGGGTGATCTAATAACCCGGAATTATTGCCATAATAATGATCAACTATTCTCTCCTCCCAGAAAGAATTTATACCTTCATCGAGCCATGGCTCTTCAAACTCATTACTAGTGTCTTGACAAATTAATATAGAAACATTATCTTTGTGGCAAAAACCACAAAGCCATGAGTAAAATGACATTAAAATTAAAAGACCGGGAGTTTCTTACAAATTTGACAAAGACCGGGAATAG
>Ga0307376_10000193_pt1 | contig 84227 bp, 95 predicted proteins | sample TR2MG_FD_202536 | JGI IMG/M metagenome (GOLD analysis project Ga0307376, IMG submission 202536) | Soil microbial communities from Risofladan, Vaasa, Finland - TR-2 | ecosystem: Environmental > Terrestrial > Soil > Coastal area > Acid sulfate soil | place: Finland: Risofladan, Vaasa | collected...
TGCGCAGGGTGTGGAACTCGGCCGCATCCGGAAACAGCGGCTTTTCGTTTTCATCCTTGAGTTCGGTGAAACGCGGGATCACGCCGCCGCCATAACCGAACACACCGACGGTACCGCCCTTCCAGTAACCTTTTTTGGTTTTGTAGGAAGTTTCCAGTTGACCCATCAGGTCAACCATCATGTCGTTGTCTTTGGCCAGGCGCTTGAGGCCGGTTACAAAGCTGGGCCAGGGGCCGCTTTCCAGCTGATCAAGCATTGGCGTGTCGTATTGTTTCTTGGCCATGTCTTTATATCTCCAATAAAAATTTGAAACGGACGCATGTTCCAGTTTTGCCCGGCAAAGCTGCCAGCATCCTGAAATTGAAAACCTCAAAATCCAGCGGTCGAAACTCTATCCGCCCTAGCGCACCCCTATACTCAACAAATCTGTTTCATAACGAAGCCGCACCAACATCTTACGAATACTACCGCCAACAAACTGCATCTTTCCATCGTTCATCGTGGGTGGCGCATACTACCCATTAGGGTTACTCCACCCCCCCCTACTTGGGATGAACCCAAAGGCCACTTGATTCAGAACGGGCCTATCCCCATAATAATATGCACTGTAGCGCTTACGGAATCCATATCGGTCAAGCTGATTTTGCAGCCACCGCTCCGCGATGAAAGAGGGCGAGTTTGCTAAATATTCGCGGTGCGGTCAAGTGGCATGGACAATCAACGACTTTTGTCAATGCTTCAGTCTGCGATCAGACTTATCAACTACAACAGGCCCACTCAATGGCAACTGAAGAAATTACGAAACTCGACAAGTTCGCTGCCACGCCCTTCCGGCAGGATATCGAGCTGCAGCACGTCGATCACGAAGCGGGCTTTTCCACGCTGCGAATAAGAATCCGCGAAGCAAAGCGCTTCACCATCTTCGATATCGACGAGCATACCGCCGAACATTGGGGGCGCGCTCTGCTGGAATGGGCGGAAACGCGCAAAACCGAAGGGGCGCCAAAATAGGCTGGCCAATTGAAAGCGGCATGATCAACCCCGACGTTGACGACTCCGCCGTAACCGACATCTGCTTCGAATTGCAGGGCACGCTTCTGCCTCGCGACCACAGCTACCCGCTATTCCTCGAATTGTCGCGCCTGCTACCCTGGCTGCCCGGCGAAGAACTGGCCGCCGTTCACCCCATCCAGGCGGCGGAAACGGGCAAGGACGACCTGCTCATATTAAACCGCCGCACCAAGCTGGTGATTCGCATCCCCGTTGAACGCGAAACAGACCTGGCGAAACTGACCGGCCAGACGATCGAAGTCGGCGGTTTCAAGCTGACTATCGGCAAAGGCAAGGCCAAACCCCTGACACGCCACACGCCGCTTTACGCCCATTGCGTCACCACCGGCAGCACGGGCGAGGAAGGCTTCACCCGCGACCTGATCCGCATGCTGGACGAATTGCATATCACCTGCCGCTTCATCTGCGGCAGACGGCAAACCCTCACCACCGCAGAGGGCGTGACTTATGGCTATAGCCTGATGCTGTACGACCTGCCGGTGGAACAATCCATTCTGGTGCAGCAGCGCGGCATGGGCGGCAATCGTAAAATCGGCTGCGGCATTTTCATTCCGCACAAATCCACCGCCGCTCTGGTGTAAAATAAGCAACGTTTCACTTTTTACCAACCAACTCTCACAGGAGGAATCAAAATGGCATATGTTGTTAATGGCGTTGAACTCGAAACCGACGAAGAAGGCTACCTGTTGGAGCCGGATTACAGTGACGAGGTCGTTCCGGTGATCGCCGCTGCCGAAGGCATCGCGATGAACGACGAACGCTGGGCAGTCGTCAACTACATGCGCGAGCAATACAAGGAACACGGCCACACCCCGACGTTCCGCAACATGTTGAAAGATTGGGAAAAAATTCGCCCAGGCACCGACAGCAAATACCTTTACACCCAGTTCCCGGAAATGCCGGCCAAGCAGGCCGCCAAGGTAGCCGGCCTGCCCAAGCCTTATGGCAAAGGCGGATACTAACGTCTGGCAATGGGTAATGGGCGATGGGTGTAACCCGCGCCCTGCCCTACCCCTCCCGCATCACCCATTACTCATCGCCCCATGAAGCACACCACTCTCGTTTCCGCCGAAGAACTGGCGCAGCATCTCGACGACCAGGACTGGATCATCTTCGACTGCCGCTTCACGCTCACCGATCCCGAAGCGGGGCTCCGCGCCTACCAGCACGGCCACATCCCGAACGCCCGCTACGCCCATCTGGACAACGACCTTTCTTCTCCCGTCACACCGGCCAGCGGCCGTCACCCATTGCCCGATCCGCAACTTTTCGCTGAAAAGCTGGGGCGATGGGGCGTTGACGAAACGAAACAAATCGTGGTGTATGACGACAGTTTCGGCTCAATGGCGGTCAGGATGTGGTGGCTGTTGCGCTGGCTCGGCCACGATGCCGTTGCCCTGCTCGATGGCGGACTGCCCGGCTGGATGCGGCAAAAACTGCCGGTCAACGCGGAGTCTCCGAAAATAACGCCAACCCGATTCACCCCCCATCTGCAAAATGCCTTATGGGTGGATGCCGCCGAGGTTGAGCGGGCCCGCCAGAACAAAACCAGGCTGGTGCTCGACGCCCGCCCGGAAGACCGCTTCAGCGGCGAGCGGGAGCCGCTGGACAAGATTGCCGGCCATATTCCGGGCTCCATCAACTGGACTTTCGAGGAAAATATCGATTTCGACGGCACCTATCTGCCCGCCGAAGAGCTGCGCGAAGCCTACCTCAACCTGCTGCACGGCATCGCGCCGGAACAGGCAATCCACACCTGCGGCTCCGGCGTCACCGCCTGTCACAATATTCTCGCCATGGAAATCGCCGGCTTGCCGGGCAGCAAGCTGTACCCAGGGTCATGGAGCGAATGGATCGCCGATCCGACCCGCCCAGTCGCCACCGGAGAATGAGACCCCAATGAAGCCTATACGGGTAAAGACAAACTGGTTCAAGGACGGCGGCCAGCCCAGAGACCCCGCGGAAACGGCATCGGTGCTGGCACTGACCCTGTGGAAACTGGCGGACAGATTCACCGAAAATCTATCCAAAGCGGATTACGATATCGTCACCCCGCAACGCGGCTTCCTGCTGATGGCAGAGTTCCTTGCCTTCGAGGTTCAGTACGCCGATCGCCTTGCCTACAACCGGATCGACGATATGACACGCGGCGCGTTGATTCAGGCGCTGGCCAAGCGCCTGGCCGAGTTCATGGAAGAAAACATCCGCGAACTCGTGCCCGAAGACGACGAAGGCTACGATTACCAGGCCGGCTTCATCGACTTGCTTAACCGCCGCCTGGTGGATTACGCCACCTTCGACCTGGTTGACGAAAAACCCACTTTCGCCACACTGCGCTACCTCGGCAACTGCATCCGCGACGTCATGGACAGACGCGACCAGCCCTGGATCATCGACCAGATCATGGAAATCGAGTCACCGGCAGCGATTGAAACCATCCAGAAAACGATGCGCGGACTACTTGAAACAGAAGCCGAATAGCCATAAAAAACCCGCCTGAATTTACCTGGCAAGCGATTGGGTAAAAAACAACTCGACTGGTCTTACCACTCGGCTTCTCAGCTGGGATCCCGATACTGGCTTTCCAATAGTTTGGCCTGCGCCGCCGCCAGGCGCGCGATTGGCACACGCGGGCCGGAACAGGACACGTAGTTGAGGCCGATGTGATGGCAGAAACTGATCGAGCCGGGATGTCCGCCATGCTCGCCACATATGCCTATCTTCAGGTCTGAGCGGGTTTGGCGCCCCTTTTCCACCGCGATCTTCATCAACTGCCCCACCCCTTTTATGTCCAGCACCTCGAACGGGTTATCCTCCAGGATGCCCGCCTTCATGTAATCCGGCAGAAATTTATTCTCGGCATCCTCGCGCGAAAACGAGAACGTCGCCTGGGTCAGATCGTTGGTGCCGAACGAGAAGAACTCGGCGGTTTCCGCAAGACGGGCGGCACGGACACAGGCACGCACCACTTCGATCATGCTGCCGAACTTGAAGTTGAGCTTGATCTTGTACTTGGCCTCCACTTCCTCGCGGATCGCCTCGACATAGCCATGGATATACTTCAGTTCCTCCACCGTCGCCAATTGCGGCACCATGATTTCGGGCACCACCGTGATGCCGGTCTGTGCGCACTCGGCCGCCGCTTCCAGGATGGCGCGGATCTGCATTGAATAAATTTCAGGATACGTAATGCCCAGGCGCACGCCGCGATGCCCCAGCATGGGGTTGACTTCGGAGAGTGCGCGCACCTTGTGCAGCACCTTTTCCTTTTTGGTGATGACGTCCTCTTCCAGGTGAGAATCCTTGAACTCCGTCAGTCCGACCATCAGCTTGTCCAGCCCGCTGGAATATTGTTGATAGAGTTTCGGATTGAGCAGTTTCAGGGTATCCGGCAGCTCCTCCAACCCTTTGATCGTGTCACGCAAATGATGCAGGTGGGATATCTCGACTTCAAGCTGCGCAGCACTGGGCAGGAATTCATGCAGCGGCGGATCGAGCAGGCGCACCGTCACCGGCAGGCCGGCCATTGCCTTGAAAATCCCCTTGAAATCGTCGCGCTGGATCGGAAACAGTCGGTCGAGCGCCGACTGCCGTTCATCCGGCGTGTCCGCCAGAATCATGTCCTGCACAATGGGCAAGCGGTCGGTTGCGTTGAACATGCGCTCGGTGCGGCACAAGCCGATCCCCATGGCGCCAAAATTGCGCGCGCGCTGAGCGTCCTTGGGGGTGTCGGCATTGGCCATCACTTTCAGGCGTGACGTATCGTCCGCCCACGCCAGCAGGGTCGCCAGATCCTCGGAAAACTCCGGCTCCACGGTCGGCACCGTACCGGCATAGACTTTGCCGGTGCTGCCGTCGATGGTGAGGATATCGCCCTCGTGCAGAGTCATGCTGCCCACCATGGCACGCCGGGCATTCACGTCCACATGGATATTTTCGCAGCCCGACACGCAAGGTTTGCCCATGCCGCGGGCAACCACAGCAGCGTGCGAAGTCTTGCCCCCGCGCGAAGTCAAAATACCCTGCGCCGCAAAGAAACCGTGGATGTCCTCCGGCTTGGTTTCCTCGCGCACCAGGATGATTTTCTCGCCGGCACGGCCCCGCGCCTCGGCGGTATCCGCATCAAATACGATCAGTCCGGAAGCTGCGCCGGGAGAAGCCGGCAGCCCCGTAGCCAGCGGCTGCCCCTTGAAGTCGTGAGAAAGCTGCGGCACCAGAAGCTGTTCCAGCACGATGGGCTGAACGCGCAGCAACGCCTGCTCTCTGGCAATCAATCCCTCGTTGAACATTTCCACCGAGGTACGCACCATGGCGTGCGCATTCATCTTGCCGTTGCGGGTCTGCAGGCAGTAGAGATGGCCTTTCTCTATGGTGAACTCAAAGTCCTGCACTTCGTGGTAGTGCTTTTCCAGGCGGTCATGCAGCACCAGCAACTGCCGATAGATTTCCGGCATTTCCTCAGCCATTTCGGCAATCGGCTTGGGCGTGCGAATGCCGGCCACCACATCCTCGCCCTGGGCATTGGTGAGGTATTCGCCGAAAATCTGGTTTTCGCCGGTGCCGGGATTGCGCGTAAAACCCACGCCGGTGCCGGAGTCGTTGCCCATGTTGCCGAACACCATGGTACAAATGTTGACTGCCGTGCCATTGGCCATTTCCCTGGTAATCTTGAACTCGCGTCGATAGTCCACGGCCCGCTTGCCGGACCAGGAACGGAACACCGCCTGGACAGCAATTTCCAGTTGCTCGTAGACATCCTGCGGAAATGGCTTACCGGTATGTTTCTGCACCACAAACAGGAATTCGGCGGCAAGCTCCTTGAGATTTTCGGCGGTCAAATCCACGTCCTGCGTGACGCCCGCCGCCGCCTTCATGGCGTTCATTTTTTCATCAAAAGCCTCGTCCGGCACGTCCAGGGCAATCTTGCCGTACAACTGGATGAAACGGCGGTAGGTGTCATAGCTGAAGCGCGGATTGCCGGTCAGCTTGATCAAGCCCTGCAAGGTACCTTCGTTGAGGCCGAGGTTGAGAATGGTATCCATCATGCCCGGCATCGACATTGCCGAGCCGGAGCGTACCGACACCAGCAGGGGGTTGGCGGCATTGCCGAAATCCTTGCCGGTTTTCTTTTCCAGCGCCGTTATGTGAGTCCTGATCTCATCCATCAACCCTGCCGGCAGATGGCTCTTGTCCAGGTAAGCGAGGCAGGCATCGGTGGTAATGACGAAGCCCGGTGGCACATCCAGCCCGATCTGCGTCATCTCGCACAGGTTGGCGCCCTTGCCGCCCAGCAGCATCTTGTTTTTTCCATCGCCCTCTTCGAAGGCATAGACGTATTTTTTCTTGCTCATAAGTGATATCCCTGTTTTTTCTTAGTGGGCGAACAGTCCAATCAAATCATAGCACGCACGCAACAAAAAAATGCGCCCTGCGTAATCGCAGCGGCGCACGTTTATCGCTATTACCGAAATATACAAACGAGCAAAACACCCATGCAATTTTATTTTTTCATTTATTATCCAATAACATATACACAGTACGTCCGCAGCAGACAAACACCTGACTCATGCAACTCATTTATATGACACAATCATTCAATGGCCGGCAAGACGCACTTTTTAACGCCCCCATCATTTCCGGGCTCGGGTCGCACCAAACCCTTCGACCTTCACATTGACCGGCTTGCCCTTGCGTGCACGCCTGGAAAGCTCGAACTGCGCCGCCTCCTCGATCGCCCTGCCCCTTCTTACGCCTCGCAGGCATAGCGTATCCTCGAAAACGCCAACCAGCTTCAGGCTTTCCCCCTTCTCCAGCCCCATCAGGATCACGCCGCGCCCCTTGGGTATCTGTTTGACTTCGTCCAGCGGGAACACCAGCAGCTTGTCGCTGCTCGACACACAGGCCACATGGCACTGGCCGGCCTCCGCAGCAACCCTGACTACGGGCAGCACGCCCTCGTCGGCTTCGAGCGTCATAATCAGTTTGCCGGCCTTCTGGCGCGAACTCAGTTCGGCCAGCGTGGTGACAAAACCGTAGCCGCCGGAATTCGACAGCAGCACCCTTTCTTCCGGTTGCCCGACCAAAGCGCTGACAATCCGGGTTCCGGGCTGCAGGCCGATCACCGAAGCGGCGGGCGCCCCGTCGCCCTTCCCGCCGGGAACCTGCGAGGCAATGACGGTGTAAGCGCGGCCATCCGAGCCCAGCAGAATGATAGGGTCAGGCGAGCGGCACTCGATCGATGCAAACAGCCGGTCGCCCTCCTTGAAGGAGAGTGCCGCCAAGTCGATGCCATGCCCCTGGCGCTGGCGCAGCCAGCCCTTTTCGGACAGGATGACGGTTACCGGCTCATCCAGCACGGCGGCCTCGGACAAAGAAGCGCGCCTTTCCGGCTGGATCAGCGTGCGCCGGTCGTCGCCGAACTTCCTGGTATCCTCGCGGATCTCCTTGGCGACCAGGGTCTTCATCCGGGCCGGGCTGGCCAGCAGGGATTCCAGCTTGGCGCGTTCCTTCATCAGCTCGGCGATTTCCTGCTCGATCTTGATGCCTTCCAGCCGCGACAACTGGCGCAGGCGGATTTCCAGGATATCGTCCGCCTGCCGCTCGGAAAGGGCATATCGGGCGATCAAGGCGGGCTTCGGCTCGTCGGATTCGCGGATCAGCCGGATCACCTCGTCGATGTTCAGGAAGACGATGTGCCGCCCTTCCAGGATGTGGACGCGGTCGTTGACCTTGCCGAGGCGGTGGCCCAGGCGCTTTTCCACCGTCGCAATCCTGAACTGGCACCATTCCGAGAAGATCGTGTAGAGCGATTTCTGCATCGGGTTGCCGTCCAGGCCGACCTGGACGAGGTTGAACGACACCGTGGTTTCCAGGCTGGTGTAGGCGAGCAGGGTGCGGGCGAACTCGTCGCGGTCGATGCGTGAGCTTTTCGGCCCGAACACGATGCGCACCGACTGCTCCTTGTCCGATTCATCGCGCGCAGAATCGAGCAGGGAGAGCAGCAAGGTCTTGGTCTGCGTCTGAGACTGGTCGATGGTCTTCTTGCCGAGCTTGGGCTGGGGGTTGGTCAGCGTTTCAATTTCCGACAGCACTTTCGCCGCCGAAGCGCCGGGCGGCAGCTCCGTGATCACCAGCTGCCACTGTCCCCGCGCCATCTCCTCGAAGACGTAGCGCGCGCGCACCGCGATCGAGCCCCTGCCGCTGGTGTAGGCATTGCGGATTTCCTGCGGGCTGGAAAGGATCTGGCCGCCGCCGGGGAAATCCGGGCCGGGAATCATGTCGAGCATCTGCGCCTCGCTGAACGAGGGCGACTCGATCATCGTCGCCGCCACCTCGCACACCTCGCGCAGGTTGTGCGGCGGCACCTCGGTGGCGATTCCCACGCCGATACCGGATGCGCCGTTAAGCAGCAAGAAAGGCAGGCGCGCCGGCAACACCACGGGTTCCTCGAAGGAGCCGTCGTAATTCTGCCGGAAGGCGACCGTGCCCTGGTCGAGTTCGCCCAGCAGCAGCTGCGCGATCGGCGTCAGCCGCACTTCCGTGTAGCGCATCGCCGCGGCCGAATCGCCGTCCAGGCTGCCGAAGTTGCCCTGACCGTCGATCAGCGGATAGCGCAGTGAGAAATCCTGCGCCATGCGCACCGCCGCCTCGTACACCGCGCTGTCGCCGTGTGGGTGGTATTTACCGATCACGTCGCCGACGATGCGCGCCGACTTCTTGTGCGGCTTGTCCCACTCGTTGCCCATCTCGCGCATGGCGTAGAGAATCCGCCGCTGCACTGGCTTCTGCCCATCGCGCACATCGGGGATGGCGCGCGATTTGGACACCGCCATCGCATAGGCGAGATAGGCCGCCTTGGCATAGTCCGCCAGGTCGTCCTGCGGCTCGACGGCAGGTAGTTCTGCGGGCAGTTCCGGCGGCGCGGGCGGCTGTTCTGCAAGCGCCATCTCCTCGTCCGGCAAAGCTTCCAGCTGCTCGAACAGATCGGGGGTGATGTTGTCTATTTCGTCCTTCATCTAGTCTCTTGTTTCAGGATTTACGATTAAATTTGTGGGGCGGGAAATTGGCGAAAAATTCGGGGGTCATTCGTAGTGACTCCACAAGCGGAGCACTTTAACGACTTGCTTTTCCTCCAGGACTTGGTAAATCAGGCGATGCTGAATGTTGATGCGCCGTGAATAAGCGCCGTTCAGGTCTCCAACCAGCTTCTCGAATGGGGGAGGATTCTGATAGGGATTGGAAATCAGGACGGCCAGCAACTCCTGTGCTTTCTGCTTAAGCCCTGCGGCCGCAAGTTTCTTCGCATCCTTTTGCGCCTGTTTCGTGTAAACGAGCTGCCAAGTCACCAATCAAGTTCCCTGGCGCACTCCTCAACCGGGGCTTTGAGCCCCTCGACGATGGACTCCCTCATACCGGGAACCGACAGCAGGAATAGCGATTCCTGGATTGAAGCCCAGTCCTGTTCCGAAAGCAGGACGGCGTTTGCCCGCTTACCGGTAATCAGGATGGGCTCGTGAGACGAAGCCGCATCGTCCATGAGGCGATAGAGCTTTGAACGTGCTTCGCTTGCCGTGATGGTTGTCATGCTTACCTCCGTATGGCAAACCATAAGCGTACGCCTTTGCGTACGAATGTCAATGCAAAATCAATTCAGCAAGGCAGCCTCGATGAAATGCAGCGGAAGCAATGGATTCCCGGATTCCGCTTTGCTCCATCCGGGCTACGTGCTGGAGCTTACGCAGGCTTGATTAGATGCCGATTCACAGGTGGTCACCATGCGGGAAAGGGGGCTCTTTGCCTCCGATCCACATTGATCGAAGCTCGACGGGTAGGTTGCTCTGATCGGCCACATAGATTCGACCAGAGCACACCACGGTTTCCGCGTATTTGAGTGTGTTCGTTACTTTCTGCATAACCTCAGTTGGCCCATCACTGGCAAATAGTGAACGCGTACCCTTCTCTACGACGAGATTAAACCGCCAATTGAGCGTTCTGAGATGCTGAGAAGGCCCGATTTTCATAGGCACTGAATACCGTAGAAAGATGTCATCTAATAATCCGCGGTTCGCATTGTCAGGTGAAAGAAGTTCCGGGAATGCGTCCACAACGGATGAGTGAATTGCGGCCCCAATCCAGTCTTGAGATCGCTCAAGATCATAAGCAGTCGTAAGTGCACTACCAAGACAAATGTTCCGCAACGGGTTCGAGTAAAGTTCGCCAAAGGCAATTCCACCTCGAAGGGGCATTTGAAAAGCAATGAATGCTTGGCTGAGCCGCCATGCGTATACGAGAAGCTTCAGCGCACTGACCGCTTTATCATCGACTGAAACTAATATGATTGAGTCGGAAAAGACGAACTTCTGGCACCACGGAGCGTTCGGAGAATGATCGGGGAATAACGAAGGCGTGCCTGAGGGCAAACTCTCTGGATGATTCATCCCATCGGCCTCGGCTATTCGTCGTTCGTACTTGTCTACCAATTCCGACAATGGGGTATTAAGTACGGCTTGTCGAAAACCTAGTATGTCGAGAAAAGCCACTGTACGTTGAGGGCTAACTTGTGAAGGCATCACTCGTCCGCTTCCACCAGATGCCCCGCCTCTTCCATCCATGCCCGCCTTGAAGCGGCCTCGGACTTCGCCATCAGCTTATTGAAGACTTCCCGGACGTAGCCGGTGAAATCGTTGGTGCGCAGTGTCAGCAGGCGGCGCGCGTCGGGGTTGAGGGTGGTTTCCCACAACTGCACCGGGTTCATTTCGCCCAGACCCTTGAAGCGCGACACCTGCCACGATCCCTCGCGCACCTTGTCGGCGCGCAGCCGGTCGAGCGTGCCTTCCAGCTCGCCGTCGTCGAGGCAATAGAATTTGCGCGCCGGTTTATTCTTACCCTGCGCCGGCACGTCCACGCGGTACAGTGGCGGCTGCGCGACGCAGACCCGGCCGGCGCGGATCAGGGCGGGGAAGTGGCGGTAGAACAGGGTCAGCAGCAGCACCTGGATATGGCTGCCGTCCACGTCGGCGTCGGCCAGGATGATGACACGGGCGTAGCGCAGGTTGGACATGTCCGGCGTGTCGTCCGGCCCGTGCGGATCGACGCCGAGCGCCACGGCGATGTTGTGGATTTCGTTGTTGGCGAAGATGCGGTCGGCCTCGTGCTCCCAGGTGTTGAGCACCTTGCCGCGTAGCGGCAGGATGGCCTGGGTGTCCTTGTTGCGGCCCTGCTTGGCGGAGCCGCCGGCGGAATCGCCCTCGACCAGGAACAGCTCGCGCTCTTCCAGGTTGTCGGACTGGCAGTCGGCCAGCTTGCCCGGCAGCACGGCAACGCCGGACGACTTGCGCTTTTCGATCTTCTGCCCGGCACGCTGGCGCGTCTGCGCCGCCCTGATCGAGAATTCGGCGATCTTTTTCGCCTGTTCCTGGTGTTCGTTGAGCCACAGCTCGAGCGGGTCGCGCACCATGGCGGTGACCAGGCGCAGCGCATCCCGCGACGACAGCCGTTCCTTGGTCTGCCCCTGGAATTGCGGGTCGAGCATCTTGGTCGAAAGCACGAACGAGATGCGGCTGAACACGTCGTCGGCGGTGAGCTTGACGCCCTTCGGTAGCAGGCTGTGGTGCTCGATGTAGCTCTTCACCGCGTTGAAGATGCCGTCGCGCAGGCCGGCTTCGTGGGTGCCGCCGGAAGGTGTGTGGATCAGGTTGACGTAAGATTCGCGCACGATCGGGCCGTCTTCCGTCCAGGCCACCACCCATTCCGCCCCCTCGCCCTCGGCGAAGGTATCATGCGAAGCTGGCGCGTATTTGGAGAATTTCCAGAACAGGCCGTCGATCAGGTATTCCGACAGTTGCGATTTGAGATAATCGGAAAGCCCGTCCTGGTAAACCCACTCCTTTTCGTCCTTGATCAAGCCGTCTTTGCCTTCGATTTCCAGTCTGACGCGCACACCGGGCAGCAGCACCGCCTTGGCCTTCAGCACCCGCTCCAGTTGCTGCGGCGGAATCTCGGCAGTGTCGAAATACTGCGCGTCCGGCCACACCCGCACCGACGTGCCGGAAGCACGCTTGGCCGCACTGCCGACCAGCGCCAGCGGCTCGGCCACGTCGCCGCCGGTAAACGCCATGCGATGGATGCCACCCTCGCGCGTTACCGTCACCTCCAGCCGATTCGACAGCGCGTTGGTGACGGAAACGCCGACACCATGCAGCCCGCCGGAAAACTGGTAAGCCCCGCCAGCTTTCTTGTCGAACTTGCCGCCCGCGTGCAGCCGGGTATACACCACCTCGACCGTCGATACGCCCTCTTCGGGATGGATGCCGACCGGAATGCCACGGCCATCATCCGTGACCGAAACCGACCCATCGCCATGCAGCCGTACCGTGATGATTTTCGCGAAGCCGGCCAGCGCCTCGTCGGCGGAATTGTCCACCACCTCGGTAATGATATGCAGCGGGTTGTCGGTGCGCGTATACATCCCCGGCCGCTGCTTCACCGGCTCCAGCCCGCGCAGAACGCGAATGGAGGAATCCGAATAGTTTTCTTTCATGACTGCTGTTTGGTCCTGTTGCGATTCTGAAAAGTTACCCTAATATAACAAGTAAACCCTGCCGGACAAAACTCGGGAGAACAAAATAATGACATGCCACGATAACGTCTTTCGCAAACCGGACAAGGATGAACTGAAAAAGACACTCGATCCCGAACAGTTCAAAGTTACCCAGGAAAACGCCACAGAATCGGCATTCCACAACGCCTACTGGGACAACAAGAAAGTGGGCATCTACGTCGATGTCGTTTCCGGCGAGCCGCTTTTCAGCTCCCTCGACAAATTCGATTCGGGCACCGGTTGGCCCAGTTTTGCTAGACCGATCGCGCCAGCCAACCTCAGTTTACGCGAAGATCGCACGCATCTCATGACGCGTACCGAGGTTCGCAGCAAACAGGGCGACTCGCACCTTGGGCACCTCTTCGATGACGGCCCGGCACCCGGCGGCATGCGCTACTGCATCAACTCGGCATCCCTGCGCTTCATCCCGAAGGAAGATCTGGCGAAGGAAGGCTACGGCGAATTCTGTCGGCTGTTCGAAAAATAACGAAGGCTGGCTGGCTCATTGTCATTGTTGGCTGGACATCCCTCGCCCCAAGGCTACAATGACCGTTTTCACCTTGAATGGACGCAGTGGACGCTCCCGCCCCGCCTTATCAGAACCTCACGCCCGACCTCATCCTTAATGCAGTGGAAAGCACGGGATTGCGCTGCGACGGCCGTCTGCTCGCGCTCAACAGCTACGAAAACCGCGTTTACCAGATCGGCATCGAGGATAGCGCGCCGGTTATCGCCAAATTTTACCGCCCCTTGCGCTGGACAGATGAGGCCATCCTCGAAGAACACCGCTTCACGCTGGAACTCGCCGAACGGGAAATCCCGGTAGTAGCGCCCCTGATCGACAAAACCGGGCGCACCCTGCACCGGTTCGAAGGCTTCCGCTTCACGATCTCCCCGCGCCAGCCGGGACGCTCGCCGGAACTGGACGACCCCGCCACGCTGGAATGGATGGGACGTTTCATCGGCCGCATCCATGCGGTCGGCGCCATCGAACCCTTTGTTCACCGCCCCGCCCTGACCATCGAAAATTTCGGCGTGACGCCGTCCCGCCATGTCCTTGCCAACGGCTTCATCCCGCCCGATCTGGAAGCCGCTTACAGCTCCGTCGTCGAAGACGTTTTGAAGCGGGTGCGAACCGCTTTTGCGCAGGCCGAGCCCATCACCCTGATCCGGCTCCATGGCGACTGCCATCCCGGCAATGTGCTGTGGTCGGACACCGGCCCGCACTTCGTCGATTTCGACGATTGCCGCATGGGGCCGGCCATGCAGGACATCTGGATGCTGCTGTCGGGGGACCGTGCCGCGATGACCCAGCAACTTTCCAGCTTCATCGACGGCTACATGGAATTCCACGATTTCAACCCGCGCGAATTGCTGCTGGTGGAGGCATTGCGCACCCTGCGCATGATCCATTACAGCGGCTGGCTGGCCCTGCGCTGGAACGACCCGGCCTTCCCCGCCAGCTTTCCCTGGTTCAACACCCAGCACTACTGGCAGAACCATATCCTCGCACTCCGGGAACAGGCCGCGCTGATGGACGAACCCCCGCTGAATTTGGGCTAGAAGCCTGTCGGACTTGAAAAATCGGGAAAGCTCCCGGAGAAAAAACACCCGTGGATATGGATATATACCCGCTCCATTATCGGGTCGGATTCTCAAAACATCGCCCGGCGCGCCCAGAAACGCGTAAGGAAATCGAAAGCCAGCCAACCTAACTACCATACAAATAGCTTGAAACCAAAGAAGAAGCGGATTAACATTATTTAATAAAATTGAAATTTTTCAGCTTAATCCCGATATCCGCAGCAATGTTGTTTTTATAATCAAATTTTAAGGGCGCAAAGTGAAAAAATCCCAATCCGGTTTTACCTTAGTCGAAATCGCCATCGTGATGGTGATCATCGGCCTGCTGCTGGGTGGCGTGCTGAAAGGCCAGGAACTTATCACCAACAGTAAAATCAAGAATGCGGTGAATGACCTGAATGGGATTTCCGCCGCATTCAATGCTTATACTGACCGCTACCGACACATGGCGGGTGACGATGGTCCACTTGCCACATTGACGGCTAGAGGTGGCCCATGGCTTACCGTTACTCAATTTGGCAACAACGACGGCATTCTTACCATCACAGCTGCGCAAACATTTACCGGTGCAGGTGAAAATGACAACTTTTGGCAGCATCTGAAAGCAGCAGGCCTTATCACCGGCAATCCGGCCGACGCCGGTATTGCAGCCCTCCCACGCAACGCCTTCGGCGGACTGACCGGCGTCACCGCTGTCGGGGTCACCGGCATGACAGGCAACGTGGTATGTATGAGTCAAATTCCGGGCAAGGCTGCTGCCGCCATTGACAATCAGCTGGATGATGGCCTGCCAACTACTGGCGCAATTAGGGCGACCACGGGAGCGGTAGGAGCGAATACCCCTCCGGGTGCCGCCGCTCCCTCTTACGTTGAAACTGCCGTCTACACGCTTTGCCGCAATCTCTGATTTTGCAAACGGCTTAAATCCACGAGACAGCCGGGTAGGGTGGGCAACTCGTTGCCCACCACGCGCGGAGCACAACAAACGACTGAACTAACGGGCATCCTTGGATGCCCGTTTTGCTTTGTGCGCTCATAGCAAAACCGCGCCTCATCGCAGGATGTGTAACGAGCGTAGCCCGGATGGAACGAAGTGAAATCCAGGAAAATACCTTCCTTTTGCAGCCGGGCTACACTTGTCACCCTTGAAGTAATTTCGTCTCCGCCGCTGCCAGGTTTTAGCTCCGGCATAACATTGGCGACGCAAATGTTCACCCTCAAAGGGTACAAGAGCCTTCGCTGAAACCTTGCCGCCTCTGTTATCCCTGTAGTAACTTGATTTCCGCGGCAGCAAGGTTTTCCGGCGCCCCCATCAGAACCACCACGTCATCAGCCTGCAGCACGGTTTCCGGCTGCGGCTCGAGGGCGCGGATGTTATGCCGCCGCACCGCAGTCACCCGCACCAGCAGGCTGTCCAGATCGAGTTCGGCGAGAGTCTTGCCGACCGCCGCGGAGCCCTCGTGTAGAGCGACGGTGTGCAGGCGCGGCTGCACTTTTTCGCTCAATTCGTAGTCCTGGTCGGTGGCGCCGTGGAAGAAGCCGCGCAGCAGGCTGTAGCGCGCTTCCCTGATCTGCCGCACGCGCTTGACCACCCGGCCGAACGGCACGCCGAGCAGCATCAGGGTATGTGAGGCAAGCATCAGGCTGCCTTCCAGCACTTCCGGCACGACTTCAGTCGCGCCTGCGTCGCGCAGTTTTTCCAGATCGGTATCGTCCAGCGTGCGCACGATCACCGGCAGATCGGGACGCATTTCGTGGGCATGGTGCAGCACGCGCAGCGACGACTTCACGTCGGCGTAGGTCACCACCAGCGCCTTGGCGCGGTTCAGCCCGGCCGCCATCAGCACTTCGCGCCGCCCGGCGTCGCCGTAAACCACGCTTTCGCCCGCCACCGCCGCCGCCCTGACGCGCTCCGGGTCATGGTCGAGCGCGATGAAAACGATGCTTTCCTGTTCCAGAAGCCGCGCCAGATTCTGGCCGCTGCGGCCATAACCGCAAACGATGACATGCTCGCTGCTGGTCGCGCTTTTCACCGCGATTTCGTGCACCTCCCTGGCGCGGTTCACCCATTCGTCGCTGCACAGCTTCCGCACGATGGCCTCGCTGTACTGGATGATGAACGGTGCGGCGAGCATCGAAAACAGCATCGCCGAAAGGCATATCTGCATGACGCGGGCGTCCACCAGATGGTTGCCCCAGGCCAGGGACAGCAATACGAAACCGAATTCCCCCCCTTGAGCCAGCGCCAGGCCGGTGCGAATCGACACTGAAAGTTCGCTGCCCGAAATGCGGCTCAGAATGGCGATCAACACAGCCTTTACGGCCACCAGCAAGAACATCAGCCCGATCACCCAGGCCAGGTTGTCCGCCACGGCGCGCAGGTCGAGCATCATGCCGATGGTGACGAAAAACAGGCCGAGCAGCACGTCGCGGAACGGATTGATGTCGGCCTCGACCTGGTAGCGGTATTCGGTTTCCGAGATCAGGATGCCCGCAAGGAAAGCGCCCAGAGCCAGCGACAGGCCGGCCAGATCGGTCAGGTAGGCGAGGCCAAGGGTCACCAGCAGCACATTGAGCATGAACAGCTCGGAAGTCTTGCGGCCGGCGACAAGATGCAGCCACGGCCGCAGCAGGCGCTGACCAAAAACCAGCAGCACCGACAGCAGCAGTGCCGCCTTGATGAATGCGCCCGCCAGCGTCCAGCCGAGGTGGCTGCCGCCCGAAGCCAGGGCGGGAATCAGCACCAGCAGGGGCACCACCGCCAGATCCTGAAACAGCAGCACGCCGACGATTTCGCGGCCATGGCGGGTATGCAGTTCGACCCTTTCGGCCAGCAGCTTGCTGACGATGGCGGTGGAGGACATCGCCAAAACGCCGCCCAGCGCCACGCCCACCTGCCAGCCCAGACCCAGCGCCATGCTCGCCGCCAGCACCAGCGCCATGGTCAGCAGCACCTGTGCGCCGCCCAGCCCGAATACGATGCCCTGCATGGCTTTCAATTGCGGCAGGCTGAATTCCAGGCCGATGCTGAACATCAGGAATACCACGCCGAATTCCGCCAGGTAGGTGGTTTCGCCGCTCGCCGGCACCCATCCCAAGGCATGCGGACCCAATACGATGCCTGCCAGCAGATAAGCCAGCAGCGGCGGCAGGCGCAGCGAACGGAACAGCGTCACCACCAGTACGGCAGCAGCGAGGAGGATCAGAACCAGTTGCAGAGTGTTGTGCATACAGCGATAGGCAATAAGGTATGGGGTTTAGTATACTTGCGCGGATGAATGACACCAAATCGACATCCGACCGCAAAACGCTCGATCTGGCGCGCCAGGTGCTCGCCATCGAAGCCAGGGCAATCGAGGCGATGATCGACCGGCTGGACGACAAATTTACCGGCGCCCTGCAACTGATTCTAAACTGCACGGGAAGGGTCGTGGTAAGCGGCATGGGCAAATCCGGCCACATCGCCCGCAAGATCGCCTCGACCATGGCCAGCACCGGCACCCCGGCCTTCTTCGTCCATCCCGGCGAGGCCAGCCACGGCGACCTCGGCATGATCGCCCCGGGCGACGTGCTGATCGCCCTGTCCAATTCCGGCGAAAGCCCGGAACTCCTGACCATCGTGCCGATCGTCAAGCGCAAGGGCGCAAAACTCATCGCCATGACCGGCAACCCTCGTTCCACCCTGGCGCGCGAGTCGGATATCCATCTCGACGCCAGCGTCGCCCAGGAAGCCTGCCCGCTCGGGCTGGCGCCGACCGCCAGCACCACGGCGGCGCTGGCGCTGGGCGACGCGCTGGCGATTGCGCTGCTCGACGCGCACGGTTTCGGCGCGGAGGACTTTGCCCTCTCCCATCCCGGCGGGGCGCTGGGCCGGCGTCTGCTGGTGCATGTCGGCGACCTGATGCATAGCGGCGACGCCCTGCCCAGCGTGCCGGAAACGGCGCTGCTCACCGAAGCGCTGCTGGAAATGTCGCGCAAGGGGCTGGGCATGACCGCGGTAGTCGATGACGCGGATCTCCTGATCGGCCTGTTCACCGACGGCGACCTGCGCCGGGTTCTCGACAAGACCCTCGACATCCGCGCCGCCAGGGTGGCCGAAGTGATGACCCGCAGCCCGCGCACCATCAACCCGGACAAGCTGGCGGCGGAGGCCGTGCAGATGATGGAGCAGCACAAGATCAACGGGCTGCTGGTGGTGGACGCAGATGGCCGTCTGGTGGGCGCGCTGAATATGCATGACCTGCTGCGGGCAGGCGTGGTTTGAGCTTAAGTCTTATCCACGGATTAACACGGATAACGGCTTCATTGTTACCCGGCAATGGAATGTCCTCTGGCTTTGCGGGTACCGCCGGATTAATGATTGCCTGTTGTCCTTTTAATCCGTGTTAATCCGTGGCTGATTCTGGATTCTAATAAATTATGGACGCTTTCGAACGCGCAAAGAAAATCAAACTGGCCATCTTCGACGTGGATGGCGTGATGACCGACGGCAGTCTTTACCTGGCCGACGGCGGCCAGGAATATAAAGCCTTCAATTCCCTTGACGGCCACGGCATGAAGATGCTGCAACGCTCGGGGGTGGAACTTGCGATCATCACCGGCCGGACCTCGCAAGTGGTTGCGTTGCGCGCCGCCAATCTGGGCGTGACCCATCTTTACCAGGGTGCGGAAGACAAGCTTGCCGCCTTTCTCGAACTGCTGGAGAAAGCCGGCTGCGGCCCGGCCGAATGCGCCTACATGGGCGATGACGTCATCGACCTGCCGGCGATGCGCCGTTGCGGTCTGGCGGCGTGCGTTCCCGCCGCCCCGGCCCTGGTCAAGCAGCATGCCCACTATGTGACCGACCTGCCGGGCGGGGGCGGTGCCGTGCGCGAACTGTGCGAGCTGATCATGCAGGCACAGGGAACTTTCGAGGCGCAACTGGCGCCTTATTTGAAATAAGCTTTCTGGCTTCCCCTGTGACAGGTCTGATGCGCGACCGCTTCAACGTCTGGTTCCTGGCTGGCATGGTGCTGCTGGCGATGCTGTCGTTCTGGCTCAACCAGAAAGTGCAGCCGCCGCAGCCGAAAAACGACGGCAGCAGCCGGCACGACCCCGACTACACCGTGGAAAAATTTTCCGCCACCCGCATGGACCAGAACGGAGTGCCGTTGCACACCCTGGTTGCCGCCAAAATGACGCATTACCCGGACGATGACTCCACCCACCTCGATCAGCCGCATTTCACCCGCTTCTCGCCGGGGAAACCGCCGATGCATATTCAATCGGACAAGGGCCTGATATCGAAAGATGGCGAGCACGCCTATTTCATCGGCAACGTTCTGGTCACGCGCGAAGCCTATCAGGACAAAAGCGCCATGACGCTCACCACCAGCTACCTGCACGTTATCCCGGACAAGGATCTGGCGCTGACCGACAAGTTTGTTACCATTCGGGATGCGCGTATCAATGTCACTGGCGTTGGTTTAGAATTGGACAACAAAACCCAAGCGATAAAACTGTTTTCGCGCGTCAAGGGCCGTTATGAAAAACCCAAACATTAAACTTTTATCCTTCCTCTGCCTGTGGGCCACCCTGTCTCTCATGGCGGCGCCTTGGGCGCATGCGGAGAAGGCAGACCGTGACAAGCCCATCAACCTGGAGGCGGACACCGCCAACGTGGACGATGCCAAGAAGGTGAGCATTTACGAAGGCAACGTCGTCCTGACTCAGGGCACGCTGGTGATCCGCGCTGACAAGCTGGTCGTTACCGAAGATGCCGAAGGCTTCCAGTACGGAACCGCCTATGGCAAGCCTGCCAGTTTCAGGCAAAAACGCGAAGGCTACGACGAATACATCGAAGGCTATGGTCTGCGCATCGAATACGACCAAAAGAAAGACCTGGTGCAACTTTTCACTCAGGCGCGCATGAAGCGAAACAAGGACGAAGCGCGCGGCAATTTCATTTCCTATGACGGCAAGACCGAGTTCTTCAAGGTGATCGGCGGCAAGGAAGCGGCCACCGCCGGCAACCCGCGCGGCCGGGTGCACACGGTACTCCAGCCGAAGAAGAAAAATACCGCCGCGCCGGCCGCCAAGCCCCTCTTGTTGAAACCCGCTGAAGACATCGCCAATCCCGGGGAAGAATGAATCAAGCAAATATTGGGTCGAGTTACGCGGCTGCGCCGCTCTTGATCTTTGGGTGAACCCAACCCACATTAAACTTATGAGCCAACTCAACGTCAACGGACTGAAAAAACGCTATAAATCGCGCCAGGTAGTGAAAGACGTTTCGCTGGAAATTTCCAGTGGCGAAGTGGTCGGCCTGCTCGGACCGAACGGCGCGGGCAAGACCACCAGCTTTTACATGATGGTGGGGTTGGTATCTCTGGATAGCGGCAGCATCCGCCTGGACGGCAAGGAGCTGAGCCATTTGCCGATCCACCGCCGCTCCCGGATGGGCTTGAGCTACCTGCCCCAGGAAGCCTCGATTTTCCGCAAGCTGACGGTGTCCGAAAACATCCGCGCCATCCTGGAACTTCAGGCGCTTAAACCAGACCAAATTGAACAGCGTCTGGATGATCTGCTGCATGACCTGCACATCAGCCACCTGCGCCACAACCCGGCGCTTTCCTTGTCTGGCGGCGAGCGCCGCCGGGTTGAAATCGCCCGCACGCTGGCGACCCAGCCGCGTTTCATTTTGCTCGACGAGCCGTTTGCCGGGGTAGATCCAATTGCCGTGCTGGATATCCAGAAAATCATCCGCTTCCTTACGTCGCAGGACATCGGCGTGCTGATTACCGACCACAATGTTCGGGAAACGCTGGGGATTTGCGACCGCGCTTACATTATCAATGACGGCGAGGTACTGGCCAGCGGAAAACCGGATGAAATCGTTTATAATGAAAACGTAAGAAAAGTCTACTTGGGAGAGCATTTCCGGATGTAGGGCAAGTCAGCCCCCTCTCCCCCTGAAGTTCACCACAAAATGAAGCACAGCCTACAATTAAAACTCTCGCAACACCTGACCCTGACCCCCCAGTTGCAACAGTCCATTCGTCTGCTGCAAATGTCGACACTGGAGATGGATCAGGAACTGGATGCCTTCACCCAGGAAAACCCCTTCCTCGAACGCGTGGAAGGCGCCGGTGACGCGGGAGAGGACAAGCCGGACGAGTTTATGTTGCAGCCCGCGTCTACCGGCAATACAGCCAGCGAGACGCCCGCCGAACCCGCCACCCCCTCCGAGATCGACTGGGACCAGAATGATAGCCCCTGGACCGCGCACGACGACGAAGACGACAACGACGACTATTCCTCGCACCGGGCCGAAGCGGTGGATCTGCGCAACCATCTCAACGGGCAGTTAGGGGTAACGCAGCTATCCGAGCACGACAGGAGAATTGTCGCCCTGCTGATCGATGTCCTCAACGAGGACGGCTATCTCACCCAGGATCTGGACGAATTGGCCGCCATGCTGCCGCCGGAACTGGAAATCGAGCCGATCGAACTTTCCACCGCGTTGCGGCACCTGCAAAATCTCGACCCGCCCGGTGTCGGCGCGCGCAACCTGGGAGAATGCCTGGCGTTGCAACTTGAAATCCTGCCGCCCGACACGCCTTATCTTGAACAGGCGCTCGCCATTGCAAAACACCACCTCAACCTGCTTGCCTCGCGCGATTTCACCAAGCTGAAAAAACTGCTGCACTGCGACGACGACGATCTGCGCGCCGCCCAGCGCCTGATCACCCGCCTCAACCCGCGTCCCGGCGCCGCCTTCGCCAACCTGGACACGCGCTACATCCAGCACGATGTCGAGGTGCAAAAGATCAAGGGGCACTGGGTCGCCAGCCTGAACCCGGATGTCATGCCCCGGCTCCGCATCAACCGCATGTACGCCGACATTCTGCGGCGCAACCGGGACAGCGGCAGCCAGCACCTTTCGAGCCAGATGCAGGAAGCCAGGTGGATGATCAAGAACATCCAGCAGCGCTTCGACACCATCCTGCGAGTATCCCAGGCCATCGTCGACCGCCAGCGGAATTTCCTCGAACACGGCGCAGTGGCCATGCGCCCTTTGGTGCTGCGCGAGATCGCGGAAGCGGTCGGCTTGCACGAATCGACCATTTCGCGTGTCACCACGCAAAAATACATGCGCACCCCGCGCGGCATTTTTGAACTCAAATATTTTTTCGGCAGTTCCTGCGCCACGGAAACCGGCGGCGCCTGTTCATCCACCGCCATCCGCGCGCTGATCAAGCAACTGGTGGCGGCAGAAACCCCGCAAAAGCCGCTTTCCGACAGCCAGATCGCGGATATCCTGGCAAAACAGGGCATCGTCGTCGCCCGCCGCACCGTAGCAAAGTACCGTGAGTCCATGCAAATTCCCGCGGTCAGTTTCCGCAAAACCCTTTAATCAACCCGAAGGAGCCTCAAATGAACCTCAATGTTACCGGACACCATGTCGAAGTAACTCCCGCCATCCGCGATTACGTTACCGACAAACTCGGCAGGGTCACCCGCCACTTCGACCACGTGATCGACGTCAACGTCATTCTCTCCGTTGAGAAACTGGTGCAGAAAGCCGAAGTAAACGTCCACGTCAGCGGCAAGGACATTTTCGTCAAGTCCGAGGATGCCGACATGTATGCCGCCATCGACAGCCTGGTGGACAAACTCGACCGCCAGGTCGTCAAGCACAAGGAAATGCACGGCGGGCCCAGCCGCGGCAGCGGCGGCAAACATCAGCCGGTCGCCGAGTAATGCCCGAAGGCGGCGGCACCTGAAAGTACCGCCGCGACCCACTCCAAAACATGAGCTTAATCGCCGGAATACTGCCTCCGAACAACATTCTCTGCGGCCTCGACGTGGCCGACAGGGCGCGCCTGTTCGAACAAGCCGGGCTGCTGTTCGAAAATAACCAGCAACTACCGCGCAAAAAAGTATTCGACAGCCTCATTGCACGCGAAAAGCTCGGCTCCACCGGGCTCGGGCAGGGCATCGCCATTCCGCATGGCCGCATCAAGGGACTGCACGCGGCAACCGGGGCCTTCATCCAGCTGAAAACGCCGATTCCATTCGACGCGCCGGACGGCCAGCCCGTCGGCTTGTTGTTCGTCCTGCTGGTGCCGGAGCAGGCCACTGACTTGCACCTGCAAATCCTCGGCGAGCTGGCGCAAATGTTCAGCGACCGCCGATTGCGCGAGCAGTTGCAGGCGTGTAGCGATCCTGCGGAAATCCATCGATTGCTGACTGGGTAACCATGCCACATACACAGATAAGCGTAAAACACCTGTTCGATGAAACCCACGAAAAACTGGGGCTGACCTGGGTTGCCGGCCTGGAAGGCGGCGCCCGCCTGCTTGCCGGGGAAATCATCCAGAAGCCCACCCTGGCGCTGATCGGCCATCTCAACTTCGTTCATCCCAACCGGGTGCAGGTGCTGGGCTGCGCCGAAATGGACTATCTGCGCAGCCTGGATCGGGGCGCGCTGGATCAGGCGATCGAGAACCTGTTTTCCACCGAGCTCGCCTTGATCATCGTCGCCAACAACGAGCCGGTCCCGGAGCCGCTGCTCAAAGCCGCCAACCACATCCAGACGCCGTTGTTCACCTCGCCGCAGCCCAGCCCTTACCTGATGAACGTGCTCAACCACTACCTCACCCAGGTGCTGGCCGAGTCCACGTCCCTGCATGGCGTATTCCTCGAGGTGCAAGGCATGGGCGTGCTGCTCACTGGCGAAAGCGGCATCGGCAAAAGCGAGCTGGCGCTGGAACTGATTACCCGCGGCCATCGATTGATCGCCGACGACGTGGTGGACTTCTACCTGGTGTCTCCGGACACCCTGGAAGGACGCTGCCCCGCCCTGCTCCAGGATTTCATGGAAGTGCGCGGGCTGGGCGTGCTGAACATCCGCGCATTATTCGGCGAGACCTCGGTCAAGCCGAAAAAGAACATCAAGCTGATTATCAATCTGATAAAACTGTCCCAACTGAAAATATCAGCGCAGGATCGACTGCAAATCGAGGAATTCAGCGAAAATATCCTCGGCGTCGAAATCCCCAAGGTACGCATCCCGGTCGCGTCGGGGCGCAACATCGCGGTAATGGTCGAAGTCGCGGTGCGCAACCACATCCTGCGCCGACGCGGAATCAACAGCACGCGCGAGTTCATCGAGCGGCATGAACGCGCGATGTCGGACGAGGAATAATGCAGCTGATCCTGATCAGCGGGCTTTCCGGTTCCGGCAAGAGCATCGCGCTCAACGTGCTGGAGGACGCCGGTTTTTACTGCGTCGACAACCTGCCGGCGCAGCTACTCCCCAACATCGCGGGCTTCCTCGACCAGGCCGGCCACACGCGCATCGCCATCAGCGTGGACGTGCGCAGCAGCGGCCAGATCAGCCAGTTGCCCGACATCATCGTGCACCTCAAGGCACAGGGATTCGACCTGCGCCTGCTGTTTCTGGAGGCAAAAACCGAGACCCTGGTCAAGCGTTTCAGCGAAACGCGGCGGCGTCACCCACTGAGCAACGACCAGCGCACCCTGCAGGAGTGCATCCAGCTCGAACATGGTCTGCTTGAACCGATCAGCGCACTCGGTCACCGCATCGACACCAGCGACCTCAACCCCAACGCCCTGCGCACCTGGATCAAGGATTTCGTCGATTTCGACCGCTCCCGGCTAACCCTGCTGTTCCAGTCCTTCGGCTTCAAGCACGGCATCCCGCTCGATGCGGACTGCGTGTTCGACATGCGCTGCCTGCCCAACCCCCACTACGACCCGCAACTGCGCCCGCTGACCGGCAAGGATGCGGCGGTCGCCGCCTTTCTCGAGGCCGACGCCAGCGTGCAGAAAATGCTCGGCGACATCCGCCGCTTTGTCGAAGACTGGCTACCCTGCTTCATCCGCGACAACCGCAACTACCTTACCATTGCCCTGGGCTGCACCGGCGGGCAACATCGCTCGGTGTACTTCGCCGAAAAGCTGGCGAAACATTTCCGCAACGGCGGCCAGCAAACCATGGTGCGCCACCGCGAACTGACATGAACCTTCGCCTGATCAGGCCCGGCGACTGGCTGGTGCTGCTCGGCGGCATGGCCGCCACCGTCTGGCTGTTCGCCACTCTGTGGCAAGGCAAGGCAGCCGACAAGGCGGTGGTGCGTAGCGGCGGCAGTGTGGTGGCCGAACTCAGCTTGGCGGAGAACCGCATATTCACCGCCCAAGGCCCGCTCGGCACCAGCCGGATCGAAATCCGCAACCATCGCGCGCGCGTAGCGGCAGACCCGAGCCCGCGCCAGTACTGCGTCAAACAAGGCTGGCTCTCCAAGGCGGGAGAGGCCGCGCTATGCCTGCCCAACCAGATCAGCCTGGAACTGACGGGCGCGAAAAAGTTGTATGATTCGCTTAACTATTAGTCCCAGAAAAAACAGCTAGCCACGGATTAACACAGATGTTCACGAATTATCGAATGCTTACACGGCAAGCACTACTGACCTTCAGGGTAAGCAACGGAATAAATCCAATCACAAATTTTATCTGTGTTCATCCGTGTTAATCCGTGGCTTAACGGTTTTGAATTAAAGAATGCAAATCACCATCCAGACTACCGCCGAAGACCACCGCATCGCCCGCCTGGCGGCGTTCGCCATCGGCCTGTCGCTGCTGGAAGCCGCGATCCCCTCGCCGCTGCCCGGCATCAAGCCGGGGCTGGCGAATATCGTCACGCTGCTGGTGCTGGAGCGCTTCGGCCTGCGCGCGGCGATCTGGGTATCGCTGCTACGGGTGACGGCGGGCAGCCTGATTCTCGGCACCTTTCTTTCGCCGTCTTTCGTCCTGAGTTTTTCCGGCGCAGCTTTGAGCCTGGTCACGCTGGCGCTGGCACGGCACCTGCCGAAAAAGTGGTTCGGCGCGGTCTCGCTCAGCATCTTCGCCGCCTTCGCGCATATCGCCGCGCAAATGACCGTGGTTTACCTGTGGCTGATTCCGCATGCCGGAATCCTTTACCTCGCTCCGGCTTTCGCCGTAGCCGCGTTGCTGTTCGGCACCGTGAATGGCCTGGTTACCGCCGGGCTCCTGGCCGAAAATCAGGGCACCGTTTCCGCCCGCGCCCCGGTATTTCAATCATGAGACACGCCTCCCTGCTGTTGTTACTGGCCTTCCTGTCGACCATGCCGTCCGCGCATGCCGCAGAATGGGCGGCAATCCAGGGCACCTCCGACGGCGATCAATTCTTCTACGACAAGAGCAAGCTATTCATTAACGACGATGAAATCACCTATTGGAAAAAAGTCGTTTTCCTCACGCCACGCCCCTTCAAGGACAAACTCACCGCCAGCGCCCTTTACCGGGAACGCATCAACTGCGCCGAACACACCCTGAAACTGGTCAGCTACCTGCTCTACGCCCCATCCGGCGAACCCGCCGAGTATGTTGCTACCGCCACGGGCGAGGCCACGCCGATCATCCCGGACAGCCTCGGCGACGTATTCGAAAAAAGCCTTTGCCCGCTGGTCTGGAAACACCAGGAAGAGAAACGGCTTAAGGACGAGGCGGAGAAACGGAAAGAGGAAGAAGAAAAACTCAAGGCCGAACAGCAAACCCTGCAGAAACTCGAAGAAAAGCGCCTCAAGGCGGAAGCGGAGAGCGAAAAAGCACCTCTTCCCGCAAGCCCTCCCCCAGCGGCCGTGCAACCCCCGGCATTGAGCGCGTCGCCCACCCAGCCTACAATTAAGAAATGAACCCTGAAAACAAAACCATCACACTGGCGCTGACCGGCGCCTCCGGCATGCCCTACGGCCTGCGCCTGTTGCAATGCCTGCTGGAAAGCAAGGTGCGGGTTTACCTGCTGTATTCGCAAGCAGCGCAGATCGTGGCGAAACAGGAAATGGATCTGATCCTGCCTTCCAGCCCGAAGGAAGTGCGGCAGATGCTGTGCAAACGCTACGGCGCATCGCCGGAGCAACTCAAGGTATTTGGCCGCGACGAATGGTTCGCGCCGGTCGCCTCCGGCACCAATCCTGCCGACGCCATGGTGGTCTGTCCCTGCACCATGGGCACGCTTGCTTCCATCGCGGCGGGGTTTTCCGACAACCTGATCGAGCGTGCCGCCGACGTGATGCTGAAGGAAAACCGCAAGCTGATCCTGGTCCCGCGCGAAACGCCATTTTCCGCCATTCACCTGGAAAACATGCTCAAGCTGTCACGCGCCGGGGCCGTCATCCTGCCGGCCAATCCCGGCTTCTATCATCACCCGCAAAGCGTGGCCGAAGTGGTGGACTTCATCGTCGCCCGCATCCTCGACCAGCTCGGCGTGCCACACCAACTAATGGCGCGCTGGGGAACCGGAGAATAAATCATGGCCAAGTTCTTCCCCGCCCTCGACGACAACCTCAAAGCCTTCATTGCAAAGCAGCACATCTTCTTCGTCGCCACCGCGCCTAATGACGGGCGCATCAGCCTGTCGCCCAAGGGGCTGGACAGCCTGCGCGTGCTCGACGACAAGCGCGTCGCCTACCTCGACCTCACCGGCAGCGGCAACGAAACCGCCGCCCACCTGCTGGCGGACGGGCGCATGACCATGATGTTCTGTAGCTTCGAGGGCGACCACCTGATCCTGCGGCTGTATGGCAGGGGCCGCTCGGTCAAGCCGAACGATCCGGGATGGGCCGAACTCGCTTCCCACTTCCCAAAGCTGCCCGGCACGCGCCAGATCATCCTGCTCGAAATCGAATCGCTGCAAACCGCCTGCGGCGCCGGCGTGCCACTCTACGCCTATACTGGAGAACGGGAAGCGCTGCTGCGCTGGGTAGAAAAGAAAGGCGAAGCCGGCGTGCGCGACTACCAGTATGAAAAAAACCGGCTCAGCATCGACGGCCTGCCGACCGGATTATTCGAGGAGTGACACCATGAAACACATCGGGCTGATTGTATTGCTGCTGGCGGCAACGCTGCTCGCCGCCTGCGAAGAAAAACCCTACAAGCCGCCGGTGCCGCAAACCGAGCCGGACAAATCGGCCACCAAGCTGTTCGAGCCGCAAAGGGAAGCGCTGGACAAGGCCAAAGGCGTGGAAAAGACGCTCGAGCAGGCTGCCCAGGCACAGAATAAGGCGGTGGAAAAAGCAGCGCAGTAGGTGCCCGTGCGATCAGGCCCCGGAGTATGCGGTGTAGCGCTCCGGATTAACGCGTAAGCGCAATCAAGGCAGGGCGCCAATAAGCGAAGCGCATTGCGCCGCATGCCATGCAACCATCCGGTGGATTACGCTGGCGGCATTCCCACCCTACCGCTCTCAAGTCTCCAGCAACTTCTGTATCACCGCCCCCGCCAGCATGTAGCCGAACAATGGCGGCATGTAGCTGATGGTGCCGTTGACGGCGCGCGGCCGGCCCGAACCTTCCACCGGCTCGGGCGGCAGCGGCGCGCTCGGCTGCTCGTCGGAAAATACCGTCAGCACGCCGCTGCGGATGTCGTGTCGCTGCAGGCGTTTCCTCATCTGGCGTGCCAGCGGGCACATTTCGGTCTGGCCGATGTCGGCGATCCTGATTCGGCTGGGGTCGAGGCGATTGCCCGCACCCATGCTGGACGCCACTCTCAGGCCGCGTTTCAGGCTTTCCGCCACCAGCGCCACCTTGCATGCCAGCGAGTCGATCGCATCCACCACGTAATCGCAATCGCCCGGCACCAGGTCGTTGACGTTTTCGGTATCGAGAAATTGCCGGATCACGGTCAGCTTGCACTCGGGATTGATGTCGCGGATGCGCGCCGCCATCAGTTCGGTTTTCGGCTGGCCGACGGTGGAAAGCAGCGCCGGCAACTGGCGGTTGATGTTGGATGCCGCCACCACGTCGTTGTCGAGCAGGGTCAGCCGGCCGATGCCGGCCCGCGCCAGCGCATCGGCGCAGTAAGAGCCGACGCCGCCGAGTCCGGCGACGAACACGTGTCTGGAAGCCAGCCGGGCGAGGCCTTCATCGCCGATCAGGATGTGGGTGCGTTCGAATTGGGGTTGCATGGGAAACCTTTTTTAGCCACGGATGTACACGGATAAAACCAGAAATCATGAAATGCCATAAGAAATATCCGCACTAATCCGCGGCTGAATTGTCGTTATCGGGTTGCTGCGTTTCCAGTGGCTCGACATGAATCGTCACTGCAGCATGGGGCAAGGCACGCTTGAGCGCCTCCTCGATCCGGTCGCACAGGGCATGCGCCTGATTCACCGAATTTGCGCCCGGCACCAGCAGGTGGAAATCGATAAAACGGCGCGCGCCGGATTTCCGGGTGCGCAGGTCGTGGAAGGACGTGCCGGCGGGCAATTGTTTGTTGATCTCCAGTTCGATCAGCCCAACTTCCTCGGCGGGCAAGGCGGCATCCATGAGGCCGCTCCAGGAACGGCGCAACAGGTTGAAGCCGGTGTAAATGATATTGAGCCCCACCGCCACCGCCATCAGCGGATCGAGAATCTGCCAGGATGGCGGCGCAAACATCACTACTGCCAGGCCCGCCACCACGCCGACCGAAGTCCAGACGTCGGTCATCAGGTGCAGGGCGTCGGCTTCCAGGGTGATGCTGTCGTATTTGTACCCCACCTTGAGCATGGCTCGCGCCGTGGCAAAATTGAGTGCTGCCGCCAGCAGGGAAACCAGCAGGCCGGGACCGAGATTTTCCAGCGGGGCGGGGTGGAGAAAGCGCCCCGCCGCCGCATAGATGATGGATGCCGCCACCAGGATCAGCGTGCCTTCAGCGCCGCTGGAAAAATACTCCGCCTTGTCGTGGCCGTAGGCGTGATCGGCATCCGCCGGGCGCGCGGCAATCGTCAGCGCGGTCAAGGCGATCAGCCCGGCGCTGAGGTTGACCACCGATTCAACCGCATCGGACAGCAGGCTCACCGAATCGGTAAGGTACCAGGCACCGAATTTCAGTGCCATCGTTGCGATCGAAGTGGCAATCGAAAGGTAGGCCATGCGCAGGATTGCGTGATTTTTCATGGGTGCGGAATTTTATTTATAAAAAGCAGTTCAGCCACGGATTAACACGGATGTACACGGATTGCCCATGAATCACCTTTCTCACCTTGCGCACATTTCGGGTGAATAGCCAACATTCTGCAACGCATTGTTTATCTGTGTACATCCGTGTTAATCCGTGGCAAAAGTTCTTTCCAGGTTCATGCGATTTTCCCTAATACAACACAAGCATTGGCCGTGGTAATTTCGGCGACCTCATCCGCGCCGATGCCGCGCAATTCTGCCAGAACGGCGGCAATGCGCGGCAGGTATTCCGGGCTGTTGCGCGCCTTGCCGATGAAGGCGGGCGGCATATCGGGCGCATCGGTTTCGAGCACGATGCTTTCCAGCGGCAGGGTGGCGGCAAGCTCGCGCAGTCTGGTGGCACGGTCGTAAGTCATCGCGCCGCCGAAGCCGAGCTTGAAGCTCAGCTTGATGAATTCATCGGCCTGCTGGCGGCTGCCGTTGAAGGCATGGGCAATGCCGCCCTTGACCCTGGCTTGCCGCAAAAACTTCAGCACGGTGTCTTGCGCCCGGCGGATGTGCAGCAGTACCGGCAGATCGCACTCAACGGCGATTTTCAACTGTTCGGCAAAATAGAATTCCTGACGCTCGCGGTCGTAGCCCGGCACGAAGAAATCCAGCCCGATTTCACCAATCGCAACGGGGCGGTGTCGCGCAATAATCTCGCGCAGCGCCGTCAAATCCTCGAGCCTGGCGTTACCCACATACATCGGGTGGATGCCCAGCGCCGGAATGCAGCCGGGATAGCGCTGGCAGGCCGCCAACACCGCATCGAAACCGGCGCGTTCGACGCCGGGAATCACCATGATCCCGACCCCGGCAGCATGGGCGCGTGCCACCACCTCGTCGCGGTCGGCGTCGAATTCGGCGGCATCCAGATGGCAATGGGTGTCGATCAACATGTGCCTATTCTAACCAAAGAACAGTGATGCGTAATGGGGAATGAGTGATGAGAAAAAACGGGGCTCCAGGGGTTCCCGCTACCCCATCACCCTTCTTCCCCGCTGCCACGCCTTCTCCGCTTCAACGACGAAATAGATCGCCAGGCTGGCTGCGACTATCCTCGCCCAGTCATCCAGACCGATCGGCGCGCTGGCGAACAGCCGGTTCATCACCGGCGCGTAGGTAAAGAACAATTGCAGCACGGTCATCGTGATCACGCCGCCCCATAGCCACAGGTTGGAAAAGAAGCCGACGTGAAACGGAGAATGGGTCATGGAACGGCAGTTGAACAAATAAAACAGCTCGCCCATCACGAATAGGTTAACCGCCACGGTACGCGCCTGCTCCATGCTGTCACCGGTTTCCAGCGCCCACATGAACAGGCCGAACGCGCCGCCCAGCAGCAGCAGGCTGACCAGCAAAATGCGGAACATCAGCTCTGCCGACAGGATCGGCGCGGCGGGATGGCGCGGCGAGCGGCGCATCACATCCTTGTCGATCGGCTCGAACGCCAGCATCAGGCCCAGCACCCCGGCGGTGGTCATGTTGATCCACAGGATTTGCAGCGGAGTGATCGGCAGGGTGACGCCGAGAACGATGGCGGTGAGGATGACCAGACCCTCGCCGAAATTGGTCGGCAGCGTCCAGGTGATGAACTTGATCAGGTTGTCGAATACGCCGCGCCCTTCTTCCACCGCCGCTTCGATCGAGGCGAAGTTGTCGTCGGTGAGCAGCATGGCGGCGGCCTCCTTGGCCACCTCGGTGCCGCTGAGCCCCATGGCGATGCCGATGTCCGCCTGTTTCAGGGCGGGCGCGTCGTTGACGCCGTCGCCGGTCATCGCCACGATCTCGCCCTCGGCCTGCAAAGCCACGACCAGGCGCAGCTTCTGCTCCGGCTCGACACGGGCGAACACCGTGGTGTTGCGCACCGCGGCGCGCAATTCGGTGTCGGACAGCGCATCGATCTGCCTGCCGGTGAGCGGCGCCGCATACCCTTCTTCACGCAAACCCAGGTATGCAGCGATGGCGGCAGCGGTGACGACATGGTCGCCGGTGATCATCTTGACCTCGATGCCCGCGCTGTGGCACGCCTTCACCGCCGCTATCGCTTCCGGCCGGGGCGGGTCGATCATGCCTTGCAGGCCGATCAGCACCAGGTTGCCGAGGTAGCGGTGGTCAAGTGCCTGGCCGCCTTGCGGCACGCCCCTGGCCAGGGCCAGCACGCGCAGGCCGCGTATCGCCATGGCATGGGCGTGTGCCTCGATCGCTGCGCGGTCGAGCGAGACCTCGCGCCCGTCCGGGTCGAGCATGGCGGACGCGCGGTCGAGAATCTTCTCCAGCGCGCCCTTGACATACACCACATCGCCATCGTGCAGGGTCGCCATGTACTGGTAGCGCGAATCGAACGGAATCTCGTCGCGGCGCGGAAATGAGGCATGCAGTTCGGCCGGGACCATGCCGGCCTTCTCCGCTGCCACCAGCAGGGCGCCCTCGGTCGGATCGCCGGCCACTTCGCGTCGCCCGTCGCGTTCGACCAGCATCGCATCGTTGCACAACGCCCCTGCCACCAGACATTCGCGCAGGGCGCCGTAGATCGCCGCCGGCTCGCCGGCGCGACTGATTCCGCCGTCAGCCGCATAACCGCTGCCGCCGACTCCGAAGGTTTCGCCGCCGGCATAAATCTCCTGCACCGTCATCTGGTTTTCGGTGAGGGTACCGGTCTTGTCGGAGCAGATCACCGTCGCACCGCCCAGCGTCTCGACCGCGGGCAACCGGCGAATGATGGCGCGCCGCCGGGCCATGCGCGATACGCCGATCGCCAGGGTAATGGTAATGGCTGCCGGCAGGCCTTCTGGAATCGCCCCGACGGCCAGCGCCACCGCCGCCATGAACATCTCCACCGGCGGCTCGCCGCGCCAGATCCCGACCGCGAAGGTAAACACCGCCAGGCCGAGAATCACATACAGCATCACGGCGCTGAAGCGCTCGATCTTGCGCGTCAACGGCGTGGAGAGATCGGTGGCGTGGGCGATCAGGCGCGAAATGCGGCCGGTTTCGGTCTGGTCGCCGGTCGCCACCGCCACCCCTGCGCCTTGGCCGCTGGTCACCAGCGTTCCCGCATAGGCCATGTTGGCGCGCTCCGCCAGAATGGCATCGTGCGCAAGATGGGCGATGTGTTTTTGCACCGGCAGCGATTCGCCGGTCAACATCGCCTCGTCGGCCATCAGCTCGCGCGCCCGGAACAGGCGCAAATCCGCCGGCACCTTGTCGCCCGGGGCGAGCAGCACGACATCTCCCGGTGCCAGTTCGGATGCCGGCAACAGTTGTTTGATGCCGTCGCGCAGCACGGTGGTGGAACTTGCCGCCATCCGCGCCAGCGCGGCGATCGCGTCTTCCGCCTTGGATTCCTGGATGTAGCCGATCGTCGCATTGACCAGCACCACGCCGAAAATCACGCCGGAATCCACCCACTCCCGAAGAAATGCGGTAATTGTGCCGGATGCGATCAGGACGTAAATCAGCGGTTGATGGAATTGCAGCAGGAAGCGCAGCCAGGCCGGTTTGCCTTTTTTGGGCGTGAGCAGATTGGCGCCGAATACCGCCAGCCTGCGCCGCGCCTCGTCGGACGTGAGGCCATGCGCCAGGTCGCTGCCGAGCAACTCAACCACTTCATTGGCCGGCAGGTGATGCCAATGCTTCTCCAGCAGACTGATAGTCGGTTCCGACATTGGCGCACATCCCCATGAAGGCGCACCGTCAGGGTGCGCCTTCATGGAATAATAGCAGAGTGGCTTAACGCCGCCGACTGCCTATTCAGTGCTAGGTGCGAGCCAGCCGGGTGAACTTTACAGGTGCGGCGCGCATCGAACGGATCCATCAACGCCATGGCAATGCGATGGCCGCAACGGCAGCACTTTGTACAATCAAGCGGGAGTGGTATCTTATTTTATTTGCTGACTTTAACCTGACACCGATACCGCCATGCGCATCCTTTTGGTCGAAGACGACACCCTGCTAGCCGATGGTCTGGCCCGCTCACTGCATCAATCCGGTTATGCGGTGGACTGGGTGAAAAACGGCGACGAAGCGGACCGCTGGCTGGAAGCCCAGAACTACGATGCCGCCATCCTCGACCTCGGCCTGCCCGGCATGGAAGGCGCGGAAGTATTGCGGCGGCTGAGGGTGCGAAAAAACGGAACCCCGGTGCTGGTGCTGTCGGCCCGCGAGGCGCTCGACGAACGGGTACGCCTGCTCGACCTGGGCGCGGACGACTATCTGGTGAAACCGGCGGCCTTCGCCGAACTGGAAGCCCGACTGCGCGCCCTGCTGCGTCGCCATCCCAACAATCCAGAAGCCGAGATCAGGATCGGAATCCTGCAGTTGGATACGGCGGGCAAGCGTGCCTGGCTGGGAGACGAACCACTGGAGCTTACCGCCCGCGAATGGGCGGTGCTGGAGTACCTGGCTGCCCGCCCCGGCCGCATCGTCAGCAAGGAACAACTCATCCAATCACTGTATAGCTGGGACGAAGAAATCACCCCGAACGCCGTGGAAAAATTCATTTCGCGCCTGCGCACCAAGCTCGATTCGGGCGGCATCGTAATCCGAACCGTGCGCGGCCTGGGCTACTTGCTGGAAAAGCCTGCCGATGGCACGTAGCCTGCGTGGACTTTTCCTCGGCCGCCTGCTGCCGGCCATGCTCGTCCTGGTGCTGGTCAGCGCCCTGGCCGCCTATCTCATGGCCCGTCGCGCCGCCACGCTTGGCTACGACCACTCCCTGCTCGATGTCACCCTCGCGCTCGCCGGCCAGATATATACCAAGAACCATACCATCGTTCTCGATCTTGCGCCCCAGGCCCAGGAGATGCTACTCACCGACAGGTACGATCTGGAGTTCTACGAGGTCATCGGCCCCGACGGAATTTCGGTCGCCGGCTACCACGGCCTGCCGCGCCCCACCAAAGCGCTGGCCGAGGGCGGCATCGAGTATTTCGACGGCCGGTATCAGGGCCAGCCGGTGCGGGTAGCGGCATTGCGGACCCGGCGCGATGGCCGGGCTATCCTGGTGCTTGCCGCCGAAACCATGGTCAAGCGCAATACGCTGGTGCGCGAGATCCTGCTCGACATGCTGCTGCCCGAACTGGCCATTGTCGTGGCCGTGCTCGCGCTCGGCTGGCTGTTCATCCGCCTAGGCCTGAAGCCGCTCGAAGGCCTGCGCGCCGAGCTGGCCCGCCGCGATCGGGCGCATCTCGGCCCGGTGACAGCACGGGGGCTGCCGGACGAGATGCGCCCGGTCGCGGAAGAAATTAATCATCTTCTCGATCGTCTGAAACAAACATTGTCGGCGCAACGACACTTCGTCTCCGACGCCGCCCACCAGCTGCGCACGCCGATTGCCGCCCTGCAGGCCCAGGCCGAAGCGGCTGAATGGGAACTGGCCGACAACGCCGCCAGTGCACCGGCGCGAGCCCAGTTCAAGCGCATTCTGGCGGCAACCCGGCGGCTGTCCCATCTCGCCCAGCAGTTGCTGGCCCTGGCGCGGGCAGAGCCCGGCAACTCCACCCTGCTCACCCCGCTCGACCTCGCCAACCTGGTGCGCACAGAGGCGGAAAACTGGCTACCCGCCGCCAACGCCAAATACATCGACCTCGGCTTCGAAATCGCTGCTGCGCCTCTGCGAGGCGCACCCCGGCTGCTCAAGGAAATGCTCGCCAACCTGGTCGACAACGCCATCCGCTACACCCCGTCGGGGGGAACGGTCACGGTACGCTGCGGGATGCGCGCGGGCAGCGCTTTTCTTGAAGTGGAGGACAACGGCCCAGGCATACCGCCAACGGAACGGGAACGGGTCTTCGAGCGCTTTCGCCGCCTGCCGAGCGCCGACGATGAGGGCTGCGGGCTGGGGCTGGCGATCGTGCGGGAAATTTGCGGACAGCACGGCGCGACGGCGTCCGTGGTAGAAGCGACAACGCTGGGTGGAGCCTGCTTCAGCGTGAAGTTTCCCGCCATGAATACCGGCCGCTGAGCTTCTCCAGCAGGCGGCGCACCGGCGTCGGCACGGCCGCATCCAGCGCTTCGCCCAGCGGCAGCCATAGCCCCACGGGCTGTCTTGCCCCGGATCGCCAGGCCGTCACCGCAACCGGACAAGGCCGAACCTTGAGACGGAAGTGGGTGAAGGTATGGGTGAAATCCGGCAACGGCGGCAAGGGCTGGCCTTCGATGCCGAAGCGTTCGCGGCAAGCCGCCAGCGCATTCTCCCCCACACCGGTTTCGGGAAAACTCCACAGGCCGCCCCAGATGCCGGCAGGCGGACGCTTCTCCAGGTAAACCTCGCCCCGGCGCAATAGGACCAGCATGACGGTTTCCTTCTGCGGCAGCGGCTTGCGCGGTTTGGACGCGGGAAGCTCCGCCACCCGATCCTGATTGTAAGCGACGCAACCGGCATTCACCGGGCAGTCGCCGCAGGCTGGCTTGCGGCTGCACAGCGTCGCGCCGAGATCCATCAGCGCCTGGGTATAGGTTTCGATCCCGGCATCCGGCAGCAGGTTTTCGGCCTTTTGCCACATGGCGTTTTCCACCGCCTTGACGCCAGGATAGCCGGCGATGCCGAAACAGCGCGCCAGCACGCGCTTGACGTTGCCATCAAGGATGGCGCGGCGCTGGCCGAAAGCAAAGGCCAGGATCGCAGCAGCGGTGGAGCGGCCTATCCCAGGCAACGCCACCACCGACTCGAATTTATCCGGGAACGTTCCGCCATGCTGCGCCATCACCATCTGCGCCGCACGGTGCAGGTTGCGGCCGCGGGCGTAGTAGCCGAGCCCGCTCCAGTTCGCCAGCACATCGTCGAGCGGCGCAGCGGCAAGTGCGGCGATATCGGGAAAACGATGCATGAAGCGCTGGTAATAAGGGATGACGCTGCCGACCTGGGTCTGCTGCAGCATGATTTCAGACAACCACACCGCGTAGGGATCGCGGGTCTGCTGCCAAGGCAGGCCGTGCCGGCCATGCTGTTTCTGCCACTCGATCAGACGCCGTGAAAAATCCTTCATGGGCTCTTAAATTCCAATTTGCATTCAATCCAACACATAGCCCACAAAAATATTCCACCGCAAAGGACGCAAAGGAACGCGAAGGAAAGACAATCAGGTTGGCATGTCAGAGGTTCGGCTTTTCCTTTGCGAACCTTTGCGGTTAAGACTTTAATGATCGAGAAACGGGATTACTTGAACAACCCCTTCAGGCCACCCTTCAGTTCTTCGCCAAGGCGCGACTTGATCTCTTCTTTCTTCTGCTCGATCTTTTGTTTGGCCGCTTCCGACACCATCGCGCTGAAATCCAGGCTGTATTTCAGCGCGGCGAACGGCCCGCTGATGCGCACCGGCACGGTCACGCCCTTGAGCGCGGACAATTCCTTGCCGCCCTGGCCTTCCAGAGAGGCCACCACCGTCGCCTTGGCCAGGTAGTCCATCGAGCTGTCACCGATATTCACGTCGCCGTTGCCGGCCAGGCGCAACAGCGGCGACTTGGCGGAAAGATCGTCGTTATGGGCGATGCCGTTATTGATCCGGAAGCTGGCTTTCAGTTCCGAAAAAGCAGTCTTGTCGGCGGCGTTGGCGGCTTGGGTGGTCGTCCCCTGAAGCACGCCGAATTTCGCCTTGGCGCTGCGGATGGCGCCGGCGATATTGACGCCCTTGAGCGCGCCGTCACGCAGGTTGAGCGCAGCACTGCCCTGCAACGCCTTTTTCATGGCGCCTACGGTCGCGCCCTGGGTATTCACATCGAGCATGACGCTGCCGCGCCCGTCCAGCATGTCGACGTTGGCCGCGTCTTTCAGCATCGGCCCGACGCTGACGCCGGCCAGGTTCTGTTTCAGCGCCACTCCGGGGGTGCCGGAGCCGTGCAGGGTAACCGATCCATTCAGGCTGCCCTGGTACAGGTTGGCGGAAATCGGCGCGACGTTGAGGCTGCCGTTGCCGGCCTTGAAGACAAGCTTGAGATTGGAGGACTTGATGTTGGCGACCTTGAGCGTGCCGATGCTGAGCTGGCCGCTGGCATTGAGGTTTTTCAGGAATGAGAAATCCAGCGGTTTTTCCGGCTGTTTCGCTTTTTCTCCCGGCTTGCCGGGCGGCAGGTAGCGATCGACGTCGAGCCGGTCGATGGCGACATCGACGGCATAGGCCGGCACGTCGAAACCGGTGACGCCCAGCCTGGCCTTGAGCGGGCTTTCGTCGAGCTTGCCCGATACATCCAGGCGCGCATCCTGTTTGGCGAGGTCGAGCCGGGCCGCACCGCCCAGGTTCGCGCTGAGCGCCTTTGGCATGGCAGGTCCGCTCAGATTGATACTTGCCGCGAGCTTGTCCAGGCTGAACTGCCGGGTGTCCAGGTTGCCGGAGAAGGAGCTGGCAAGCCGGCTTTTGATGGCGTTGCCGCCCTGTTCCCCGTTGACTTCCAGAACAAGCTGGTCGGCGTGGAAATTATCGCCCTTGCCGACCAGGGCAGGAACGCTCAGCACCAGATCGAGATTGCCCTTGGGCTGCACCAGTTTCGCCGTTACGTCGATCTTGCCGGCCGCACGCTCCGGCCCGATTTCGAAGTTCGGCGCCGCCAGGCGGATATCCATGCTGTCCGCGCCACGCTTGCCGGCCAAGGAAAACGCGAAGCCTTCCAGGGCGACCGCCCTGGCCGTGCCGTCCAGGCTGAAGCTGCCCTTCAGGCTGGACGCCAGCCCGGACATGCCGGCGACATCGCCCTTGATATCGGCGTTGATTGCCTTGAACGCGAAGCGCTTGGCCTCGGTATCGAACAAAAGATCGCTGGCCAGCGCCACCTGCAGGTTGATCTTCGGGCTGTCGCCTTGCAGCGCGAATTTCAGATCGACCTTGCCGGGCTGATTATTGGCCAGCCGCCCGGTTTCGGCTTCCAGCCCGGTAATGGACAAACGACGCTTGTTCATCCGGTCGTCGAAGGCAAGGGCGGCGCGGGTAATGCTCACCCCCTCGATATCGAACTTGAACTGCTCCGACTCCTCCTTCTTCAGCAAATCGTCGATGCTGGTGGTGCCGTCGGGATAGCGCACCAGATTGGCGCGCAGCCCATCCACCCTGACCCGGTCCACCACCAGTTGCTTGCGCAGCAACGGCAGCACCGCCAAAGAAACCTTGACGCTGTCGACAGCGGCGAATTCCTTGCTGCTGTCGTGCTCGCTCAAGGAAAGCCTGCCGAGATCGGCGCCGATCCGGGGAAAGAAGGTGAGCTTGATGTCGCCGTCCAGTTTCAGGGTGCGGTGCTTCTTTTCCTGCACCATCTTCACGATCAGCGGCTTGTAATCATTGGGGTTGAAGGTGGCGGCAACGTAGCCGGCTACGGCAACGATCAGAACAACAACAGTCCCGCCAACCCAAAGCCCGGTCTTCAAGAATTTCTTCATCGTAAAACCCCTTGTTTTTCTCTCGCCGGCGTACCCTTGACAACTAATATTATAGCCCCGCCGCATAGGGGTGACTGTAATTTACACAGCACGACAGTTGGGATGAAATCAGGATTTCAGAGGTATTCTGGAGCGGGTGAAGGGAATCGAACCCTCGTATGCAGCTTGGGAAGCTGCCGTTCTACCATTGAACTACACCCGCAAACACCCCAATTCTACGATAGTTCCCACGATTCAAACAACAATTGTCTTAACCGGGTGGCGTCAAACGCTATTGCAGTTGCCATTGCCGGTATAATCGGCGTAAGAGGATTTAGGGACGAGTTTGCGATGTCGAAGAAACTGATCAAGATTAAGCATCTGGTTCCGGGCATGTTTATCGACGATGTCAATTGCAGCCTGAAGGACCGCGAGCGCATCGGGGAAACCCGGAATTTCCTGGTTCTCAGCAAGAACGAAATCGGCCGGCTCGCCGCGCTGGGCATCCAGGAACTCTACATCAACCCGGAAAAGGGACTCGATCATTTCGACGAGGACGATGAGCGCCGCAAGGCGAATCAGGCCATCGCCGAACTGGCGCGCCTGAAGAATGCGCAAAATGCCCAGAAGCAGAAGTCGCTGGTGGATGAACTTTACGATGCCAAGATGCTCCTGGCGAAAGCCCGCACGGAACTGGAGAATGCCATCGGCGACCTCCGTGCCGACAGGAAAATCGCTATCGAACCGGTTTGGCCCCTGCTCGAGGAAATTTACAAGTCGGTCAACGAAAACAAGGATGCCATCGTCACGGTATGCCGCAAGAAGAAGAAAGGCGGCTACGCACTCGAGCATTCGGTCAGCCATTGCGCGCTGATGATGGCCTTCGGCCAGACGCTGGGCATGGACAAGGCTGCCGTGCTCGATCTCGGTCTCGGCGGCTTGTTCCACGACATCGGCAAGATCCGGGTGCCCGCTGCCATCCTGAACAAGCCGGGAAAACTGACGGCGGAAGAGCTGGCCGTCGTCCGCAAGCATCCCTTATGGGGCGGCGAATTCGTCAAAAGCGCGGACGGTTTTCCTGAACGGGCTCTGGCGGTGGTGATGGAACATCACGAGCGGATCGACGGAACCGGCTATCCCAACCAGTTGAAGGAACACGGAATCTCCCTGTTCGGCCAGATAGCCGCCATCGTCGACGTCTACGACGCCTGCATCTCGATCCGCGCCTACGGCGCCGCCGCCGACCCCTGCATGGTCATCCGCCATCTCTTCGAGGAAGCGGGCAAGCAGTTTCACAAGGAACTGGTGCAGCAGTTCATCAAAACCATCGGAATTTATCCAGTCGGCACCCTGGTGCGGCTGGAAAGCAACAAGCTCGCCATCGTCATCCGCCAGACCAAGAGTCTGACCCAACCGGTAGTGCGCATCGTCTTCGACCTGAAGCACAATTGTTTCATGTCTCCGGAGGACGTCGACCTGTCGCGCCCCCGCGATAAAATGGACAAAGTGGTGGGACACGAAGCACCGGAAAAGTGGAAAATCGACCCGTTCCGTTTCATCTCTCCGGAGCTGGCAAGCATTTAATACGGCGCATCAAGTACCGACCATCACCAGGCTGCGTTCTTGGCAACGCCGCCGTTTTACCATTGAACGACACTCGCGTGGTAAAATGTATCCATACTTTATTTTCGATAGTGTTGAAGGCAATGCAGCTGACAGTCAACGGCACGTCCCACAGTTTCGAACAGAATCCGAACCTTTCCCAGTTGCTGGAATATCTGAACCTGACCGGCAAGCGCCTGGCGGTGGAATGCAACGGCGAAATCGTGCCGCGCAGCCGGTTTGGCGAGACGCGGCTCGCGGATGGGGACAAGCTGGAAATCGTCGTCGCGGTCGGCGGCGGCTAACTCTTCACCTTTATTACTGGAAAGACATGGACGAACTCATTATCGCGGGCAAAGTCTACGCCTCCCGGCTGCTGGTCGGCACCGGCAAGTACAAGGATTTCGACGAGACCCGCCGCGCCGTGGAACAAAGCGGCGCGCAAATCGTGACGGTGGCGATCCGCCGCACCAACATCGGCCAGACCGCGGGCGAACCGAGCCTGCTCGATGCGCTGCCGCCATCGAAGTACACCTACCTGCCCAACACCGCCGGCTGCTACAGCGCCGACGACGCGATCCGCACCCTGCGCCTGGCGCGCGAACTGCTGGACGGGCATGACCTGGTCAAGCTGGAAGTGCTGGGCGACCCGAAAACGCTCTACCCGAACATGGTGGAAACCCTGAAAGCCGCCGAGGTGCTGGTCAAGGACGGCTTCAAGGTGATGGTCTACACTTCCGACGATCCGATCATCGCCAGGCAACTGGAAGAAATCGGCTGCGTCGCGGTGATGCCGCTGGCCAGCCTGATCGGCTCGGGCATGGGCATCCTCAATCCATGGAATCTGCAGATCATCATCGACAACGCCAAGGTACCGGTGATCGTCGATGCCGGCGTGGGTACCGCGTCGGATGCAGCGATTGCGATGGAGCTGGGCTGCGACGGCGTGCTGATGAACACCGCCATCGCCGGCGCGCAAAACCCGGTGCTGATGGCATCGGCGATGAAAAAGGCCGTGCAGGCCGGGCGCGAGGCGTTCCTCGCCGGCCGCATGCCGAAAAAGCTCTATTCCGCCAGCCCGAGTTCACCGACGACGGGTTTGATTTCCTGAAACCTTTTTTCCACGGATTAACACGGATAACCCCGATTTCATCTGTGTAAATCCGTGTTAATCCGTGGCTAAGATTTTATGAACCATCGCCCCATCAGAAGCTATGTCCTGCGCCAGGGCCGCATGTCCAATGCCCAGACACGGGCGCTGGAAACCCTGCTGCCGCGCTACGGCATTCCCTTTCAGGAGACGCGGCTCGATCTCGATGCGGCCTTCGGCAGGGCGGCGCCGAAAATCCTCGAAATCGGTTTCGGCATGGGCGACAGCACCGCCAAGATTGCCGCCGAGCATCCCGACAACGACTACCTCGGCATCGAAGTGCACGGCCCCGGCGTCGGCAGCCTGCTGAACCAGATCGAGGCGCTGAAGCTGACCAATCTGCGCGTGATGCAGCACGACGCGGTGGAAGTGCTGAAATGCATGCTCGCCCCGGCCAGCCTGGACGGCGTGCATATTTTCTTTCCCGATCCATGGCACAAGAAGAAGCACAACAAGCGCCGCCTGATCCAGCCGGAACTGGTTGCCCTGCTGTGCGACAAACTCAAGCCCGGCGGCTACCTCCATGCCGCCACCGACTGGCAGGAATACGCCGAGCATATCCTCGCCGTGCTTTCCGCCGAGCCCAGCCTCGCCAATACCGCAGCCGATTATGCCCCGCGCCCGGACTACCGCCCGCTCACCAAGTTCGAGCAGCGCGGCATCCGGCTCGGGCATGGGGTGTGGGACATCGTGTTCAGGAAACTCGGGGCATAACGAACTGCGTGGCGATTCAACGCACCGGCAAATCGTCGGCGTGGCCGACTATCGTGGCGAAACGGTCGCGTAGCGCGGCAATTTCCGCCCGTTGCACTGTTGCGGCGGGCACCGTGCCGCCCGCGCCGTCGGGCAGGTCGCGAGTGGCCGTCGCACCTTCCACGACAGTCGTCCGGTAGCCCAGATCGAGCGCCGCGCGCACCGTCGCGCTCAGGCACATGTGGGTCATAAAGCCGGCGACGATCAGGTTTTTCCTTCCCAGTTGAACGAGCTGTTTCTCGAGCGTGGTGCCGGCAAAGGCATTCGGCAGCGATTTGACAATGACCTGCTCTCCCGCTTGAGGTGCAAGCTGGGGAACGATTTCCACGAAAGGCCCGTCGGGGTCGAACAGCGCCGATCCCGGCTTGGCTTGATGGACGACGTGGATGACCGGGGTGCCGGCCTGCCGCGCCAGTTTCAATAGCTGCGCGGTTTCGCGCAAGGCGCTGTCCATGCCCACCAGGGGGAGTCGTCCGTCGGTGTATTCGCGCTGGGCGTCGATGATGACCAGAACGCTCTCCGACAGACGCGCCGGATAGGCTTGCACGCCGGCGATTTGCAGCAGGGTGGCGGCGCCCCTGCCGATTTCGGCGGCATCCGCAATGATGGGGCTGGACAATGCCAGCGCGAAGAGCAGCAAGCTGGCAAGCAACCTGCTGAAACTGGCTCTGAGTGTCGTCATGATGTGTCTCCGGAATAAGGGGGAAATGCACCGCTTTTGATTGCGATGCCCGGCCATTTTGACGGCCGGGTTTGTCGCCATCCAATCGTATTTTCGGATGCTTTCCATCAGCGCCGCCGATTGCTCCCCGCCGGTATTTCGGCGATGATGGGAAAATTCGAACCAGGGCGCCATTCCGTGGAACTCCATCAACTACGCACCTTTGTCACCGTCGGACGGGAAGAGCACCTGACCCGCGCCGCCGAATTGCTGTGCTTGAGCCAACCGGCGGTCAGCGCTCACGTCAAGGCACTGGAGGACGAACTCGGGTTGTCGCTGTTCGAACGCGGCGCCAAGGGGATGACCCCTACCCCCGCCGGTCGACGCCTGCTGGATTATGCCGAGAAGGTGTTGGCCGCACGCCAGGAAATGATCCACGAAGCCGGGCGCATCAAGGGCGCGGTGAGCGGAAAATTGCGTATCGGCACCGTCGGCGATACGGAAATGCTGCGCCTCGGACCGATTCTTGCCCGCATGGCGCAACGTTATCCTCATGTCACTATCCAGTTGCGCAGCGGGCTTTCCGGCACGGTGATCGAGGATGTCCTCAACAACCGCCTCGACGCCGGTTTCACCGTTTTCGCGGACGACAGCAAGGTCGGTACGTTGATGCGTATCGGGCTGATGAAATTCGCCCTGCGCCTTGCGGCCCCGGCGGCATGGCGCATGCAGGTGGAGCAGGCGGAATGGGAAAAGCTCGCCATGATGCCGTGGATCGGCATGCCGCCGCTGTCTTTCTGCGGGCGGCTGGCGGGGGAGGTATTTCGCCGGCAGGGCGGCGCGCCGCGCAAAATCATCGAAGCCGACCGCAACGCCACCGTTCTCAGCCTGATCGTCGCCGGCACGGGCATCGGCTTGCTGCACGAGGAGCAGGCGCTGAAGGCGGAACAGGCAGGGGAAGTGATCCTGATCCCCGGCCTGCGCGAGGAAACGCGGCTCGATTTCATCCATCTGGCGGAGCGGCAAGGCGATCTCCCGCTCGCCGCGCTGCAGGAGGTGCTGCGCGAGGTGTGGGAAATCTGACGCGGCGGCGTCATCACGCCGCCTGATGGCCTGAATCGTAAAAAACGATTGGCTTCACCGCCGTCCCGCGCGCGAAAATCAGTCATTTATTTCCTCAAGGAGGCAAACATGGCTGATTTTTCCCACACGGCATCCGACTATCAGCGCCGGGCCATTGTCCAGCAATCGGCGGGCGAAGCGCTGCTGGATATGTTGGCCGTTGCACCAGGCGAGAATGTTCTCGACCTGGCCTGCGGCCCCGGCGCGCTGACCGCGCGCATCCGCAAACTCACGCATGGGCGGGTGACGGGCTGCGACGCCGCTTCCGGCATGATAGACGAGGCGCGCCGGCAACATGGCGACGCGGGCATCGAGTTTGTCGAATACGACGCGGCGGCGCTGCCGTTCGAAGGCGAGTTCGACGCGATTTATTGTAATTCGGCGTTCCAGTGGTTTACCGACCCCGCAGCCGTGCTGACAGGCTGCCTCAAGGCATTGCGGCAGGGCGGCAGGATGGCGATGCAGGCCCCGGCCAAGGCCGATTTCTGTCCCGGCTTCATCCAGGCCGTCGAGGTATTGCGCGAACACGCCGAAACGCGGGACACCTTCGCCCGCTACCAATCGCCGTGGCTGTTCCTGGAAAACGCCGAGAACTACGCCCGGTTATTTACCGATGCGGGCTTTGCCGTGGCGGAAAGCCGCATGGAAACGACCACCAACCGATGTTCCCCGGAAAAATCCATGGAGATTTTCAATTCCGGCGCGGCGGTGGCCTACCTGAATCCGCAATGTTACGAAGGCGGCGTGCCGCCCGATTATCCGGCGCGCGCCGCCGCGATCATCGCCGCCGCCTTGCGCCGCCAGCGCGGCCCGGACGGCCAGGTTTCCCTGGCCTTCCATCGTATCTACCTGCTGGCACGCAAGAACGCAGGGTAGGGTCGGCGGGTTGCGGTTCCTGGCAAACCGATCCGGCATCAAAGCTATCGCGGCGATGCCGCAGGAGTGTATGGTTTCGTCCCGCTGTTTCTGCCCGCCCCCCGGTTATTGATGCTGATCGTCAACACCCCGGCCAGCACCAGCGACGAGCCGGCTATTTGCGGCAGGGATACCGCCTCGCCCAGGAACACGTGCGCCAGGTAAATCGTGGCGACCGGCCCGATCGAACCGATCAGCGAGGTATGCCCGGAACCGATGCGGCGTATCCCGGCGGAGAGCAGGAACACCGGCAGCACCGTGGAAAATACCGCCATCGCAATGCCCAGCCCGTAGACTCGCGGCGGGAGATGCAACGCCGCGAGCGGGTGCGTGACGCCGAACTGGATCAGGCTGGCGGTGCTGGCCACGATCATCGCGTAGGCGGTAAAGCGGGTCGCGCCGATCCGGGCGATGGCATGGCCGGCGCCGACCAGGTAAACCGAATAGGACAGGGTGCTGGCAAAAATCAGCATGGCCCCGAGCGCGATGCCACCCCGATTCACGCCCACGTCGTGCATGAATACCAGCGCGATCCCGGCGTAGCTCAACGCCAGCGCAATGATCTCCCTGCGCCCGATGGCCCGCCGGGAAATCAGCGCCGACAGGATCACGACCATGGTGGGATAAAGGAACAGGATCAGCCGTTCCAGCCCGGCCGAGATCGACTGGAGCCCGAGGAAATCGAGAAAGCTGGATAGATAATAGCCGATCAGGCCGAGCCCCAGGATGGCCAGCCAGTCCCGTTTCTCAAGCGGCGCCGCCTGCTTGTTGCCCGTCGCCCACAGAGCGGCCATCAGGAAAAACGGCGCGGAAAACGCCATGCGCAAAGCCAGCAGGGTGATGGCATCCACCGCGTCCAGATATGCCAGCTTGACCAGGATCGCCTTGGCCGAGAAGCCGACCGCCGCCAGAAAGGCAAAGACAACACCCAGAGCCGCGCTGCGGTCGATTGAAATGCTTTGTGAAGTGTTCGCCATGAAGACCCTTTCGCCAAATGCGCGGGTCGTTGGGCGGAGAAAAAGCAATCGCGGTCAGACCCGCGGTTGCCTTGTTACAGTTAAATCGAGAAAGAAGCGCCGCGGCAGTGGAAAACGTTCCATAGCCACAGTCGCTTGACGGTGAGGGAGTTGGAATGGATGGTGTCGGTGGTAGCCATGGCTTGGACTATAGCGGGCGACACAATGGCTTGTCAACGCGAGGGGGCGGAATCCGACGTGTTTCGGATGATCTGACTTTTCTGCCGTTTCTCGCCCAACATAAGCACACCGGCGCACAGGGTAAGGACGGTGGCCGCGACGACTCGTCAGGCAAACCGATCATGGATCACCACCTCGCTCGCAGGAAGTTGTCCCCCTCTTGGAAACGGCTCACTGATGCCCTTGCCGATTACCACGAACATCGAAATCGCGTGGTCTTCCGGCAGGTTGATGAGTTTGCCCACGGCGTCGAAATCGAAGCCGTCCATCGGGCAGGAGTCGTAGCCCATTTCCCTGGCCGCCAGCATCAGCGTCATCGCGGCGATGCCGCAGGAGCGCATGGCTTCGTCGCGCTGCACTTGCTCGCGGCCCCGGTAATACTGGCCGATGGCCGGGACGAGATAGTCCTGCACCGGCTGCGGCGCGTTTTTCCAGTAGCGCGCCGGGTCTTTCTCCCAGGACTTCAGGTCGGCGGTCAGCACTACCAGCAGCGAAGCGTCGGTGATCTGCACCTGATCCCAGGCCACCGCCCGAACCTGCTTGCGCAGTTCCGGATCGCGCAGCAGCACGAAGCGCCAGTTCTGGATGTTGAAGGCAGTGGGCGACAGCATGGCAAGCGCCAACAATTTTTCGACCTCCGCCTCGCTCATACGATGGTTCGGATCAAAAGCCTTTACCGACCGACGCGTTTCGATTGCCGTTGAGACATTCATTTCTTTCCTCCCTGGGTTGGATTGATAGGCGGCACGATCAGCCGACATAATGCGCGATGCCTTTGACAGCCTTGCCGCTCTCGTTGAATATCAATACCTCCGCCGCCAATTTTCCCGAAGTACCCCGGTAAATGAGGGTCAGGCTGTTCACGCCGGCCAGCACCTCCACCAGTTCGAATTTCAGCGGCGGCGCTGCGCTCAAACCTATTTGCCAATACGGTTTGATGTTTTCCTTGCCCTTCAGCGTACCGGAAGCCACTTTCATGCGCTCGACGATAAGCGGCGATGTCATCTCGAAATCATCGGTGTAGTGGGAAAATATGCGTTCGAGGTCATGCGCATTCCACGCAGCGATCCATTCGTCCGCAAAATTTCCTGCCCAGACCGAATCCATCATTTTCGAATTCATAAGCGAATGCTTCCATCAATGCAGGTGACGGATGCGCCACCAATTTCTATGCGTTCACCCGAAGAATCCGTTTCCACCCAGACAGACCCTTCCCTGCCCAGAGCTTTGCCCTGCCTTGCCAGGTAGCGACTGCCAATGGCATCCAGCAACCCGCTATAACCCAGAAATGCCGCGACGCAGGCATTGCCGCTGCCGCACACCGGATCTTCCGGTATGCCTTGAGCAGGCGCAAATGAACGTACCGCAATCGCGGCATCTTCTCCGGCGGCCTGCCCGAAAACGGTGATTCCCGTTATTCGCAGCGTCTTGCTTAAAACCGAAATGGCCGCCATGTCCGGCTGAAGCGCATCCACCGTTGCCGCATCTCCCAAATTGACCACCATCCATGTCGGCCCGACATTGATGAGCAGGGGCGGTGTGTCGGGCGCACTGTTCCCACCCAGTGCGGTGGCAATGCTTGCGTAATAAGATTCGCCCACGCTTTGCCTGGTCGGCTGGGGAACCCGGATAAATATTTTCCTGCTGGAATCGCTGCCCTCTACACGCAAATTCAACAAGCCGGCAGCACACTCCTGGACCAGGCGGCCAGCCAGCGCCTTCACCATGCCTTTTTCCAAAACCGCGTGTGCACTGCCTATGGACGGATGCCCGGCAAACGACAATTCCTGTTTGGGCGTGAATATGCGCAGCCGATAATCCGCGCCGGGAGCGGAAGGCGGAAGCACGAAGGTGGTTTCCGAGAGATTCGTCCAGGCGGCGATTCTCAGCATCGCCGAGACAGCCAAGTCCTCGCCACCGAACACCACGGCCACCGGATTACCGAAAAACGGCCATGCGCTAAATACGTCTACCTGTTTAAAATCGACTCGTTCCATTTCATTCCGATCTGCCGTGGCGAATGCAACCTGGAACATTCTGCCACGGCTTACCTCTCTCTAATGCTTGCGCATGAAAAAAACATATTCCCCGCCACCTTCGGTGGAGGAAACCAGCTCGTTGCCTGTTTGCTTGGCGAATGCCTGCATGTCTTTTACCGAGCCAGGATCAGTGGCTGCCACCTTCAATATCTGTCCGGTGCTGATTTCAGCCAGCGCTTTCTTGGTACGCAAGATCGGCAGAGGGCAATTCAACCCGCGTGCATCCAGTTCCTTGTCGAAATTCATGGGATTTCTCCTTGAAATAAAACCGTCTTCATCTTGAGGGATGAACGGAAGAGGCTATGCACCGATCAGTTGTGCCTGATAACCGTGTGCCCTTACTCTTTCCAGTAGTAAAGCGTAGCTCACCCTGTCGGAATTGAAAGCAACCTGCATCAGATGATCTTGCCCTGGGTTAAACCGTGGCGCGATAACGCCAGAAAGGTTGCGCATATCTTCCTCCAGTTCATTTTTTTGCGCTGCACTAAGCGCTTCATTGATATGTACCAACACGTCACAAAGATTCATGATTGCTCTCCTTTCAGAAATCGTTGTCGACCTTGAATGCATTGAACACGATGTCCGCGCCCACATTGCGCGCACCATGATAAACCGCATCGACAATATCGCTATCGTTCCAACCCATTGCACGCAATCGATCCATGTCTGCCTTATCTATTGCCTTGGGTGTACTGGTCGCCCTCAGCACAAACAGCAGCATGGTCTTGTCCTTTTCCGGCAGTGGCGCATCTGCCGGGTTACGCCTGGTTGCAGCTACCTGCTCCGGAGATAAGCCTGCCATGTTAATCAGCAAGCTCTCATTGAAGCCGACGCAATATTGACAATCGTTGTGCTGCGAAACCAGCATGCGGATCATCGCCAGTAACGTAAGACTCAAGCTCGGGTGCTGCATGAAATAAGTTATTTGCTGCCACTGCTGTTCCATTAATGCCGGGCTGGCGCTATACATCTGGAACGCATTCGGCACTCGCCCCATAACCTGCTTGATTTGCCCGTAAATTTCCGCCACTTTACCGCTCGCCTGATCCGGCGCCACTGTGGAAATAATGCTCATGATCTCTCCTTTTAAATACCAACCGTTCGGTATGGTTATGGTTAAAAAAACATCGCAATTATTTCTTTTTCCGGCCCTTCTCAGCCTTGGCCGGCATCAACCCCTGGACATAGCCATGCAACTGCTGCATGCAGATACTGAAGGCCTTCGGCGACCGCATGTTCTTCGCCACGCCGATGCAACCCTCCCAGGCTGAAACGATGAACAGAGCCACCGCCTTGTAATTCACCTCCGCCCGAATCTCGCCCTGCTTCTGCCCGCGCTTGAGCGCATCCTCCAGCGTCTTTTGCCAGATACCCAGCACGCCATTGAGCCGTTCCTGGAAAATTTCATCCAGCGCGCTCATTTCCTGCATCAGGTTGTTGAGCGGACAACCCAGCATGACAAAATCGGATGGCACCTTCTTGTCAATGGTGGCGATGATGTCCAGCAGCGTCTCGACAGGCCGCTCGCTCTCGCGCAAGCGTTTAAAAATCAGCCCTTCCAGGCGCGCCTTGATCACCTCGTCGATCACCGCCAGCCCAAGCGCCTGCTTGGTGGGAAAATGGTGATACAGGGCGCCCTTGGTCAGCCCGGTATCCTGCAGGATATTGGCGATGCTCGCTGCCTGGAAACCCTGGCGATGGATTTCGCAGAAGGCGGACGTCAGCAATTTCTCGCGGGTAATGTCAGGTTGTTTGTTATCCATGCAATCATTACATACCAACCGGTATGTATGTGTCAAGTTTTTTAAAATCACCGGCGAAGGGTTTCACGTAATTATTGTGCGGTTCGCCCAGTGGACTGACCAGGCTCAGTTCCGCACCGGGGTTCCGGTAAAATCTACAGGCATGGCCGCCGCTTCCAATTAAGGGTGCCTCTAAAAATTCAGAGTTCGCCCAAATGCAAGGCGCGGAAAAAATTTCGCCGCGCCGCATATGAGTAATAAGTAAGCAAGAAATTTTTTCCGCAACGCAGCAGTTGGGATGAAATCTGGATTTTTAGAGGCGTCCTGAAGGTGGGGGGCTGTTCAGGACATGCTTCTTCATCTTGCCGATGACATGCATCTCGCAGGCTTTGCAGTCGAATCTCAGCGTCAGCCGCTCGTTTCCGTTCACCAGCGTCATCGGCTCCGCACGCACCTGGCCTTGAACGCCGGTGACGCCTGCGGCCTGCTTCGGGCACAGGCTGAACGAGTAGCGCAGGCAATGCCGGGTGATCATCAGCGACACCTCGCCCGCTTCCCCGTGCGCTTCGTAGGCGCCGTCGATCAGCTTTACCCCGTGCCTGGCATAGAATGCGCGCGCCGCCTGGTTGTAAACATTGGCCAGATAAGAGAGCGATTCTTCCGGATAAACTGTGGGCGGTTCCACAGCAGGCTTTCGTTGCGGCCGCACATGAGCGGCGAGGCGAGCGGTTGCCAGCTGCGCCACGGCATCGCGGCGCAGATTGTTCGCCACTGAGGCCGGCACGAACCAGGGTTGGCTCCAGATGACCGCAAGCTCTTGCAGCTCGAAATCGGTATTGCCGAAACGGGCGAGTTGTTCTCGCAGCGCAGCCTCGGCCTTCTCTGGATTCTGCGTTGGCTGTTTGTCGAAACTAATGCTGGAGGTCGCGCTGATGCCGTCGGCGTCCTGCAATGTCAGCGTAAATCCTTCGACGCTTTCGGCAAACGTGGCCTGCACTACGATGCGACGTTCGGCGGACGGCTTGGTCAGCGCCTGCTCCCAGACATGGTCGCGATTACGACTGATGGATGCTCCCGGACGGAGTCCCTGTAACGAAGCAACCGGTTCATTCGGCCAAATCCGCCATTTCGCGCCAGCTACCAGTTCAGCGCGATTGGCCTGCACGCCGACTACCTCACGTTTGTGCATGTAGGTGAAGCCGTCGCCATTGGCCAACTGCTCGCTGGTTTCCAGTTCGAACCAGTCCACACCGACCTGGGTTACCGTGCCGATCAGGATGCCGACGAAAGCCGGCGTATCGAAAGCGCCGATATCGGTTTGGCGGCCATTCGAGAAATAGTCGGTCGCGCCGCGATGAAATGTTTTGTCCGCGTCGGGCGTGAACAGTAACTGCGTATGGCCGCTCGACGCGCGCGCCAGTTCGGGGTGCCGCTCCAGTATTTCGTCGAGCAGCAGACGGTAGTGGCCGGTGATGTTCTTGACGTAAGCGGCTTCCTTGTAGCGACCCTCGATCTTGAAGCTGCGCACGCCGGCATCGATCAGCGCGCCGAGGTTGGCGCTCTGGTTGTTGTCCTTCATCGACAGCAGATGTTTCTCGAAAGCCACGACGCGGCCTTGCGCGTCCTGCAGGTTATACGGCAGGCGGCAGGCCTGCGAGCAATCGCCACGATTGGCGCTGCGGCCGGTGTGCGCGTGGCTGATGTAGCACTGGCCTGAGTAGGCCACGCACAGCGCGCCGTGAATGAAATGCTCGATCACGGTTTCCGCCGGTACGGCGGCGCGCACGGCGGCGATTTCCGGGATGGTCAGTTCGCGCGCCAGGACGATTTGCGAAAAGCCCGCGTCGGCGAGAAAACGTGCTTTTTGCGGCGAGCGGATATCGCACTGGGTTGAGGCATGCAGGTCGATCGGCGGCAAGTCCAGCTCCAGCAGCCCCATGTCCTGCACGATGAGGGCATCGACGCCGGCGTCGTAAAACTGATAAGCCAGGGTGCGCGCCGCTTCCAGCTCGGAATCGTGCAGCATGGTGTTGAGCGTCGCGTAGATGCGGGCATGGTAGCGGTGGGCGAATTCCACCAGCCGGGCAATTTCGCCCACCGGGTTGCCGGCATTGTGGCGCGCGCCGAACGAAGGGCCGCCGATGTAGACCGCATCCGCGCCGTGCAGGATGGCTTCGCGTCCGATCTCGGCCGTTTTGGCCGGAGCAAGCAGTTCAAGAGAACGGGATTGAAAGATTCCAGACATTTTGATAGTTGCCAAAAACGGACCACACCACGAATTACACGAATAAAGCACGAATGTTCACTAATAGCCTGAAGCTGCATTCATTTGATGCGCCGAGATTATGCTCTAACTATTCGAGTTCATTCGTGAAAATTCGTGCCATTCGTGGTTAATTGCTTTTTCTGGATTTATTCAGGCATCAACAGAGACGGTGAGAGCCAGCCATGGCGGCGATCAGCCCGGCTTCTTGTCCTGCTGTCCGGCTTCGGCTGCATCCAGCTCGCGCTCCATTTCCTCGTCGCTGAGCGGTTTGTATTTTGCCTCTTCTGCCGCCTTCTTCACCATCATTGCGGCAACCAGGATGCCCAGCTCATAGAGTAGCCAGAGCGGCACCGCCAGCATGATCTGCGAAACCATGTCGGGCGGCGTGAAAATGGCGCCGATCACGAATGCGCCAACGACCATGTAGGGCCGAATCTCGCGCAGCTTCTCGACGCTGATGAATCCCATCCTGACCAGCACCACCACCGCCACCGGCACTTCGAAGGTAATGCCGAAAGCGACGAACAGGGTCAGCACGAAATCCAGGTACTTGTTGATGTCGGTCATCACCGCCACGCCATGGGGCGCAACCGAGGTGACGAAGCCGAACACGATCGGAAACACCAGGAAATAGGCGAAGGCCATACCGCACAGAAAGAGGATGGTGCTGGCCACGATCAGGGGCGCAACCAGGCGTTTTTCATGGGCATACATGCCGGGCGCGACGAAGGCCCATATCTGGTAGAGCACATAGGGCAGCGCAATGGTGAAAGCAGCCATCATCGCCACCTTCATCGGCACGAAAAACGGCGTGGTAACGTCGGTGGCGATCATCTGCCCGCCCTTGGGCAGCACCGCAAGCAGCGGGTGCGCCAGCACGGCATACAGATCGCCGGCGAAGGGAAACAGGCAGACGAACACCAGCCCCACCGCGATCAGCGCGCGGATGAGCCGGTTGCGCAATTCGATCAGGTGGGCGACGAACGATTCGGCAATTTCGGAAGTTTCTGGGTCTATCACTTGGATGGGGTTCCGGCCTGGTCTGGACGCGCAGCATCCAGGCCCAGTTCAAGCTGTGGCGATGGCATGGCGGACGACTGCGGCGCAGACGATTCCACAGCCGGCGGTGAATCGACATCCCTTGGCGGAGCAGACGATTCCACATGGGCTTCAGCGTCCCCTTGTGGCGCAGCAGCAGGGGCGGCAACGGTAGCCGCATCCGCCACGGCCTTGAATTCCTGCCCGGCGCGCTGCGTTTCCTCGATGATCAAATGTTCTGCGGTCGAGGCCTTGGCACGCAGGTCCGCCTCGATACTGCGCAGCTCTTCCAGCCTGAGCTGGTTATTGATGTCGGCCTTGACCTCGGCAACATAGCGCTGCGCCCGCCCGAACAGCAAGCCCACGGTACGGGCGACTTTCGGCAGGCGCTCCGGGCCGATGACGACCAGGGCGACTACGCCGACCAGCACCAACTCGGAAAAGGCGAAATCAAACATGGCGTTACGATACGGTCTTGTTCTTGACTTCGCCTTCGATGGTCTGCCCTTCCTTCTGCGTCGCCTCTTCGATCTTCGGCGTCTTTTCCTCTTCCTTGACGGCTTCCTTGAAGCTCTTCACCGCGCCGCCCAGGTCGCTGCCGATATTGCGCAGCTTCTTGGTGCCGAAAACCACCAGCACGATCACCAGGACTATCAGCCAATGCCAGATGCTAAATGAACCCATTTTTTGTCTCCTCTGAATAATTATAAGTGCGACAGCTTGCCACCGCCAATGACATGAACGTGCAAGTGCATCACCACTTGTCCGCCGCCCTTGCCGGTGTTGATTACGGTCTTGAAACCATCGTTCAGGCCTTGCTCTTTCGCCAGTACCGGCGCCAACAGAAGAATGCGGCCAAGCAATAATTCGTGCCGGGCATGGCAGTCTTCAAGGGATGCGATGTGCTCTTTCGGCACGATCATGAAATGCACCGGCGCGGCCGGGTTGATGTCGTGGAAGGCAAGCAGCTCGTCGTCTTCGTACACCGTGCGGCCGGGGATTTCGCCCGCCACGATCCGGCAGAACAGGCAATCGCTCATTGGTCGCCTCTCGATGCTTTCTCCGCCAGGCCGGACAGGCCCTCACGCCGCACCAGTTCGTCGAGCACTTCTTCCGGGCGCACGCCTTGGCTGGCCAGCATCACCATGCAATGAAACCACAGGTCTGCGGTTTCGTAAACGATTTGCTGCCGGTCGCCATTCTTGGCTGCCACCACCATTTCCGTGGCTTCCTCGCCGATCTTTTTCAGGATCGTATCCAACCCCCTGGCGTACAGCCTGGCCACATAGGAACTGGCCGGGTCAGCCTGTTTACGGGCCTCCAGCATGTCCGCCAGGCGACTGAGGGTATCGCTCATTTTTTGTATATCTCCGCCGGGTCTTTCAGGACGGGTTCCACCGTCACCCACTTGCCTTTATTATCCAGTTGCTGGAAGAAACAGTGGTTGCGGCCGGTGTGGCAGGCGATGCCACCGACTTGTTCGACCTTGAGCAGCACCACATCCTCGTCGCAGTCGAGCCGGATTTCCTTCACCTTCTGCACATGGCCGGATTCCTCGCCCTTGTGCCACAGCTTCTTGCGCGAGCGCGACCAGTACACCGCCTCGCCTTTTTCCACAGTAAGCCTGAGCGCATCCCGGTTCATCCAGGCCAGCATCAGCACCACCCCGCTCGCCGCATCCTGAGCGATGGCCGGCACCAGGCCATCGTCCGACCACTTCACTTTGTTCAGCCAAATGTCTTTTGCGCTCATAATCTCATCTCGATCCCATGCTGCGCCATATAGCGCTTTGCCTGCTCCACGGAATATTCGCCGTAGTGAAAAATGCTCGCCGCCAGCACCGCGTCGGCATGTCCCTTGAGGACGCCGTCAACCAGGTGGTCGAGATTACCCACGCCGCCGCTGGCGATCACCGGAACGCCGACCGCATCGGCCACTGCGCGGGTAAGTTCGAGGTTGAAACCGATCTTGGTGCCATCGCGATCCATGCTGGTGAGCAGGATCTCGCCCGCCCCCATGCTTTCCATTTTTTTCGCCCATTCCACTGCGTCCAGTCCGGTGTCCTTGCGCCCGCCGTGAGTGAACACATGCCAGCGCAACGGTTCGCCCGCAGCCGACACCTGCTTGGCATCGATTGCCACCACGATGCACTGCGAGCCGAAGCGGGCCGACGCATCCGCCACCAGTTGCGGATCGAGTACCGCAGCGGTGTTGATGCCGACCTTGTCGGCGCCGGCATTGAGCAGTCGGCGCACATCGTCGACGGCACGCACGCCGCCGCCCACGGTGAGGGGGATGAATACCTGCGCCGCCACTTCCTCGATGATGTGCAGAATCAGGCCGCGATTGTCGCTGCTCGCGGTGATATCGAGAAACGTCAGTTCGTCCGCGCCCTGCTCGTCATAGCGGCGCGCGATCTCGACCGGGTCGCCGGCATCGCGCAGCGCCACGAAGTTCACACCCTTGACGACGCGGCCATCGGTCACGTCGAGACAGGGAATAATGCGTTTTGCAAGACCCATTCTTTATTACCGCGCTGGCGCAAAGGCGCAAAGGAATCGAAAAATTGCCATCAACATTAGCACGCCATGCCTCTACTTGTTGACATCTTTGCGCCTCTGCGGTTCAAGCTTTTTCACCCAGTTCGTCCGCCAGTTTCTGCGCCTCGGCGAAATTGAGCGTGCCTTCGTAGATCGCCCGGCCCGTGATGGCGCCCATGATGCCTTCAGACTCGACCGCGCACAGTTTTTTTACGTCATCCAGATTGGTGATGCCGCCGCTGGCGATGACCGGAATAGTGAGCGCCTGTGCCAGATTGACGGTAGCCTCGATATTCACGCCGGAAAGCATGCCGTCGCGGCCGATATCGGTATAGACAATCGCTTCCACACCGTAACCTTCGAATTTCCTGGCAAGATCCACCACGTCGTGGCCGGTTACCTTGGACCAGCCGTCCACCGCCACTTTGCTGTCCTTGGCGTCGAGGCCGACGATGATCTGGCCGGGGAAGGCATAGCACGCCTCATGCAGGAAGCCGGGATTCTTCACCGCCGCAGTGCCGATGATGACGTAGCTGATGCCGCTGTCCAGATAAAGCTCGATGGTTTCCAGATCGCGGATGCCGCCGCCCAGTTGCACCGGGATGTCGGTGCCGACTGCGTCGACGATGGCGCGGATGGCGCTGCCGTTGACCGGCTTGCCGGCAAAGGCACCGTTCAGGTCGACCAGGTGGAGCCTTCGCGCACCGGCATCGAGCCAGTGCCTGGCCATTGCGCCGGGGTCTTCGGAAAATACCGTGGCATCCTCCATCAAACCCTGTTTCAAACGCACACAGTGCCCGTCTTTCAAATCAATCGCAGGAATAATCAGCATGATGGTCGCAGCAATATAATTACTAAAAATTCAGATCAGTTTCGGCCTGTGGCCGTTCCGTCCCAAGCCACAAAATTTGCCAGTAGCCTGAGTCCCGCAGCCTGGCTTTTCTCCGGATGGAATTGTACGGCGAAGATGTTGTTGGCCGCCACTACGCTGGTGAATGAAAATGGGTAGAGAGTAAACGCGGCGACCATGGCCGGGTTGCCCACCTCGACATAATAGCTGTGCACGAAATAAAAGCGGGACGCATCCGGGATGCCCGCCCACATCGGATGCGGCCCGGCCTGATGTACTTCGTTCCACCCCATATGCGGCACTTTGAGCTTGTTGCCGGCAGAGTCAAACATCGCCTCACGCGGAAAACGCAAAACCTTGCCGGGCAACACGCCCAGACAAGCCGTATCGCCTTCCTCGCTGTGCTCGAAAAGTACCTGCAAGCCCATGCAGATGCCCAAAAAGGGTTTGGTGCTCGCGGCCTGTCTGATCACTTCCTTGAGACCGCGCGCCTGAATTTCGCGCATACAGTCGGGCGCAGCCCCCTGCCCCGGGAAAACCACATGCCCGGCGGAAAGAATCACATCCGGGTCGGCAGTCACCACTACCTGGGAAGCGGGCGCAACATGTTCCAGCGCCTTCGCCACCGAGCGCAAATTGCCCATGCCATAATCAATGACCGCGATACTGCCCATGATTTCTATAGACTACCCTTGGTGGAAGGCAGCACGTCGCCCAGGCGCTGGTCGGCTTCCACCGCCATGCGCAGGGCACGGCCGAAAGCCTTGAAGATGGTTTCCACCTGATGATGCGAATTCTTGCCGCGCAGGTTGTCGATGTGCAAGGTCACCCCGGCATGATTGACGAAGCCCTGGAAAAACTCCGGCACCAGATCCACATCGAACTCGCCGATCGTGCCGCGCGAGAAATCCACCTCGAACACCAGGCCGGGACGCCCCGAAAGGTCGATCACCACGCGCGACAGCGCTTCATCCAGCGGCACGTAGGCATGGCCGTAACGGCGGATGCCTTTCTTGTCGCCGGCCGCCTTGGCGAAAGCCTGGCCCAGGGTGATGCCGACATCCTCCACGGTGTGATGGGCGTCGATGTGCAGGTCGCCCCTGGCGGCCACTTCCAGATCGATCAAGCCGTGCCGTGCGATCTGGTCCAGCATGTGATCGAGGAAGGGCACGCCGCTGGCCAGGCTGGCCACGCCGCTGCCATCCAGGTTCAGCTTGACGCTGACCTGGGTTTCCAGGGTATTCCGGTCAACTTGGGCGGTACGCATTTTGATTACGCATTGGATAATGTGGAAGAAATTCCGTTCATTCTAACCCAGCACGGCAAGGGGTCAAAGCGGGGCGTGACGGGATACGACCATTTCAGGCCAGAATTTCCCGCAAAGCCCCGACCAGCGCCTCGCACTGCTCATCCGTTCCTACCGTGATCCGCAGGAATTGCGCGATACGGGGCGGATTTTTGAAGTGCCTCACCAGAATGCTGCGCTCGCGCAATCCGGCGGCCAATTCGACGCCGTCACGCCGGGCGTGGCGGGCAAAGACGAAATTGGCGGCGGAAGGCAGCACCTCGAAACCCATAGCCTCGAGATCGGCCACCAGCCGCGTGCGCGTGGCGACGACCTTGCGGCAGGTTTCCTCGAAATAGGCGCGATCCGCCATCGCGGCGGCAGCCCCGGCGATGGCGAAGCGGTCGAGCGGATAGGAATTGAAGCTGTCCTTGACGCGGGAAAGCGCCTCGATCAATGCCACATGGCCGATTGCATATCCGACGCGCAGGCCGGCCAGCGAGCGCGATTTCGACAGCGTGTGGATGACCAGCAGGTTGGGGTAGCGGTTCACCAGGCCAACGACAGACTCGGCGCCGAAATCCACGTAGGCTTCGTCGATCACCACCACCGACCCGGTATTGGCTTGCAGCAGGCGCTCGATCTCGGACAGCGGCAGCGGACAGCCGGTCGGCGCATTCGGGTTGGGGAAAATGATGCCGCCGTTGGGCCGGAAATAATCGTCAACGCGAATCCCGAATGACGCGGTCAGCGGCACCGGTTCGTAGTCGATGCCGTACAGTCCGCAATACACCGGGTAGAAGCTGTAAGTGACGTCCGGGAACAAGACCGGCCTGTCGTGCTTGAGCAGCGCCAGAAAGGTGTGCCCCAGCACCTCGTCCGAGCCGTTGCCGACGAATACCTGGGCGGGGGTGACGCCATGAAAGGCGGCAATCGATTCCTTGAAGAGGTCGCTGTTGGGATCGGGGTAAAGCCGCAGCGCATCGCCCACTTCGGCGCGCAACGCCTCCAGCACCTTGGGGCTCGGGCCGTAGGGATTCTCGTTGGTGTTGAGCTTGACCAGATTCGGCAGCTTCGGCTGCTCGCCCGGCACATAGGGCGTCAGGCCGTTGACGACAGCGCTCCAGTAAGGATTGGCGGACGAGCCCATCGTTCAGCGCGTGCGATATTCGGCGGAACGGGCGTGCGCCTGCAAGCCTTCGCCTTCGGCCAGCACCATCGAAATCTTGCCGAGCACCTGCGCGCCCGCCTTGGACACCATGATCAGGCTGCTGCGCTTCTGGAAATCGTAAACGCCCAGCGGCGACGAGAAGCGCGCGGTGCGCGAAGTCGGCAGCACGTGATTGGGACCGGCGCAGTAGTCGCCCAGCGCCTCGCAGGTCTGCCGCCCCATGAAAATGGCGCCGGCGTGCCTGATCTTTTTCGTCAACGCGACCGGGTCTTCGATCGACAACTCGAGGTGTTCGGGCGAAATGTAATTGGCGATATCCGCCGCCTCGTCCAGGTCTTTGACCTGAATCAGCGCGCCGCGCGCTTCCAGTGCGGTGCGGATGATCTCCTGGCGCGGCATCTGCGGCAGCAGTTTCTCGATGCTGGCCTGCACCGCATCGATGAAGGCCGCATCCGGGCTGAGCAGGATGGACTGCGCCAGTTCGTCGTGCTCGGCCTGGGAAAACAGGTCCATCGCGATCCAGTCCGGGTCGGTCTGGCCGTCGCAGATAATCAGGATCTCGGACGGCCCGGCCACCATGTCGATGCCGACCACGCCGAAGACGCGGCGCTTGGCAGCGGCGACATAAGCATTGCCGGGGCCGACGATCTTGTCCACCTGCGGCACGGTCTGCGTGCCATAGGCCAGCGCGCCGACTGCCTGCGCGCCGCCGATGGTGAACACCCGGTCGACGCCGCACACCGCAGCGGCGGCCAGCACCAGTTCGTTGACCACGCCGCCCGGCGTCGGCACCACCATGATCAATTCCTTCACTCCGGCCACCTTGGCGGGAATCGCGTTCATCAGCACCGAGGAAGGGTATGCCGCCTTGCCGCCGGGCACGTACAGGCCGACCCGGTCGAGCGCCGTGACCTGCTGGCCGAGTAGGGTGCCGTCGGTTTCGGTGTGGCTCCATGACTGCATCAATTGTTTTTCGTGATACACCCGCACCCGCTCGGCGGCTTTTTTCAGCGCGTCGCGCTGTTCGGCGGGCAGATCGTCGAGCGCCTGCTGCAGGCGGGCCTTCGGCAGTTCGAGTTCGGTAGCGGAAGCCACGCTCAGCTTGTCGAAACGCTGCGTATATTCGAGCACGGCGGCGTCGCCCCGCGCCTTGACGTCGCGCAAAATGTCCGCCACCACGGTGTCGATGGCTTCGTCCTGCGCCCCCTCGAAGGCCAGCAGGTCGGTCAGCCGCGCCTGAAAATCGGGCTGGGAAGTGGCATAGCGTTTGATGTTTAACATGATGGCGTGCAAATTAAGTTTGCGGGATAGCGCGATTTTACAGGAAAAAGTGGCGCCGCGCGCGTGCCTGCCGACGCCATGGCTTCGCAAGGTCGTTACGCTTGACGTACAACATAAAACAAAATATATTGAATCATGATTAAAACTTTTCGCTGCCAGGATACGGAAGCGCTTTACCAAGGCAAACGCGTCAGGAAATTTGAATCCTGTGCCGCTCAAGCCGAAAGAAGGCTGGAAATCCTGGACAACGCAAAAACCATCCACGACCTGACGAACTTGCCCAGCAACCGTTTTGAGGCTTTAAGCGGCAACCGATCCGGCCAGTTCAGCATCCGCGTCAACCAGCAATGGCGCGTCTGCTTCGAGTGGAAAGAGGCGGATGCCTACAACGTGGAAATCGTGGATTACCACTAAGGAGAACGAACATGAACGGAATGCGCGCCATCCACCCCGGCGAAATCCTCAAGGACGAGCTGGACGAACTGAAACTCTCGGCAAACGCCCTTGCCAAGGCGCTGGACGTGCCCACCAACCGGATCACGGCCATCCTCAACGAGCAACGCGGCATCACTGCGGACACCGCCCTGCGCCTCGCCCAATTTTTCGGCACCGGCCCCGACTTCTGGATGAGTTTGCAAAGCAGCTACGACGTCAAAAAAGCGCGCGAAGCCGTGGGTCAGGAAATCGAGAAAAAGGTTAAGCCGCGCGAACAGCTTGCCACCTAGCTTAATGAGATGTCCAAATGAAACTTTCTCAGAAAAACGATTTGAAGTTGACCCTCATGGCACTACATGTTGGCTCACATTGACCATCGAAAAACCCGTGTATATACTGTATATACATCAATGGAGGCGATCATGTTGACCCGAGTTTTCAAGAGCGGCAATTCCCTGGCGGTACGCATCCCCAAAGAGCTGAACTTCGGCGAAGCCATGCAGGACGTCGAGATCGAACGCAGGGGCGATATTCTGGAAATTCGCCCGGTGCGCAAACGCTCCCTGGCCGGACTGATGGATAAATTCGCCGCGTTCCCGCCCGATTTCATGGCTGAAGGGCGCGAGCCGCACGAAGAAACCGAACGTCAGGGCTGGTGAGCCATGCGTTACATGCTCGACACCAATATCTGCATCTACCTGATGCGCCACCATCCGCCAGAGGTAGCAGAACGATTTGCGAAACTGGAGTATGGCGATGTCATGATGTCATCGATCACGCTCGCAGAGTTGCGCTATGGCGTCGAATGCCGCCCGGAAAGCCGCGACACGGCAGAAACGGCGCTCCTCGCCCTGCTTACCGATGTGCCCGTAATGGCTTTCGACAGCGACGCCGCAACGAGCTACGGCCTCGTGCGCGCCGCAGTGCGGGATCGCAAGCGGGATGCGCTGGATCGCCTCATCGCCGCCCATGCGATCAGCCTCTCCGTAACCCTGGTCACCAATAATGAAGCCGACTTCAAGGACTACCCCGGTCTCGTCATCGAGAACTGGGCTGAAAATCGAGAAAAAAGTTAAGTCGTGTGAACGGCTCGCCGCCTAACTCGAAGCGCAGGATGCAATTGAGCAGGCTTAAATGTTTTAGGAACAGGATTGTTTTAAATTGTAGGACGTCCTACAATTGTCAAATATAAACTCCTTCCGAGAGCCATACATGAAACAGCAAATCACGCTGCGCGAAGCCAACCAGCACCTCTCCCGCTACATCGAAGCCGCCACCCAGGGCAACGAGGTCGTCATCACCAAGCGCGGCAAGCCCGTCGCCAAGCTGGTTCCCATCACCGCAGAACAAACGGTTACTCCTGAACGTCAAGCCGCCTGGGAAAAACTCCAGTCATCCGCCAGCGGCTTGAACATCGACAAATTCGACCGCGACGCATGTTATGAGCGCTAAGCGCTTCACGCTCGACACCAATATCCTGGTATACGCCGTCGATAGCAGCGCAGGAGAACGCCACCATCGCGCCCAAGAGGTTATCGAGTCCATGCTGGCGCAGGACTGCGTGCTGACCCTGCAATCCCTGAGCGAGTTTTACTTCACCGTCACCCGCAAGGGCAAACTGCCGCCAGCCTTGGCAAAGAAGCAGGTGGGCTGCTGGCAAGCGCTGTTCCCGGTCGTCTCGGCAGGCCCCGCGTCGCTCAACCGGGCGATTGCCGCCGTGGAATCCAGCCAACTGGCTTTCTGGGACGCCATGCTATGGAGTGCCGCGCGAGATGCCGGGGTGACGCGACTACTTTCGGAAGATTTTCAGAACGGACAGGAATTGAGCGGGGTGCGGATCGTCAATCCATTTCTTGGCGCCAGTTTGGAAGAAGTACTTTAACCAACTCATTTCACCAGATAGGTCTCCAATAAAACAAATCTATCCTCGTTTTTAATCACATGGCCCCTTTAATTCTGGGGTTTAAATTACGGCATAAAGTATTATTCAGGGTGGAGATGAAGTCACCATTAGCTGTCGCACTTCGAACTTGAATCGGCCACTCGAATCAACCATAGCAAGAGGTTTTTTAAATGAGAACTAAAGTTTTTGCCCTTTACAACAATAAGGGCGGCGTGTCTAAAACGACTACGACTTTCAACCTCGCTGCTTATCTTTCCGAAAAGGAAAAACGGAAAGTACTGTTAATTGATGCAGATTCACAGGCCAATATTACTGAGTTATTTTTTGCTTCAGACCCAAATTTTTGGGATAGCAGCAGTGATGTATTACCTGGTGACTCAATTCTTGATGCACTCAGACCACGTCTTGAAGGAAATGCCTCCAGAGTAGATGTCAAAAACATTGCCTTGCTCGTAAACAAAAAATATCCCAACCTCTCTTTATTGCGTGGCGACATAAATTTTAGTGCCTTGGCGGAGGGCTATTTCAGCTCGTCAGTGGAACAGGCAATCACAAGTAACATTAACCAAAAACACACATATCTTTGCCTGCGGCGGCTTGTAACAGACTTAATTGAAACCCATAAATTCGACCATGTGATTTTCGACCTAGGCCCCAGTACCGGGGCAATTTCTCGACTGGCACTGTTAGCCTGTGATGGGTATTTTGTACCAGTAACACCAGACAGATTTTCCGCGCTTGCCGTTAAATCTTTGCCCATGGTTATAGCAGAATGGTTTAAACACGATAAATTAATTCTCTCCACGATGTCTCCATATGGCCTAGAAAACCACTATGAGGTGCCGCTTTTCTGTGGTGCGATTAGTCAACAATTTCAAGTTCACAAAGGGAAAATAAAGAAATCGTATGAACGATGGGCAGAGAGAATAGTAGATCAACTTAAAGAAAATTTTTTGGAGAACGAAAATATCCCATCAAAGACGTCACTGGGAACAAATCCGATTATCGCGCAGATTGAAAATTTGGGTCCGGTAGTACCCGTCGCCCAAATGGTAGGCAAAGCAATTTTTGATATATCGCAAGAAGATACGAAATATGCATCCTCGTCAGGGCAAATGTATTACGGTGCTGTTTTTGAACCTTGGGAAGAGAAAATAAAACTATACAAAAAGGAGATGATGAAACTAGTAAAGGCTCTAGAATGAATACATATCGCTATTACGCATTTATTGATTTGCTTGGTTACAAGGATTTAATTAATCAGGATATAGCTTCTGGAGAGCATAAACTTAAGGAAAAACTTACCAATACATTCAATTTGTTGAATGATGTCAATGAAGCTGATATTAGCCTAAAGAGTATATCTGACTCAATTTTCGTTTCGCTAAACAACGATGCCCTCGGGTTTGAATATTTTGTCAATGTTCTAAGGAAGTTACAGATCAGCTTCCTGAACAATGGACTTTTATTACGTGGTGGCGTGACATTTGATGCTCATTTTGAGAACGGTAAGGTCACATACAGTCCTGCTCTAGTTAATGCTTATCAGCTAGAATCGCAGCGTGCATTTTTTCCACGAATACTTATTCACGAAGCGGTAATTGAAAAACTTCGAAATGAAGGAAATTTAGAGTCCGCTGTTTCTCAAAAACTAATAGTTAGTCATGCTGGTAGCTACCAAATTCACTTTTTGACACCTGAAAATTGGAATTTGTGTTACGACTTGTTAAGGTCATTAGCGAAAGAGCAGATACATCTTATCAAGCGCGACCCAAGAATCTATGCGAAGCATTGGTATCTATACGACTACCTTCGAGCATTTAAGCCACAGGGTGCTCACAGAATAGTTAAGTATTTGCCATCTTGGGAAAAGTAAGGCCGTGGACTAAACGCAGAGAGTCAGTTCTAACATTCCAACATTCAATGCTGGTTTTCCTCAAATTTCTGCACTGCTCGGCTTACCGACTGCCCTGCTGCAAAGCTTAAACCACGAATTTCCACTAGCCCATAACCCGCTTAAACCGATGCCTTGGCGACAGTCTCGGCAAAAATATCGAGAATCGGCTGAATCTGCGCGCGCTTGAGCTTGAGCGCGGCCTGGTTGACCACCAGGCGCGAGCTGATCTGCATGATTTCTTCCACCGCCACCAGATTGTTGGCCTTGAGCGTACCGCCGCTGCTCACCAAGTCGACAATCGCGTCGGCCAGCCCGACCAGCGGCGCCAGCTCCATCGAACCGTACAGCTTGATCAGGTCGACATGCACGCCCTTGCGCGCGAAGTGTTCGCGCGCGGTTTGCAGGTATTTGGTGGCGACGCGCAGGCGCGCGCCCTGGCGCACGGCGTTTTCATAATCGAAACCGACCGGCACCGCGACCATCATGCGGCAACGGGCGATCTGCAAATCCAGCGGCTGGTATAGCCCGTCGCCGTTATGTTCGTTGAGTACGTCCTTGCCGGCGATGCCGATGTCGGCTGCGCCGTATTGCACGTAGGTCGGCACGTCGGAGGCGCGCACGATGATCAGGCGGATGCCGGGCTGGTTGGTGTCCAGGATCAGCTTGCGCGAGGTTTCGGGATCGTCGAGCGCAATGATCCCGGCCGCTTTCAGCAGCGGCGCGGTTTCCTCGAAAATGCGGCCCTTGGAAAGGGCGATGGTGATGCCGGTCACGTTGAATATCTCACTTGATCAAAAAACAATTTTACCGCAGAGGCGCAGAGACGCAGAGAAAGTCGAACCACGAGATTCCTCTGCGCCTCTGCGGTGAAAAAAATCAGTGCACCCGCTTGATCCTTGCCCCGAGCTGCGACAGCTTCTCTTCGATGCACTCGTAGCCGCGGTCGATATGATAAATCCGCTCCACCGTGGTTTCTCCCTGGGCGACCAGTCCGGCTACAACCAGGCTGGCCGAGGCGCGCAGGTCGGTCGCCATCACCGTGGCGCCGCTCAATCCGGGCTCACCGCGCACCACGGCGGTGTTGCCTTCGGTTTCGATGACGGCGCCGAGACGGCGCAACTCCTGCACGTGCATGAAGCGGTTTTCGAAAATGGTCTCGGTGACGGTGGCGGTGCCATCCGCCACGGCATTCAGCGCCATGAACTGCGCCTGCATGTCGGTGGGGAAAGCCGGATAGGGGGCGGTGCGCAGATTGACCGACTTGAGCGGCCCGGCCATTTCCAGGCTGATGGTGCTGTCGCTGCATTCGATGTGCGCACCGGCTTCGCGCAGCTTCTCCAGCACGGCATCGAGGATGTCCGGGCGCGTGTCCTTGAGCAACACCTTGCCGCCGGTAGCGGCGGCGGCGACCAGGAAGGTGCCGGTTTCGATGCGATCCGGCATCACCCGATAGGCCGCGCCGTGCAGCTTTTCGACGCCATGCACGGTGATCACGTCGCCGCCCGCGCCCTCGATCTTCGCGCCCATGGCGATCAGGCAGTTTGCCAGGTCGACCACTTCCGGCTCGCGCGCGGCATTCTCCAGCACCGTCGTGCCATCCGCCAGCGCTGCCGCCATCATCAGATTCTCGGTGCCGGTAACAGTGACGATGTCCATGAATATCCGCGCGCCCTTGAGTCGCTTGGCGCGTGCCAGGATGTAGCCGTGCTCGATGTCGATTTCCGCGCCCATCGCCTGCAAACCCTTGATGTGCAAATCGACCGGGCGCGAGCCGATGGCGCAGCCGCCCGGCAGGGATACCCTCGCTTCACCGAAACGGGCCAACATCGGCCCCAGCACCAGAATCGAGGCGCGCATGGTTTTCACCAGTTCGTAGGGCGCCACCAGATTGGTCATGCTGCGGGCAGTGATCTCGACGCCGAGGCGGTCGTTGACCGACACTTCCGCGCCCATCTGGTTGATCAGCTCGAGCATGGTGGTGACATCGCGCAAATGAGGAACATTGCCGATCTGGAGCGGGCCTTCCGTCAGGATGGCCGCGCACAGAATCGGCAGGGCGGCATTTTTCGCACCGGAAATGCGAATTTCGCCGGAGAGGGGAATGCCGCCCTGAATGACAAGCTTGTCCATTGATTAAGCCTTTGCGCTTTCCAGCAGCTTCTGCAGTTCGCCCTTTTCGTACAGCTCTTTCATGATGTCGGAGCCGCCGATCAGTTCGCCATTAATATAGAGCTGGGGGAAGGTCGGCCAGTTGGCGTAGTACTTGAGATTCTCATAAGCCTCGGCATCCGCCAGCACGTTCACCGCGACATACTCGGTCACGCCGCACGCCCTGAGCACCTGTGCCGCCAGCCCGGAAAAACCGCACTGCGGAAACTGCGGAGTGCCTTTCATGTACAGCACGACCGGGTTTCCGGTAACGGTTTGCCTGATTTTTTCCAACGCGTTCTGATCCATATCCACTCCTAAAGAAGCCGTCTTGATAAATTTCAAACCTGCTTCGACCATTGTTCCGGGGTAAAGGTTTTCATCGACAGGGCATGAATTTCCTCATGCATCCTGTCGCCCAGCGCCCGGTAGACGAGTTGGTGCTGCTGCACCATGCCTTTGCCCTCGAATGCCTTGCTGACGATCACCGCCTCGAAATGGCGACCGTCGCCATGAACCTGGACATGTTCGCAATCCAGACCTTGTTCAATGTAACCCTTGATCGCTTCCGGAGTCGTCATCTTAATTCCGTAATTTATAGCCGCTCTTGAGCAGGGCCAAAGTTGTTAATGATAATGCCAAACAGCAGGTGCCGACAATCGACAACCCCAGCAGCGGGGAAACATCCGAAACGCCGAAGAAGCCATAACGGAACCCGTCGATCAAATAAAATACCGGGTTGTAGCGCGACAGCGCCTGCCAGAAGGGCGGCAGCGAATTTATCGAGTAGAACACGCCGGACAGGAAGGTCAACGGCATGATCAGAAAGTTCTGCACGGCCGCCATCTGATCGTAACTTCCCGCCCAAAGCGCCGTAATGATACCGACAGCCCCCAGCATGACGCATCCCGCCAGGGCAAACAGCACCGTCCACAAAGGATGGGCCAGCGGCAGCGCGGTAAACCACATGCTGACCAGCCCCACCCCCAGTCCGACCACCATGCCGCGCACCACCGCCGCCGCGACATAGGCGGTAAAAAATTCCCAATAGGCCAATGGCGGCAGCAACAGAAACACGATATTGCCGTTCATTTTCGACTGGATCAGGCTGGACGAGCTGTTGGCGAAGGCGTTCTGCAGCATCGCCATCATCACCAGGCCGGGAATCAGGAAAGCCGTGTACCCCACGCCGGGGTAGACCTGCACATGCGCTTCCAGCACATGGGAAAAAATCAGCAGGTAAAGCAGCGTCGACACCAGCGGCGACAGGATGGTCTGCAGGCTGACCTTCCAGAAGCGCAGCAGTTCCTTGTAGAACAGCGTCCACAGGCCGGTCATGCAGATTTCCCCATGATTCGCAGGAACACTTCTTCGAGGTCGGGCTTGGACACTTCGAGATCAGCCACCGCCACGTTCGCCTCGCGCAAGGTTGCCAGCACGCCTTCGAGCGCAGCGCAGTCGCTCAGCACCAGGCTGAACCAGCCGGCTTCCTCGCCGGCAAGCAGCGGCTGCAAGGCATCGGGCAGCCGGTCCGGGTTCAGCCTCACTCGAACCTGGGTGGTCGCATGGGCGCTGAGCAGGTTTCGCGTCGTGTCGAGCGCGATGACCTGCCCCTGCTTCAGCATGGCGACGCGGCTGCACAGGGCTTCGGCCTCTTCCAGATAATGGGTGGTAAGCACGATGGTATGGCCGTCGCGATTCAGGCGCCGGATGAATTCCCACAGATTCTGGCGCAACTCCACATCCACGCCGGCAGTCGGCTCGTCCAGCACGATCACCGGCGGCTTGTGCACCAGCGCCTGCGCCACCAGTACCCGGCGCTTCATGCCGCCGGACAGCAGGCGGGTATAAATATCGGCCTTGTCGGTCAGGCCCAGGTTGTGAAGCAGTTCGTCGATCCAGGCATCGTTGTTTTTCAGCCCGAAATAGCCGGACTGAAAGCGCAGCATTTCGCGCACGGTGAAGAATGCGTCGTAGACCAGTTCCTGCGGCACCACGCCGAGGACACGCCGCGCATTGCGGTAATCGGTCACCACGTCGTAGCCCAGCACGGCGCAATGGCCTTGCGTCACACGGGCAAGCCCGGCCAGGATATTGATCAGTGTGGTTTTGCCGGCGCCGTTGGGGCCGAGCAGTGCAAAGAACTCGCCCTGCTCCACCGTCAAGTCCACACCACGCAAAGCATGGAGGCTGCCGAAGCGCTTGTGCACTTGGCGAATCTCGATTGCGGGGATCATGGGAGGTTCGGCTTAAAAAGCATTCTTAGCCTCGGATTAACACGGATGAGAAAAACGAAAATCCAATGATATCTGTGTTAATCCGTGGCTGAACTCAGTTTGGCTGGATCAGGTCGAGTACGCCATACAGGGTCGCCAGGCTCTTCAGATTGTCCGGAAGGTTGATGAAGCTGAGCTTACACCCGCTGCGTTGCGCACCGCGCAACCACTCCAGCACCAGGCTGATGGCAGCGGAATCGACTTCCTCCAACTGGGACAGGTCAACCGTCAGGCCATCGCGATCGAACAGCTTCAACCCCTCTGCCAGCACGGCACGGGCGTTGTCGAGTGTAATCGGGCCCTGGATCCGGTAATTGGCGCCGTCTTGTACGATCATGTCAGCTAGCCCTTGGAACCCTGACTTTCGCTTGAGCGATTCTTTTCGATCAAGGTTTTGATCAGGCTGTCAATTCCGGACTTGCGAATTTCGCTGGAGAACGAGCCGCGGTAATTGGTCACCAGGCTGATGTTATCCACAATCACATCATAGACCTTCCAGCCATTGGCGGTCTTCTGCAGGCGGTAATCGATGGGGATCGGCGGCTGCCCATCCGGCTGTTTGACCACGGTCTTGACCAGCACATCGGTTTCTCCGGATTCCATCCGCAGTGGCTTGTATTCGATGGTCTGGTTCTTGTAGGCGGACAGCGAAGTGGAGTAGGTGCGCACCAGCAGCGTGCGGAACTCACGGACCAGCGATTCCTGCTGGGCCGGCGTCGCCTGGCGCCAGTCCTTGCCCACCGCCAGCATGGTCATGCGCCTGAAATCGAAATGGGGCAGCACTTTGGCGTCCACCAGTTCGTAGATCTTCTTTTTGTTTCCCGCCTGGATATCCTTGTCTTTTTTGACAATCGCCAGCACATCCTGGGCGGTTTCCTTGACCAGCACATCCGGTGCGACTTCCGCCGCTACAGCGCTGGCTGTGGCGGCCCAAAAAACCGCCATCAGAAACAGGACAGGATAAAACGCTTTTTTCATAATGCTCTCCAGATAAATTATTGCGCTGCTGCGGCCTTCTTGTCGCCGCCATCGGCCTTCTTCTTGTTCCCATCCTCGGACGCCTTGCTGAAGAGGAACTGGCCGATCAACTGTTCCAGCACCATCGCCGACTGGGTCAGCTGGAATTTGTCGCCATTTTTCAGATTCACGTCGTCCCCACCCGCTTCCAGGCCGATGTATTGCTCGCCGAGCAGGCCGGAAGTCAGGATGGAGGCGCTGGTATCCTTGGGAAACTGGAATTGCTTGCTGATGCGCATCGCCACCCGCGCCCGGAACTTGCCGTTGTCGAAATGGATATCCGCTACCCGCCCGACCACCACGCCCGCACTTTTGACCGGCGCCTTGATCTTGAGGCCGCCGATGTTATCGAATTCTCCGTACACCGTATAAGCCTCCGATCCGTCATAGCTGCCCAGATTCCCCACCTTGAAAGCCAAAACCGTCAGCGCGATGATCCCCCCAACCACGAAAGCACCCACCCACATGTCCAGCGTTGTTCGCTCCATAAACCTACACTCCCCGAAACATGAATGCCGTTAAAATAAAATCCAGTGCCAGCACGGCCAGCGCAGAGGTAACCACCGTGCGGGTTGTCGCATGGGATACGCCCTCCGCCGTAGGCGGGGCATCATAACCCTCGAACAGGGCAATCGCGGTCACCGCGATGCCGAACACCACGCTCTTGATTACGCCGTTCACGATGTCCTGGCGGAAATCGACCGCCGCCTGCATCTGTGACCAGAAAGATCCTTCGTCCACTCCGATCAGCACCACGCCGACCAGGTAGCCGCCGAATACGCCAACGGCGGAAAACATCGCCGCCAGCAGAGGCATGGAAATCACCCCAGCCCAGAAACGCGGCGCCACCACGCGCGAGATGGGATCGACCGCCATCATTTCCATGGCGGAGATCTGTTCGGTCGCCTTCATCAGACCGATCTCGGCGGTAATGGCCGAACCGGCGCGGCTGGCGAACAACAGGGCGGCCAGCACCGGCCCCAGTTCGCGCACCAGCGACAGCGCCACCAGCGAGCCCAGCGCCGATTCGGAGCCGTATTTCTGCAAGGTTTCATAGCCTTGCAGGCCGAGCACCATGCCGACGAACAGACCGGAGACAATGATAATGATCAGCGACATCACACCGCTGAAATAAATCTCGCGGATGGTCAGGTGAATACGCCGGAAACTCGCGCCTGAACTGATCAGGGTGACGAAAAAAAAGCGACTGGCGTAGCCCAGGCGCCATATACCGTCTATCACGGTATGCCCGATACCGCGCAGACCAAAACCAATTTTTCTATGCGGCATTTAACGAAGTCTCCAGCATCAAATCTTTCCGGTAAGGCGCGCTTGGATAATGGAAGGACATCGGTCCGTCGATCTCGCCCCACACGAACTGGTGAACGAACGGCAGGCGCGAAGCCTTGATCTCGTCGGCGGTACCTTCCGCCACAACGACGCCATCCGACATGAAATAGACATAATCCACGATTTTCAGCGACTCCTGGATATCGTGGGTTACCAGAATCGTGGTTGCCCCCAGCGCATCGTTCAGGCGCCGGATCAGGTTGCCGATCACCGACAGTGAAATGGGATCAAGACCGGCAAACGGCTCATCATACATGATCAGCATCGGATCAAGCGAGATTGCCCGCGCCAGCGCCACCCGCCGCGCCATGCCGCCGGACAGTTCGGACGGCATCAGGTTATGCGCCCCAAGCAGCCCCACGGCCTGAAGCTTCATCATCACCAGGTCGCGGATCATGCTTTCCGGCAAATCGGTATGCTCACGCATCTGGAAAGCGACGTTCTCGTATACCGACAAATCAGTAAACAGCGCGCCGAACTGGAACAGCATGCCCATCTTGCGGCGCATCCGGTACAGCCCATCCTGATCCAGATCGCCCATATCCTGCCCTGCCACCTTGATGCTGCCGGTGGTGGCCTTGAGCGCACCGCCGATCAGTCGCAGCGTGGTAGTCTTGCCGCAGCCGGACAGACCCATGATGGCGACGATTTTGCCCCGCGGGATCCGCATGCGGATCCCCTTGAGAATCGGGCGCTTGTCGTAGGTGAAGTTGAGATCGCTGATTTCAACGAGGTTTTCGGCTGACACTTGTTTGTTCTTTAATCTTTTCAACGAAAGCGCACATTCTAAACCAGCTTGGCGCGGGCAACAATCACACCCGCATAATTTCCAGCAAGGTCTTTACCTGATTCATCGCCTCCAGCCTTTGATCGCGGCTGATCGCGTAAATCGGGGCGGGGCTCCCGGCAAGCAATTGCAGTTCAACCGCCAGCTTCTTCAGGCACAGCTCGCCCTCCAGCCAGACTATCCGCCCACCGGGCGACCCGATGCGCGGCGCCAACACATCCAGCCGGGCCCTGTCGCCATCCGATTGCCCGGCCGGATTGCCTTCCAGCACGAAACGGAACGGTTCCAGAGTATCTTCCACCCAACTGGCAAGGGTTTGCAGATCACGCCCGGACCATTCTTCATAACCCAGGTAAACACAGGTAAAAGCGGTGTTGTAAAAGGTCAGCCGCCACTCCGGCGGCAACTCGTCCGGGTAGAAACATCCTTGCCACTGTGGGTGCTCCCAGCCTACGCTACCCACGTGCACTTCAGCCCGGCCGCAATCGGCACTCCGATCCGCCATGGGTCGCGGGGCCGACCCATGCGGAGCCGTATGCGGCGGACCAGGGTTATTTGCCGATTGTTCCATCGGATGGCATTATATCAACTTATAATCCACGTACTTTAATTGGTTGGTTGGGCCAGGAATTTTCCCGGTCCCGATGGCACAACCATGCTAAATCGCTCAACATTGGGTACGCCATGTATCTTGACCATTTTGGCCTGAACCAGCCCCCCTTCAAGATCACGCCGAACACCGGGTTCTTTTATACGGGCGGCAACCGCGGCGAAATCCTGGACGCGCTGCTCTATGCCGTCACCCACGGCGAGGGCATCGTCAAGGTTAGCGGCGAAATCGGCAGCGGCAAAACCATGCTGTGCCGGATGCTGGAATGCCTGCTGCCGGAAAACGTGGAAGCCATCTACCTGGCCAACCCCAGTTTGAACCGGGACGAGGTCTTCTACGTCATTGCCGGCGAACTCGGGCTCGCCACCGAGGGCCAGCGCGCCAGCGAGACCCTGCACCAGATACAGGACTACCTGATCGAAAAACACTCTGCCGGCAAGCAGGTCGTGCTTCTGGTCGAAGAGGCCCAAGCCATGCCGCTCGACACCCTAGAAGAAATCCGCCTGCTTTCCAACCTTGAAACCGCGCACCACAAGCTACTGCAAATTGTACTGTTCGGCCAGCCCGAGTTAAACGAAAGCCTGGCGCTACCGAGAATGCGGCAGCTCAAGGAACGGATCACGCACAGTTTTTCCATCCCCCCGCTCTCCCGGAAGGATACCCCGGAATACCTGATGTTCCGCATGCGCGCAGCCGGTTACCGGGGACCGCAAATTTTCGACGCGGGCGCGGCCAAGCTGATCGCCGCCGCCTCCAGAGGAATCACGCGACGCATCAACATCCTCGCCGACAAGGCGCTGCTTGCGGCATTCTCCGAAAACACTCACGACATCCGGCTCAGGCAGGTGAAGGCGGCAATCGCCGACAGCGAATTCTACGTCGCCGCGCCTTCCTATCCGCCCCTGAAAAGAATCGGCTTTGCCGTAATGCTGGTCTCGCTGGGAATAGGGCTCGGAGCCGGCGGGCAATACTATGCCAACATACCGTCCACCCCCGCCGCGCCGATGCCCGCACTTGCAGCCCAACCCGCGCCCCGACCTGCCGTCGTCGAAGCCGCCCAGGCAGAACCAGCGCCAGCGCCAAAACCGGCATCGCCCGCCCAGCCCGCCAACGAAACCACGCCCCCCACCAATGCAAAGCCAGCGGCAGCCGCTTCTCAACCCGCCCCCCAGGAAAAGCCCGCGCAGGCAACACCCGCCGCACCCCCGTCACAGCAGTACAAACCTGCTGCATACGATTCCGCACGGACTTCGGCCCGTAGCGGACCGGAGAACCCTCAGGGTGCAACAGCGCCCACACCGACCCTGTTTCAGCAGCGACTGGAGGCTACCCGCGCCTGGCTGGCCAGTGAGGACAGCGGCCATTACACCATTCAACTGATGCTGATCACCGAATCCAAAACATCGCCCCAGATAACGCAAACCCTAAACAAAATTAAAAAAGAAATCGGGCTGCGGGATATTTACATTTATCCCGCCAGCACCGGCGGCACCAACAAACACCAATTCAGCGTCACTCTCGGCTCTTTTTCTTCGTGGGAACAGGCCATCGCAGCCATCGCCAAGCTGCCCGCCAATTACAAGGCCAGCCACCCGATCCTGCGCACGGTCAAAGGCATAAAGGATGAAATTGAGCTGCAACAGCACTAGAAATTTTCGACAATCGAATTTAAAAACGCACCGTAACAGATTGATTTAAATTATTCTAAATGGTAACCTTAAACCCATGAACAAAGCTTTGATTGCCGTTGCCGGCTGCCTCCTGCTGGCCGCCTGCGGCACGCAGCCTGCCACGCCGTCGGCTGGCCACATCAAGGACGAACCCCGCCCCGCTGGCAACATCCCCCAACCGGTACAGCAAGCTGCATCACTGGCCCCGCCAAAAGCCGCACCCAAGGTAGAAACCTACAGCGTTGTCGTAAACAATGTCGCGGTGCAGGAATTGCTGTTTGCGCTGGCGCGGGATGCCAAGCTGAACGTGGACATCCATCCCGGCATCGAAGGCAGCGTCACGCTCAACGCCCTCAACCAGACCCTGCCGCAGCTGCTCACCCGCATCGCCAAGCAGGTGGACATGCGCTACGAGCTGGACGGGCCGAACCTGGTCGTCATGCCGGACACGCCTTTCCTGCGCAATTACAAGGTCGACTACGTCAACATCTCGCGCAACACCGTCAGCAACGTCAGCATCGCCACCCAGATCGCCACCACCGGCACCGGCGGCGCAACGGGAAGTGCCGTGGGGGCGGGTAACAACAATTCCACCACCTCGGTTGCCGACACCTCCAACAACCATTTCTGGCAAACCCTGGAACAGAATATCAAGGATATCCTGCGCGAAACGGACAAAATACTCCCCGAGGGATCTTCCGAAACCACCACGGAACAAGCCGGCAGCCAGACCACCACCGGCACCGGCGCGCAACCCCAGGCCGTCAAGAATAAGAGCAGCGCCACGTCGCTCGCCGCCAGCCCCAACCCGGCGACGATGACCAATGACGGCACCACCACCGTGCACCGCAGCACTTTCCGCGAAGCGGCTTCCGTCATCGTCAACGCCGAGGCCGGCCTGATCGCCGTGCGCGCCACCAGCCGTCAGCACGAGAAAATCCAGGAATTCCTCGACCAGGTACTGTCCAGCGCCAGGCGCCAGGTGCTGATCGAGGCTACCGTGGTCGAAGTTCAGCTCAACGATCAGTACCAGTCCGGTATCGATTGGCAACGCGTGGCGTTCGGCGCAGGCTTCACGTTGCGGCAGAACATGGCCGGCACCGTTCTGTCCAGTGTCGCCAATCCGCTGCCCGACCCGACGCGTCAGGCTTTGATTTCCAGCATCATGGGCGACACTAACCTGACTGCTGCGATGCAAAACAATCTGATCGACCAGATCGCCCCTGGTTTCAGGGCTGACGGAGGAAAAATCCCCTTTGCAGACACCGCCTTTTCCAGCACCGACAAAGGCATAACCGTCGGCTATTCCAACAGCGGCAGCATTGCCGGCGCCATCAAGCTGCTCAACACCTTTGGTAACATCAAGGTGTTGTCCAGCCCGAAAATCAGCGCGCTGAACAACCAGACCGCGCTGCTCAAGGTGGTGGACAACCATGTCTATTTCACGATTACGGCGCAGACGACATCCAACCAGACATCCACCCAGACCACTTACACCTCTAACCTGAATACCGTTCCGGTCGGTTTCGTGATGAGCGTCACCCCGCAGATCGACGAGAACGACACCATCACGATCAATGTCAGGCCGACCATTTCGCGCATCATCGACTACGTCAACGACCCCAACCCCGACTTGGCGCGAGCTGGCGTGGTCAGCCGCATTCCGGAAATCCAGGTCAGGGAAATGGAGTCCATCCTCAAGGTCCATAGCGGCCAGACCGCCGTGATGGGCGGCCTGATGCAGGATAGGGTCAGCAAATCCACCGACGGTGTGCCCGGCTTGTCGCGCGTCCCCGTGCTGGGCAATGCTTTCAGCAATCGCGACGACACCACGACCAAGACCGAACTGGTGATTTTCCTGCGCCCGGCGGTGGTCAAGGATGCCAGTCTGAACGGCGATTACAAGGCGTACCGCAGCTACCTGCCCAACGAGAACTTTCTCAAGGACCCGCGCGACGCAGCGCCAGAATCGGCCAAAGCGGAAGCCGTCCGGCCATGAGCCTGCTGATGGAGGCGCTGAAGAAGGCCGAGCGCGCCAAGCAGGGATATATGACTCCGCATGAGCCGGATTCCGGGCTCGTAGCGGGTAGAAGTCCCCTTGTGGGGCATATGGCCCCGCACGAACCCGAGCCGGCGCCTGGCCGGGATGCTCCAGAGCAAATCCATCAACCCGACCTCGAGCTGGAAGTTCCGTCCTCTCTTGCGCCGGATTTGAGGCTGGAGCCGCATGCCGATGCCGACAACAGCGGCGCATTCCCGCTGATTATTGCCGCGCACGACATACCAGACAGGCAGGACCCGGCTCCTTCGGCCCGATCTGGCACCCACACCGAACCTGCCCCGGCCACCCCGGAGCTTACCCTTAACGCATACGATCTTTCATCCCCAGGAGGGGATAGAAAGTCGGAGTCCCCTGGTGGGGCATACGATCTTTCATCCTCGGCAGAGGATAAAAAGTCGGGACCTTTCCGGGAAGAAACGACCCACAAACCCGCTGACGACAGCCATGACCGACCAGCCATCCAGAGCGATACCCTGAAAAACCCCGGCCCGCAACATACCCCGAATCCGCTTCGCGGGGAATCGTACGGAGCCGCCCACAAGGCGTCCGCCCAGCAAAACGAAAACGTCAGCGCCGCCCGGCAAAAAGCCAGATCGGTATTTACCGCCAAGCAGCCTGCAAGCAGCCGCAAACTGCTGATCGCCGGCGCATCCCTGGCCATCGCTGCCAGCATCGCCGGCTCCAGCGCTTATTATTGGCCGATCATATCCAGCAACATCGCCGCCTTGACATCCGGCCAAGCTCCAATAGCCGCCTTGCCGACGCCACGGGTAACCGCTCCCATAACACCGGCTCCCAATCCCTCCAACGCAGACAGCACCCAGACGAAGAACGCGTCGATTGCCATCGCGCCGGATACGGGAAAAGGCGACACTGCGCCCGCCTTGCAACCAGCATCCCCCAAAAAACCTGCCCGCACGCCTCGACCGAGCCCGCCCGTGACAACTGCCGCACAGGCTTCAACCCACGACGAACTGGAACCCGTCGAAACAAACGACTCCGCACGAACTTCAGCCCGCGGCGAATCGGGGCCATCCGGGAAAAAACCGGCCATTCAAATCCGGCAAAACGCCGCCACCAACCAGGTCAACCCGACGCTCAGCGGAGCCTACCAGTCCTTCATTTCCGGCAATATCGAAATGGCACAACAGCAGTACCACAAAGTCCTGCAACAAGAACCGAACAACCGCGACGCCCTGTTGGGCCTGGCGGCCGTTGCCCTGAACCGGAAGCAGCCCGGTCAGGCAGCGGCATATTATGCGAAATTACTGGAACTTGACCCGTCAGACCCGGATGCTTTGGCAGGGCTGGTTGGATCGCAGGGACAAGCCGACCCGGTGCAAAGCGAGAGCCGCCTGAAAATGATTCTGGCGCAAAACCCCGAGAACGGCGCCCTTCACTTCGCGCTGGGAAATTTATACTCTCAGCAATCGCACTGGGCCGAAGCACAGCAGGCTTATTTCCGCGCCTACAGCAGCACGCCGGACAATGCCAACTATGCCTTCAACCTCGCCATCAGCCTTGAACACCTGAACCAGAGCAAGCTGGCGCTGGACTACTACCAGCGCGCCCTGGCTCAGAACGGCCCGGCGAATTTCGACAAATCCCTGGCTCAGCGTCGTATCCGGGAACTACAGAAATTCAAGGACAACTGAACGCCATGGTGGAACAGCCCAAACGCCCCATAGGACGCCTGCTGGTCGAAAAAGGCGTCATCAGCGACGACCAGTTGCGCATTGCCCTGCTTGAGCAGAAACGCACCGGCAGTCAACTGGGCATGCTGTTCATCTCCCTCGGCTTTGCCACCGAAGCAACGATACGCGAAGCGCTAAGCGAAAACCTCAACCAGCAGAGCACGGATCTGGCCCACCTTGTAGTCGATGCCGCCGCACTCGCGCTGATCCATAAGGACGCCGCCAAGCGCTATCAAGTCTTTCCGCTGGAATTCGACAAGCCGCGCCGCACGCTGATCCTGGCGATGTCCGACACCCACAATATCGTCGCGCTGGATCAGATCAGCGCCATGCTGGGCAAAGACATCAGTGTCACGCCGGTGCTGGCGGGCGCCTCGGAAATCATGCGGGCCATCGACCAGTATTACGGTTTCGAACTGTCCATCGACGGCATCCTGCATGAAATCGAAACCGGAGAAGTCGATTATCAAAGCATACATACCATTTCCGGCGAATACAGCCACCCTCTGGTGCGGCTGATGGATGCGCTGCTGGCCGACGCAGTGCAACACGGCGCCTCCGACATCCACTTCGAGCCGGAGCAGCTCTTCCTGCGCATCCGCTACCGCATCGACGGCATACTGCGGCAGATACGCAGCCTGCACAAGACCTACTGGCCGGCAATGGTGGTGCGGCTAAAGGTAATGAGCAACATGAACATCGCGGAGACCCGCACACCCCAGGACGGGCGAATTTCCATCACCTTCTCCGGACGATCGGTGGATTTCCGCGCCTCAGTGCAGCCCACCTCCCACGGCGAAAATATCGTGCTGCGCATTCTCGATCGGCAAAAGGGCATAGTGCCCCTGAACGACCTCGGCCTGGGCGAAGACGACCTGAACCTGCTCAAGCTGATGCTGGCCCGGCCGGAAGGCATCATCCTGGTCACCGGACCGACCGGCAGCGGCAAGACTACCACCCTGTATTCCATCCTGAACCACATCAACACCGAGAGCGTCAACATCATGACGCTGGAAGACCCGGTGGAATATCCGATGAACATGATACGCCAGACCTCGGTCAACGAATCCGCCAAAATGGATTTTGCCAACGGCATCCGTTCCATGATGCGGCAGGATCCGGACATCATCCTGGTGGGCGAGGTCCGCGACACCGAAACGGCGGAAATGGCCTTCCGCGCCGCCATGACCGGCCATCAGGTCTATTCCACCCTGCACACCAACTCGGCGGTTGGCGCGATCTCCCGCCTGCTGGACATCGGCATTACGCCCGGCATCATGGCCGGCAACATCATCGGCGTGGTCGCCCAGCGCCTGGTTCGCAGGCTCTGCCCCCACTGCAAACAGCCGGCCCGGCCCGATGCGCTGGAACAGCGCCTGCTCGGCATGAATGAAGAAAATCCGGATATCGTGATTTACCACGCCGCAGGCTGCGAACGCTGCGATCATCACGGTTACAAGGGCCGCCTGGCGATCATGGAACTGCTCAAGATGAATGCCGAGCTGGATGAGTTGGTCGCGCGCCACGCCACCACCCGTGAAATCAGAAACGCGGCCTTGTCGACGGGATTCCGCCCCCTGGTGGAAGACGGTGTCCGCCGCGTACTGGACGGCTCCACCTCGCTCGATGAAGTGTCGCGCGTGGTGGACCTCACCGACCGGCTGGCCTGATGAGCGCATTCGCCTACCGGGCCATGGATGCCGAAGGCAGGGTGATCCGCGGCAGCATGGATGCCACCAACCTTTCCGATCTGGAACTGCGCCTGAAACGCATGGAGCTGGATCTGATCGACTGCAAGCCGACAGGGCAGCAAACCTTTTCCCTGCTCAAGCGCCCGATCAAGCGCCAGGACCTGATTAATTTCTGCTTCCACATGGAACAGCTCAGCGGCGCCGGCGTACCGCTACTGGAAGGACTGGCCGATCTGCGCGACAGCACCGAACATCCACGCTTTCGCGAAATCATCGCCGACCTGATTGAGAACATCGAAGGCGGCCTGCAGATGTCCGAAGCGCTGGCACGCCACCCCCAGGTTTTTGACAATACCTTCGTCAGCCTGGTCATGGCCGGCGAAAAAAGCGGGAAAATCACGGAAGTATTCAAGAACCTGAGCGAAAACCTGAAATGGCAGGACGAACTGGCCGCGCAAACCAAGAAACTGATAATGTACCCGGCATTTGTCGGCACCGTGGTACTCGGCGTCACCTTCTTCATGATGATCTACCTGGTGCCGCAACTCGTCGGATTCATAAAAAACATGGGCGGGGAACTCCCCTTTCACACCAAGGCGCTGATCTTCGTTTCGAATATTTTCATCCATTACTGGTATGTGATTCTTGCCATTCCACTGCTGGCCTGGATCGGCATAACCGCCCTGATCAGAACCGACCCCCGGGCCCGCTACAAGGCGGACGAATACAAGCTGCGCATTTGGCTGATCGGTCCGATTCTGCATAAAATCATCCTTGCCCGCTTCGCCACCTTTTTTGCACTGATGTACGCCTCGGGCATCACCATTCTCGACTGTATCCGGCTATCCGAGAAGATTGTCGGCAACCAGGTTATCGCCGGCGGACTGCACCGCGCCCAGCAGCTCATCTCGGAAGGGCAGGGCGTGACCGCCAGCTTTCAGAACACCGGCTTGTTCCCGCCTCTGGTAATTCGCATGCTCAAGATTGGGGAAGCTACCGGTGCCCTGGATACGGCCCTGCGCAACGTCAGCTATTTTTATAACCGCGAGGTCAAGGAGCTGATTGAAAAAGTGCAAGCCATGATCGAACCGGTCATGACCGTCGTTCTCGGCGCCCTGCTGGGGTGGATCATGCTGTCCGTACTCGGACCGATCTACGACACCATCAGCAAAATAAGAACCTGAGAAGCTGTATCCATAAATATCATGGAATGCATTGTGTCCGTAAAGCCCGGCAATCAGAACTGTCAATCAGGCACTTCGAACTCAGGGCATTGCAACCCGGAAGCAGGCCATGCTTAGCAAACTTCTCGCTTATCACACCGGCACGCATACCGAGGTTTACACCTGGCAGGGCGGCGCCCTGTCCGGCGGGCATATCTTCAATGCCGATGCAGAGGGCCTCGCCGAATTCGCCGCATATCTGAAAAAGCACGCCGGACCATCCTTATATTTTCTGGTGGACATCGTCGCGGAGGACTTCCGCCTCGACACCATCCCCCACCTGTCTGGCCGGTCCCGCAGCGCCCTGATCGGCCGCAAACTGGAGCAGATGTTCCGCAACGAGACCCACCGGCACGCCGCGATTCAGGGCCGCATGACGGAAGGGCGGCGGGACGACCGCCTCCTGCTTTCTGCCCTGACCAACAACGAGTCGCTCAACCCCTGGATCGACGCCGTCCTGGAATGCAAAATACCGCTCGCGGGGATCTACTCGGTGCCTCTGTTGAGCCAGGAAATCATTCCCGAACTTGGCTTGGGCGAGATGCCCCACCTGCTGCTGCTCACCCGCCAGAACCGTGCAGGGCTGCGCCAGAGCTATTTCCAGAACGGACGACTCAAATTCAGCCGACTGGTTATCATTGACGGCAACGGCACGGATTCGCTGATTCAGGCGATAAACGAAGAAAGCGCCAAAACTCAGCAATACCTCAACAACCAGCGTCTGCTGCCGCGGGATCAGCGCCTGGAAATCCATCTCCTTTGCCGCGACGACGAGTGCAGCGCCCTCCTCGATGGCTGCGCCAATGCACCGTTGCGCCACCAGTTCGTCCCCCACGAACTGAGCAGCGTCGCCGCCGCCCTCAAGCTCCGCTACCTGCCTTCCGCCAATGTCGCAACGCTGTTCCTGCAATTTCTGGCCCGCCATGACGTCAAAAACCATTACGCCAGCGTAAGCGAAACACGCTACTGGCGGCTGAACCGGGTTGCCTTTGCGATGAGATCCAGCGGCATCGCCCTGGTTATCCTCGGTGTGCTTTCCGCCTCCTACAATATTACCAATGGACAGAACCTCGCCATGCAGGCCGATCAAACCCGCATCCAGGCGGAACGCCTGGATGCGCAAACGCAGGCAATGCGCGAGGCACTTCCCCCGTTGCCCGCAGAGCCCGATGTTTTAAAAGGAACCGTGGAACTGGCGAAACGCCTCACCGCCCACCCCCGCACCCCGGAAATCCTCATGACGCTTATCAGCCGCGCGCTGGAGGAACTGCCACAAATACGGCTGCAGCATTTCAAATGGGCGCAAACCACCAATCCCAACCTGGATATCGGCACCAAAGCACCCGTACCTACAGCGGAAGATTCCACACCGGACTCCGGCAGTGAAAGACTCGAAATGGCACTGGTGGAAGGAGAAGTCAGCCCCTTCATCAATTACCGCGATGCGCTGGCGGTGGTCGAACAACTGATCTCGAAACTGAAAAACGTTCCCGGCCTGCAAGTCACCCCCATAGTGCTGCCCATCGAGACCGATCCGCAATCCCAGCTCAAGGGCCGCCTTACCGAAGACGCGCAGCCGCATGCCGCCAACTTCTCGCTCAAGCTGACCTACCGGATGGCAGGATCATGACCCGCATCGAACTTCCCAGAGTCATCAAGGAAAACCTGCATTTCATGCGGATAGCCTTGGCCCTGCTGGGGCTGAGCATCATAACCGGCGTGGGCCTGTTTCTTGGCAGCACCGCTTTCGAGCGCCACCATCGGGAACGCTACGCCCAGGCAAAACAACAGCTCGATACCGCGCGCCAGAACAACATGCTCGCCAGCGCCAAACAGGAAGACGTCAACCGCTACCTCTCCGCTTACCAGACCCTGCTCGCCGACAAACAAATCGGCGAAGAAAGGCGGCTGGACTGGATCGACGCCCTGGGCCGCATCCGTGAGCGGCGCAAACTGTTCCCCATTGAATACGATATCGCTTCGCGGCGGCCCTACACGCTTACCGACCTCCCCGCCGCGAGCGCCCTGAAGATCTTTGCCAGCCGGATGAGCATCCGGCTCCCCCTGCTCCACGAAGGCGACATCTTTACCCTGCTGGATGATCTGCGCTCCCAAAGGGTCGGCCTGTTTGTCCTGGACCACTGCGACATCGTTCGCGCCGCACAGGCCAAGGACACCCCCCCTCAACTCGCCCAGAACCTCACGGCGGAATGCGCCGTGGACTGGCTGACGGTGGAAAACGCCG